>Ga0075436_100000323_pt1 | contig 30522 bp, 19 predicted proteins | sample RhiMethybrSRZTD5_FD_75303 | JGI IMG/M metagenome (GOLD analysis project Ga0075436, IMG submission 75303) | Populus rhizosphere microbial communities from Tennessee, USA - Rhizosphere MetaG P. TD hybrid SRZTD5 | ecosystem: Host-associated > Plants > Roots > Rhizosphere > Soil | place: USA...
CGAAGAACTGTTCTATTCAAAACACGAAACAGGCGCAGCGGTCGTCACCAATCCGCAGAACGGCGAGATCCTGGCAATGGTGTCGGTGCCCAGCTTCGATCCCAACGTGTTTGCGCGCAATGTAGTCTCCACTGAAAGCCGCAAAGAAGTCGCCGCTATCGTCAACGATCCGGCTCACCCGATGTACAACAAAGCTATTCAAGGCACGTATCCGACGGGTTCGACCTGGAAGGTCATGATGGCCACGGCCGCACTCGAAGAAGGAGTCATCACCCTCAAGAATTCTCGAATCGTTTGCGGCGGCGGAATCTCGGTCGGCAATCGCTTTGTTCATTGCGGCGCCAATCACGGCACACCAGATATTCACGCTGCGATAGTTCATTCCTGCGACGGCTACTTTTACAGATTGGGTTTGAAGATGGGCGTCGACATGATTCACGACTGGGTCACGCGTTTTGGAATGGGTCAAAAGACCGGCGTCGACTTACCAGGGGAAATAAAAGGGACCATTCCCAGCCGCGAATGGAAGAAACGGGTCAATCCTCGCGATCCGGTCTGGAAAGACTTTGATACGGTGCTGGCCTCGATCGGGCAAGGTTCAGTTGCTGTAACTCCGATTCAATTGATCCGGGCTGAGTCTGGAATCGTCGAGGGAGGTGATTATCATACTCCTCACTTTTTCAAGGAGGCCAAAGCGACTCAGGCGAAGCCTGTTGTTTATTACGACGACAAGCCGACGGAATTGAAATTGTCGCAGACCACTATCGAGACGATTGACTACGGAATGTGGGGTGTGGTCAACGAAGGCGGAACCGCTGGCGGAGTTGGCTTTCCGCGCGAGATCAACGCGGGCGGCAAGACCGGCACGGCGCAGGTAATCGCAAAAGAAAAAGTTCGCGGGAAAGAACACAAGGACCATTCGTGGTTCATCAGTTTCGCGCCCATGCACACTGGGCAAAAACCCGAAATCGGCGTGGTCTGCATTACAGAAAATGGCGGCTGGGGCGCATCGGCTTCTGCGCCTAAGGTAAAGTTTATTGAAGCCGCTTACTTTTCGAAGAAACTCGGCCACCCGATTCTTCCGGAGCTGGTTGCGATGAACGCTCAGGACAAAACGGAAGCGGCTCAGCCCGCAACCGGAGCCGATCGCAAGCGCAAGCCTGTTGTTCAATGATGGCTTCGTAGTTGTTAGAGCGCGATGGTTGATCTCAACACAAGAAAACTGAAGGACGTTGATTGGTTGCTTTTGTTTGCGCCCATCGCATTGACCGCGTTCGGGTGTCTGGCCATCAGCAGCAGCGCGCCCGACTCGGGTTTCGTAAAGAAGCAGGTGATCTCGCTGGGAATCGGTATAGCCATTGCGGTCGCGATAATGTTTACCGACTATCGAAAGATCGTGTTAAACGTAGCTCCCTTCTTTTACGCGGCGGTTTTGATGCTGTTGGTCCTTGTGCTGATTGCCGGAACTCAGATAAACGGCAACAAGGCCTGGTTGCGAGTGGCAGGATTCAGCTTGCAGCCCAGTGAGTTTGCCAAAGCGGCAACCATCCTGATGCTTGCGCGACATCTGGCGCACGTGCGCCAGGCTTCGCTTTCGATCAGAGACATTCTGATCATGGCGGCGATTGTTCTGCCTCCAATCATTCTGGTCTATGCGGAACACGATACCGGCACGACGCTCACGTTCGGAGCGATTCTCGCGACTTTTTATTTCCTGGGCGGGATGCGCAAGTTGTTGCTTGCGGCTGGAGCCGTGGCATTGGTCGTAGGACTAGTCGTCGTATTTCCGCACCTCAAGCGTTATCAGATCGAAAGAATCAATGTAATCATTCATCCTGAAGAAGCGGATCCGAGAGGATTCGGTTACCAGACGATTCAATCAGTGATCGCGGTTGGATCTGGCGGCGTGCTGGGCAAGGGAATCGGGCACGGCACGCAAGGGAAGCTGGGATTCCTGCCGTTCGCGTGGACAGACTTCATCGGCGCCGTCGTTGCCGAGGAAACCGGACTGGTCGGCATACTATTCATGATGGTGCTGTACCTGTTGCTAATCTGGCGAATGATCGCGGTGGCTAAAGCCTCTCGCGACCGGGCAGGTTCGATGATGGTGATGGGCTTCGTGGGATTAATTACGTTTCACATCTTGTGTAATCTTGGAATGGTGGTCGCGATAATGCCGATTATGGGAATCCCGCTCCCGCTGATGAGCTACGGAGGCACTGCAGTGATGGCGGTGTTCATCGGTGTTGGACTCGCGTTGAGCGTGCGCATGAGAAGGTTCGTGAATTAGCCCGTCAACTGGTTAAAGAAGGAGGTCTCGTGACAAGACAGGTTTTAGAACAAGAACGGCCTTTCGCCGTTGCTCTAGACCTTCATTCTGTAAGATTGAACGGTGAGCAGTTTTATCAGCTTTGTCGGGACAACCAGGACCTGCGCCTCGAGCTTACGGCTGAAGGAGAGCTGATAATTATGGCTCCTACTGGTGGAACCACGGGATCACGCAACTCGAAGATTATAGCGCGGCTCACAGTGTGGGCGGAGAAGGACGGAACCGGAGTGAGCTTCGATTCATCCACTATGTTCGACTTGCCCAACGGCGCCAAGAGATCCCCCGATGCTGCGTGGATCAGCAGTGAACGGTGGGACGCACTGACCGAACAAGAACGAGAGGCCTTTGTTCCACTATGTCCGGATTTCGTCGTTGAGCTTAGTTCACCGTCGGACACTTTGTCGTTCCTACAGGAGAAAATGTCCGAATATATTGAGAACGGCGCGCAGTTGGGATTGTTGATCGATCCGAAGGCAAAACACGTTTATGTTTATCGCCCAGATCAAGCGGCGGAGTGCTTAAGTGGCCCGCAAGACATTTCCTGCGAGCCGCTGTTGCCTGGCTTTGTTCTCAGCATGAAAGATATTTTGTGATTCAACCTCCGATGAACTACCGCGAAGCATTGGACTCAATTCTTCCTCTTGTCGAGAAGCCCGCGCGATACGTCGGCGGCGAGTGGAATGCTGTGCGCAAAAATGAGGAAGAGCTCAGGGCTCGCATCGCGTTGTGTTTTCCTGACACATACGAAATTGGGATGAGCCACTTGGGTCTCAAGATTCTTTACAGCCTTCTGAACAAGCACGAAGGCTGGGCGGCCGAGCGAGTCTATGCGCCGTGGCCCGATATGGAAGCCAGACTGCGCGAGCGAGACATACCTCTGCTCTCGCTCGAAAGTTACACTCCTCTTTGCAAATTCGACGTCGTCGGCTTCTCGCTTCAGTACGAGATGACTTACACGAACATGCTGACGATGCTCGATCTTGGCGGCATTCCTATTCGCACCTCCGAGCGCGCTCTTGATGACCCCTTGGTGATAGCGGGAGGGCCGACGGTCTATTCATGCGAGCCGGTCGCGGACTTCATAGATGTCTTCGTGATTGGCGACGGTGAAGAAGCGTTTCCCGAAATGGTCGCTCGGTACATGGAGTTGCGTGACTCCAGTTTTGATCTGACTCGCCGGCAGCTTCTTTATGAGCTTGCTCGCATCGAAGGAATGTATGTGCCGTCTTTGTATCGCACTTCGACGAGCCCGCATCACGGGTTGTTGATTGTGGATAAACCCGACGATCCCGACCTGCCGTATCCGATTCGACGCCGCGTTGTAGAAGACATAAATCAGTATCCGTTCCCTTCAGATTCGCCGGTGCCGGCTGTGGAAGCGGTGCACGATCGCGTCGCCATCGAAATTGCTCGCGGATGTGTCGATGGATGCCGATTCTGCCAGGCGGGCACGATTTACAGACCGGTGCGCGAGCGCGATCCGAAGCAAATCGTCGACACGATCATTGACGGGATTGAAAAGGGCGGCTACGACGAGACCAGCCTGACGTCGCTTTCGACCGCGGACTACACTTGCCTCGAGCCGCTGGTGAAGATGCTCGGTCAGGAGCTCGAACGTCGCAACGTGAGCTTCTCGGTTTCATCGCTTCGCGCGTCGGGCGTCACCGAAACGCTGGCTCGCGAGATCGCCCGCGTGCGAAAGACTGGCTTCACGATTGCGCCCGAGGCGGGCACTCAGCGAATGCGGGATGTGATCAACAAAAACATAACGGAAGCGGATGTTATGAACTCGTGCTCGGTCGCGTTTGAGGAAGGCTGGTCCGCGATGAAGATGTATTTCATGATTGGACTGCCGACCGAGACAGATGAAGACGTGCAAGGCATCGCTGAGCTCGGAAGGAAGGTACGGGAGCTTGGCAAGAACAAATACAAAAAGAACGTAAAGGCGACCTGCTCGGCTTCCTACTTCGTGCCAAAGCCGCACACGCCTTTTCAGTGGTGCCGCCAGGAGGACATCGATTCGATCAAGCGCAAGCAGAGAATGCTGAAAGACCTTGGCCGCCGCTACCGCGTAGACGTGAAAGTACATCACGCCGAGACTTCGCTGCTAGAAGGAATAATCTCGCGAGGCGATCGCAACCTCTGCAAGGTGATCGAAAGAGCGTGGAGGATGGGCTGCCGATTTGACGGCTGGTCCGAACACTTCGATTTCGAAAAGTGGATGGAAGCATTCAGGGTGGAAGGGATCGACATCGCGCCGTACATTCAGGAATTTCCTGTTCGCGAATTCGACAAGCCGGGCGCGCCATTGGTTCAGCTTCCGTGGGATCACATAGACACGCTGGTCAAGCGCGAGTTCAACGCCCGAGAATACACCAAAGGCATTAAGGCAAAAATTTCACCTCCGTGCGAGTTGCCGGTGATGATCATCGATGGGCGCCCAACGGCTATCGCTCCATCAAACAAAGAATTCGAACGAGTATCATCACAACCGTTATTGTGTTATGCGTGCGGACTTGAGTGCGACCTAACCCGATCGCGCGAGCATCTCGATCAGGCTTTTGAGATGCATAAAGAAGTTCGAACTTACGAAGAGCGGATCGCAGCGCTGTCTGATGTTCGGGGTCTGGAGTCTGGCGTCAGCGGTCTGACCCTTGTGCAACTTGAGTCTGGAAGTCGAAGCGCAGTATCAGGAATCTCGACTCCGAACTCCGAACTCCGAACCCCGAACTCTTTGTGCCGCTATCGTGCGACATTCGAGAAGGGCGAAGAAGCGAAATACCTGTCGCATCTCGATCTCACACGGGCGTTGCCTCGCGCGTTCAGACGTGCGAAGATCAGGATTGGTTACAGCCTTGGTTATCACCCGATGCCGTTGATTCAATATGGACCGGCGCTCGGAGTTGGCACCGCAGGTTGTAACGAGTTAATTGATTTTGATTCTCCTGATAAGCTTGAAGAGCGGGAATTTCTCGACCGTATCAATCCAGTCTTGCCCCCCGGTTTGAGCTTCAAGTCGCTTATGCGGCGACCGGCCGGATCGCAGTCGGTGATCAAAGAGATCAACCGTGCGGAGTATTCGGTGAAGCTCGACGCCGCGGAAATTGAAGCCGCTATTGGAAGAAGAAGCACCGATCTACACTCGGGCGATATACATCGCAAGTTAATCGAGAACTTCATGGCTCTCGAGACCTGCGTGATCGAGCGAGTGCGAAAAGACAAGAGACAGCAGGTAGATGTGAGACGCTTTACAAAGCGTCTGCGCGTAACGGAGGACCTGAGCGGGCTCATTATTGTTACTGAAGTGTCGCCCAACGGCGGCGTGAAGCCTGTCGAGGTCGTCGCCGCAGTGTTTGGCTTGACGGAGGCTGAGAAGACTTCTCTCAGCTCCCGCGTGAGGCGCTTGCGGTTGTATTCCGAAGATCAAACGGGCGGTCCGGAATGGGTTCCGATCGCCGCCGCTCTTATGAGCGAGCAAGGAGACAAGAAGAGAGTGACCAGCGGTCACTCATAGAAATTAGAAAGGTTATGTCGTGCTGTTTTAACGGCACGGGTAAGCTTTGACTTTTGCTTTCTCGCGTTCAACGCGTAAACGACACTCGTGAATAGCGAGGTAAGCGGCCTCAATTATTTGAGGATGGATCAGCAGAGATTGAATTGCAGACAATCGAATCCATGAGATTGCTGGATCAGACGGCGATCTCGCCAGTGAGCTCGAGCTTGCGGCGGAAATAACGCGGCGACGCTCAAAGACTTGAAATCAGTTCATCTGCTCGAAGCCATTTCTGCTATCTGAACGCCGAACTTTTCGGTCGTTCACAAGTCATACCACACGCTTACCTGATTCGCGCATCAGCCGGCATTGGAGAATGCATGACAAAAGAATTGATCATTAGTGCAAACGTGCACGAAAAGAAAGTCGCGATGCTTGAAGATGGCGTGGTGACTGAGTTTTATGTCGAACGCCGAGACGAGAATCAAGGCGTCGTCGGAAATCTGTACAAGGGCCGGGTGATGAAGGTGCTGCCTGGCATGCAGTCGGCGTTCGTCGATATAGGTTTGGAACGCGATGCGTTCCTCTATGTCTCGGACTTTACCGAATTCATGGAAGAAGAGGAGGAGATCGACTTCCGCGAAGTTGGAGACGAACATCGACCTCCGCCTCGTGTTGACGATCGCTCCAGGCGAGGCGAACGCCCCAGACCTGAGCCTGCAGGTCAACTCAACAGGCCCGCACCGGAGCCGTCGATTGAAGAACATCCTGCAGAGAGACCTGTGCGCTTCGAAGACGCGGTCGAGCAGTTGGCTGAAATCGCGGATGAAAGCGTAATACCTCCGCCGCCGTCTGAAGAGGAGATCCAGGCGCAAGCATCAGGCACGTCGCAACCTGCCGCCGAGTCGTTTCCGGTCCAGCGCATTACTGACGACGAGCTTGCCGAAGCTGGAGAACGCGTCGCCGTCCAGGCCGCACCGCAGCCCACGGAAGCCGAAGCCGTCGGGCCTGAAACTAAACCGAAGCGCGGTCGCGGAAGAAAAGCCGCCGAGCCCAAAAAGAAATCCGCGAAAGCTGAAGACAAGCCGGCAAAGAGCACGACTCGAAAAACGACTTCGAAAGCCGCATCAAGCCGCGCTCGTCGAGATGAGCAAGCACAGATTGAAGATACTGGTTCGCAGTTCGAACGAGTCACGGATGAAGACATCGCGCAGGACGCCGGCGAGCTTTTGAAGGATGCGCTTGTTCAGGAAAAGATCTTTGAAGAGATTCACACGGCTGAATTCGAGACGCCCACATTTGAGCCCGAGCCCGAACCCGAATGGCGCGTTGGGAGCCTGCGTTCATTGGATGACAGCGGCTCATCTTTTCAACGCGTCGTCGATGAAAGCGCCGAAGCGGCGGCGCGTGAGCAAGCTGCGAGCGCCACCAGTGAACCGGCGCAAGAATCCGAACAGGGCGAGCAGTTCGATGAAAGTAAGGCTTCGCCATTCCGGCATATCTCCGACGTGGTGCGCGGGCTCTACGGTCGCATTCAATCCGGATCCTCCGGCGATGCGGTCGAACCGGCGGGTGCTGCCCAGTCGCACGCGGAAGATGCTACGGCTTCTCACGGTGACCTGGAAAACAAAGTCGAACAATCGTCGTCAGAGGAAGATCGTAATGCGGAAGTTCGACAGCGCTCGCCTCGTTCGGAATTTGCTGTGCGTCGTGGAGGTCGAGGACGTCGCGGTCGCGGCGGGCGTCGCGAACCGCATCCGGCTCCCGCAGATGCAGGAGCCGCGATCACCGAAGCATCTGAAGAGGCGACAACCGCTCCAATCGTAGATGAAAACACCGTTGAGGCAGCTCAGGAAAACAAAGACAGCGTCGCGTCACCGGAGCCAAATCAAGTCGAGACGCCAACTGAAGCGCAACCGGGCGACGGGAACTCGGGGGATGTTCGACAGGCCGAGACACGCGCGGTTGATTATCGACCAATGGGTCAGCGCCCGCAGCAACGCAGGCCCGATTCGCGAAGGCCGGATAATCGAAGAGGCGACCCGCGAAGACCGGATCAACGCCGGCCTGATCTCGGACCCGCTCGACGACCGGAGCGCGGCGGCCCGCCGACCATCAGCGACCTTCTCCACGAAGGTCAGGAGATCCTGGTTCAAATTGCAAAAGAGCCGATCGCAAAGAAGGGCGCGCGCATCACTTCTCACATCGCGCTGCCGGGAAGACTAATCGTCTACATGCCGACTGTGAATCACGTCGGCGTGTCGAGAAAAATTCCAAACGATGCCGAGCGCGTAAGGTTGAAGAGAATTGTCACGACGCTGCGTGATCGCGAAGGCGCGACGGGCGGCTTCATCGCACGGACGGCGTGCGCGGGGCACTCGGAGCAGGAGCTTGCAGATGATATGCGATACCTGCTGCGGACTTGGGCTGACATTCGAAAGAAGGCGGAGCGCGGCAAGGCTCCCGCGCTCGTGCATCGCGATCTCGATCTTGTTCAGCGAATCCTTCGCGATCAACTGTCCGAGGACTTCACGGCGATTCGCATCGACAACGAGGTCGAGTACGCGCGGATAGTCGAGTTCGTCAATCGCGTTCAGCCGAAACTCGTGAAGCGCGTGAAGTTATATACCGCCAGCCAGCCAATACTTGAAAAATATGGCGTCCAGGCCGAAGTCGACAAGGCGGTTCGGCCGCGCGTTTGGTTGAAGTCCGGCGGCTACATTGTAATCAATCAAACCGAAGCGCTGGTTGCCATCGATGTGAATACCGGCAAATTCGTCGGCAAGTCGGACAAACTCGAGGACACAATCACGCGAACCAATCTCGAGGCGGCTAAGGAAATCGTGCGACAGGTAAGGCTGCGCGATTTGGGCGGTATCATCGTTCTCGACCTGATTGACATGGAAGAACGCAAGAATCGCCAGAAAGTAATGATGGCTTTGCAGCAGGAGCTATCGCATGACCGGTCCCCGTCGAAGATTCTTTCGATAAACGATTTCGGTTTGGTCGCGATCACTCGTAAGCGAGTGAAGCAATCGCTCGAGCGAACCTTGTGCACTCCGTGCCCTTACTGCCAGGGAGCGGGCATGGTTAAGTCGGCTCAAACAATGTGTTTTGAAATACTCGAGCAGGCAAAGGCGATGTCAAAACAGTTGTCTGGCGCGAGCGACGTCATGCTTCGAGTATCGCCTCACGTAGCCGAGTCGCTGCGCACCACGGAGCGCGAGGTGATGGAAGAAATTGAAGCGCACTTTGGAACTCCGATTACAATCGAGCCCGACCCCAACCTTCACCAGGAGCAGTTTGATTTTGCGATAGTATAAAACCGCGAGAGCTACTCGCATCTGAGCGCTACCATCGGGTCGACGGTGGTAGCGCGTTTTGCTGGAATGGAACAGGCCAACAGCGCAACTCCGACGAGCACGGCTGAATTGATGGCGAGCGTAATCGGATCGGTTGGGCTTGTGTTGTAAAGCAGACTCGAGATCAGTCGCATCAGCAGTAAGCTCGCTACCACGCCGAGCGACACGCCTGAGACTACCAACGTCATTCCTTGTCGAAGCACGAGGGCGATGATGTCTCGACGTTGGGCTCCAAGCGCAAGACGAATTCCGATTTCCTGTGTTCGTTGCGCTACCGACTGCGAAAGAACTCCGTAGATTCCAATTGCCGCAAGCGCAAGCGCGACCGCAGCGAAGAGACCGAGCAGCGCCGCGCGGAAACGAGGATATGACTGAAAGTCAGAGACTCGCTCGTCCATTGTCTTGATATCCGATACGGGTACGTTGCTGTCTAAACTCGACACGATTCTCTCAAGGAAGCTGCCCTCCGCCGTCCCTCCGTTATCCATTCGCAGCATAATCGCCATCGAATTGCCCGCCGATTGACTGGCCGGCCGATACACCGATGCGGGAACTATGAAATCCATTTCCTTGTACACTATCGTTCGTTTTACGTTTCCCACTACGCCGACAATCGTAAGCCACGGAGCTTTTCCGTTCGCCTCGCCAAGCTTGATTTGTTTGCCGATTACGTTCTCGTCAGGGAAGTACTCGTGCACTAGAGCTTCGTTTACGATTGCGACTTGTTGAGTGGTCGGGCGGTCTTGCGAACCAAATGACCTGCCGTCGATGAGCGAAATATTCATTACGTTGAAGTAATCCTGGCTGACAGTTTCAATTGTCACGTCGCCAATGCCGCCTGTGGCCGGCACATCTCTTCCGGATATGGCCAACGCGTTGTTTCCAGAGGCGGTGAGAGGAAACCCCGAAGCCATTGCCACTCCTTGAACGCGCGGCAGCGATTCAATGGCAGAGGTCAACTTGTCGTAAAACGTCAGACGTTGTTGGGGGCTCGAATAATCCTTCTCTGGAAGGTCGACGCGCGCGCTCAAAAGCTGATGGGTGTTGAAGCCCAAATCGGATGAACGCAGGCGGACAGCGCTTTCAATCAGCAGGCTCGCTCCGCTTAGTAGAACAATCGATAGAGTTACCTCTGAAATTACAAGTAGCTTTCCGAACCGGTGACCGAGAGCGCCTCGCGTCATGCTTCGGCTCGATGCTTTCAGGACTTCATTCAAGTCCAGTTTGGAAACTTTCAAGGCCGGAAATAATCCGAACAACAGCGTTGTTAAAAGTGCGAGCGATGCTGCGAAGCTGAGCGCGCGGATATTAACGACGACGACGTTTCCCGGCGGAAGCTCAACCGGATTCGCGGCTCGAAAATAGCGTACACCTGCCACTGCGAGACATGCTCCAAACGTCGCACTCGAAAGCGAAAGCAAAAGGCTCTCAGTAAGAAGCTGTCGTACGAGTCGCGATCGGCCGGAACCCAGCGCGACGCGAATCGCCAGCTCTTTTTGGCGTTGCGAACCTCGTCCTAAGAGTAAGTTTGCAATATTGATGCAAGCGATGAGCAGAATGAATCCCACCGCGCCAAACAAAAGCAACAGACTCCGGTCGAGGTTTCGTCCCGCAAGCCACGTGAAGTCCTCACGCAAGGGATCGACGATGGGCTCTACGCGAGACAGCCAACTCCCCGCCGGCGCAGCATCCACAACGCGTTGATGAAGCATAGCCAGTTCGGCTTGAGCAACGTTGTTGCCTATGCCGTGTTTTAGCCGGCCTACGACGATCACCTGCGAATTCAATGGCGCGCGCGCAAATGTGCTGTCGGAAGTGATCAACATCCAGAGGTCAGTTTGTTTTGGATAGAACTCGAAGTCTTCAGGCATTACTCCCACGACAGTGCAAGCCGTGTCATCGAGAGTGAGAGTCGCTCCGATGACTTCCGATGCGCCCGCGAGGTGACTCTGCCAAAACCGATGGCTCAAGACTACTGCGCATCCATTGTTCGAGTCGTTCTCATCGAAGGTCCTGCCTTGCGATGCAGCGCTTCCAAGAAGTGAAAAGAAGCCGGCACTCACCGGAACGGCGAGAACTCGTTGAGCGGCGCCTTGCCACTTTAAGGTCGAGCCGGGCCGGGCCCAGGTGCAGGCTTCGAGCTGCTCGAAGCTGTTACTGTTCCTCTTCCATTCTTCGAAATCGCTGTAACTGTCGAAGAGCTTTGATGGGCCCGTTCTCCCGGTTTCGGCTGACAGCACAACTGCAAGTTGGTCCGGCCGGTTGTATGGCAGCGGCCTGACCAGCACCGCATCGACGAAGCTGAAGATTGCGGTGTTCGCTCCGATACCTAACCCAAGTGTGATCACAACGACAACAGTGAATCCGGGATTTCGCAGAAAGATGCGAGCTCCGAAGCGAAGGTCGTGCAGAAAATCATTGAACATCTCGCGCATCCTCGAGTTGTGCCGAAGTTGCTGACGAAAGCGAACAACGTGAAGCTAGAGTCGTCTCTAACTGTCTCTTCGATTCTATATCGTGGACAAGGTGAGCAACGCAAGGCTGGTTGATACGCACAAAAAAGCTCCTGGGACCGGCTGGTCCCAGGAGCTCAACCCCGTGAAGGTCGCTGACTAGTTCTCTCTTTTTCGCAATTCAACTTTTTGCTCGGAGACGGTGAAGTCTGACGGGGCCTCAAACAATGAGCTTGCCGGCTCGCTGCGATTGACGTTCGTAAGCCGATAAGTCATCTCGCCGTTTCTTGGATCGCTGCGCTTGCCCATGACGATGACCTGCAGCTCGGGCGAGTACCAGCGCTCGCTGACTATGTCGAACGGCTGGTCATTGCCCTCAGCACCGGCAGGGATGGTGATCGTGAACCGCGTCACTTCCGCCTGCACGCCCTCAAAGCTCTGCGTGCCTAGTGACTCAACTTTGCGTTGAGGCTCGCTGCGTTGAGCGCTGCTCGCATTCATCGACTTCGCCTTTTCCATTTGTTCGCGCTCCTCGGCCTCGCGATTTGCGCGCGCTCGGGCCTCAAGCTCGCGATTCACTCGGGCCTCATTGAGGTCGAACTTGTTCACGGTCTTCTGAAACATGTGCAGGTTGAGCCGAACACCGGCGACGGTGTCATTAATGAGTACGATCTCAGGCGCGCCGTCGCGCGGCAACTCTTGCCTGGTTCGTCCTTCGCTGTCGCGATACAACGCGCCGGTCATCTTGTGAGATACGTGAACGCCGTTGGCAAGCGTCTGCGAAGTCTCCAGGGTAACCTGCGCCGAGAACGGCGCACCCTTCACGGTCTTCCCACCGAACGGGCGTTCGATCTCCGAGCCGAACTCGAAGCGCTCTCGATCGTTTGCGGAAACAGTCTGCCGGTTGAAATAGGAACCCGTTGTAAGCGCCAGCAGTGCCAAAACAATAACAATGGTCGATGTAGTTCTGATTTTCATCGTGCTCTCTCCCTTCATGTTTTAGTTGTTAGCCGGCGTGTGCACCGGCCGAGTGATTTCGGTCTGCTCTCGGATAATAACCAAGCTCGGAAAAAACTTGGTTCAATCGAGGTAAAGTGTTTGTAAAAGTTTGTAAAATCGCCTTCGAGCCCGCTACGTAAGAAATCAGTTGTGATAGATTAGACCGCGATGCGCACTAACCTTTACAAGCCATCGATGACCGTGATTCTGATCGGAGTTCTCGTAGCGCTGCTCACATTGCTGGCGATTCTTCAATATCGATGGCTCGGCCAGATCAGCATCGCCGAACGCCAGACCATGCAAACAAACTTGAGGAATCAGGCTCGCGGACTTCAGGAGGAGATCAATAAAGAAATCGATCAAGCAGGCTTGCGCCTTCGCATGAGCGCAGCCAATCTTCGCAGCCAGTCATGGGACGAATTAGCAGAGCACTATGCGCGATGGAAGAACGCGGCCACCTATCCACGTTTGATCAAAGCATTATTTCTTACGCACGCGGACCGCGACGGACACTTCAATCTGTTGCAGCTCGACGAGTCGACGAAGCAATTCGAGCCAACTTCGTGGCCGGAGAATTTTTCGGATATCCGTTCGCGTTTCGAACCCTCACACATTTCTTCAGGCGATGAGAGGGAACGAAGAGAACCGGGACCATTCGCAAGTCGAGAATTCGGCTCGCTCGTTGAGCACGGCTACACTGTGGAAAGCATTCCGGCGGTTGTTCGATTCACGGTGGAGCTCGATTCAATTCAAGGGCCGAATGGTCAAGAAGCGCGTAAACGGGTTGGGCCCGAGATGATCAATGAATTTCTGAGAGCGCCGCTGGCAATCGCCGTGCTGGATATCGATTACATCAAGCAGGTCGTAGTGCCTGCTTTGTTTCAACGGCGCTTCACCGTCGACGGCTCACTCGACTACGACATGGCTATCGTGTATCGCGCGTCGCCGGAAGAGAGAAGTGAAAAAGCCGCGCGCGAGTCTGTACCATCGCCTCCGCAAGCGGGCGATGCCACGATAAATATGTTTAGCCTTGGCGCTAACTCCGCTGAGTTTACGCGAGGACCTCGTTGGCAAATTGTGATCAGCCACCGGGCCGGTTCTCTGGACGCGGCGGTGGCGCAAGCTCGGCGTCGCAACCTGATCGCCAGCTTCGGCATACTGTCTTTATTAGCAATCAGCCTCGTTGTGATCATCATCAGTTCCCGTCGCGCACAACGTCTTGCGCGCAAACAAATGGATTTCGTAGCCGGAGTATCTCACGAGTTTCGAACGCCGCTTGCCGTCATTCATGCGATCAGCGAAAACCTCGCCGACGGTTTGATCACCGACAAGCAGCAGATCGAGCAGTGCGGGGAAGTTATTCGCAACGACACCCGCAGGCTTGCGGGAATGGTGGAACAGGTGCTCGAGTTTGCCGGCGCGTCTCGCGGAAAAAATCTATACCAGCCTCAGCCCGTCGATGTGAATGAGTTGATCGATCAGGCGCTCATCGCAAATCCGATTCTTGAATCACAAGGTTGGCGCGTTGAAAAAGAAATCGAATCGAATCTTCCCGAGGTGATGGCCGACCCGGCTGCGCTCGGAAGCGCGGTTAGAAACATTATCGACAACGCGGTGAAGTACGGCGGAGCGAGCAACTGGATTGGCATCAAGGCACAGACTCAAGCGAGCGATCATACTCGACGCGTCGAAATCACGATCGCCGATCGCGGCATCGGTATCTCAGATTCCGACTTGCCTCACATCTTCGAACCGTTTTATCGCGGGCGCGCCATTGTAGCCGGGCAGGTTCACGGCAACGGACTCGGACTGAGCCTGGTTAAGAACATCCTCGAAGCTCACGGCGGAACTATCACCGTATCGAGCGTGCAGGGTCATGGAAGCACTTTCAGCTTGAGTCTTCCTGCTATGAATGTAGAGCGTTACGATCGTGCGCTTAATATAGATTGAATTCTTCGCGCGCGCTTCGCGTTCTTTGCGTCTTGGCGCGAGGCTGTCGAACGATTGTCAGGAATAGCTTGCGACGAGACGCTGCTTATTCGTAATTATGAACCGAATACTAGTCGTAGAAGACGAGCCCGGTCTGATAATGGCGCTCACTCAGCGCCTTGCGAGCGAAAACTACGAGTTCGCGACAGCCGAAGACGGCGAGCGCGGCCTGGCGCTGGGGCTCAACGAGCGGTTCGACGTAATCATTCTCGACGTGATGCTGCCTCGCAAGAACGGCTTCGACGTGTGCCGGGACCTTCGCCGCAGAGGCATTGAAACGCCGATCATCATGCTCACCGCGCGCGGCCAGGTCGTAGACAAAGTAGTCGGCTTGAAGCTCGGGGCTGACGACTATCTCACAAAGCCTTTCGCGATGATGGAGCTTCTCGCTCGAATAGAAGCGCTGCTTCGAAGATCCACATCGTCTTCCTCGTCAAAGGATCGTGGTCCCTCATCAGAGGTTCATCAATTCGGTGCTCTCACAGTGGATTTTCGTCGAACGCTTGTGACTCGAAACAACAAACCGGTGAACCTGAGCGCACGAGAGTTCAAGCTGCTTCGTTATATGATCGAGCACTCGGGAGCCACGGTCTCGCGAGACGAACTGTTGAATGAAGTGTGGGGATACAACACTGCGACGACTACTCGAACGGTAGACGTGCACGTTTCTTCATTGAGACAGAAGATCGAAGACGACCCTCGCCATCCGAAATCAATCGTGACGATTCATGGGTTTGGGTATAAGTTTGTGAGCCCTTCGTAGGGTAAAAATATACTTGACCCTAGTTCGTTATGCCGCACCAAGGAGACTGGGCGAGATTGTGGACAGCCGCGCGGTTCCTGCACTATTGGATTAGGAAACTGGCCGAGGGTGAGAGGTGCCATAATCTTTTTCGCCACTGTTTGGTCAGCGTGTGCAGATGGACGCGCGAACGTCGGGCAACAAGATAATCAGTGCAGTGCCGATTTGCATCTGCTCTTGTACCTCTCAAGGATGATGCTTTCCGTTTGGGAGCGATCATTTTGAAACGCCGATGTTGCTGAGCGCCTTTAAGACGGCTAAGCGGCGCCTCGGAGAGTATTATCCGGTTTCCGCATAAAACGCCGCTCGCTCTTTCTTGCATTCCGCAACTCTATCCTAGATTGATAAGTGAGAGCGTGGGTTGCTCCAATCGGATTGCCCGGTTGATCCGCCCAAGGCTCGAATCTGCCATCGTGTAGAGAGTGGGTCTGATGGCGAAGTTTGAAGAAGCCCAGCACTCATTCAATCGACCGCGCGTCAGACTTCCTGCGCAGAGCATAAAAAGCGGACCGCGCCGGCAACAATAAATGGCGCTTGAGTGCTTGTCACTCGTGCTTCTCGCCTGTAACCTTTTCCGCGATGGCGTTGTGCCCGCGATGCAATAAAAGATCGGCTAAGCGATATTGTCCGGCGCTCAGGGGAAAGATTTGCGCTGTCTGCTGCGCGCGCGAGCGAATGATCGAACTCGCCTGCCCTGAGAGTTGCCCTTATCTGATCGACGCGCGCATCAGCGCGAGCAAACGCGAGAGCGAGCTTCGAGCAAAGGAAGCAATCACAGTATCGGCTTCAGAGATGTCTCTCAGCGATCGCGGGCTGACTGCGCTCGAGCGAATTGAGCGAGCGATCGTCAACGCTCAGCGCGGTATTGGGTCTCCACCGATTCCGGATCTTCAGGACTCAGAAATCCTCGCCGCCGTTGAGAATTCAATCAAGAATCTCGAAACTGAAGAGACCGGATTAATTTATGAGCATCGCGCTGATACGCCGAGGATAAATGAGTTGAGCGGCCGGATGCGCGACGGCTTGAGCAAGTTCGAAGAGCTACCGCCTGAAAGCCGTCCTCGGCGAAGCGAGATCATCAAGGCGTTGTCGTTTACGCGCGAGTCTGTAAGAGCGCATTTGAAGCGAGCGGCCGCGGATCCCGCAGAGTCACGTTCGTACTTTCGTTACATCTCTCTTTTCTACCAATGGCCCGAAGAAGCCACGCGGTCGCTCATCATTTAAGCCGCGGCGCCCTTGATGGTCGAAGAAACACAACGGAAAAAATTGGTCCATCGATCGCCGGCATGGTTGTCGCGAACACTTTCCAGGTCGAGCTCAACGCGCACGCGCTTGATCGTGGCCGGCGCAATAGTCTTTCTGGTGGCGTTCGGGGTCCGTCTTCTGCACTGGCAGGACTATCGGCTCGACATCGGCAGTAAACAGAGCAGCCTTGTCAGCCGCTACCATCAGCAGGCGCAACGCATGCTCGATGGGGACGGCATCCTGTACCCGCGAGATAGTGATGAGCACGCAAGCACTCAGTTGTTATTACATCCGCCGGGTTATTCGATTTTCATCGCAGGACTGTTCGCCCCGTTTGGGAAGTCGGACGACAATCTCGTGCTGGCGCAAATTCTCTGCGATTCGTTTGCAGCCGTGATGGTTTTTCTCATTGCAATGGAGCTGCTTTCTCTAACAGCTTCGACTATCGCCGGATTGCTTATTGCATTCTCGCCTCAACTTGCGCTTCACGCTTTAATGCTGTTGCCCGAGTCTTTATCGGTGCTTCCGATTCTCGCAGCGGTCTGGCTTCTCATCCGAGCGGGAAAGAAGCCACGGCTTGTAAGAATCATTGCAGCCGGCGCGATGATCGGGCTGTCGTGCTGGTTAAGGTCTAACAATTTGCTGCTTGCGCCCTGGCTTGCGGTGCTGCTAATCCCGGCGCTGTTCGAGCGCGGCTCGCGGATCAAATACGTCGTTGCATTTGTCGGCGTGACAGTCCTGGTCATATCGCCGATCACGATTCGGAACTGGATTGTGTTTGGCCGGTTCGTGCCACTGTCGCTTGGATCAGGGATTACGATGATCGAAGGGATTGCCGATTACGATAAAGAAAATCGTTTTGGCATGCCCGCGAGCGACGCCCAGGCGAAATGGAAAGACGTCGAGTGGCACAACCGGCCCGACTACTCCGTGGGCTTGTGGCAGCCCGACGGAATCGAGCGCGACCGATACCGCTTCGCTCGAGGTCTGGGCGTCATTCGCCGCAATCCAGTTTGGTTCGCGAGTGTGATGGTTCGCCGAGCGGCTTCGATGCTGAGATACAACGATTCAATTTCACAAGGCTGGCCCGCCGACACGGCTCACGCCCCGATTCTCGCGGCCGAGCCGCCATTCGGGCATCAACACGCGATCACCGAAGAGCCCGTATGGTCTGCTTCACCGACTGAGATGCTTGGCGCGGGCAAAGTTTTGTCGCCGCAGGCCGAGTGCGTCTTAGGAGATGGCGGGCTCACCGTGCGAGGAGACAATTCCGACTATGGCGATCAGTTCGCATCGGCGCCGATCACGGTCGATAAGAACACAGACTATGTGCTGAGAGTCCCACTGAGTTTGATTCAAGGGCGAGTGGCATTGAAGATAACAAGCATCGATCGGCGAATCATGCTGGACTCCGACGTGCCTGCAACAACGGAAGCGCGGGAAGACGAGATTCCGGATGACGATTCAGCTGCCATGAGGAACGCATTGACTGAAGCCTCGCTGCCATTCGCCACGGGCGCGAGAACGGACGTGTTGCTTGTGGTGAGCAACAATGGAGCGGCGCCAGTTGCCTCGCAAGTCGCTTTGGGCCAGGTGGAGCTTTTCGAGCAGGGACCCACGCCGGGCTTGTGGACCCGTCTTGTTCGTCCGGCAGTTCGTGGAGTTGAAAGAAACTTGTACACAACGTCTCACCTCCTTTCGCTGATTGCAGTAGGCATAGTCTTGATGGCCCTGGCCCGACGATCGAAATTGCTGCTCGTTCTGCTCGCTGTCCCGGCCTACTATTTGCTTGTGCAGTCCACATTACATACAGAGTACCGATACATTCTGACGATGCACTACTTTCTGTTTGTTATGGCTGCGGTGACATTGACTTGTATTGGTGGGCTGATCGTAAAGGCAATCAGATCGACAGCGAGGGCGGCGAAAGCCTAATTGACGTGTTGGGTTCTTACTTTAGATAAGCGAGCTTCAAAGCGCAGCTATCGGCTTCATTTTTGTCGTGACAGTTCTCACGACTCGGTAAGAGAATGATCTAAACGCGCGCCACACCAAATAGATCGGCACGGCGGCAATCACGACCAGAAAGTAATGCATAACAACGATGTATCTATACTCGACGCTGAACGGGGAATGGGTGATCAAATAGTAGGCTGGGACGACTAGTAGCAACGGGAGCACTCGGCTTCGTCCGGCCATTATGATCAAAGCCAGACCAAGGACGATTAGAGGGATCATATGAGCGGTCGTGAACATTCTTCTTTGAAGGCTGCGTATTAGCGGCCGCACAAAACGTGTTGCTGTATAAGGGTTGGGCCCTATATTGAATAACTGGACTTCGCCAAGATCCAATTCGGGCCGGCTCGAAGACGTACCGGCGTTGCTAATCACTAGCCGTATCTCGTTCCGGCTTGCAGTGTTGAATGGGAGGTTAATGAAACTCATTTCCGCCTCTGATCGAGACGACGCGGCTTCTTGTTCTTCCGACTCATGCCGGGAAGGCTGTTCGTCGGGTGCGGAAACCACGTATGAGCCTGCGGTGATGCGGCGGTCAGCACTGGTTATTCTTAATTCCACTGGCCCGCCGCGCGATCTGATTGGGACCCTTGCAATGTAGTCGGTGTTTTTTTCGACCGTAGCCGGCGGATAAGCGAATTGATCATCGAACTCAGACTCATCGCCGGTCACCGTCAGCACCTGGCCCGTTCCTGAGACTTGAGCTCGTCTTGAGATGACGGTCCCTTCGTTGATTGCTTCGGCTGGAGAGCTGGACCACACTGCTTCACTATCTTCCTTGTCCCGAAGAGTGTGGCCGAACGGTGGCTCCTGCAGAACTACAGGGACATTGGCGCTATCAAATGGCGATTCTCTATGACGCGACTCATTGTAGCTCAGAATGAATGCCGCTCGGCGGAGCATCGCCCCGGCAAACCACACTGGGTGTGACCGAATCACATCCAGCCCATGGCTAAAGCGAACATAGTCGCGCTCAACACCGTCGGGCCTCCATAGGTTGCGGCTATAATCCGGCCTGCCATTCCATTCGACGTCTTTGATCTTGGCTTCGCTATCGTATTTTGGCATACCGAATCGTCCCTCTCCGTCGAGTTCTCCGATACCTTGAACCAGATTAAGTCCCGTGACGATAGTCAACGGAATGAATCGGTGATACAGAATCCAATTGCGGACAGTGATCGGAGAGATCACAACCAGCATCGTCAGAAACAGGGCCAGCGAATAGCGGATTCGATTGCCGCGTCCGATCAGAAACACAAGCAAGACGGCTATGAATAAGGCGAGAAAGAGGCCGTTCGATCTCATCCAGCAAGAGAGCCCGATCAAAGCTCCAGCGGTAATGATCTTCCATAGTCTCGGTTTTCTGACGGCCTTTATCGTAAGATAGATAGCCAACAGTGTGGGTAACGCTACGAGCGAAGTCGGTGTTAGCCACAGCGAGTAATAGGCGAAATGATTCGAGAGCGCAGCTAGTAGGCCTGCTATTGCAGCTAGCCCTAATGGAAAGAACTCCACTGCGATGAAGAAAACAACTGAGGCAGCGGCAGCGTCGCAAACCATTTGTACCAGTTGCGCGACTCGCATTGAGCCATCGGAATCACCAAAGGTTGTAATTACCAACGCGATCAGCATTGAATAGCCGGGAGGATGCACGAGAAGTTCGGCGCTGCCTTCATCAAGGTCGGGCATTCGGGGGAACAAAATGCTCCCCGTCTCAAGCATCGCTCTCGCCTCGCGTCTATAGCCCTTGACCAACCTCCCCGGCATGGGTTCGGTGCGGGTTAGTTCGCCCCGAGTATCTTGCAGGTGCAAGAACCTGACACCCAGCGCAAGAACGAAAATGCTCGCGGCGACCAGAACGATACCGATGAGCGTTTTGCGCCTAGCAGCTACAACGTCGCCGGGCAGACGGAGTTGTCCTGACAACCATTCCACTATAGGTTTCACCCGACCTCTTAACGTCCAGCCCACAATGGCTTTCGCACAATTGCTTTGGAAATGCTCCAGCTATCTACAAATCCGTGTTCGGCAGCAGCGATAGGAAAGCGGCTGGTTCCCTCAGACAATTAACTGCCGCTAAACGACGACTTATTCCTCAATCTTCCAGCGAGACAGAATCGAATTTGTTGGACCAGGGATGTGGAAGTCGGATTATACTGATCTAAGAAAGCGCTGTCGATGCTGGTGCAGCGCTCTTCAACAGAGATTCTGCAAAACTCGACTCACATCCGACCGCGTGTGGAGCACGCCGTCCGATGCCAGGCTTTCAGATGTCAGTATCGCGTGCGAGTCTGCTCACCGGATTCGGAGAGTGGTTCACTGGGAGCCGAGGCCTCTCCGTCAAAATGTCCAAGTGGTAAGAGTTCGCGCGTGGACAAAAACGGATTGTAAGTCAGTTTGGCGACGGCTATAATCCAAGTCCAACAGCCCGGCCGGGCTGTTGGGATTGCTTCATCTCTGGACATTCGTAGTTACAATAAGGGTCATTGATTTAGGAATCTCTGGTTCCTAGCGGGTATCGTTACAGCAGTAGAGGCCCGCAGCTCAAGCCTTGCCAAGCCGACGAGCTGCGAGCCTCTTCGAGACCAACAACGGACAAACCATTGTACGGCTCGAAGTGTTAGACGACTGAAGGAATCAAAAAGTCACAAAAGATTTAGCTTTGCGAAAAGATTTCTTCACTCGGTAGAGGCCGGCATGAGTTTGTCTGCGGTGTCTGCCTCGGAAGCGGGACGCGGCTGCGGTCTGCTTTCGGGCGGCGGAGCGCAGTTCATGCAAACACCGGTCAAAGAGCAAGCCGAACAAATCGGTCGAGTCAAATCTCCACGATCCACACCGCCGTTCAGCTCTCTGTCTGAGGCGCTCGTTCGGCTCAAGCAATCGATATCTCAGTCTCTTGCGTTGTCTGATTCCACAGCGCAATCGCATCCGCGCACAAGCACGTTGGTTTTAACCTGCCTGTTTGTATTCTTCGTTGCACTCGGTGTGCGGCTGTTGTACTTGCAGGACAACTACGCACAACTGGCTAAGAGAGGCCCATGGATGCAGAACATCGCGCGGCACTATGAGAATGAGGCGCGGCGCTATCAGGAGGAAGGCAGAATTCTCTATCCTCGCGATCCAGTTGATCCCGGCGATGCCCGGCTCATTTTGCACCCGCCCGGATACTCCGTGATGATAGCGGCGATCTTCGGACTTTGGGGCGACTCGGAAACAAGGATTCGGCTGGTGCAAATAGTAACCGATGCCTTGTCAGTCGTCTTCGTCTTGTTGATCGCGATGCATTTGCTCCCGTTTGCGGTATCAGTTGTGGCGGCAACACTCGCCGCCTTGTCCCCACACCTGGCTTTTTACTCACTCTGGATTTCTGCCGACAGCGTTTGCGTTCTCCCGATTCTTGCGGCGGTTTATCTGATCATCAAGGCTCACAAACGGCCCCGCGTTGCGCTGGTAATCGCAGCAGGCGCGATGATCGGAGTTTCCTGCTGGCTTCGCGCGAACGCAATGATGCTTGCACCCTTTCTCGCTCTTTCGATGCTGTTGTTGTTTGAAAAGGGCAAGCGTCTTAGCTATGCCGCTGCGTTCGTGATTGCGACTGCGGTAGTCATCTCGCCGATCGCTATTCGTAATTGGATCTTATTCCATCATTTTGTGCCGATTTCGATTGCCGGTGGCGAAAACCTTGTCGTCGGGATCGCTGACTTCGACAAAGAAGGTAGATTTGGAATGCCTACGTCAGATGGGGACGTTGCGATAAAGGACGCGGAATGGTTTGGCCGTCCGGAGTATCGCGAAAGCGCATGGTTTCCCGATGGGGTGGAGCGCGATCAAGCTCGGTTCGCGAAAGGATTCGATGTGATTCGCTCGAATCCCGGATGGTTCCTCGGAGTCGCCATTCGACGCGCGTTCTTCATGCTAACGTACAACAGCTCCGCTCCTGCCAACTGGCCTTTTAACACGTCAACCGTTCCGATCGTTTCCGCAGAACCACCGGTGATGCATGCGCCGTCGAGCGCGCGCGACAGGGCTCCTGTATGGTCCGGCTCCGCGGCATCATGGCTTTGCGACGGGTCTGTTCTATCCAATCAAGCCGAGGTATCGCTCGAACCGGGAGACGAAACTCTCAGGCTGCGCAGCGACGGCTCCGAATTCGGAGATCAGATCGCGTCGGCCCCGATCGCGTTACAGCCACAACGGGATTACTTGCTGAGCGCGGCGATATCAACGGAGCCGGGGCCGATTGATATTAAAATTACAACTCCGGATGGCCGCAATGCGCTGGCGTTTAGCGTCGTTGATGCCGTGTCGTTCAACCGAGATTGGAAAAAAGAAAAAAGGCGGAATGGCTTATTTGCAGGTTCGGTCTCCGAAAACTCAGACGTTGCAACAAGCTTACCCTTCGCAAGCGGTCATCGTACTGAGGCGCACCTCACGATAGCCAACGACGGTCAAGCATCCCCGGGAGGCGTGACGCACATTGGCGAGTTGCGGTTGTTCGACCTGGGACCGACGCCTTACCTATGGACGCGCTATCCGCGAATGATCCTGCGAGGCGTGCAAAGGAATCTATTCAAGACCACGGCGATGCTGCCGCTGGTACTCGCTGGAGTTCTTCTGCTTGCACTCTCAGGGCGAGGGAGCGCCCTCGTAGCGCTGCTGGCGGTCCCGGCCTATTACATGTGCACTCAGTCGGTGTTGAGCACCGAGTATAGATACATCCTGGCGATTCACTACTTTCTCTTTGTTATGGCGGGCGTCACATTCTATTGTCTGGCAGTCAGTATCCGAAGGCTTCTGAGCAAGGCTCTTGGAATCCTACCGCTCCGTGTTTACTCTTCAGACGCGAAGCCAGCCCTGAGAGAAGGTGTCCGTCAATGAATAGCGGCCCGCGCGAAGCGCTCACTTTCGTCAAACATCGCCTCCCCGTTTATGGCTTGCTGATGATGGCTTCGGCTTCGCTGATTTACGCCGTGGTGACGGCGCCGAGAGTGGGCATCGATCTGATGTTCTTTCAGACCGGCGCCCGTGAATGGGTGGATGGAGTCTTTCAAATCGGAAAGGGAGTTATCGGCGTCTATACACCTTTCCTGCTGCCGTTGTTTTCACCGATCGCGCTTTTGTCGTTCGATACTCTGGTTCTGGTGTGGATAGTTCTGAACCTGGCGGCGACGGCATTGAGCCTGTATTTCGTTAAAGAGCTGTGGGGAAGGGACTGGACAGTGAAGACGAGGTTGCTATTGGCAGCCTTTTTTCTCGCGTTCGCTCCGTTCCGAGTGACAGTGCGCAATGGGCAGATCAGCTTGATGGTATTGGCGCTCTTGCTGGGTGCGCTGGTAGCAAGAAGACGGAACCGGAACTTCCTGGCGGGCTCGTTGCTCGGGCTTTCGTTGTGCAAGTACACTCTGAGCATACCTTTCTTTTTGTACTTCCTTTGGAAACGAGAGTGGAAGGTTGTTTCCGGTGCTGTCCTGCTGCCTCTAGCTTTGACCGAATTGTTCGCGTTGAGGCTTGGGTTGGGCCTGTTTCAGGTGATTCGCCAATACTTCGGGTTGGCGGCGCAGATACTTTTTTCTGGTCTGCCGAATCGCACAGGAACAACTGAAATCAGATTGCTTTTTTTGGATTTGAGCGGCGGTAACGAGTCGTTTGCCGCAATCGCAGGATTATCGGTGTCGATTGCAGGGTTGATTTGCATGCTGATCGTCTTCGTTAAGAAACCGCGATGGGAATTGGCACACATCGCTGTCTTATCGCTCTTCAGTCTGTGGTCGGTCTATCATCGAACATACGACTCGGTCTTCTGTCTCGTGCCCGCCGCGCTATTCGTGGATTTTCTGGTTCGAGAGCGGTTTGTGAAATTCAGCAAATTCTGGCTTGCCACGTTAGGGCTGTTGATTGTCAGCGTGCCGGGTCTGCTGGTTGACAGATTACAATTCAGTGCAAGCGATCTCGGAAGAAATCCGCTGTTTCTGGCCGGAATACACATCGAAAGGCTATTAGTGTTCGGAATGTTTTGGTCATTACTATTTGTAATCTGGAGAGCGCCAGCAAATGAAGTTCGCGAGGATGAATTGGTTCGAGAGAAGGAAGATCAAGAGGACTTTGAGACTACTAGTGCGGTTTCTTCTGAACCCCAGAGTTTTTCAACAATCGAATGAGGTCCGACTGAGCGCTTTCGATCAATTGTTCTGCCTGCTCGTCTGTCCTTGCTGTAGAAGAAATCAGAATTCGAAACACCTCGTCAGGACCAAAGCGGTTTGGTCTTGATTTCAAATACACCTCGGGATGCGCGGCGGCGACTCTACCAAGGGCAGGCGCAATCCGGGATTCGTCACCACACTCGACCGTTATCTCGCGCTCACGGTAGCTCCCGCGCCCGAACACTCCGGCCAGCAAAGTCTTAAGCGGACCTTCAACGATTGCTTTCAACTCAGCGGGCACACCGGGCAGCGAAACAATTTTGGTTTCGCTTAGCTCAAGCGCCACGCCCGGAGCCGCTCCGACGGGATTCTCAATCGGGCGCGCGTCGGCCGGGAGTCGAGCCATCTTCAACCGTGCTTCATTCATCGTGGGGCTTGAAACGTGCCCCTTCGACGCCAGCTCGCGATAGCGCTGCTCTACGAGCGCTTGCGCAACACTGTTGAGCGCAAGTTCGCGCGATGTAGCGATAGCTACAGCTGCTAGGGTGACGTCATCTTCGGTCGGACCAAGCCCTCCGCAGGTGATAATCAACTCCGAGTCGCGCGCAAGAGAAGCTCTGATGTCGTCGGCTATCGCTTCGATCTCGTCGCGCGGCGTTGCGATGTGGCGAACCCGACCGCCCATTCCTCTAACGACCCGGCATAAGTAGTTCGAATTAGTGTCCTGCACCAGACCTAGCAATATCTCATTTCCTATCGTGAGGATTTCGACATTGATCACAACAAAAATTATACAGGCCGAAGTTCGGAGTGCGAAGTGCGAAGTCCGAAGTCGGAAGTGCGAAGTCCGAAGTGCGAAGTCCGAAGTTCGAAGTCCGAAGTGCGAAGTGCGAAGTGCGAAGTGCGAAGTCGGAAGTGCGAAGTCCGAAGTGCGAAGTCCGAAGTGCGAGTTCCTCGGTTGACATCGGACCTCGGACTTCGAACTTCAGACCATGATCTTGGACCTCGGACTTCGAACTTCGGACTTCGCACTTCACTTCCGACCTCGGACTTCGAACTTCGCACTTCAGACTTCGCACTTCGGACCATTTTTCCTGGCATCCTTTATCCGGTCTTAGGTCTCAAAGAAGAGGTAGGGCCGGGCGGTCGGCTGATTTGGTTCGTGCGGCCACGTCCACTTCGCCCTACCACACCATTCGCACCAGCTTTGGAGGAGAATAATGAAGAAGAAGACAAGCGTTCTGCTGGGAGTCTCCGTAGCCTTGCTGTCCGTTGCCTTAACTGGATGTCCGGAGCGAATTCGCATCGGCGACATCTCGCATGATCCCGGCCGTTACTACGATAGAGAAGTGACTGTTGCGGGCCGAGTCGTTCGCTCGTACGGCGCGGCGGGCGCGGGAGTTTACGAGATCGATGACGGCACTGGAACCTTGTGGGTAGCTACTGAAAAGTATGGCGTCCCCACTAAAGACAGCTACATCGGTGTGACCGGCCATGTGGTTCCGGGCGTGACGTGGGCCGGAAAGAACTACGGTAACGGAATGCGTGAGACCAGGCGTCGCACACGTCCGGCGCGATGAATATCCAATTAGATTGATGATTGGAGTTTTTCTTTTTCTCGAGCGCAGACAATTTCGTCGTACTACGATTGTGTCGAGTCATTGATTCGCGTGGAACTTCACAAAAGAGGGGAGTGTCCTAATTTGAAATTCATCGTCTGATTTTCCATAGAGCCTGTAGCCGGTAGTAGCCGACTACTATCAACACCAACGCGAGCGCGACTATCCCAAGCCATTTCATTTCTGGGCTTCCTTTTTCAGTGCGTCACGAATCCACGCCGACCAGCGACTTTGCATTCTCCTCGGCTATCCCAGAGCGTACCACGTTCAGAAGGCGCGAAACGGTGACAGCTACGCGCGGACTAATTTTTATCTGCTGAATAGCCGAGTGAGCCAGCCTTTTTTCGGCGCGTTTGGATTCTTTTTCGCTTCATCGCTCACGTAAGAGTCTCGATCAGTGAGCAACGTGGCAAGCACGCTAGTCGATGTCTTTTCGTTGTGTGCCACACCCCATCGGACATAGTTCGCCGGGTCTCCTGTGAGACGCTCAAGGACCTCTTCGCTCACATTGAGATTTCCGGCGACTGCCATGCGGACCGCGGCAACGTAGTCTTTGGAAAGAATGTTCAGCGTTTTGGTCGAGCAACGTGAGTTGTCGGCTACGGCTTCTCGGACGTCGCTCGAATCATCGAGCGCGAGCCGGTCGAGAACCGCGACCGATCTGCTCGCGGAGGCAATGGTAAGTCGCGAGCTCGGGCAGTGCTCGACGAGGAGAAGAAGATCGTGATCGCCGAGATCCCTTGCCCAGTCTTTTTCGATGCGAAGATCGTACTGACCTTCGGCTATTTCATCTCGGTGCTCGGTAATGAACTGGACGAAATCATCCCAATCCTGCGGGACGATTTTTGGACTGGCATTTTCTTCCATGATCGCGAACCAGTGGTGATTGCTGGTTCGCCTCACACCAGCGTTTGAAAACTGAAAGAGAGAAGACGGTTGTCGCTACAAATTCTCGATGATGGCCGATGCGAACTCGCTGGTCTTAAGTTTAGTCGCGCCCTCCATCTGCCGGTGAAGGTCGTAGGTCACGCGCTTCTGTCGAATCGTTTCCGTCAACGCGGATATGATCTTCTCGCTGACCTCACGCCAACCCATGTGTTCGAACATCATCACACCCGACAGAATCACCGACGAAGGGTTGATCACGTCCTTGTCAGCGTACTTCGGCGCGGTCCCGTGCGTAGCTTCAAACACTGCGGCTCGATCCCCGATATTGGCTCCTGGAGCCATTCCCAAGCCACCGACTTGCGCAGCCGCCGCGTCCGACAAGTAATCGCCGTTCAGGTTCGGCGTCGCGAGAATTGAATACTCATCCGGACGAATGAGGATCTGCTGGAATATCGAATCGGCAATGCGGTCCTTGATCAGTAGTTTGTTCTTCCACTCGCCGTTACCGTGCGTCGACCAGATCGCTGCGAGCGTTTGCCTGACCTCGTCGACTGCAGCTTGTCGTTGCTTATCAGCCATCTGTTCGAAGCCGGGTTCTATCATTCGAGCATCTTCTTCTTCGCTGATCGACGGATGTTTTTCGCGGTTGTCCAGAATCCACGTCTCGCGTTCGGTGACGATCTGCTTTCTGAACTCTTCCCTGGCAAGTTCATAGCCCCAGTCACGAAAGGCGCCTTCGGTGAATTTCATGATATTGCCCTTGTGAACGAGCGTTACAGAAGGCTTGTTGAACTCCAGCGCGTAGTTGATTGCGCGCCGAACCAACCGCTTTGTTCCGGTTGGAGAGATCGGTTTGATTCCGATACCGCTGTCAACTCGGACCTTGTAGCCAAATTTGTCATTCAACAGCGCGATTATTTCGCGCGCGCGCTCGCTCTCGGAAGCGAACTCCACACCGGCGTAGACGTCCTCTGTGTTCTCTCGAAATATCACCACATCGACTTTCTCAGGATGTCGCACTGGTGAAGGAACCCCGTCGAAGTAACGCACCGGGCGAACGCAGGCATAGAGGTCGAGCACCTGACGCAGTGTCACGTTGAGGCTTCGAATGCCGCCGCCGACCGGAGTCGTCAGCGGGCCTTTGATGGCGACCACGAATTCCGCGATCGCTCGCACTGAATCGTCGGTGAGCCACTCACCGAACTGATTGAAAGCTTTCTCTCCCGCGAAAATCTCGAACCATACGACCTTGCGAGTTCGACGGTAGGCTTTTTCGACTGCCGCATCGAACACGCGTTGCGAGGCAAGCCAGATATCACGTCCAGTTCCATCGCCTTCGATGAATGGAATGATCGGGCGGTCGGGCACATTCAGCTTCATTCCCTCGATCGTGATCTTTTGACCATCGGCGGGAACTTCTATACCATTGAACCTCGCCATTTACTGCGAACCTCCAGAAAAACGCGGTGAGAACCAGCCGTCGCAATGTAACAACCGCTGAGGAGCAGTGTCAAGATTTGGCGCCGGCAGTTGCTTGATTCGAAGGTCGCAGACTTCGATTATTGATACTCCGAGCAACGCTCTGGATTTGATAACTGCAATGGTAGAGAGAAAGAAGAGTGACCCGGCTGACGATGATGGAATCGAGGAGATTCATCGCCGACTGCTGGAATCAGACGCCGCCAACCTTACAGCCGAGCCTGATACGCCCGACGCCTGGGACAAGGTGAAGCTCGCTCGACATCCAAATCGTCCATACACGCTCGACTACATCGAGATGTTGTTCGCCGGCTTCACTGAGATTCACGGCGACCGGCGTTTCGGTGACGATCTCGCCATGGTAGCCGGGTTCGCGCGATTTCATGATGAGCCCTGCGTTGTGATCGGACATCAAAAGGGCCGCACCACAAAGCAACGTCAACAACGCAACTTCGGAATGCCCAAACCGGAAGGCTACCGCAAGGCGCTTCGAGTTATGAAACTCGCTGAGAAGTTCAACAGGCCAATCTTCACATTGATCGACACTCCGGGCGCTTATCCTGGAATAGACGCCGAAGAGCGCGGGCAAGCCGAAGCCATCGCCTACAACCTTCGCGAGATGGCGAAGATTCGAGTTCCGGTAGTAGTAACGGTCACCGGCGAAGGCGGTTCCGGAGGCGCGTTGGCGATTGGGCTCGGTGATCGAGTGATGATGCTCGAGAATTCGATCTACTCGGTGATCTCGCCCGAAGGCTGTGCTTCGATACTCTGGCGTGATCAGGCGTACGCCGAAGAGGCGGCTCGCGCTTTGAGACTGACGGCGCCAGACCTGCTCGAGTTCGGCTTAATCGATGAAATCGTTCCCGAGCCTCCGGGTGGCGCGCACTTGAATCACGAGGAAGCAGGGAGGTTGTTGGATGCTTACCTTTCTGATGCGCTCGATTCAGTTCGCAAGTTGAGTTGCGAGAAAAGGCTCCAGAGCCGCTACGAAAAATTTCGCAAGATGGGAAGCTTCGAAGACCGCAACTCCGATGCGAACCCAAAAGTGACTTGAGCGAGTCCTTGATCGATCGTGCTTTGTCATTGGACCGCGAGATTTAATCTGTGCTGAAGATGAATGACAGGTACCAGTGACGATGGAATTCGAATGTTTTGTCTTCGACTTCGACGGAACGCTCGCGCATTCCGAGCCCGCATATCGCGAGGCCTTTCGTCATTCGATCAGGCTGCACACGGGCCTCGAAGTCAATGAAAACGAGTTTCGCGATTTCTGGAACGTAACCCCACAGGAAGTGCTCAGCCGATACAGCGTAGAGATGCTCGAAGAAATGCTGGTCAGCTTCGAAGAGCACTACTACGCAAATCATCATCACCACCTTACGCCTTACGATGGAATAGCCGAGCTGCTCGAGTCGCTGAACAATCGCGGCGCGGGAATCGCGGTAGTGTCGTTGAAGCCGCGCCGCGCGGGCGAGCTCGAGATAGACTTCACAGGTTTGCGTTCGCTGATCGACGTGAGCGTCTGGGGCGACGACGTCGAAAAGCCAAAGCCGGAACCGGACGGGGTGCTTCGCGCGATGGCCGGACTTGCCGCTGATCCTCGCGCTACACTGGTCATCGGAGACAGCCCCGCTGACATAATGATGGGTCGCGCTGCAGGTACGCGAACGGCGGCGGCCTTGTGGGGAGGATCAAGCCGCGAGCGGTT
>Ga0075436_100000325_pt1 | contig 30482 bp, 27 predicted proteins | sample RhiMethybrSRZTD5_FD_75303 | JGI IMG/M metagenome (GOLD analysis project Ga0075436, IMG submission 75303) | Populus rhizosphere microbial communities from Tennessee, USA - Rhizosphere MetaG P. TD hybrid SRZTD5 | ecosystem: Host-associated > Plants > Roots > Rhizosphere > Soil | place: USA...
GACCTCACACCGCTGCGGAAGCTCACTCGCGAAGCGCTCGATGCGGACGTCGCGATGCTGCCCTCGCGCACGGCCGCGATGACCATCCCCGCCGGCGTCCAGGACTTTCCGGGCGACGACGAGTTCTTCGCCTTCAACCCCGAGGAGGCCGCCACCATCTCCTACTACCTGAAGAAGCGGCATCTCTTCGGCGACCTCAAGATCGAGATCTACGATGCCAAAGGACAGCTCATCTCGACTCTCCCCGCGGGCAAGCGCCGCGGCATCAACCGCGTGAGCTGGCCGATGCGCCTGCCGCCGCCCAAGCTGCCGCCCGCCAACTCGCTGGTGATCGGATCGCAGTACGCGTTCTTCGGCCCGCGGGTGCCTCCCGGCACGTATGCGGTCAAGCTCATCCAGGGCGACAAGACCTACGCGAGCGAGGTGCGGATCGTGCCGGATCCCCGCTCCAAGCACTCGGACGCCGACCGCGCGGCGCAGCACGAGACGGCGATGACGCTCTATGGCATGCTCAGCCGTCTCACCTACGTCGCCGACACCGTGAAGTCTCTGGAGGACGCGGCGCAGCAGCGCTCGGCAGCCCTGCCCAAGACGGACAAGCTGCGCCAGCAGCTCGGCTCGCTGGCCGCGACGCTGGAAGGCTTCCGCGGCACGCTGGTCGCCACCAGCGAGGGCGGCTGGCTCGCCGGCGAGGAGCAGCTCCGCGAGAAGATGGCCAAGGTCTACGGCTCGGTCAACGGCTACGACGGCCGACCCACCCAGTCGCAGATCGATCAGACGAAGGTGCTCTCCGATCAGCTCGCCAAGGCCGAGGCCCGGCTGGAGGCACTCCGCAGCGGCGAGGTGGCCGCGGTCAACCGCGAGCTCGCCAAGCGCAAGCTCGAGCCCCTGACGGCGAAGAGCCGGGAGGAATGGGGAAAGGACGAGGGCAAGCGGACCGCGGCGCTGCCCGCCTTCCTGCCGTTCTCGTACCTGCCCCTGGAGGAGGGAGCCGAGCAGGAATAAGGCTGTATCGAATCGCTCTGTAGGGGCGCCCTATGTGGGCGCCCACCCCCCAGAAAGCAAAACGGGAGGGAGCTCGAAAGCCTCCTCCCGTCTAGCGGTGCCCGGACTGGCCAGCGTCTAAGCCAGGCCCTGACGTCGCTCTTCCACCAGCTTGCGCAAAATCTTCTTGCGCGCCTGGATGGCCTTGCGCTTGCGCTTCACCGAGGGCTTCTCAAAGTGCTGGCGCTTGCGCAGCTCGGTCAGAATCCCCGACTTCTCGACCTTGCGCTTGAAGCGGCGTAACGCGTTCTCGAAGCTCTCTTCCTCGCGCACATGGACAACAGGCATCCGTCTCTCACCTCTTTTCTTTTTCCGGATGAAATCGCCCCCCAAATCACGGGGGGCGTAGGGCCTAAATCTGCCTCAATTCCGGTGGAAAGTCAAGTCGAGCTGCGTTGCGGAGCGGTGGGAGGGGCCGGCGCGGCCGGCTGGTGCGGCTGCAGGGCGTCGAAGTCGGCGAGGTAAACCGTATAGCGCCCGCCGTCGTTGTGGAACCAGACGGCGGCGGCAGTGCCGCTCTCGTCCCGCGGGTAAAACCAGCCGACGACCCCTCGGCTCGGATAATCGCGCACGTTGTGGAGGTTCGGCTGGCCGAGCAGGCCGCGGACCTGCTCCTGATCCATTCCCTCCTTGACCTGTGCGAAGGCCTGACGCGTCATGTAACGCCGCGCCTGGGCCTTGGCCAACTCCTCCCGGAGCCGCGGATTGCCGGGGTCTACCACCAGGGCCTCCTTGAAAATCTCGATGGCACGCTGGTAGTCGCCCCCCTGGGCGATGAACTGGCGGCCGAGCAGGATGTCCTCGTCGCTCTTCATGCGGATCGCCGCCTGCTGCCGCGCGTTGAGCGGCTGGCCTTGGACCGGCGGGTCGGCGTTGATGAACTCGGCGAGCCGGCGGTTGAGCTCGGCGGCGAGGGCCGCGCTCTGCCCGGCGAGGTTGGCGTCGCCCGCTCCGCCGCCGGCGAGCTTCGCCCGCTGCCCGTCGAGGGTCCGCTTCGTCTGTTGGAGCCAGGTCCACTCCGTGTCGGCGGCCGGCCGCCGCCCCGCCGCCTGCCGTTCTTCGGCCGCGCGGCCGCAGGCGATCCCCGCGATCAGCAGCAAGCCGCAGAGGAGGCCGGCTCCGCGCTGCCAGGGACAGAATCTTGCGCGGCGGTGATCCATCGACCTTCTCCTATACGCCGCGGGACCGTACCACAGGCCCGAAGGGGCCACAAGGCAAACCGGATCCTTCCGCTAAGCCCTTGTTCCAGAGGGATTTTCTTGACACTGCGCGCCGGGCTACAGAATAATCATGAGACTTCACTGGGAGTTTCACGCCAGAGGACGGCCGCGGAGAGTTACGGATGTCCCTTTCGGAAAGAATCCACGACCTTAACCGCGAGATCGGCGCCACGGTCGAGCGTGCGATCGCCGAGCTGCGTCAGGAGATCTCGCAGCGGCTGCACTCGAGCAACGAAGAGATCCAGCGGCGCCTGGAAGATCTCGCTCCGACGCTGCCGCCGGCCTTCCTGTCGCACGAGGAGTTCGCCGATAGCGAGCGCGAGCTGAGCCTCACGGCGCGGCGCGGCGCGCTGCGCGACCTGCGCGACGGCTTCGCCGCCATCGATCGCGCCCGCTCTCAGGCTGAGATCCTGGCGGCGCTGCTGCGCGAATCGGCGCGCTACGCCTCGCGCGCGGCCCTGCTGTTGGTGCGCGGCGGCGAGGTGCGGGGATGGGGCAGCGAGGGCTTCGGCGACGCCGACGCTTCGGTACGCAACCTAGTTCTCGACGCGCAGGACGGTCCCTGGCGGCGGCTGGCGGAGGGACAAGGCGCCGTGCGGCTCTCGGCCGGCGACTGCGCCGGGCTGTGCAGCCGCATCGAGAGTCCGCTGCCCCGCGAGGGCGTGCTGGTGCCGCTCGTGCTGCGCGACCGCGTGGCCGCCGCCCTCTACGCCGATCGACTGGATGGGAGCGAGCTGGGGATCGAGGCCCTCCAGATCCTCGCCCACGCGGCGGCTCAGGCCATCGAGACGCTGCCGTTCCGCGAGCGCGCCGCCACCGCGACGCTATCGCTCGCAGCGGAGGAGGCTGCGGGCGGGGACACCGGTCAGGCCGCGGCGCCGCCGCCGCAGGAGCCGGAGCGCGCCGCGGCACCGCCGGCGGCACCGGCTGAGCCGCAGGCTGCACCCGAGCCGGAAGTCGAGGCGGAGCCCGAGCCGGACTTCTCGGCGCCGGAACCGCAGTCCGCGGCGGGAGCGCCCTGGACCGCGGAGGACGAGCTTGCCGCCGTGCCGGTCGAAGCCGAGGAGCGCCACTGGGAGAGCCCGGCGGCGCGCTATACCGCGGAGCTGCCGGTTGCCTCCGCCGCCGAGACGGCCGCCATCGCCGCCGCTCTCCCTGAGGAAGCGGCACCGGCGGCGGCGGAACCTGCCGCGAGCGCCATGGAGGAAGCCGTCCCCCGCTTTCCCCGCTCGGTGGAGCCGGAGCCCACCGCTCCGGTGCCGGTTCCGGAGCCGAATTCTCAGGCGACCGTCCTGCTCCCGCGGCCCTCTGCGCAGCAGGCCGAGCCCGAGCCGCCGCCGCCCGCGCAGCCGTTCCGCCCGGTGCCGGTTTCCGGCGAGGCCGCGGGGATGAGCCCCGGCGAGCGGCCGTCCCCTCTCGTTTCGGGAACGCCCGAGGTGCGTCCGCCGAGCGATATCGAGGGCCCCGGCTGGGCTTTCGCCACCACCCGCGTGCCCGTCGCCTCGTCGTTCGGCAACGAGGCCCAGCACGAGGAGGCCCGCCGGCTGGCGCGGCTGTTGGTCAGCGAGATCAAGCTGTATAATGAAGAGCAAGTCGAAGAGGGCAGGCGCAACCGCGACATCTATGAGCGGTTGAAGGAAGACATCGATCGCTCGCGCCAGATGTATGACGAGCGGGTCGACCCGCAGATCCTTCGCTCGACCGACTATTTTTACCAGGAGCTGGTACGCATCCTGGCCGCGGGGGATTCGAAAGCGTTGGGGATCTGAAGCGCCAGCCGTGCCGCGAAAGCCCGGGGAGACCGGAGCCGCTGTTGGAGTGACGTGAGAAGTAGAAAGCCGATTCGCCGTCGCGCCCCGCTCATTCTGCTGGTTCCCATCCTGCTGGGCGCCGCCACCTCCTCGCCGCCGCGCCACGATCTCGCCGGGCCCCTGCCCGGCCACTCGGACCGCGCCTCTCTCGCCTATGCGGAGGCCGCCGCCGCCATGCGCCGCAAGGACTGCGGCGCCGCCTACAAGGCGCTCGCGCCGGTCTTCGCCGCCAAAGGCTCCGAAGCTGCCTTCGGCCAGCTCCTCCTCGGCTTCTACGCCCATGCCTGCGAGCAGGTGTCTTACGCCGAAGACCGGCTGTTCGCCGCCGCCGATCCCCAGGGTCCCCTCGAGGACTGGCGGCTCTACCTGCTGAGCGACAGCGCGGCCGCCAACGGGCACATCCTGCTCGCTCAGACCTCGCTCGCCCGTTTGCTCGGAGATTACCCGGCCTCGGTGCTGCGGCCGCGCGCCCTGCTCAAGGCGGCGGCCATCGCCTGGCAGCGCGGCGACTCGCGGCGCGCTCTGGATCTCGTCGCGGCCGGGCGTAGCGAGGAGCTGCGCGGCGACGAGGCGGCGCAGCTCGAAGCGCTCGCCTGGGAGATCGGCGGCCGGCTGGGCGAAAGCGCGGCGCAGGCCGAGGCCGCCCGCCGCCTGCTCGTCAACTTCCCGCTCAAGGCCGCCGAGCTCAAGGTGGTCGAGATTTTCCGCGATCCGACCGGCGCCCTGAACTGGCCGGCCTTTCTTACCGGCGATCAGCTCAAGCGGCGGAGCCAGGCCTTGCTCGACCTGCGCTTGGAGCCCAACGCCCTGACGACGCTCGACGCCGTGGCGGTGGAAGATCGCGACCTGCCGTGGTATCTGCTCGCAGCGCAGGCTCTCACTCGCGTCCACCGCGGCAGCGACGCCCTGGATCTGCTCGCCGGCAGGGAAGCCCGGGATTCTCGCCAGTCGGCGGCCCTGGCGTGGGCGCGGGCTCAGGCGGTGGAAGATGCCGCCACCGCGCAGCGCGGCAGGACGAATCTCGGCTCGGCCGAGCGCCAACGGCTGAGCCTGCTTTCCCGGCAATATCTGGAGCAGTTGGTTCAGGCCGGAGCCGATCCCGAGCTGACGAAGAAGGCGCTCAAAACGCTCTATGCCGACTACCGCGAGGACGATCTCTTCGACCGCGCCGTCGACGTTCTGCGCCGCCTGCGCCGCCTCGATCCCAAGGACGCCACCGGCGCCGAGAACCTCTGGCAGACGGGATGGCAGGAATACGGCCGGGGAAACTACTCGGGAGCCATCGGCTATTGGACCGAGTTGTTCTCCCTCTATCCCGAGGACGCCACCGCGCGCCGCGGCCGCTACTGGTCGGCGCGGGCTTTCGATGCGCTGGGCGAGAACGAGCGGGCGCAGCAGATCTACAGCGAGATCGCGCAGGCCGATACCACCGACTTCTACCGCCGCAACGCCCTCGACCGCCTGCGCACCAAGCCCGCCGCTCTCGCCGCCGCGGCGCAGATGCAGGAGGCCTGGCCCTCAGATCCGGCTCTCGACAGAGCCCGGTTGCTGACGGATCTCGGGCTCGACGATCTGGCTCTCTCCGAGGCGGAGCTGGTGCGCGACAGAGTGCAGCAGCGTTCGTTGCAGGCCCTGGAAGCGGTGATCCTGGCCCGCCGGGGCGAGCGGCGGAAGAGCGTGCAGGTGATTCGCGACGCTTTCCCCGCGCTCGGCGGACCTTTCCAAGCCACCCTGCCCGAGGAGGCGCGCCGTCTCTACTACCCGATCGATTATCAGGAGCCGATCCGCACCTGGGCGGCGATGAACCGCCTGCCGCCGTATCTGGTGTTCGGGATCATCCGCCAGGAAAGCGCTTTCGATGCCGCCGCGCAGAGCTGGTCGGGAGCCCGCGGCCTGATGCAGCTCATGCCGTCGACGGCGCGCGAGCTGGCCCTCAAGAACGGCCTCTTCTACTCGCACGACATGCTCATCGACCCGGCTTTCAACGTGCGGCTTGGGACCACCTACTTCCGGCAGGTGTTCAGCATGTTTGACGAGAACCTGGAGCTGGCGCTGGCCGGCTATAACGGCGGCCCTTACCGCATCAAGCGCCTGTGGCAGGAATCCGGAGGCAACGAGGTCGACCGCTTCCTCGAGGGCTTGGGCATGGAGGAGCCGAAGACGTACGTCAAGCGGATTCTGGTGCTTTCGGACAGCTACCGCCAGCTCTATCCCCAGCCGGGATGAGAGCGCCGGGATCGCTGGCTCTGCTCGGGCTCCTCTTCGCGTCCTGCGGTGGCGCGGCGAAGCATGACGGGCCCATCGTCCTCATCACTTTCGATTCGCTGCGGGCCGACGTCGTCGGCGGGCTCGGCGGCGAGCGGGGCTTGACTCCGCACCTCGACGCGCTTTTCCGCCAGTCGGACTGGGCAGGCCGGGCGATCGCTCCGTCGAGCTCGGGGGTCCCTTCCATGGCCTCCCTGTTCACCGGCCTCCGGCCCTGGCAGCATCAGGTCTGGCGCGAGGAAGCCCGCCTCTCCCCGGCCCTCCTTACCCTGCCGGAGGCGCTGGCGGCGCAAGGCTATGAGACCCGCGGCTTCACGGGGGAGCCTTCGTACTCGAAGCAGGGCGGCTACGATCAGGGATTCGACGTGCTGGGAGACCTCGGCAAGGGCACCGAGGCCGCCGCGGCGCTGAAGAAGCTCGACGGCGGGCGGCAGTTCGTGTGGATCCACATCCCCGAGCCGCAGGCGCCCTACTTCCGCCGGCCGAAGCTGCTCGCGAGGGTGGACACGGGGCGGCTCGACCTGCCGTTGCGGATCGTGCCCAACCAGCTCGCTCCTTATTTCGACCCCGAAATGCCTCTGCCCCCGGGCAAGCGGCGGCGGTTCTGGATGATGTACCGCTTCAATGTAGCCTGGGCCGACGAGCGGCTGGGCCGGCTGCTCGCGGCGCTGCGGGAGAGCGGCCAGTGGGAGCGCGCCCTGCTTGTCGTGACCTCGACCCATGGCGAGGAGTTCGGCGAGAAGGGACAGATCCTCAGCGGCGGCAACCTCGGGCGGCAGCTTTTGGAGGTACCGCTCGCCGTCAAGCTGCCGGCCGGCTTCGACCGCCGGATCGCCGTGCCGCGAGACCGGCGGGTGGCCGCGGCGCGGCTGTGGGCGACCCTGGTCGAGGCGGCGGGCGGCGAGGTCCCGCCGGCGGTTGCGCCCAGCCTCTTCCGGCTGTCTTCGGACGCGGTCCTCTCGGAGCTCTACCTCACCAACGGCACCAACCGCTTTTCCCTCGTGCAAGGCAACGATCAGCTGTTCTGGGAGTCGAGCTTCGCGCCGCCGGAGCCGGAGTATTATCGCGCCCGCCTCGCCATGATGAGCCGCGGCAATGCACAGGCCGCCCGCGCCGAGCTCTCGGAGCCGCCGGCGGCGATCTTCGGCCGGCTGCTCGCCGGCTTCCTGGCGACCCCTCCGCTCACCGGTCGCGGCGAGCCCCGGCTGAGCCTCGAGCGGTGGGAGGCGTGGGGCAGCCGCCCGCTCAGCGATCCCCGGCGGACTGCGGAGCTGGCGGCGCTCCTCGCGCGGACCTGGAACCAGTTCCTGCCCGCCGAGCTGCCGCCCGGGGAGGAAGCGCGCGAGTGGTATACTGCCGACTCGCCCTGAAGGGGGCTCTCCCCGGGTCCATAGCTCAGCGGTGAGAGCGTCCGGCTCATAACCGGCAGGTCCCTGGTTCGAATCCAGGTGGACCCACTTCGGAAGCGCTCCGAGCCATGAAGAAGATGCGGTCGCGCGGGCGGAGAGTGCGGTGATTTTCCTTTGGAGAGGAGCGGACGTTTCTCCATGAACCAGAACCTCCAGAACGTCCTGGAGCTGCAGGCGGCGCTGACCCGATTGCGGGACGCCGAGCAGCGGTTGCACGGGATCCCCGACTGGATGCGTGAGCTGCACGACGAGCATGAAGCCCGCAAGGGGGAGATCGAAACTCTCGAAGGCACCGCCGAGGAGGAGGCGCGGCAGCGGCGGACGGCGGAAGCCGCGGTCCAGGATGCGCAGGAAAAGCTCAAGAGGTTCCAGCAGCAGATCAATCGGGTGAGCACGCAGCGCGAGTATGGGGCGCTGTTGCAGGAGATCGACACCGTCAAAGGCGAGATCTCCAGCCAGGAGGAGGCTGCGTTTTCTTCGCTCGAGCGCCACGAGCAGGCGCAGAAGGAGCTCGCCGGGTTGCGCGAGAGCTTTCGCGAGGTCGAGGAGCGCTACGCCGCGGAGCTCGCCCGTTGGGAGAGCGAGAAGCCGGAGATCTCGCGCCAGGCGGACGACCTGCGCGGGCGGATCGCCGATCTCAAGCAGCGGCTCCCCCGCGGCGTGGTCTCCCAGTTCGAGCGCATCCTGGACCGCTATCCCGCGGGCGCGGTGGCGCCGGTGCGGCCGATCGAGCGTCCCGGTCGCGGTCAGCGCGAGTGGCACTGCGCCGCCTGCAACTACCGGGTGCGCCCCCAGTCGGTGGTCGAGATCCGCAACGGCACCAGCCTGGTCCAGTGCGACTCCTGCAAGCGCATTCTCTACCTCGAAGAGCAGGCCTGAAGCATGAGCGGCGTGGCCGAGCGTCTGGCCCGGATCAACGCCCGGATCACGGAAGCCTGCCGCCGCGCCGGCCGGGCCGCCGGCGGAGTGGTCCTGGTCGGCGCCAGCAAGATGCAGCCTGCCGCCGTGCTCGCCGAAGCCTGGCAGGCCGGCCTCGAGGTCTTCGGCGAGAACCGCATCCAGGAGGCGCTGGCCAAGAGCCGCGAGCTGCCGCCGGAGATCGAATGGCATCTGATCGGTCCCCTGCAGTCCAACAAAGTTCGTCCGGCGCTCGACCTGTTCCGCACCATCCACTCGCTCGATCGGTTGAAGATCGCCGAGGCCGTGGAGCGCGAGGCGGGAGCCCGGGGTCTCGCGGTCGCGGGCTTCCTGGAAGTGAATCTGGGTGGCGAGGAGAGCAAGCACGGCTTCGCGTCCGAGGGCTTCGCCGCGGCGGTGCTGCCGCTCAGCCGCCTCCAGCACCTGCGGATCGTCGGCCTCATGGCCATCCCTCCCTTCGGCGATTCGCCGGAAGATTCCCGGCCCTGGTTCCGCAGGCTGCGCGAGCTGCGCGACGAGCTCGCCGCCCGCCCGGAATGGCGCGGCTTTCCTGGCCGGCTGTCGATGGGGATGAGCGACGACTTCGAGGTGGCGATCGAGGAGGGAGCAACCCACGTGCGCGTGGGAACGGCCCTGTTCGGTCCGCAGGCGTAGATTTCCCAGTGCTTATGCTAGGATAGCTATCCTTTTCGGAAGCTGATTCTCGTCAGGAAACGGCGCGAGCCTGCGGTAAGGAGATCCATCATGGCCATCACTCCGCTCGAGATCCAGAAGATGCGCTTCTCCCAGAGGATGCGAGGCTACGACCCCACGGAGGTGGAGGGTTTCCTTTCACTCCTGGCCGAGGAGCTCGCCGCCCGCGTCGCCCAGGCGGAGAAGCTGGAGCGGGAGAACCGCTACTACCGGCAGCGGCTGGAAGAGACCGAGCACCGCGAGCACCAGCTCCAGCAGACGTTGCTGCGGGCGCAGAAGGTATCCGACGACATCACGGCCAACGCCCGCCAGGAAGCCGAGCTGCTGGTCAAGGAGGCTGAGATCGCGGCCGACAAGATCGTGCAGCAGGCCATCGAGCAATCCACCCGCTTCGAGTCGAAGATCGTCGAGCTGCGCACCGCCCGGCGCGAGCTGCAGCTCAAGTTCAAGAACACCCTCGACCTCTTCCAGCGCATCCTTGAGGCCGAGATGGAGGACGAGCGCAATACTGCGACCGTCCTGACCCTGCCGCGCAAGCGGCGGGACGCCGGAGCTTGAGCCTCCCCGCCGGCACGCGGCGCCTTTTCTCCGCCTATGACGAGGCGGATCTCACGCCCGAGCGCGGCGGCTCGCTGCTGATCGCGCGGCTTCTGGAAGACGGCGACGCCACGGATCTCGCCTGGCTCTGGAGCGCGATCCCCGAGCCGGCGGTCGTCGACTGGTTTGCAGAGCACGGCGGCCGGCAGCTCTCCGCGCGGAGCCGCGCCTTCTGGCAGCTCGTGCTCGGCCGGCCGGCGGGGCTGGCTCGTCCGGAAGCCAAGGCCCTGTGGCCGCTCTGAGCCCCACCCATCCCGCGTCCCTTTCGCTTCAGTCGCGGGAGCTCTTGGCCCGCTTCGCGGCGCAGCCCTGGGCCGAGGAGCTCTACCTCGCCGGCTCGGCTGCTCTGGCCCTCTACACCGGTCACCGTCCGGTCTCGGATGCAGACCTGATGAGCAACGCCAACCGGCTCACCAGTCCCGAGCGCCGCGACCTCCTGGCCGCGTTGCTGGCCCTCGATCCCGGTTTTGAGGTGGAGACGGCCCGCGACGGCTATCTCTTCGCCCGGCTGGGGGACGTGGGGCTCCGGTTCTTCTATTACCCCTATCCGCTCGTCCGTCCCTTCGAGGACTTTGCCGGGCTTGCCGTGGCTTCCGCCGTGGATCTCGGCCTGATGAAGCTCGGCGCCATCATCAGCCGCGGCAGCCGGCGCGACTTCGTGGACCTCTATCTCCTTTGCCGCGAGTTGCCCCTCGCGGCGCTCTTCACCTTCGCGGAGGACAAGTTCGGCCACGTCCGCGACTTCCCTCTGCAAGCCCTGAAGGGTCTGGCCGATCTCTCGCAGATCGAGGGCGAGCCCATGCCCCGCCTCAGCGTTCCTCTGGAGTGGAGCGAGGTGGAGGAGTGGCTGCGCGCGCACGTCCGGGAGATGGGAAGAGCGCGGGTGGGGCTTTAACGTATTTTGGATTTTCGATTTTGGATTTGGGATGGGACAGAGCAGAATCCTCCACCATGGCGCCAGACCTCCTGATCCACAACCTTGCCGAGGTCGCGACGCCGGAGGGCGCCGTTTCCCTGCGCGGCGCGAACCAGCGCCGGGTGCGGCGGATCCGCGGCGCCGAGGTGATCTGCCGCGACGGCCGGATCGCCTTCGTCGGCCCGCCGGAAGAACGGCGGCTCAGCTTCGGCGAGCTGCCCGAGGCGGAGCGGTTGGACGGCCGAGGGGGCACGCTGATTCCCGGGTTCGTCGATCCCCACACCCATCTCCCTTGGGCCGGCAGCCGCGAAGAGGAGTTCGCGGCGCGGCTCGCCGGCAAAACCTATCAGGAGATCGCGGCCGCCGGCGGCGGCATCCTCTCGACCGTGGCCGCCACGCGGCAGGCGAGCGAAGAGGAGCTCGCCGCCAACGTCTTGAAACGGCTCGACCGGATGCTCGCCTGGGGCACGACCACCGCCGAGGCGAAGAGCGGCTACGGCCTGACCTGCGGCGACGAGCTGAAGCAGCTCCGCGCCATCCGCCGGGCCTCCGAGAGCCACCCCGTGGACCTCGTGCCGACGCTTCTCGCCGCCCACGAGGTCCCGCCCGAGCACCGGCACGACCGGCGGCGCTACCTCGACCTGATCTGCGAGGAGATCGTGCCCGCCGCCGCCGAGGCCGGGCTGGCGCGTTTCTGCGACGTCTTCTGCGAAGCGAGCGTGTTTACCACGGAGGAGTCCCGCCGCGTGCTTGCGGCCGGCGTCCGCCATGGGCTCGCGCCCCGCCTCCACGCCGACGAGTTTGCCGACTCCGGCGGCGCCGAGCTGGCAGCCGAGCTGGGAGCGCTCTCCGCGGACCACCTGATGGCCGTCTCCGCCGCTGGCATCGAAGCCCTGGCGCGCTCGGGAGTGACGGCCGTGCTCCTGCCGGGCACGAGCTTCTTCCTGATGAAGCACCTCTATGCTCCGGCCCGCCGGCTCGTCGACTCCGGCGTGCCGATCGCCCTGGCCACCGACTGCAACCCGGGCTCTTCGCACACCGAGTCGATGCCTATGGTGGTGGTGCTCGCCGTCTTCGAGCTCGGCCTGACGATCGAGGAGAGCCTCACGGCGGCCACCCTGAATGCCGCCTGCTGCCTCGGCCTTGGTGAGGAGGCCGGCTCAGTCGAGACCGGCAAGCGGGCGGACCTCGTTCTGCTCGACGCGCCCAACCTCCTCCATCTCGCCTACCACTACGGCATCAATCCGGTCTCGGCCGTCGTCAAAAGTGGACGGGTGGTCCGGCGAGCCGATTGACATAGAATCGGTACTTTCCCACCGCAGTCGACTCCACGAGGAGGCTCGACGATGAACCCAAAAAACCTCCCGCGCGCTCTGGTAGCGGCCCTCCTGCTGGCCGCCGCGGGTCATGCCAGCTTCGCCGGCCAGGACAAAGGCCAGCCCCTCACCGACGCCAAGGAAGTCGTCACCCCCTCCGGCCTCAAGTACGTCGATCTCAAGATCGGCGAGGGAGAGGAGGCCGCCGCCGGCAAGATCGTCCAGGTCCACTACATAGGCTGGCTCAAAGACGGCACCCGGTTCGACTCCAGCCGCAACGGCGACCGCCCCTTCACTTTCCGCCTTGGCGCCGGCGACGCGATCAAAGGCTGGGACGAGGGGCTCGTCGGCATGCGGGTCGGCGGCAGGCGCAAGCTCGTCATCCCCCCCGAGCTCGGGTTCGGCAAACAGGGCGTCGGCAGCGTGGTGCCGCCGAACGCCGTGCTGTTTTACGAGTTCGAGCTGCTGGAAGTGAGATAGGCGTCTGGCACACCGCTCGCATCACGGCCAAGCGACGGAGAACGCCCCTAAAATGAGTCCGCGGTCACCAGCAGGTTGATCCGCTGCGCCCGTCCTTCGACCTCGACCTCCAGCGTGTCGTAGCTCCAGCGTCCCGCCGACTTGTGAGCGACGGCGTAGAGGGTGCCGTCTTTACGCGAGCCTTTGAGCGGAATCGAGATGTCGGCGGTGCCCGACGGGCCGGTGGTGTTCACGTTGCCTCTCACCCACCAGCCTTCCTTGATCGGCTCGCCCAGCTCGGCTCGGACCTCCGGGCTCGCCTCGGCGCGCGCGATGGCGTCGCGGAAGACATCCGTCGAGCGGATCACCGTGAAGACGAAGAACACGATCGCGAGGATGAACAGGGCGACAAGGACGATCACCGAGCCGCAGCCGACGGGGACGAACCATTTCCAGTTCCGCTGCCACCAGTTCCGCGGCGGCGGTGCGGCGGAGGTGATCGTGGGATCCGAAATCGTCATCTGGAGCTCCTCTCCGTAGCCTTAATCACCGCCGCACGGCCGCCCGCACGGCCATCTCCAGGTACTCATCGCCCTCGATGAGGTAGGTATGGCGGGGATCGACGGCGAAGACGAGGACGATCTCCGGCCGCGCATCCTTTTCCTGGACGAGCTGCTTGAGGGCCGGCTCGAGCTCCTCGACCGTGTAGGCCCAGGCCTCCAGGGAGAGCGTGTGGGTCTGGACGACGGGAGGCGCTCCGCCCTTCCCAGGATCCCAGGCGGGGACCTTCTTCTGGCTGTAGCGCAGCACGGGCGGCGGACCGAGCAGGATCAGGGCGCGGCCGCGGTCCGTGAGACTGCCGCGGGTGCCGTCCTCGGAGTACAGGCGGTCGGCCGCCTCGACCCGTTCATAGAAGATCTTGGAGAACTCGTTGCCCGGGGTATTCGGGTCCGGGTCCCTTCGCCGCCAGAACTCTTCGATGAAGTCCACTGCCTCGCGGGTGGTGCGGAGGTGGCGCAGCCGGCGCTCCTCCTCCGGTAGCATGAGCCAGCGGGTAGGGCCGTCGGCGAGGCCGATGCCGCCGGCCGGGCGAGCCGGGGTTGAGCTACACCCCGCCGCCAGCCAGGAGAGCAGCGGCAGGGCGGCGGCGAGCCGCCAGCGCGCACGGATGCCTCCAGCCATCTTCGGTCTTACCGCCTCCTCCCCAATCAAACCTCAACCCGGGATGCGACGGCTCCCCGGGGGCTTCAGTGCACGCTGTCGCCGCCGACCGGTTCCGGCGCCTCCTGGATCGTCCCGAAGCTCTCCTCGTAGCGCTCCAGGTTAGCCACCAGGGCGCGGATGATGCGTTTGAAGTGGCCGGGGCTGGTCACGATGCGGGAGGTCACGATGCCCTGCGGCGGAGCCAGATTGATGAAGTCGAGGATGAACTCCTCGCGCGTATGGGTGATACGGAGCAGATTCGAGTAGCGGCCTTTCAGCTCCTCGTCGCTGATCTTGACGTTGAGGCCCGCTTCGGGCTCGTCCATGACTTCTCCCTGTGATGAGTGCTGTGATGCTATCCCAAGGGGACCGGGAGTCCTATCTCGACAGCGCTCGCAAGTACACCGCGAGGTCGCCGACGTTGGTGCCCGTCGAGCCGGTCTCCAGCAGCGCGCCCGGCACCGCGGCGAGGGCCGGCCGCGAGTCGTGCCGCGCGAGCGCCGCGCTGGGGTCGATCTTCGCCCGCTTCACCGCCTCCCACGTTGCGCCGTCCACCATGGCGCCGGCGTAGCGGGTCGGACCGTCCTCGCCGTCGGTGGCCACGGTGAAGACGAGCTCGCCTACGCCACCGGAGAGCTCCCGCGCGGCCGCCAGGGCCAGTTCCTGGTTGCGCCCGCCGCTGCCGGTCTCGCCGCGCAGCGTCACGGTGGTCTCGCCGCCCAGGACGAGTGCCACGCCGGCGCCTCCCGCCCTGCGGGCGAGCTCCCGTCCGCGCTCGACCAGCTCGCGCGCGGCCTCGGCCGCCTCGCCTGCCAGCTCGCCGTCCGCGACGTGAAACCTTCCCCGCCGCGCCTCGCCGCCCGCCGCCGAAACCGCCGTTTGCGCACCGGCGAGCAGCACGGTCTCGACCCGCTCCAGCAGGGGATCGCCCGGCTTGACCGTTTCGGGCAGCTCGCCCCGGGCGCCGGCGGCGAGATGCCGGCGGACGCTCTCCGGCACTGCCAGATCCTCGACGGCTGAAAGGGCCTCTGCGAAGGTCGTGGGATCGGCGGCGAAGGGACCGGAAGCGATGGCGGCGGGATCGTCCCCCGGCACGTCGGAGAGGAGCAGTGCGAGGATGCGGGGGAGCCGTCCACCCGTGGCGCGCAGAGCGCCGCCTCCCTTGAGACGCGAGAGATGTTTGCGGACGGCGTTGACGGTCTGGATCGGCAGGCCCGAGGCCAGGAGGGCGCGCTGCGTGGCGGCGAGATCGTCGAGGGTGAGCCCCGAGGCGGGAGCCTCGACGCAGGCCGAGGCGCCGCCCGAGATCAAAGCGAGGAAGGGACGGGGCGGAATCTCGGCGAGCCAGCGTTCGAGACGCTCTCCGGCGGCGAGGCTCTGCCGGTCGGGTAAAGGATGGCCGCCGGTCTTCTGCTCCCATCCGGGATCGAGCAGCGACGAGGCGCGAAGCGGCCGGATCAGCAGCCTACGCGCGCCGGGCTCCAACGCCTCGCGCACGCCGCGGCCGAGGGCTGCTCCGGCCTTGCCCAGGGAGAGCACCGCGGCGAAGCGCTCACCGCGCCGGGCCAGCTCCTCGCGCGCCAGCCGCTCCGGATCCACAGCCGCGAACGCGGCGGCGATCATCCGCCGGGCGAGATCGGTAAGCTCCAAGTGATCCCTCCCTCGAACCCCCACCGATGCTCCGGCTGATACACGCCCACGCCGCGCGTCCCCGCCGTGACCGTAAAGGCGAGGGCGCGCCGTTGGTAGTCGTAGGGGGCGCCCTCCTTGGAATGCACGGCCACGTCCACCACGTACTCGCCGGGGCCGAGGCGCAGGGCCGGACAGGCGAGCCGCACGGTGGCCTCGCCTTCAAAGCAGCCGGGGACGTAGCCTTCGAGGTCCGTGTTGGTCCCCCAGACTTCGACGTTGCGCGGCGTCGAAACGGCGATCCCGAAGACGAAATCGTCGAGCGGCCGATCGGCGCGGGCGCGCATCTCGAAGACTACATCCTCGCCGGCTTCGACGAGGTAGCGCTCTTCGTCGCCCGCCAGGAGACGGATGGCGACGATCTCGGCCTCGCGCGATCCCCAGCGCAGCTCTTCCGACAACCCTTCGCCCGCCTGCTCGCGCTGCCGCTTGGCGGCGAGGTGCTCCTCGCCTTCCCGCTCCGCTACTTCCTGGCGGTAGGCGTCGATCACCCGCCGGGGCTCGCCCACCAGGCGCTGGCGGCCGTTGTCCAGCCACAGCACGCGGTCGCACACGCCCTCCACCAGATCGAGCGAGTGGCTGACGAGCAGCAGGGTCCTGCCCGAAGCGAGGAACTCCTCGATGCGGCGCAGGCAGCGGTGGGCAAAGGCCTCGTCGCCCACCGCCAGCACCTCGTCCACCAGCAGCACGTCGGGATCGGTGTGGACCGCCACGGCGAAGCCGAGGCGCACGTACATGCCGGAGGAGTAGTTCTTGACCGGCTCCTCCATGAAGTCGCTCAAGCCCGAGAACTCCACGATGTCGTCGTAGCGGCGCTCGATTTGCTTGCGCGAGAGCCCGAGCACGGCGCCGTTGATGAAGACGTTCTCCCGCCCCGAGATCTCGGGGTGAAAGCCCGCTCCGAGCTCGATCAGCGCCGCCACGCGGCCGGCGACGGTGATGCGGCCCGCCGTGGGCTTGAGCATGCCGGCCACCAGCTTGAGCAGGGTGGACTTGCCGGAGCCATTGCCGCCGATGACGCCGAAGGCCTCGCCCCGCGCCACCGTGAAGTCCACCTCCTCCAGGGCCGCAATGGCCTCCTCGGGCCTGAGGCCGCGGGTCATACTGCGGCCCACGAGGACGCTCTTCAAGGTCCGCAGCCGGTCGCCCGGCAAGGTGCGGCGGAAGAGCTTGCCGACCCGCTCGACGCGGATGGCGTCGCCTGCCGGCGCCTTGGGAACCGGCGGAGCGGCGGCAGCGGGTTCGCTCAAGCCGCCTCCACGAGAGTCTCGCGCAGCCGCTCGAAGAGCCCGGCACCCAGCGTCCAGGCGATGAGGCTCACCAAGGCCATCTGCGTCCAGAGCAAGGGATGGGGGAGCTCGCCGCGGAACAGCACCGACTGATAGGCCAGGATGAACGGCGTAAACGGATTGAGCCGCACCGCCCACCACACGGGGGCGAGGTGGCGGATGCTGTCGAGCGAGTAGAGAATGGGGGTGAGAAAAAACATCAGGGTCAGCAGGTTCGCGAGCAGGTCGCGCACGTCCTTGAAGTGGACGGTTAGCGCCGACGCGCCGAGAGCCAGCCCGGAAACCATGGGCAGGTGGAGCAGGAGAATCGCCGGCAGCGCCACAAGCGAGAGCCCGCCCACCTTGTAGCCGAGGATCCGTCCGGCCACCAGCGCTACGATGACGATCGGCAGCGCGAACAGCAGGTGCACCAGGTTGGAGAGGACGGAAACCATGGGCAGCAGCTCGGCCGGAAACACGGCCTTGCGGATGAGCCCCGAGTTGGCGAGGAGCGACATCGAGCCTTCGAGGGTGGAAGCCGAGATCCAGATCCATGGGAAAAGGCCGCTCACCAGGAACAGCGCGTAGGGAGTCATGCCGCCGCGGGCGTCGGGCCTGAAGACGACACTGAAGACGAAGGTGTAGACGGCGAGCAGCAGCAGCGGATTGGCCAGCGACCAGAGAAAGCCGAGCACGGAGCCGCGGTAGCGGGCTTTCAGCTCCCGCGAGGTCAGGGTCGCGAGCAGGCCGCGAAAGCGGAAGAGCTGAAGGACGACCCGGAACATAGGAGGAGGGAAATGTATCATCGCAGGGATTTGCAAAATTGGGAGACCAGGTCCTGAACTTCTACCCCAGCTGGAGTCCGGTGGATCTGCTGCCCGGCCTCTGGGTCGGACTGCTGGGGGCGACGCTCGCCGCCGCGCTCCGGCGGTGGTTCGACCCGGTGCCGGGCCGGATCCTCCTCGTCTTCGCCGCCGTCCTCCTGCTCCTCTTCGCTCCGGTCCTCTTCGGCGGCAAGGTGCTGCTGCCGCTGGACAACCTGCGCGGCCAGCTCCCTTTCCACCGGCTCGCGCCAGCGGAGCCGCACGGCAACTTCCTGCAGGGAGATCTGATCCAGCTCGTCACCCCCTCGCTCTCCGCCGTGCGCGCGGCGTGGTCGGCGGGCCGGTGGCCGCTGTGGAATGCCCAAGTGGGTGCGGGCATGCCCCTGCTGGCCGATCCTCAGGCGCAGGCGCTCCAGCCGCTGGTGCTCCTTGCCTATCCCATGCCGCTGGCGCGCGCCGCCGGAGTGACTGCGGCTCTGCGCGTTTTGACGGCCCTGGTCTTCTGCTTTCTTTGGCTGCGCCGCCAGGGGATGAGCGAGGCACCTGCCCTCGCCGGCGCGCTCGCCTACGGGCTCGGCGGCTTCCTCCTGCTCTGGCTCGGCTGGCCGATCGCCAACTCCGCGGCGCTCCTGCCGCTCGCGCTCTATGCCGTGATGCGCTGCGACGAGCCCGGCGGCCGGCGTGACGCGCTGCTCCTGAGTATGGCGACGCTCGCCTTGCTCCTGGGTGGGCATCCCGAGACGATCCTCTACGCCCTCGGCCTCAGCCTGACGTTTTTCCTCGCCCGGGTGTGCCGGCGGCCTCGCGGATTGCGGCGATCGCTGCTCGTGCGGACGGGAGCGGGCCTCGCGATCGCCGGGACGATCGCGGCTCCCGCACTGCTGCCGGCGATCGCCTATATGCCAAAGACGATGCGAGTGGCGCGGTTGTCCTCCCGCTTGGAGGTCCCGCACCGGACCGAGGACCTCGCCCGCCGCTTTCTGCCCATCGCCGCGCCCAACGCCTACGGCAACAACCGGTTCGTCTACTACTGGGGGCTCTCGAACATCAACGAGGACGCGAGCGGCTTCGTGGGGACGGCCGCTCTTCTGGCAGCCCTGATGGCCCTGGGAGCACGGCGGCGGTTCCCGGATGAGAGGCTGGCGCTGGGGATCGCGGTCCTCTGTCTGCTGCTGCTGGCGCCGCTGCCGGGACTGTCCTCTCGGCGCCTGCTGCTGCCGCTCTCGCTCTGCCTTTGCTATCTCGCAGCTTGCGCTCTCGAGCGCTTCCGGCTGGGGGAGATCCGCCGCCGGTCCGTCGTGATCGCGGCGCTGGGGCTCGGAGCCGTCATCGTCTGGGGCTATCTCGCTCATCCCGATCCGGGAGACCCGCGACACCTGGAGGTCTTCCGCCTCGGCTGGCTGCGCTGGCAGCTCCGTTTTCTCGTCGTCGCCGCCTTCCTGCTTGTCTTGGCGGCTCCGCTGCGGCGGCGGGGGAGAGCGCTGGCCGTGATCGCAGTGGCGGTGGCCGTGGCGGCGGAGCTGCTGCTAATACATCTGCCGGCGAATCCGCCCATGCCGCGCCGCTTGCTGCTTCCTGCGACCGGACCCATCCGCTTCCTCCAGTCGAAGCTCGGCAGGAACCCGAAGCGCGGGCCGCACTACCGGATCGCGGCGCTCGGCGAGGCTTCCCCCCCCAATCTGGCCTCCCTTTACAGCTTGACGGACGCGAGGATCTACAACCCGGTGGCGCCGCAGGCCTACGTGGAAGCGACGGTGCCGATCACCGCCACCTGGCAAGGAGAGCTCCCGGAATTCGGCGATCCCGGCAATCCGCTCTATCCCCGTCTCGGCGTGCGCTACCTGCTGGCCGCTCCCGACGCGGCGCTCCCTCCTCCTCTGGCGCGCGTCTACGCCGATCCGGACGGCGCGGTGTGGGAAGTTCCCGGTGCTCAGCCGCGGCTCTTCGGCGCCGGGACCATCAGCATCCCCCGCTTCGAGGATTCCTGGATCACTGCGCAGGTCCGCCTCGAGCGCCGGCGGCCGCTCGCCTCCAGCCTGTACCAGGACGGCGGCTGGTTGCTCCTCCTCGAAGGGCGCCCTCATACGACCGCCCTCGAGGGTCCCTTTCTCGCCGCCTGCTTGCCGGCCGGAACCTGGCGGCTCGATCTGCTCTACCGGCCGCGCGCCTTCCTCTGGGGACTCGTCGTCGCGGCGCTCGGGTTGACGGCGGGGGCGGCGGCCTTCAAGCCTCACACGTACGGCTCGCGCAAATGAACCGGCTCGGCCTTCTTGCGCAGCCGCAGGTTCAGCATCTCCACAAAAACGGAGAACCCCATGGCGAAATAAATGTAGCCCTTGGGGATATGGAAGCCAAGCCCCTCGGCGATGAGCGACATGCCGATGAGCAGGAGGAAGGCGAGGGCCAGCATCTTGATCGTTGGATGCTCGGCCACGAAGTCGCCGATGGGGCCGGCGGCGAACATCATGACCCCCACCGCCACCACCACGGCGGTGATCATGATCGCGAGGTGGTTGGCCATGCCGACGGCGGTGATGACGGAATCGAGAGAGAAGATGATGTCGAGCAGCAGGATCTGCACGATCACGGAGACGAAGGAAGCGCCCACGCGCGAGCTCGCGCCGCCCTCCTCACCCTCCAGGCGGTCGTGGATCTCGCGGGTGGACTTGAAGATCAGGAACAGGCCGCCGGCGAGGAGGATCAGGTCGCGGCCGGAGATGTCCTGTCCGAGCACGGCGAAGAGCGGCGAAGTCAGCTTCGCCATCCAGGCGAGCGAGGCGAGCAGGCCGATGCGGATGAACATGGCGAGCGCGAGGCCGAGCCGCCGCGCCTTGGGCTGCCGCGGCTTCGGCAGCTTGCCGACCAGAATCGAGATGAAGATCACGTTGTCGATGCCGAGCACGATCTCCAGCACCGTCAGCGTAAGCAGAGCGATCCAGCTCTCGGGTTGACTCACCCAGTCCATTGCGATCCTCCCCCGTCCGGACGCGGCGGATTCTAACCTGACCGCCCGCATGCGCCGTGAGATAATGCCCGCCAGCATGAGCGACGCCACGACCCGGGGAATCCGGGTCCAAGTCCAGAGCTTTTACGACGCGGAGCGCAGCTCTCCCGAGGAGAGCTATTACTTCTTCGTCTACCACGTGCAGATCTCGAACGTCGGCACCGAGGTGGCGCAGCTCATCAGCCGTGAATGGATCATCACCGACGGCAACGGCGAGACCCAGCGGGTCAAGGGTCCCGGCGTCGTCGGCGAGCAGCCTGTCCTGGCGCCCGGCGAGACGTTCGAGTATACGAGCTACTGTCCGCTGCCGACTCCCGTCGGCGCCATGTACGGCAGCTACCGCATGATCCTCGGCAACGGCGAGTCCTTCCAAGCGGAGATCGCGCCCTTCTCGCTGGCGGTCCCGAATGCGGTGAACTGAGGCACCTTCGCGCAGGTGCTGCCGCGGGCGACGAAAGCCGTTGCGCTCCGACCTCTTCGGAGGACGGCCAGGATTAGACAGCCTGGTGACGCTGCGGCGCTCATCTCCGTGTTCTCAAGAGGTTAGGCGCGACCGGTCGGAGTGGCCCCTTTCTTGCGTTGCGCATCTTTTCGTCTCCGTACCGGGCGGCGCGGTGTGGTAGGGTACGGACTCAAAAACTCCCGGAAAGAGGACACGTCATGGCAATATCTGACGCTCGACCGCAAGAGTATCCCGACATCGTTGGCGCCGTTCCCGAGGAGCTGCAGGCCGCGGCTTTCCGGCCGTTCATCCCGGCGGAGGTGCGGCTGCGGGAGCTCACCATAGTGCCCCTGATCGTGGGCACGATCCTGGGCATCATCTTCGGCGCCTCCTCGCTCTACCTGGTCCTCAAAGTCGGACTCACGGTGAGCGCCTCGATCCCGGTGGCCGTCATCTCGCTGACCATCTTCCGGCTGCTGCACGCGGCAGGCGGCCGCGGCGCCACGATCCTCGAAAACAACATCGTGCAGACGGCGGGCTCGGCCGGCGAGTCGATCGCCTTCGGCGTCGGCGTCACCATGCCGGCGATCATGATCCTCGGCTTCGACCTGGAGATCACGCGCGTCATGCTGGTGGCGGTGCTCGGCGGTCTCTTGGGAATCCTGATGATGATCCCGCTACGCCGGGCGCTCATCGTCCAGCAGCACGGGCTGCTGAAGTACCCCGAGGGCACCGCCTGCGCCGAGGTTCTCAAGGCCGGCGCCACCGACGAGGAGCGGGCGATCGCCGCCCGCTACGCCGCCGAGGCTGGTGACGCCCCCGCCGCCGCCGCGGCGACTCACTCCGGGGCCAAGACGATCTTCACCGGCTTCGGCATCGGCTTCGTCTACTACACGGCGATGAAGGTTTTCTACCTGTGGAAGGAAATCCCTGAGAAGGTCTTCAAAAAGCCCTTCGAGGCCGGCTCGATCTCCGCCGAAATCAATCCCGCGCTGCTCGGCGTCGGCTACATTATCGGCCCGCGCATCGCCTCGATCATGTGCGCCGGCGGCGTGCTCGCCTACCTGGTGCTGATCCCGGCGATCAAGTACTTCGGCGGCGTCGCGACCGGACTCATTCCGCCCGGCACCGTGCCGATCGCGCAGATGAGCCCCAACGACATCCGCGGAGCCTACGTCCTTTATATCGGAGCCGGAGCCGTCGCCGCCGGCGGCATCATCAGCCTCGGCCGCTCGCTGCCCACCATCTGGCATGGGCTCAAGGGCGGCCTCGCCGACGTCCGCAGCCGCCGCGCCAACGGCGGCGGCGCGGCGGTCCTGCGCACCGACCAGGACTTGTCGTTCCGCTTCGTCATCGGCGGCATCATCGCCCTGATCGCCGTCATCATGCTGGTGCCCCAGCTCCACCTGCAGTGGAACCTCCTGGGCGCCATCCTGATCGTCGTCTTCGGCTTCCTCTTCGTCACGGTCTCTTCGCGTCTGACGGGCGAGATCGGCTCGTCGTCGAACCCCATCTCCGGGATGACGGTGGCCACGCTGTTGCTGACCTGTTTGATCTTCCTGGCGATCGGCTGGACGGGCCCGAGCTACTACGTCACGGCGCTGTCGATCGGCGCCATCGTCTGCATCGCGGCCTCGAACGGTGGCACCACGTCGCAGGACCTGAAGACCGGCTTCCTGGTCGGCTCCACGCCGCGCAACCAGCAGATCGCCATCCTTTTCGGCGCCCTCGCATCGGCCCTCGTCCTCGGTCCCATCCTGCTGAAGCTGAACGACGTCGGCACCGTTTACGTGCCGATCGCCGATCGGGCGGGGCACATCACCGCTCAAGGCTACGCTCCCGACCTGCGGGCCGATCCGGCCGCGGTCGCCTCGATGCGGACCGAGACGCTCCAGGGGCCTCAAGCGTCTTCCGACTCCGCGACGTATCACTCCTGGCAGAAGACCGATGACGTTGGAGGGCCCTCCGGCAGATACTTGATCAACGACGCCGGCGTGCCGATCTACCTCGTCGATCCCGGGATCAACGGCACCCATCGGGAACGCCCGGGCCCGAACGGCACCACGGTCAAGGTCAGCAAGTTCGATGCTCCAAAGGCGACGCTGATGTCCTACATTATCAAGGGCATCCTCAACCGGCAGCTCCCCTGGGGACTGGTGCTGCTGGGGGTGATGATCGCGATCGTTCTCGAGATGTCCGGCATCCCCTCGCTCGCTTTCGCAGTGGGCGTCTACCTGCCGCTCTCCTCGTCGAGCCCGATCTTTATCGGCGGCATGGTCCGCTGGCTGGTCGACAAGTATCTGGCGAAGAAGTTCGCCGGCCAGAATCTCACTGAGGAGCAGCTCGCGGCCGAAGGGGACAAGAGCCCCGGCGTCCTCATGGCGTCGGGTTACATCGCCGGCGGCGCCATCGCCGGCATCGCGATCGCGTTCAGCCAAGGCTTGTTCACGGATTTCAACGACGCGATGACGGCGAAGATGACGGCGATCAACCCATTCTTCGAGGGAGGCTACTCCAACGTCCTGGCGCTGATCCCCTTCGCGATCCTCTGCCTGCTGCTCTACCTGGCAGGCCGGGAGGTCATCCTGGCAGGCCGGCCGAAGGCGCGCTGATCGGCCCGGCAGGCGAGCAAGTACTCGTGAATATCGCGGGTAGTGTCGCCGTCATCACAGGTGGCGCGCGGGGCATCGGTCTTGCCATTGCCAAGTCGCTGGCAGCCGACGGCGCCAAGGTAGTCCTGGGTGACATTCTCGAGGAAGGCCTGAACCAATCGGTTCGTGAGATCCGGGCCGCAGGAGGAGAGGCGGTTGCAGTGAAGACCGACGTCACCAGGGACGAGGACGTCGAAAAGCTGATGGACGTCGCGATCGAGAGCTTCGGTGCTATCAACGTCGTCTGCGCCAATGCCGGCATCGTTCGTGATGGACTGATGCTGACCCCAGACCAGGAGAGCGGCAAGATCGGGCGCGTGATGACCAGCGACGAGTTCCGCGCCGTCGTCGAGGTCAACCTCGTGGGCGCCTTCATCACGCTGCGCGAGGCCGCGCGCCGGATGGCGGACAACGGCTGGAAAGGCGTTCTGCTGCTGATCTCGTCGATCAACAAGAGCGGCCAGCCGGGCCAGATCAACTACTCGTCGGCCAAAGCGGCCGTCGCGCTGTGGCCGAAAATCCTCGCCGCCGAATTCCACTGGAGCGGCATCAGGAACATCCGCGTGGCTGGAATCGCGCCCGGATATACCGGCACCGAAGCCGTGAAGGGCTTGCCCCCGTCGACGCTGGACGGCATCCTCAGGGATGTGCATCTCGGCCGCCTTATCGAGCCGCAGGAGATTGCCTCGGCCATCCGGCACGTGGTCGAAAACGAGGCGATCGACGGCACGACGATCGAGGTTACGGGCGGCGTCACCTACGGACCGTGGCAGCGCGCCAAGTAATCGGCGCGCAGGCTGCGGAGATTCGTCAGGTCCACACACGGGTCGTCGAAGATGGGGTCCTGGAGCTCCGTGAGGAGCTCCAGGTGGTGCGGGTGGTTCGGCGCCACGATGCTCCGCCGCTCGAATTCCCCCTCGGGATAAGTTCCAAAGTTCACCAGCTCATGGAACATGATGCGATCGCAGCCGAGCCGCTTGCCGAGCCTGACGAAGTCCCTCATCTCCCGGAAGTTTCTCGTCTGCACGACGAACAGGATGCCGAATTCTTCGATTGTTCCCTGCCGCCGCAGGCTGGAGATGAACTCCACGTTTCTCAGCGTAGGCTCCCACACCCCGCCCCGGCGGAGCTCCTCGAACGCTTCCTTCGAGGCTGCGTCCAGAGAGACATAAACGAGGTGGACCATGCCGTGGATGTTGCGCAGCGCGTCCCACGCTTCACGGTCGAAAAGCGTGGCATTCGTCATGATGGCGACGCGAAGATCAGGGGTTTGCTGACGATCGATGGAGGCGACGACGCTGCGCAGATGACTACTGGCCAGGACCTCCCCGCCTCCAAACTCGAGCACCTGCAAGGATCCCAACGCCGGGCGGATCACCCTCTCCAGGATGCCCTGAAACTCCTCCCTTTCCTGCCGCGTTGCGACGAGGAGCGATACTCTGCACGAGGGGCACGACAGGTTGCACGTCCGGTCATAGATGAGCGACAACTGCTTTGGCCCCCAAGCCAGGGGACCGTTCCTGGCCTCGGCGGCCGATCCATAGAGCTCGGGCGGAACATCCTCCGTCATCATTAAGGTGCCCTGGCCGATTTCCGGACAGAGGTCCTGACAGTACCGGAAGTCTCCATCGATGATGGAACGTCGGACTTCGATGGCCATCTCCGAGTTCCAGATCTCGTCGAGGGTCTGAGTTTTGACGTCGCCGACGACCACCGGCAGGTAAGAAGGGCAACAGAGATGGGCGCCATCCGACTGCAGGACCAGCTTCTCGAAGGGCATGTGACAAAATCTGCCCTTCAACCGGGACTCCCGGCCGGCGCGGTCCGGCGGCTGATCCCCGATCTCGATGCGGAACGGCGATTTGGCCAGGATAAAATCCGTCCCCGCGACTCGCGCCGAGACCCCGAGCTCGCGTTGGGTGGAAACGGCCGGCAGATGGAGGCTGAAGCCGTGCAGTCCGTTGCCCTTGCCCGCCTGACGCAGGTCGGCCCGAGGGAGCCCGGCGGTCACACTGTGCAGGAGGGCCTGTGTGTCGTCATCGTACAGGTCCACGACGACTGGGTCGTTTGGGCGCGAGTCGTCCCAGGCCCAGCCATAGAGCGTTCCGCCGATGGCTTCGTCGAGAGTGCCCTCGATCAATCGTCCTCCAACTCCTGCTTGCTAGTCTACACCCGGTAACAGTGGACACGGGAGGACCTGTCATGGGCTCCGCAGTGAAACCCGACGAGCGCGCTCCCGAGTACGGGGCAGCCTGGATCGGCCACAACTTCCCGGCCCGATTCCCTGCCTCCGAGGTGGTCGCTGGCTGGCTGGCTCTGGAGAATCGCGGCCGGAAGACATGGCAGCAGGGCCTCTTCCTGTTGGCGGTCGATCTGGACGACACGCGGGTTTTTCATGTGCAGCTCCCGCACTCGGTGGGCCCCGGGGAGCGCGTGACGCTGCACTGGGTCTTCCGGACTACGGGGGAACCCGGCCGCCATGAATTCAAGCTCGATTTGGTGGAAGAGGGCGTTACGACCTTCGACCAACAGGGTGTGCCGCCGCTGCGGATTGCGTTCGACATCGAGGAGGAGCCCCTCTCGGAGACCCGCCGCCTCAGGGACCAGGTGCTCGAGACCCATGCGCGTTGCTGGCTGCCGTGCGACGGGGTGTCCTGGAGCCGTGCCGGGCGGGGGTACCCGCAGTTCGCGCGCGAGGCCCGAGGGTATCGGATCACTGATGTGGAAGGGCACGAGTACGTCGACTATCTGATGGGCTGGGGGACCGCCCTGCTCGGCTACGCGCACGAACGGGTGCAGGCCGCGATCGCGGGCGCCCTCTATTCGGGGGCCACCCTCACCCTCACCCATCGCCTGATGCCCGAAGTGGCCGAGCGGCTCTGTGCGATGTTTCCGGGCGCGGAGGCTGCTACCTTCGGCAAGAACGGTTCGGACGTCTGCACGGCGGCCGTGCGGCTCGCGCGCGTCCACACCGGCCGGCAGGTCATCCTCCACTGCGGCTATCACGGCTGGCAGGACTGGTACGCCGAACGGTACGGTTTCGCGGCGACGGGGATCCCCACCAGGGGGGAGCCGTTGCTCGTACCGTTCGAGCCGAACAACCTGGAGCAGGTCGCCGGTTTGCTGGACGTTCATCGCGGGCAGGTCGCGGCGGTGATGCTGGAGCCGGCCGGGGTGATCGAGGGGAGCAGCGGACCGATCCAGGACGCGGATCCCGTCTTCTTGAAGGGGATAGCGGCGCTCGCCCACCAGGAAGGCGCCCTGGTCATCTTCGACGAGATCCTGACCGGATTTCGCTATCTCGGCGGCAGCGTGCAACAGGCGACCGGGGTCGTCCCGGACCTCACCTGCGTGGGCAAAGCGCTCAGCGGCGGCTTGCCGCTCTCGGCGCTGATCGGCAGGAGGGAGATCTTCAACGCCGCGATCGGCAAGATCTTTTTCGAGCCGACCTTCAAGGGCGAGGTCTACTCATTCGCGGCGGCTCGAGAGGCTCTGAGCATCTACATGGAGCAGGACCTGCCGGCGCAGATCTGGGGTTTCGGCAATCGGCTCCGGGAGGGGATCAACCGGATGTGCCGGAGCTTCGGCGTCCCGGCCGAAGTGATCGGACCACCCTTCCGCATGATGCTCGTCTTCGCGGAAGCGGATGCTCGGCGGCGCATCCTCCTGCGGACGCTGGTGCAGCAGGAGCTGCTCAAGCAAGGCGTGCTGACCACTCAGAACCTCCTCTTGCCGAGCGCGGCCCACGACGACGAGGCTTTGGAGATCACCCGCCGCGCGTTCGAGCACGCCCTTGGGGTCTTGGCCGAGGCCATGGAAAAAGATTGTCTCGCCCCGTACCTCGAGATCCCTCCGCTCCCCGGGTAGTGTCGTCAGGCGGGCGGTCCGTAAACCTCGCCCCACTGGCCCGCCAGAGCGCGGGTTGGCTGTTCGAGCACCTTCAGCTCCTCGGCCGTGAGCGGCGTCCACGAGCGAACCCAGGTCAGCGTCTGCCGGAGCTCCTCTTCGTCGATCATGCCGAGGACGATGCCGCTGACGCTGGGCAGGCCAAGGGCATAGCGCAAGCCCTCCTGCTTTAGCTCGTCCGGCAGGTGGGCTCCCTTGGCGCTCTTCGCGCTGTCTTTGACGCCGCCGAAGACCTTCATCCCGAGCAAGCCGATCCCGTGGTTGGCCGCCGCCGGCCAGACCTGCCCTTCGAAATTGTAGATGTGCCGGGACACCAGGCTGACCGCGGCCATCATTACGTCGAAGCCCCACTCCTCCATGGCCTTCAGGAACCGCCACGGCCGATTGTGACCGCTGACGCCGAGCCAGCGCGTCAGTCCGTCGCAGCGGGCCTTCTCCAGGGCTTTGCAGACGCCGCCGGCGGCGAAGATCCTCTCCGGCGCCATCTTGTCGTCGCCGATGCTCTGCACGTAGACCAGGTCCGCTCGGTCGATTTGCAGCTCGGCGAGGTTCCGCCGCAGTTGCTCCAGCGCCTTCTCGCCGTCGGGCTCACAGCATCGCGTGGCGATGAAGACTTCCCGGCGGCGCTCCTTGAGGACGTGGCCGAGGTAGATCTGAGCGTTGCCATAACCGCCGTGTGCCGGCCCCGTGTCCAGGTGAGTCACCCCGGCGTCGATGCACCGGTGATAGAACGCCACGGCTTCCTTCTCCGGCCGATGGCCGGAAGGAGCCGTGCCCAGACCTAGGACAGGCACCTTGACGCCGGTTCTTCCCAGCACCCTCTGAGGCAGGAGGGACGTTTCTTCGGTGAGCATGGCGCCAGCGCCCATTCAGGCCACCCAGATCCGGCGGACGGCGATGCCGAGCTGCCGTGTATCTTTGCCGAGCCCTTCGTCCGCGGGGACCCAGGTCTGATCCGTGAGGATCCGCGCTTGGACGACCGGACCGGCCAGGGCGTCCGGCAGGCGGGACGAAAGCAGGTTCCAGCCGTCGCTGCTCTTCACAAGGAAATCTCCCAGGTCCTGGCCTTCGACCTCGATCCGGCCACGAACGGACCGCTCCGCCGTCCCCTTTCCCCAGACGATCGCTTCCACGAACAGCTCTTTACCGCCGCCCGCCCGGATCAGGAATTCCGAGGCCCTCGATGTCCAGCGGATGGGATCCGGGACGTACTCCAGAGGGTGCCAGCCCGCGGTCAGGTGGTGGAAGTCGTTCTCTCCCACGGTGACGTGGTCCTCGATACCGCGGGGAGGCCGACTGCGGGCCTCCATGACCAGGGGGCAGGCAGCGCTGTGATCCTGGCAGAACTTGGGGATGTCGCCAGCCGCCAGCGACCTGCGCATGTCCTGGGCCGTTTCGCCATTCCAGATCTCTTCCAGGGTGGCGGTCCGCAGATCGCCGTAGGGGTGACGATGGTAGGGGCAGGCGAAGACCTTGCTGCTGTGTTCCTGGATGAAGAGAAAGCGCCAGGGGATGAGGCAGGGTGTAGCCACTCCCGGCTCCGAGAAGCCGCGGATGGCGCTGTCACGAGCCGCGTCCCATTGCAGGAGGCAGTCGATCCCGAGCTCGCGGGAGAGGGCCAGCGCCTCCTCGCCGATCCGGAGGAGCTCCTGGTAGGGGAGCATCTCGTCCTCGTAGACGAAGTCGTAGCCGAAGTGACCGAGAGGGACGCTCGGCCGGTCGTGCAGCGGTGCCAGCAGAGCCCGCGCTCCGAGGTCGCGCGTGAGCCGTAGGAAATCGTGCACCTCGTAACGGTTGATCTTCATCACGATGAAGGTCAGGATGAGGTCCGGGGCGGCGCCACCGTTCTGCTCTCTGTAGGTCTTCACGTAGTAAAGGACGTTGTCGACGACGCGGGAGAAGCTCTTGCCGGTGAGCTTGTAGAACGTCTCCGCGGTTGAGGCGTTGAAGGAGACGTGGATGCCGAGCCTGGGTCCACACGCCGCCAGCCGGTCCGCCTTCACCTGGTTCAGGAGCAGCCCGTTGGTGACGAACGAGAAGACTTGGCCATTCGCCGTGAAGCGCCGCGCCAGATCCACGAGCGCGGGATGGCTGAGCGGCTCTCCAAAGCTGTCTTCGTTGACGTGCTCGCAGCGGTCGAGGACGTGCGAGTAGCTCTCCAGATAGGCCGGGTCGAGCGGCCGGTAGTTGTGGCCGAAGTTCTTGCCGGAGCAGAACAGGCACGGCGGATCGATGTTGCAGACCCCCGTCAGCTCGACATTCACCTGCAAGGGAAGCGAGAGCAGGCGCGTCTGGCCTGAACGCACCTCCTCCGTGTTCAAGCGGTGGTTTTCCTGGATCAAGCTCAAACTTCCGGCAATCCTCCGCAGGCAGTATAGAAGAAGAGAGAGGGAAGGAGGGTGAGGTCCGATCCAAGAGGAACCTTGGAATCGGCGAGATAGACTCGCCCCCGCCATGTCCTCTCCCACCTTCCCGGATCTCCGGGCTTTCCTCGAGCAGCTCCGGCGCGACGGCGATCTCGTCACCGTCGAGGCGCCGGTCGATGCCCGTCTCGAGGCCGCCGAGATCCATCGCCGCGTGATCGCGGCCGGAGGGCCGGCTCTCCTCTTTACGAATGTCCGCGGCGCGGCCTTCCCGCTGGTCACAAACCTCTTCGGCACGCAGCGTCGGGCCGAGATGGCTTTCGGCGCGCGCCCCTTGAAGCTGATCCGCCGCCTCGTCGATCTCGCCGAGACGCTCCTGCCGCCGTCGCCGGCCAGGCTCTGGGGTGCCCGCGACCTCGCGCGCGAAGCCCTGCGTATCGGCTCCTCACGCCGCCGCTCGGGACCGGTGACCGAGGCCGTCACC
>Ga0075436_100000326_pt1 | contig 30476 bp, 32 predicted proteins | sample RhiMethybrSRZTD5_FD_75303 | JGI IMG/M metagenome (GOLD analysis project Ga0075436, IMG submission 75303) | Populus rhizosphere microbial communities from Tennessee, USA - Rhizosphere MetaG P. TD hybrid SRZTD5 | ecosystem: Host-associated > Plants > Roots > Rhizosphere > Soil | place: USA...
CGCCGCGCGGTCCACCAGCCAGTCCGGCTGCGGGTAGCTGCCCACGACCGTGGTCGGAAGCAGGAGCGCCATCGTGAGAACCTTAGTCCGTGAGGGTGCTTCGGCTGAAGACGGTCGACGCCTACGTGGCGTTTGACTTCGAGTGCCCCACCAGCGCCGGCGGCACGCGCCTGGCGCCTGACGTCACCGAACGCGAATCGCAGCTCCTGGCGCGGGCGATGACGTACAAGTTCGCGGTCCTGGGCGTCAATTTCGGCGGCGCCAAGGGGGCGATTCGCGCCTCCGACGACGGTCGCGAGGAGGCGTTGCGCCGGTACTGCGAAGAGGTGCGCCCGCTGGTCGCGAGGCGAGAGTTCCTCACCGCCTCCGACCTGGGCACGCGGCCCGAAGACCTGAGCTCGTTGGAGAGCACCGACCAGGCCGATCTCATGCATACCGAACACGAGGGGATGCCGCTTGACGCCTTCATCACCGGCGTCGGCGTCGCGGTCGCCGCCGAGACCGTGCTCGGATCGCTGCAGGGAATGACCGTGGCCATCGAGGGCTTCGGCAAGATCGGCGGCGCGACGGCGCTGGAGATGGCTCGCCGGGGCGCGCGGCTCGTGGCCTTCTCCACGATCCACGGCTTCGTCCGGCGTGACGCGGGCTTCGAGGTCGATGAGCTGTTGCGGCTGCGGGCGCAGCATGGCGACCGGCTCATCGAGCATCTCGGTGTCGGGGTGGGCGCGGCCCCCGGCCTTTTCGAGGTCGAGGCCGACGTCTTCGTCCCCGGCGCGCGAATCGGTGTCATCGACGAGGCGCGCGCCCGATCGCTCCAGGCGCGTGTCGTTGCGCCTGCAGCCAACGTTCCCTACTCGCGGCTCGGCCTCCAGGTTCTGCGCGAGCGGGGCATAGTCGCCCTGGCCGACTTTGTATGCAACTCGGGCGCGACGATCGGCTACGCGACAGGCGGCCTGACGACCGCCGCCGGGGCGGTCGCCGCGGTCGAGAAGCGCGTGCGCGAGCTCACCAGCGAAGCGGTGCGCGACCGCGGCGGACCGTTCGAGGGCGCGCGCAAGCTCGCCGAGGCGCACCTCGTCACCTGGGTCGACGCGGCCCGGATGCCCGATGGCCCACCGCTCGCCGACTAGGATGCCGGAAGTGATGCGCCCGGGCCGGCTTCGCGGTGACACGTGCGAGGCCGACTGGATCTGGGACCGGGAGGTCGAGACCGAGAACCATGAGCAGGCCTTCGCGCGCGCGTCCGCTGCCTGGGAAAAGCAGCGCGCGCACCTCGCGGAACACTCATCCCATTACCAGCGCATCTGGCGCGAGTCGGGTATCGGGACGACGCGCGTCGCGTTTGCGGACCTGGCGCGCCTACCGTTCACGACCAAGGACGACCTGAAGAAGGCCGTCGACGATGACCCGCCATTCGGAACCAACCTCTGCGTGCCGCCCGAGCGCGTCAAGCGTATCTACCAGACGAGCGGGACATCAGGAGCACCGAGCGTGCTGGCGCTGAGTCCGTCGGACATGGAGGCGTGGACCGCGATCGGCACCAGGACCTACTACGCGTCGGGCATCCACGACCACCACAGCGTCTGCACCACATACGGGGCCGGGCCGTTCGTGGCCGGTCATACGTTTTTCGCGCTGTCGAGGATCGGCGCGCGTGTCGTTCCGGTGGGGCCGGGAGACACCGACCGCGTCATGTTCGGCTTGCATGGCGGGCTCTTCGACACGCTCATGACGACGCCGTCCTTTGCCCAGTACCTGTCAAATCGCATCGAGAAGTCCGGCGAGGAGATCGCGCCTCTCGCGCACGTCGTCACCGGCGGCGAGGCGGGAGGCGGCATCCCCGCGATCCGCGACCACATCCAGAAGGTGCTGGGCGCGACGGTGGACGAGGTGATGGGCATCGGAGACGTTGCGCCATCTTTGTTCGGGGAGTGTCCGGCCCAGCAGGGAATGCATTTCTGTGGAGGGGGCCATGTGTGGGTCGAGATGGTCGACCCCAACACGCGCGAGCCCATGAACATCGAGCCTGGCGCGACCGGTGAGCTCGTCTACACGCACCTGACGCGCGAAGCGATGCCGGTCGTGCGGTTCCTCGGCGGCGACGTCGTGCGCGTCGAAGGCGGCGACTGCGGGTGCGGGCGCGCGACGTTCAGGATGCGCATCCTCGGGCGGCGCGACGACATGTTCATCGTGCGGGGAGTCAACGTCTATCCGTCGGCGATCCTCGCGATCGTGGGACGCTTCCGGCCACGCGTCACGGGCAGGGCGCGGGTCGTGCGCACCGGACCGGAGGTGAGCATCGATCCGCCAGTGCCCGTCGAGGTCGAGGTGCCGCACGGCCACGAAACCGATGCGGCGCTGGCCGGAGAAATCGAACAGGAGGTGCGGGCTGCGCTGACGTTCCGCTGCAAGGTCGAGCTCGTGGGCGAGGCCGCGTTCGGCGAGGCGGGCTACAAAACGCGGTTGGTGCGCAAGGTATGAGCAAGCGCAAGAAGCTGAGGTCGGACATCGCCTGGTCGGATGCGAGCAAGATCGTCGTCCGCGGTCACAACCTGGTCGAGCTCATCGGCACCACTTCGCTCGGCGACTTCGCATTCCTCGAGCTGACCAACCGCCTACCGACACCTGAGGAATCGACCGTGTTCGACGCCATCGTCGTGGTGCTGGTGGAGCATGGGCTGACCCCGAGCGCCATCGCCTCGCGCATGACCTACCTCGGCTCGCCCGAGGCGCTGCAGGCCGCGGTGGCGGCCGGGCTGCTCGGCATCGGCGACCGTTTCGGCGGGCCCTCGGAGGAGGTGGCGAAGATGCTTCAAAACGCGATGACCGGCGGCGGCGAAGACATCAACGCCATGGCTGCGGACATCGTTGCCGGCAAGCGCAATGCAGGCCGGCCGGTGCCGGGCCTGGGTCACCCGATCCACCGTCCCACCGACCCGCGCACCAAGCGGCTGTTCGAGGTCGCCGCGGACAACGGTTTCTCCGGCCGGTATGTGTCCTTGATGAACGCCGTCTCGGAGGAGGCCTCGCGCGCCTTCGGTCGCGCGCTTCCCGTCAACGCGACCGGCGCGATCGGCGCCATCGCGAGCGAGCTGGGGTTTGAGTGGCGGGTCTGCCGTGGTCTCGCGGTGATCGCCCGTTCGATCGGCCTCGTGGCGCACATCCTGGAAGAGGACCGCGAGCCGCTGGCGCCCGAGATCTGGAGCCGGGTCGACGAGGAAGCCACCGAGCACATGCGGAGCGAGACCACGGACGAGCGCGACTAAGATGAGCTGGGGAAAGGGGTAGGTGAGCGGAAGCATCTCGGGCATCCATCACGTCACCTGCATCACGGGCGACGTCCAGAAGAACGTCGACTTCTACGTGAGCGTCCTCGGCCTGCGCTTCGTGAAGAAGAGCATCAACCAGGATCTGCCCGACACCTATCACCTTTATTTCGCCGACTACGTCGGGTCTCCCGGGACCGCGATGACCTTCTTCGGGTGGCCAACCTGGCCGAAGCAGCGCGCCGGCACCGGGCAGGTCACCACAGTCGCCTTCGCGGTACCGGAAGGCTCGCTCGACTACTGGAGCAGGCGGCTGTCATCGCTCGGGCGGCACGCGACACGCGCCCGGCGCTTCGGCGCCGACCTGCTGACGCTGCGGGATGCCGACGGCATCGAGCTCGAGCTTGTCGCGGAGGCGAAGGACGCCGGTTGGGTGCCCTGGAAGGAAGGCCCGGTGCCGGTGGAGCAGGCCATCCGCGGCTTCCATTCGGTGACCATCACCGTCGCCGAGGCGGCGAAGACTGTCGAGCTGCTGGGCGGCACGATGCGGTTCCACGAGGCGGCTCGCGACGGCAGCCGCACGCGGTTCGAGACAGGCGAGGGCGGGCCCGACGCGATCCTCGACGTCGTCGAGTCGCCCGAGGGACCGGAGGGCGAGGAGTCGATCGGCACCGTGCATCATGTCGCGTGGCGTGCACGTGACGACGCCGAGCAGAAGGCCTGGCGCGAGGCAGTGATCAAGGCAGGGCGCAACGTCACGCCCGTGATCGACCGCTGGTACTTCAAGTCGATCTACTACCGCGAGCCGGGCGGCGTCCTTTTCGAGATCGCGACCGATGGCCCTGGTTTCACCGTCGACGAGAAGCCCGACGCCCTCGGATCGAGTCTCAGCCTGCCGCCGTGGTTTGACGTCAAGCGCGATGAGCTCGACAGGACCCTGACACCGATTGTTGTGCCGACAGATCTCGTTCAAGGGAGGGCTAAGAGCCAATGAGCACCGCCACGATCACGCCCGTGAACCCGATGTCCGCGGAGGGCAAGGAGACGGTCCTAACCGTGATGCGTCGCGATCGCGACAACTTCACGCGCATGGTCTCCGACCCCAAGAACTGGAATGTCGACACCCGCTGCACCGGCTGGGAAACGCGCGACCTCGTCGGCCACATGATCGATGTCATGGAGGGCTACTTCAAGAACTGGGACGCGGCTCGCGCGGGCAAGGACGGCACAGCGCTTGGCCTGACCGTGATGGGGGAGACCCTCAACGACCACGCGCTGGACTTCCGCAAGCTGTCTCGCGAAGAGGCGCTCGACCGGTTCAAGAAGGATGCTCAGAAGCTCGACGGGCTGCTCTCCGAGCTCACGCCGCAGGAGTGGGAGAGCTTCCTCATCTATCACCCGTTCGCCGGGCCGGTGCCCGCGGGCTTCTACGGCACTTTCCAGATCATGGACTACGGCGTTCACCCGTACGACATCGAGTACGGGCTTGGCAACAAGCTGGCGACGATCCCCGAGGACAGCGCCGGCCTGATCCTGCCGTTCGCGTTCGTGTTCTGGATGTACACGGTCGATGAGAAGGTCGCGAAGGGACAGGAGTTCACCTACGGCATCCAGGTCGACGGCCCGTGGGGCGGCAAGTGGCGCGCGACGGTGAAGGACGGCAAGTGGTCGTCGGAGGCCGAGAAGGGCAACTTCGAGGGCTGCGACGCGCTGCTCCACTTCAACAGCGCCGCCGATGCGGTGCTGACGTTCTTCCAGCGCTTCCCGGGCGGCTCGGCGAGCGGTGACGAGAACGTGATCAACACGATTCGCCAGCTGCACTTCCGGTTCTAAGCACTCTCTGGGCGGCGGACCTGCGAGGTTCGCCGCCCACCGCTCCGCCTGAAGGGTTCGTCGAGGTCCGCGCCGGCTCGGCCGAGGGGCTGGTGGCCGCGATGGGCGACGAGGGCGACCGCGTCGCCATGCGGTTCGCGCGCGGATGCCGCGCCTTTGCAGTGACCGTTGGCGGCTCGGTGGTGTCGTACGGCTGGGTCTCCACCGGCCGCGAGTGGGTGGGCGAGCTGGCCATCGACATCGGGCCGGCGGCCGGCGAGGCGTACATCTGGAACTGCTTCACCCTGGTGCCGCACCGCCGGCAGGGCCACTACCGGAGCGTGCTCCAGGGGATCGTTGCGGTCGCCAGAGCCGAGGGCATCGGACGGCTGTGGATCGGCAGCGTCGACGTGCCGGCCGAGAAGGCCGACGCGGATGCGGGATTCGCGCGCGTGCTGCGCTTCGAGGTGTCGCGGTACGGACCTCTGCGCCGCCTCGTGGTGAGCCATGTGCCCGGAGTCGACGGCCGGCTCGCCCGCGACGCCCGCGCTCGCCTGGGTGTGCGCGGCGGCAGCCACCTCGGCCTCACGCGCCCGCGCGTCCACTAGGCCTTAATCGCCTCGCGGCGCGGCCGGTCTGTTGCATAGTTTGCGGTCGTGTTGGACGCTGGCCATGGGGCTTTCTCGGAGCGGGTTGCCGTTGTCACGGGTGCCGGAAGCGGCCTCGGACGCGCCACCGCGCTCGCGCTGGCGCGCCAGGGCGCCCGCATCGTGGCCGCGGACTTCGACGCACCGCGGATGCAGCACACGGTTGACGAGATCCTTCGGCTCGGCACGGCTGACAGCGCGATCGGGCTTGAGGCGGACATCCGCGACGACTCATCGGTGCGCAGCCTGGCGAAGAGCGCGCTCAAGGCGTTCGGGCGCGCGGACATCGTTGTCAACGCCGCCGGGGTGCTGCTGCAGGGCAAGCTCGACAAGATCTCGCCGCACGACTGGGACTGGATGCTCGGGACCAACCTCATCGGGCCCGTGCGCGTCGCGCTCGCCTTCCTGCCCCACATGACCGAGCGCGGCTCCGGTCACATCGTGAACGTGGTCGCATACGGCGGCCTGCATCCGGGAAGCCCGCTGACCATCCCGTACGACACGGGCCATGCGGCGCTCGCGGCTTTCACCGAAGGCCTCGCGCACCACCTTGAAGGGAGCGCGATCCACGTCTCCCTCTTCTGCCTCGGCAGCGCCAGCCCCCGCGTCGGACAGAACACCCGGTCACGTGGAATCGGAAGGTGGATCGGCGACGGCAGCGCACCCCAGGAGGGCATGCGCGCCGACGACCAGCTGGCGGGGACGCTGATCGATGCGCTGCACCATCCGCGATTCGCCATTGCAGGCGACCCTGCCGACCGCGATGCTCTTCACGCGCGCTGGGGCCACCTCGATCCTGCGCCCGTGACGGCCTGACAGCGTGACCATCCCGACAGACCTGCTCTCGGGCATCGCGATCTGTGTCGCGGTCGCGGCTGTGTTCGGCCTCATCGGCTGGCGGCTGCGCCAACCCCTCATCCTCGCCTACCTGCTGGCCGGCGTCGTCATCGGCCCTATAGGCCTGCAGTGGGTGACCAACCTGGAGAGCATTCAGACCGTGGCGGAGATCGGCCTGATCCTGCTGCTTTTCGTCATCGGTCTGGAGATCGACCTGAAAAAGCTGATGGCAGCGGGACCACCCATGCTGGTGACCGGCGCCCTGCAGGTGCCCATCTGCATCGCACTCGGCCTGGGCTTCTTCGCGCTGCTAGGCGCCAAAGCGCAGGCCGGAGACTACTCGCTGATCTACCTGGCCGCGTGCATGAGCACTTCGAGCACGCTCGTCGTGGTCAAGCTGCTGAACGACCGGATGGAGCTCGACACGCTCCCAGGCCGCATCACCCTCGGTGTGCTCGTGATCCAGGACCTGTGGTCGGTCGCGATGCTGGCCGTGCAGCCGAACATCACGAACCCGAACCTGCTGCCCCTCCTCTTCTCCCTCCTCAAAGGAGTGGTGCTCGTGGGCGGCGCGCTTGCCCTTTCGAAATGGGTGCTGCCCTACCTGTTCCAATCGGTCGCCAAGGCGCCCGAGCTGGTGCTCGTCACGGCGCTCGCGTGGTGCTTCTTCGTCGCAGGCGTGGCGAGCGTGATCGGCCTCTCGCGCGAGATGGGCGCGCTCATCGCGGGAGTCAGCCTCTCAACGTTCCCCTACAACCTCGACGTGATGGCGAAGGCGGTGAGCATCCGCGACTTCTTCGTCACCCTTTTCTTCGTCGCCCTCGGCATGCAGATACCCAAGCCGACGCCTGAGGTGCTCCTCCTCGTCGCAGCGGCGTCCGTGTTCGTGCTCCTCAGCCGCGTCATCGTGATCCCGCTGCTGTACCTGCTTCGACTGGGCCTGCGGAACAGCATCGTCCCCGCGATCAACCTCGCCCAGGTCAGTGAGTTCTCCATCGTCATCGCGTTCCTCGGGCTCACCTATCACCAGATTCACCCGGACGTGCTCACGGTCGTCATCCTCACGTTCGCGCTGACGTCCGTCGTTTCGACCTACATGATCAACGGCAGCCACGCGATCCAGAAGATCCTGGCCGGCGCCCTCAAGACGGTCGGCCTCAAGGACCTGGACGCGGAAAAGCAGGAGACGGCGGAGGTGGAAGAACACCACCCAGTGGTCTTCCTCGGATTCTTTCGCGACGCGAGCTCGATCCTCTACGAGTTCGAGCACGAGGGTTCAGTCGAGGACGCGCAGGAGTTCGTCAGCAAGATCATGGTCATCGACTTCAACCCGACCGTGATGCGCGAGCTGCGCCGGCGCGGAATCAAGGTCGTATACGGCGACATCGCGCACGCGGACACGCTCCACCACGCCGGAATCGAAGAGGCGGAGCTGGTGGTGTCGAGCATCACCGATGACATCCTTCGCGGCACCAGCAACCTGCGCATCCTGCGCACGATCCGCCAGCACTCACCGCACGCGCGCGTGGTCCTGACGACGGACCACATCCCGCAGGCGCTGAAGTTCTATGAGGCCGGCGCGGATTTCGTCTTCATCCCGCGCCTCTACTCAGCCTCGGCGGTCGCGCGTCTTTTGAAGAAGGGGCTGGCCGACGGGTTCGGAGACATCAAGGCGCAGGCGGTCGGGCAGCTCTCGCAGCGGCAGGAAGTCCTGGCCTGATCGGCTAGAGGTTCACCGCCTGGCCGGCGCCTTCGGCGACCGCTCGGTCGTAGACGAGCTTCACGGCCACCGCGTCCTCGACGGCATGGCCGGTCGACTTGTACACGGTGAGCTCGGACGCGTCGGCGCGGCCGGGCTTGTTGCCCGCGATCACCTCGCCGATCTCGGTCACACCGTCGGGCGCCAGGCCCTGCAGCTCGTGGGCACCCGCCGGCGGAGCGCTCTTCACAGCGTCGCGCGTCTCGACGAACAGCGTGCCCAGGGCGATCGTGCGCGGATCGATCTCGGGACCAAAGGTGCCGCCGACCGAGCTGACATGAGCGCCCGGTTTCAACCACTCGTACTTGATGACGGGCTCGCGCGCGTCGGTGCAGAGGCAGATGACGTCCGCGCCGCGCACCGCCTCCTCAAAGCTCGGAGAAGCGTGCGCGTTCGGAGCTTCGGCAGCCAGCGCCTGTGCCTTCTCGACGGCTCGCGACGCGATCCGGATCTCGGCAAACTGCCGGATCCGCGGGAACGCAGCGAGGGCTGAGCGGCCCTGCACGCCGGCGCCGAGGATCGCGAGGATCGACGCGTCGGGCCTCGCCAGGAACCGCGCGGCCACCGCGGCCGCGGCGCCCGTGCGGATGGCGGTGATGGCCACCCCGTCCATGACCGCCAGCGGTGAGCCGGTGTTCTCGTCGAAGAGCGCGATGAGCCCCTGGTGCGACGGGATGCCGCGCACATGGTTTTGGGGGAAGACCGAGACCAGCTTCGCTTCGAGCACGCCGCTGATGAAACCGGGCATCGCTCCAAGCAGCCCGCCGGCCGGCGTGCGCGCAGCGATGCGTGGCGGCACCGAAGTGCGGCCCGCGCTGAGCTCGACGAACGCGCCCGCCAGCGCTTCCAGGAGGCGATCGATATCGAGCAGGCGCACGACGTCTTCCTGAGAGAGGAAGAGCAGCCGCTGGCTCACGATGCGGAGGACGCGGCGGTCGGCTCGGCGTGCGTGGCGGGGGTGCCGCTCCCGGACGTTCCGTTGCCCTGGTGCTCGGGTGCCCTGGGGATGACGGGTAGCGCGAACTGGGTCGGCTGCACAAGCGGCTCAGAGGCCGCGAGCTCCGTCTCGGCTTCAGGCGAGCCACCGCCCTTGGCCCGCCGGACCGCGGCGCGCAGGCGCGGGATCTGCGTGCGCAGCGGCTCCTCGACCCAGTCGAAGGCGATCACGCGCTCGTTGACCTCCCAGAACAGCCCGGTCTTCATCGACTCCATGCGGTCGAGCGCCCCCTCCACAAAGTCGGGCGAGATCGCCGCGATGCCGGCGACGAGAATCCCCGAGACATCGGTGGCTTCGGCGGCCATCGCCCAGAAGGCGAGCTTCACGACGGCCTTGAACAGGCCGTTGAGCCCGATCGCCTTGGCATTCGGGATCAGCTCGGCAAGGCTGCGCACAAGCATCATCGCAAGGCGGCGGGTGACCTCCGGGTCGCGACCCTGCGCCTCGATGGCCAGGTCGGCGACGTCCTCGGCCGCGGCGCCGTAGATCGCCGGCATGCCGGCCTCGTCGAAGTGGCGGCCGTAGCGGAGGAGGTGGGACGCGGCGTCCACGGACAGGTCGGGACGCCACTCGAGCGCCCCGATCGCGAGCCGCCGGTACTCGTTCATCGTCGAGGAGGCGAAGGTGGCCGCCTCGCGGTTGATGGCGACGCGCAGGTACGTGTTGAAGTACCGCAGGCTGAGGTCCGCAACCTCCGGGTCGCCGACCTCGATCGCCGCAAGTCCGATGTCGCGGGTCGCCAGCGCGATCGCGTGCATTGCCTCCTTGCGATGCACGGGCGTGAGGCCGACGATGTCGACGAAGCTCGACATGATCGTGTACTCGACCCAGGTGCGCGCGCGGTTGACCTCGGCGAGGATCTGGTCTGAGGCCCCGGGCAGGTCGGCATGGCTGACCTGGAACCACTCGGGGCGGAACTTCTTCTTGACGCGTAGGTAGTCGTCCGCAATGAAGCGTCCCAGCGTCTCGATGCCGTAGATCGACACGGGCATGTCGCCCAGCTGCACCGAGCCGAAGACGATGTCCGTCGCCTGCGAGAGGCACGTCATGACGCTTTCACGCCGCTTCCGGCCGCTCGCCTCGGCTGCGGATTTTCGAATGTCCCGCGACGCGCGAGCCCTGATGCCCTTGATCAGAGTCTCGGCTCGCATGATGTCGAAGATGTAGACGACGTAGGGGAGGAGGATCGCGAAGTTCGCAAGCGCGAACACCACCGCCAGCTCCACGCCCCAGATCGGCACGTAGTTCGGCTTGATCTCCGCGCGGACGAGGAACGTGTAGAGGATCGATGCCAGCGCAAAGGTGAACACCAGGGCGTTCAGCGGATTGCGCGTGAAGATGTCGATGATCCGCGGCGAGTAGCGCGAGGACGTCGTCTGGATGCCGTAGAAGACGACCAAGATCACGATGCTCAGCGTCACGCCCTCGGCGCCGCCGGCCAGGCCCACGGTGCCGGCGGCCGCCGCCGGATCGGGGATGACGAGGTCGAGCAGCGACTTGTAGTGGGCGGCGTCGAGCGAACCGAAGATCACCACGAGCATCGCGACGAAGGCGACCAGCGCGAAGCCGGGCAGCACCACGATGAGCGCGGCGGGCAGCCCGGCGGTCCACGAGCGCTTGGTGGTCTGGATCTGGCCCTCGCTGTCGCCCACGTGAGTGCGGCGATACTACTTCTTTGGCATGCGGGTTCGATCTCATTGATTCGAGCGTTCGTCTTCGATTTCGACGGCGTGATCCTTGACACCGAAGAACCCGTGTACCGGTCGTGGCTGGAGCTGTACCAGGAGCATGGGGAAGAGCTTCCCTTCGACCGCTGGATCCAGATCGTGGGCTCTAACAACGGCGCGTTCGACCCGCGCGGGTATCTCGAGCACCGCCTCGGTCGCGCCCTGTCGCAGGAAGAGATCGACCGGCGCATCGAGCGGCGCTCGCAGCTCGTGCTCGCGCGGGCGGTGCTGCCCGGTGTGATCGAGCTGGCGGACGCATCGGCGGCGCGGGGGCTGAAGCTTGGCCTTGCCTCCAGCTCGAGCTGCGAGTGGGTCAAGGGCCACCTGGAGCGCCTCGGCATCCGCGATCGGTTCAGCTGCATCCGCTGCCGGGACGACGTGCAGGCCGTGAAGCCCGCGCCCGACCTTTACCTCAAGGCGCTCGATTGCCTCGGAGTCGCACCGGCGGAGGCGGTCGCCATCGAGGATTCGCCGAACGGGATCGCCGCCGCCAAGGCGGCGGGCATGAGCTGTGTGGCGGTGCCCAACGTGATCACCGGAGGCCTCGACCTGAGCGGCGCCGACGCCGTCCTGAAATCGCTCGAGGGCGTGTCGCCTGAGGCTCTCGCCGCGAAGTTGGGCCTTACCCTATAGGCCGGCCATGAGAATCGGCATCCTCACTGGAGGCGGAGACGCGCCAGGGCTCAACGCCGCCATCCGCGCCGTCGCGAGGCGGTCGTTCCAGCTCGGCCACCAGGTCAGCGGCGTGCAGAACGGTTGGGCGGGATGCCTCGAGCCTGGCCTGATTCGCGAGATGTCGCCGCAGGACGTGCGCGGCATCCTGCCTCTCGGGGGCACGATCCTTGGAACGTCCCGCACCAATCCGCTGAAGGTCGAACGCGGCGTCGAGAGGGCGATGGCCGCGCTGCGGCATCACGGCATCAATGCGCTCGTGCCGATCGGTGGTGACGACACGCTGAGCGTCGCCGCCGCGATGGCGGATGCCGGATTCCAGACGGTCGGCGTGCCGAAGACGATCGACAACGACCTCGCGGTGACGGAGTTCTGCATCGGTTTCGACACCGCGGTCGGCGTCGTGACCGAGGCTCTGGACCGCCTGCACACGACGGCGTCTGCACACCACCGCGTGATGGTTGTCGAGGTGATGGGCCGCGACACCGGCTGGGTCGCGCTCATGGGAGGCGTGGCGGGCGGCGCCGACCTGATCATCATTCCCGAGTTCCCGGTGACCCTCGGAGATGTTGTGGCGCATCTCTACCGGCGCCGAGGAGAGGGGAGGCTCTTCAGCATCATCGTGGTCGCCGAAGGCGCGCAAATACCGGAGCTCCAGCAGGAGATGGGAGGGCAGGCCGAGAAGGATGCGTTCGGGCACGTGCGCCTCGCCAAGCGCGGCATCGGCGACCTGCTCGCGACCAACGTGGAGGCGCAGACCGGCTTCGAGACGCGCGTGACGGTGCTCGGGCACCTGCAACGCGGTGGCTCGCCGTCGTCGACCGACCGCATCTGGGCCACTCGCCTGGGAGCGTGTGCCGCGGACCTGATCAACGAGGGCAAGAGCGGTGTGATCCCGATCCGGCGCGACGGCGGAGTCCAGGTCGTACCGCTCCGCGAGGTCGTCGCTGAACAACGCCAGGTGTCGAAGGACCTGTACGACCTCACGACGATCTTTCGCTGATGCCTCCTTCGCATCAGCGCAAGAAGCCGATGCTCGAGCTGACGGGGAAGGGCGACGACGGCACGACCGGGCTGCTCGGCGGTGGGCGCGTCGCCAAAGACGACGCGCGGGTCGAGGCGTACGGCACCGTCGACGAGGCCTCGAGCGCGCTCGGACTGGCCAAGGCGTTGACCGAGGACGCGCGCGTGAAGGAGGTCTGCGAGGAGCTCCAGCGCGGCCTATATTCGCTCGGCGCCGAGCTGGGCACCAGCCCGGAGGCCGCGAAGCCCTTTGCCAAGACGACCGCGGCTGACGTGAAGCGGCTCGAGCGGGTGATCGCCGAGCTCGAAGCCGCCGTGCCCATGCCGGACGGCTTCGTGCTGCCCGGGTCGACGCCGGCTTCGGGCGCGCTGGACCTCGCCCGGACGGTTTCCCGGCGCGCCGAGCGGCGGTGCGTGACGCTCGAGCGGCTCGGCGGCATCACCAACCCAGAGGTGAGGCGCTGGCTGAACCGGCTGAGCCTCCTGCTGTTCGTGCTCGCTCGCTTCGAAGAAGGTCGGGCGGACCGCGCCGCCAAACCGGCACGGCGGCGAACCAGCCCGTAAGCTTCGCGCTGGTAGCGATGCCGTACGTCGTCGTGGTCCCGCTGTTCCTGATCGCCCTCTATCTCGTGCTCGCGTACGTCGTCTACTACCGCGCATTCGTTCCGATCCGCCCCTACTACCTCGACGATTTCAGCTTTACGCCATACGAGTTCCAGGCGGATTACGAGGACGTGGAGCTCGTCACCGCGGATGGCGTCAACTTCGGCGCCTGGTACTTCCGGCAGCCGGGGGCGCCGCAGACGGTCATAGTCTCCGGCGGTCACAAGGGACAGCGCCAGGGAGCGCTTGGCATCGCCATAGCACTCTGGCGCAAGGGCTTCAACGTCATCGTCTATTCGTATCGCGGCATGCCGGGCAGCGACCGCGCGCCGATCACGTTCGGCATCAAGGAGGTGCTCGAGCTGCAGGCCGTGATCGCCTTCGCGCGCAAGCGCATTCCAAACGCGCGCATCGGCTTGCTCGGGTACTCGATGGGCGCTGTCGTGTCGCTCCTCGGGGCGGCCGGCGAACCGGGCGTTGAGGCGCTGGTGCTCGACAGCCCCTTCGCGGACCTGCGCTCCCTGCTGGTCGAGAATGTTCGCCGCAGCGCGGGGCTGCCTGGCGGCCCGTTTGTGTGGCTCGCCGGATTGATGCTGCGTGCGCGGAGCGGAAGCCGCCTCGCCGACTGCAGCCCCATATCGGTGCTGAGCTCCCTCGAGCCGCGCCCGCTCTTCTTCATCCACGGTGGTGCCGATGAGATCACCTCGGTGAACCACAGCCGGCGCCTGTACGACGCGTACCGCGGGCCGCGGGAGATCTGGATCGTGCAGGGCGCGCCGCACACCGGCGCCTACTTCGCGGACCGCCCCCTTTACGTCGAGCGTGTCGCCGGCTTCTTCGCGCGGCATCTCGGACTCAACGTGAGCAGCCACCTGCGCCTCGTCGAGGAAGAAGAAGTCTCCTAGCTCTCGACACCGGAACCATTGGGGGCGCTCGATCGTATTAAGCCTTGATTCAGAAGGCCAAACCTATAATCGCGAAAGATGGCCGAATTGAGGGGAGAGCGTTGATGCAGCGTCAGTCAGACATCGTCATGCGCGTCGCGGATGCGGTCATGTCCAACGTCGGCCGAGCGATTGTCAACAAGGAAGACGAGGTCCGCCTTTGCCTCGTGACCCTCCTCTGCGAGGGCCACCTTCTGATCGAGGACGTTCCCGGCGTCGGCAAGACGATGCTTGCGAAATCCCTCGCTCGATCCCTCGACTGTTCGTTCCGCCGCATCCAGTTCACCCCCGACCTTCTGCCGTCTGACGTCACGGGTGTGCGCGCCTTCAACCAGAAGCTCAGCGAGTTCGAGTTCCGCGCGGGCCCCGTCTTTGCGCAGATCGTGCTGGCCGACGAGATCAACCGCGCCAGCCCCAAGACCCAGTCCGCCCTGCTCGAGGCGATGGAGGAGCGGCAGGTCACCATCGACGGCGAGACCCACGACCTTCCGAAGCCCTTCATGGTCATGGCGACGCAGAACCCGGTCGAATACTCCGGAACGTTCCCATTACCCGAGGCTCAGCTCGACCGTTTCCTCATGAAGGTGAGGCTCGGATATCTCAGCGACAAAGCGGAGGCCGAGTTGCTCGGGAAGCACAAGGTGGAATCGCCAATGGTCGAGCTGCAGCCGGTTGTTTCACCCAACGAGCTGAAGCTCGCGCAGAGCGCTGTACGTGACGTCTTCGTGAAGCCCGAGCTGCGCGACTACATCGCACGCATCGTCGGCCGTACGCGTGGCAACCCCGAGGTCGCGCTCGGCGCCAGCACCCGCGGCACGCTCAACCTCTTCCACGCCAGCCAGGCGTACGCGGCGGTGCAGGGCCGGTCATACGTCACCCCCGACGACGTGAAGACGCTCGCCGAGCCCGTCCTCGCGCACCGCATCATCCTTCGGCCCAACGCCGAGATGCAGGGCCAGAGCGCGGCCAAGCTGGTGGCAGGCCTTCTCGAGCGCGAGCACGTGCCCCAACTTGCTTATGACGCCTAACTGATGAGAGGGAACGCGGCGTTCCCTCTCATCGCGCGGCTGCGCCGCGCTGCTCACCCTTTCGTGCAAGGTTCGGACTTTTGATTTGCAACTCCTGGCGACGCTTGTTAGTGCGGGGCACAAAGTCGCGACCGGGCATAGCCCGGCCGCCATTGCAGCGCGGGATACCTAGTTGAGCAAGGTCGCCCTCGCGGCCGCCCTCCTGCTCCTGCTCCTCTTCACTTACCTGCTCGGGGTCCGGCCGGGCTACGCGCTCGCATACTCGCTGTGCCTGCTGTTCGTCATCGCCTGGGCCTGGCCGCGCCTCGTCATCCGCGGCCTGTCGTTCTCGCGTCATCTCGACCCCGGCACGCCGACCGTGGGCGAGCCGTTCGAAGAGACATTCACCGTCAGGAAGACCGGCTGGGTGCCGGCGCCGTGGACCGAGGTGCGCGACCTCGGTCAGATCCCGGACTACCAGCCTGGCCGCGTCTTCTCGGTCAGTGACAAGGTCACGTGGCGCGCGCGCGGCGTCTATCGCCGGCGCGGCTGGATGACCTTCGGGCCGACGGCGATGCGCGTGCAGGAGCCGTTCGGGCTGTTCAGCCAGGAGGTCCGCCTGCGCGACCGCACGACCGTGCTCGTGTATCCGCGCGTGCGGCCCATCCCCGACCTCCTCGCGTCCAGCGCTCAGCAGATCGGCTTCTCTCCCAGCTTTGGAGCCTGGGCCGACTACCCGCCGGAAACAGGAGGCGTGCGCGACTACACATCCGGAGACAGCTTCGGCCGCATCCACTGGGCGCTGTCCGCGCATCACAACCGGCTGATGTCGAAGACCTTCGAGCAGCCGCTGACCACGGACGTGTGGATCCTGCTCGACCTCGACCGCAAGGTGCACTGCGGTGAGGGCGAGGAGTCGACAGTGGAGTACGCGGTCAGCCTCGCGGCGTCGATGACGGCGCAGGTCTACAGCCGCGGCCGGCAGGTTGGGCTCATCGCCAACGACGCGCGCGGGACGTTCCTCGAGCCCCACCGGGCACTGCGCCAGGACCGCCTGATCCTCGACTACCTGGCGATCGCCCAGGCCGACGGCTTCACCTCGCTGTCGCAGGCGCTCGCCTGGGACCGGATGCGCAGGCTTCCGCGGCGCGCCATCGCGGTGATCACTCCGAGCGCCGAGCCCAGCTGGGTGCGGCTGCTGCAGGCTGTGCGCGGGCGGGGCACGACGCTGATCGTCTTCTACGTCGATCCGTCCAGCTTCGGCGGACCCGATACCAACCCAAGCTTCGATCTCGGTCAGGACGTCGATCTCTATGTCGTGCGGAGCGGCGACGACTTCGCCCGCCTGGTGAGGACACGCGATGCAATCCGAATCGCTTAGCGCTCCCGGCTTCGGCACGATCGCGTGGGAGCGCACGCGGGCCGCCGTCCCGCCATGGACGCTGTGGTCTGCGGGCATCGTGTTCCTGCTCGTGCTGGTGATCGCGAATTCCACCGCAGCGGCGTCGTGGGTCGTCCTGGGCATGGAGACCGTGCCCCTGATCGCGCTCGGGGCCGCCCTCTTGATGGCGGTGCTCGCGGTGACCCCGCTGCCCTGGTACCTCTGCGTCGGGCTGGCCCTGGTGCTCGCCCCGGTCGTCGCCGCGGTCGATGCGGCGCCGGCGTTCCGAGAATTCCACTCCACCGACCCGAGCGGCCTTCAGCTCATCTCGACCTGGTGGCAGCGCGTCCAGGACGGCTCGGCGTTCGGGGACAACGCGTTCGTGCTCTTCATGATCGTGTTGCTCATGTGGGTCACGGGCGCGTGGCTCGCCTGGTGCGTGCTGCGCTGGCGGCAGCCGCTCGTCGGACTCATACCCGGAGCGGCGGCGTTCGCCACCAACGTCCTCAACTACCCGCAGAACCAGAACGGGTTCACGCTCGAGTTCATCGGCCTGACCTTCGCCCTCCTACTCTGGACGACCTACACGGGCTCGGTGGCGAAGGCCGCGCGCGCGCGCATGAAGCTCACCGGCGACGCCAAGTGGGACTTCTGGGAGAGCGGGATCCTGGTGACCTCCGCGCTGATCATCGCCTCCGTCCTGATGCCTCCGATCTCAACCGTGGACCGCACCGCAACCATGGAGTCGAGCCTGTTCTCGAGCTGGGCGCAGCTGCAGCAGCAGCTCAACCATCCGGATACGAACTCCAACGGGAACGGGAGCGGACGTCCCGGCACCACAGGTTTCAGCACCGAGGTCGTGCTCGGCGGCCAGCTGAAGAAGTCGAACGCGCCCGTCTTCTCCTACGCGGTCGCTGGAACGTACATCGGGCCCAAGTATTTCCGCGGCGTCAGCGTCCTCGACCCGATAAACGGGGAGTGGAAGTACGACCCCGTGGTGTCGCTGAAGCAATCGGTTCCGCGCGGTACGACGCCTGACTACGCCGAGAACTACGACAACGAGACGTATGCCACGTTCACCGTGACCATGACCAGCCCGCCAGCGGGAAACAAGGACATCCTTTTCTATCCGGGAGAGTTCGTGAAGTCCGACCGGGACACGATCGCCAGCCAGATACTCAATCCCGGCCCGGTCTCGGCGACGAGCCCACTCGTCACCATCGACCGCATGTCAGCGCGTCCGCCGGCGAACTCACAGGGCGGATACAACATCACCAGCGAGTACCCGAACGCGTTCGACACCGACCTGCGGAACGCGGGCACCGAGTACCCGGATTGGCTGCGCCCCTACATGAGCCTGCCCGCAAGCGGCTATCGGCCAAAGGACGTCCTGGACATGGAGCTCCAGCTCGCGACTGGGATCACCGCCGGCAGGTCGAACCCATATGACATCGCGAGCGCGGTCCAGGACTACCTGCGGAGCAACTTCAAGTACACGCTGAACCCAGGCGATCCCCCGCCAGGAGAAGACCGCATGGCGTATTTCCTCACGACCAACAAGCAGGGGTACTGCGAGTACTTCGCCATGGCCATGGGCGACATGCTGCGGCTCCTGGGCATCCCGACCCGGCTGGTCAACGGCTTCGGCCCGGGCACGTACCAGGCCTCCCTGAACCGCAGCGTCGTCACGGGCGCCGACGCGCACACGTGGGTCGAGGTGTACTTCCCGAAGTTCGGTTGGATCCCGTTCGAGCCGACGCCCGACCCGAACTACAGCCCGCTCCCGCGCGGCCACTCGGACACCACCAACATCTGCGTCAACGACACCCTGTGCGACATCGGCAGCACCGGTGCGGGCGGCCCGCAGACCCAGCGGCCGAACCCCGAGAACAGCAGGCCGGGCGGCAACCAGGACGTGAACGGCGGGCTTCCCGGCGCCAACGGCCCGTTCAAGTTCGGCATCCCCGATGCCGGCACGCTGACCCGGATCGTGGGCGTGCTGCTGGCGCTGATTCTCCTGATCGCCGCCTTCCTGTCGCGCTACCTCAGACCTCGCACGGTGATGGGGGTGTGGCAGCGCACCCTTGTGCTGGCGCGCCTTGCGGGCGCGGCGGTGCTGCCGGGCGAGACGCCACTGGAGATGGGCCGCCGGCTCGCGCGGGTGTTCCCAGAGGTCGAGTCGCCGGTCCGGGCGCTAACGGGCAGCTTCGCGGTGGCCGCGTACGGGCCGCCCGACCTGGCGCAGGAGACGCGTGCCTCGGTGATGGACGCCTGGGCCCAGCTGCGACCGCTGATGCTCAAGCGTGTCGCCGTCCGCCTGCGCCCGGCGCGGAGATAGCCGAACCTCCTACGCTCTTTCGCACAGTGGCGATCGAGGGCAAGCGGTACGACCCCGTCACCGTCGATGTCGACCCCGAGCATGTGGCCGCGTTCGCGTGGGCGATCGGCGCCGACCCGGCGGACGGAGTGCCTCCCACTTACGCCGCCGTCTACGGCCTGGGCGCGACCGCGCCGCAGCTCTTCGGTGACGAGGAGGCTGCGATCGACTTTGCGCGGCTGCTTCACGCAGAGCAGGAATTCGTCTGGGCAAAGCATCCGGATGTTGGCGACAAGGTCACATCGCAGGCCACGGTGACCGCTGACCAGAGCCGGCGCGGCCTGCGCTTCGTGACCCTCGAGACCGACAGCAAAGCCGAGGACGGTTCGCACCTGTGCCGCTCGCGCGCGTTGTTCGTGATTCGGAGCGCATGACGAGATGGAGCAGAAGGTCACCTTCCGCGAGGAGCAGATCGCGGCCTACGCGCGCGCTTCGGGTGACACGAACCCGATCCACCTGGACGACAAGTTCGCGAGGTCGGTCGGCCTACCCGGTGTGATCGCGCACGGGATGCTGCAGATGAGCATCGCCGCCGTAGTCGCAGGTAAGGCGGCGGGGGGCGCGCAGAAGCTGCGCCGGGTGTCGTGCCGGTTTGCGGGAATGGTTGTCCCCGGCGACACGGTCACGTTCAGCGCGGAGGAGACCGAACAGCCTGGCAAGCTCGCGCTCAAGGCCATCAACCAGCACGGCGACACCATTCTCACGAAGGGAGTCGCCGAGTACTCGGAGGACTGAGGTGCCACTTGATTTCACGCTGACCGAGGAGCAGAAGGCGATCAAGGAGCTCGCCCACGACTTCGCGGTGAACGAGATGCGCCCGCACGCGTCGCACTTCGACGAGACCGAGGAGTTTCCGTACGACATCGTCAAGAAGGCGCACAAGATCGGGCTGAGCCCGGCGGCGTTCATCGCCGAGGAGTACGGCGGACAGGGCCTGGACTACCTCACCGAGCTGATGCTCACTGAGGAGCTCTCGTGGGGTTGCGCCGGCATCGCCGTGTGCATCCACTCGATGGGCCTTGCGATCGCGGGCATCCGCTCGAGCGGCACCGAGGAGCAGAAGAAGCGGTGGCTTCCCGAGTTCACCAACCCCGACAGGCTGGTGATCGGCGGCCTGGGCCTCACCGAGCCTGACTCAGGTTCCGACGCGCTTTCGATGAAGACGCGCGCCAAGCGCGTGGGCGACGGCTACGTGCTGAACGGCACGAAGCAGTTCTGCACCAACGGCGGCATCGCCGACTACCACGTCATCTACGCGCAGACAGATCCTGCCAAAGGCCCGGCCGGCATCGCCTCGTTTCTCGTCCCGAAGGGCACTGCCGGATTGAAGATGGGCCGCAAGGAACAGAAGCTCGGCGTGCGCGCGAGCCACACCGCGCAGGTAATTCTCGAGGACTGTCACATCCCGCTGGATCATCGCCTCGGCGGCGAGCCTGACGACGAGAACGCCGGCCCGGGCGCGCTCGGCGCCCTCATGACGCTCGAGGCCACGCGGCCGAGCGTCGCGGCGGGCGCCCTCGGCATCGCGCGTGCGGCGTACGAGTTCGCGCTCGATTACGCGCAGGAGCGAAAACAGTTCGGCAAGCCCATCTGGCAGCACGAGGCAGTCGGTTTCAAGCTCGCCGACATGGCGATGAAGATCGACGCCGCCCGGCTCCTCATCTGGCGCGCGGGCTGGATGGCGACGCAGGGCAAGCCCTTCGAGCGCGCCGAGGGATCGATGGCGAAGTGCTTTGCCGCAGACGTCGCGATGGAGGTCACCACCGACGCGATCCAGGTCCTCGGCGGGTACGGATACATCAAGGAGTACCCGGTCGAGAAATGGTTCCGCGACGCCAAGATCTACCAGATCTGGGAGGGCACGGCGGAGATCCAGAGGCTTGTCATCTCACGCGCCATCTCCGGGTCGCGCGGCACCATCCGGCTGAAGTAAGGGGAAGCGAAATGTTCGATCTCTCGGGCAGAGTTGCCGTGGTCACGGGCGCGTCGCGCGGCCTCGGCCGCCAGGACGCGCTGACCCTTGCGCGCAACGGCGCGGACGTCGTCATCACCGACGTGCTCGTGGAAGACGACCCCGACCTGGAGAAGACGGCCGAGGCGCAGGGCAGCATGCTCGCGCAGGTGGCGGTATCGCAGGGTTGGGTTCATTCCAACTCCACCGCTGAGGAGATCCGGAAGATGGGGCGCAAGGCGCTCGCCATCAAGATGGACGTCACCAACCGCGACCAGATCCGCGACGTGTTCAAGAAGGTCAAGGACGAGTTCGGAAAGATCGACATCCTGATCAACAACGCGGCCACGCTCGACCACACGGCGCAGATCCCCAACCAGTCCTATGAGCTGTGGGACCGCGACGTTCGCGTGAACCTGACCGGCGCTTTCAACTGCACCAAAGAGGTTTGGCCCTACCTGGTCGAGAACAACTGGGGCCGCCTCGTCTTCATGTCGTCAGTCGCGGGCACGTTGGGCGGCTTCGGCCAGGCCAGCTATTCGTCGACGAAGGCGGGCTTGATCGGCCTCGCGAAGACCGCGGCGCTGGAAGGCGGCCGGCACAACATCACGGCCAACGCCATCGCGCCCGGAATCATCATGTCCGAGGCCGGTGCGGCGGCGGAATCCACCAATCCGATGTACGCACGCTTCAAGGCGCGCACCGTTTTCAAGCGGTTCGGCCAGCCCGAGGACATCTCGAACACCATCGCGTTCCTCTGCAGCGAGGAGGCCGGCTACATCACCGGCGCGGTGATCGAGGTCGCCGGCGGCATTCCCCTGTTCACGGCATGACAGTCGGGCCCGTGATGGGCGAGAACGTCGATGTCAGGCGCGAGGGCGCCATCGGCCGCGTCGTCATGCACCGCAAGGGCAACAACGCGATCGCCGAGGATCTGATGCAGGAGCTCGCGGCCGCTTTCGGCCAGCTCGGCGACGATCCGTCCGTGCGCGTGATCGTCCTCTCGTCCGCGTACGAGAAGTACTTCAGCGTCGGCGCCGACCTCACCTCCATGGCGAGCATCGACCGCAGCGCCCCCGACGCGATCGACCAGATCGGCGGCCTCATGAAGCGCATGAATGCCCACTTCAACGCGATCGAGTCCTGTCCCAAACCAGTCATCGCCGCGATCAATGGGCACGCGCTTGGTGGCGGCAGCGAGCTGACGCTCTGCTGCGACTACCGGATCATGGTCGAGGACGGCCGCTCGAAGATCGGGCAGACGGAGTCGTCGCTCGGGATCATCCCCGGCGCCGGCGGCACCCAGAGGCTGCCCCGTTTGATCGGGCTGTCGAAGGCGCTGCCCTTCCTCATCGAGTCCGCCCGCCTGTCCGCCCGCGAGGCGGAGGCGGTCGGCTGGGTGCACCGCGCGGTGGCGCCGGTGGAGTTCGAGGGCGCGGTCGAAGACGTTGCCGGACGGCTCGCGAAGGCCGCAACCTTCGCCATCGCGATGATCAAGGACGCGGTGCGGCGTGGTTTCGACATGCCGATCGATCAGGCCCTGGCCCTGGAATCCGAAAACTTCGCCCGCGCCTCGCTCACGACGGACGCGGCGATCGGGATCATGTCGTTCCTCGCCAAGCAGGAGCCCGAATTCACGGGTTCCTGATCGGAGAGAAGGTCACCTCCCCGCTCCGCGGGGGCGCTGCGCCCCCGCGACTCCGCGCGGGGGCTAGCGGTGCTGGGAGGGGGCCTGTCGATTCCAACCCAACCCATTCGTCGTCCTTGGTGGAGGTGAGAGCATGAAATACGTCCTCTTGTTCGGCGGCACCATGGAAGGCGCGGAGCAGCTCGCCGGCTCCGAGCGCGACCAGGTAATGGCCGACTACGAGAAATCCGGCCAGTGGTTCGAGAAGTACTACAAGAACGGAAAGGTCATCGGCGGACACGAGCTGCAGGGGCCGAGCACGGCGACGACGGTCTCCAGGAAGGATGGCAAGGTGACCGTCACCGACGGACCATTCATCGAGTCCAAAGAGGTGATCGGGGGCTTTGCGCTCATCGAGGTCGCCGACCTGGACGAGGCGCTCGCGATGGCCAAGGAGTGGCCCGGAACAGTGGAGATCCGTCCGATAGTCGATCACTCACAGGATGGTGCGCAGTCATGAAGTACGTGCTGCTTTTCGTCGGAACGCGGGATGACCAGGACCGCTGGGACCAGATGACACCGGAACAGATCCAGGCCTCGATGGGCGGCGCGGGCAAGTGGTTCGAGAAATACGGTCAGAGCGGCAAGATCACCGGTGGCGAGCAGCTGCAGGGCTACAAGACGGTGACCACCGTCCGCTCGGAGCATGGAAAGCCGGTGGTCACGGACGGGCCATTCATCGAATCCAAAGAGGTGATAGGCGGCTTCGCCATCGTCAACGTCAAGGACTATGACGAGGCGCTGGAGATGGCCAAGAGCTGGCCTGCCGGAGCTGTCGAGATCTGGCCGGTCATGGAACCATAGGAGGTCTGAGCGAGACACGCTCCGCCACCGACCAAGCCGTCACGGCCGTCTTCCGGGAGGAGGCCGGCCGCCTGACGTCGGCAATGGTCCGGATCCTCGGCAACTTCGATGTGGCCGAGGAGGTGGTCCAGGACAGCCTGGTCACCGCGCTCGACAAATGGCCGCAACAGGGAATTCCCGACAACCCTGGCGCCTGGCTCATGACGACGGCGAGGCGCAGGGCGATCGACCTGCTGCGCCGCGAGCGCAAGTGGTCCGAGAAGGTGGCGCTGCTCGAGCACGCGAACATGAGTGAAGGAGAGACCGACGACCGCCTGCGGCTCATCTTCACGTGCTGCCACCCGGCGCTCGCGCAGGACGTGCAGGTGGCGCTGACGCTGCGCGCGGTGGCCGGATTCACCACGTCCGAGATCGCCGCCGCGTTTCTCGTCGCCGAGCCTGCCATGGCGCAGCGCATCGTGCGAGCCAAGCGCAAGATCGTCGCGGCGCAGATTCCGTACCGCGTGCCAGAGGGCGACGAGCTGGCGCCCCGTCTCGATGCCGTGCTGGCCGTCCTCTACCTGATGTTCAACGAGGGCTACCTGAGCCGCGGGCCGCAGTCCGGGATGCGTCGCGACCTCGCGGAGGACGCGCTGTGGCTTTCGCGCCTGCTCGACTCCCTGATGCCCGGCCAGCCGGAGATCCTTGGGCTCATCGCGCTCATGCGCCTGAACCTCGCCCGCTCGGCGGCTCGCTTCGACGCCGCGGGCGAGCTGATCCTCCTCGCCGACCAGGACCGGAGACTCTGGGATGCGCAGAAGATCGCCGACGGCGTGGCGACATTGGAGCGGGCCGCGCTCGAGGGGCGGCCTGGGCCGTACCAGCTGCAGGCCGCGATCGCGGCGGTGCATGCGGAGGCGCGGACGTGGGAGCGGACCGACTGGCGTCAGATCGTGCTGCTGTACGACGCCTTGCTGCAGCTGAGCGACACCCCCGTGGTGCGGCTCAACCGGGCTGTTGCCGTCAGCCACCTCGCGGGACCCGAGGTGGCCCTCGGGGAGGTCAACGATCTCTCGATCGCGCTGGCCGACTATCACCTGTTCCATTCGACTCGCGCCGAGCTGCTCGAGCGGATGGGGGAGGACGCGCTGGCGCGGCAGGCGCGCCTGAGGGCGCTGGAGCTCTGCCAGAATCCCGCGGAGCGGGCGCTACTTATGCGACGTCTGTCGGGCTGAGTCTTCGGCGCGCTGCCAGAGCTCGACCAGTCCGCTGACATGTGGCGCCGTGTAGATCCGGTCCGGCGGCACGAAATGATGGACCCCGGCGAAGCGCTGGATGCGGATGTCGGGGACGAGGCGGCCGAGGATGCCGGCCTTCAGCGCCTGCTCATCGTGTGAGAGGTCGCCGTATGCGTAGTAGACGGGGAAGGTCACCCGGCCCAGGAGCCGGCGATCGAACTGGTATTGCTCGAAGGCGCGCAACAGCGCGGCGATTCCGGCGGGACGCTTCTGCATCTCCGGTGAGATCGGACCTGCGGGCGCGGCCGCCTCAACTCCAGGCTTCACCTGTTCGCGGACAAATTCCGCCATGAACTCGGGACCCTCGAGGCCGCGGAGCTTGGCGTCGAGGCCCGAGAAGAATTCGCGCTCTTCCTCGGTCAGGGCACCGGGGATCCGAGCCGGCTCGAAAACCGCAAGGCTGGTGACACGTTGCGGCCTGGTTGCCGCATAGGCGATGGAGATGAAGCCTCCGCCCGAGTAGGCGACCAGATGGAATCGGTCCAGGCCCTTGGCGTCCGCGAACCGATCGATCGCGTCCACCTCCTCCTCGATGGAGTAGCCGGCGGGCGGCTTTGCCTCGCGATAGACCTCCAGGTCCTTGAGGTGCAGGTCCGCGGTGCTCCCGGCGAGCCGGACCAATGGCTCGTAACGCTGGCCTGCCGGCGCGACGCTACCGGGAACGCAGATGACCCGCGGCTTCATACCGGGGCTCTTTTCCTGATCGTGTCGAGCGCCTGCTCTACGCGCTTGGCCTCCGCCCCGATGACGCGGATGACCAGCTCCTTGGTCTCGAAGTTGGGATACGAACCGACCGATACGTCCGGATAGGTCTCCTCCATCTCTCGCATGAGCGGGTAGAACTTCGCTTCGACCGCGAAGGTAAATCGGAGCTCGCGCACCGTGGCCGCCGAGCCGGCCGCGAGGAATTCGGGCTCCAGCTCCTCAGTGAAGATGCCCTTCATCTCGAGCGGCACTCCGGGGAGGACGAAGATGCGCTTTCCCTTCTCCTCGTAGACGACGCCGGGCGCCATGCCACGCCGGTTGCGGAAGACATGCGCGGGACCGTCTGGGATCCGCGCCATGCGAAGGTTGCCCTCGGTCAGCTCCGGCGATTCGAGGAGCCCGGCCTCGTGCATGCGCTCGACCCGGCGTGCGATGCGCGCGCGCGACTCCTCCCAGATCACGAGCGGGCGGCCGAGCGCGTCCGCGAGGGCGGCGAAGGTGCGGTCGTCAGGCGTGGGTCCGAGCCCGCCCGTGAAGAAGATGTCGGTCACGTCGGCGTCGGCGAGCTCGCGATGCGTCTGTGCGACGATCTCGGCGGGCTTGTCTCTGATCTGCGTCACCCGCTTGACCGGGTAGCCGAGCAGCCGGAGTCGCTCCGCCATCCAGTGCGAGTTCGTGTCCAGGGTGAAGCCGCCGACGAGCTCGTCGCCCACCGCCACGATGCTCGAAAGCACCTGGTGAAGATATCCCCTCCCCCGCTTGCGGGGGCACACAAATAGCGCGAGAAACGCGTCCTGGTCGCGCCGTGGCGCGTAGGGCTAGGGTGGGGTTTGTGGTGCGGATGCACGCGGTAATCCATGGCGACGTGCAGGGCGTGGGCTTCCGCTACTTCGTCATCGACCTGGCGAGACCGCTTGGCCTCCGCGGGTGGGTGCGCAACCGGCCGGACGGCTCGGTCGAGCTCACCGCCGAGGGCGAGCACGACCAGCTCGAGACGCTCCTCGAGCGCGCGCGCCGCGGACCCCGGTCGGCGCAGGTCACGGACGTGGAAGTGGACTGGGCGGAGGCGTCCGGAAACCTCGGACCGTTCCAACTCGTTCACTAGACTTCGCGAACGTTGATCGATGTCCAGGGGCTCACCAAGCTCTACGGCGAACGCACGGCGATCGAGGACGTGTCCTTCGCGGTGCCGAAGGGCCAGGTCATGGGATTCCTTGGCCCCAACGGCGCCGGGAAGTCGACCACCATGCGCATCCTCACGGGATACATCGGCGCGACCTCGGGTTCTGCGAACGTCGCGGGCTTCGACGTCTTTGCGGACTCGCTCGAGGTTCGGCGCCGGGTCGGCTATCTGCCCGAGACCGCGCCGCTTTACGACGAGATGCGCGTGCGGGCATTCCTGGACTTCGTTTGCAAGATCAGACGGGTCCCGCCATCGAGGCGTGGCGCGCGAATCGATGCGGCCCTGGACTCGTGCGGTTTGCAGGATCGGCGCGACGATGTGATCGGGCGCCTTTCCAAAGGCCTGCGGCAGCGCGTCGGGCTCGCGCAGGCGATCGTGCACGAGCCGGAGCTGCTGATCCTTGACGAGCCGACCTCGGGGCTCGACCCCGCCCAGACCCGCGAGACTCGCGACCTGATCAAGCGGCTCGGCCGCGAACGCACCGTCGTGCTTTCGAGCCACGTCCTGTCCGAGGTCGAGGCGACCTGCGAGCGTGTCGTCATCATCAACCAGGGCCGGATCGTGGCCGACGGAACGCCCCAACGCCTGGCCCAGAGATTCGGCTCCGGGCGCGCGCACGAGATCGAGGTCACGGTCCGCGGCGAGCCGGCCGCGGTCGAGGCCGCGCTGAGGGCCGTCGACGGTGTCGACGAGGTGCGCATCATCGCCGACGATCCAGAGACGGTCGACGCCGTCGTCATGACCAGCCGCGCGGACCTGCGCGAGGCGATTTCGCGCGCGCTCGTTGAAGGCGGGTTCGGGCTGCAGGAGGTGCAGGCGCGGACGCTCAGCCTCGAGGACGTCTTCCTGCAGGCGACCGCGGCGGACGAGGACGAATGAGCAAGGCCTCACGGCGCAAGGCTCGGAACCGGCAGAAGCAACGGGCGATGGCGGCCCGCGCGACTGCGGTCGTTTCCCCTCCCCCGACCGCAGGCCGGGGGAGGGCTAGGGTGGGGGCCAAGGCACCGGTCCAGCCCGTGGCTCCCTCCGAGCCCGGCATCGCCGACGCCCTGCAGCGCCTCTTCGCGCCCACTGGGCTCACCAACGTCCTTGCCATCGCCGGCCGCGACCTGGTGGCGCTGTTCGTATCGCCGATCGGCTGGGTGGTGGCCGGCCTGTTCGTGTTTCTCGTCTCCGGCTTCGGCTTCATCGCCACTGTGCTCGCCGGCCAGCAGGCGACGATGGACGGCGTCTTCGGGGTGATCACGAACTTTCTGATGGTCGTCCTGATCCCGGTGCTGACGATGCGCGTCCTCGCTGAGGAGCGGAGCCGCGGCACGCTCGAGCTGTTGCTCACCTCACCTGTCCGGGACTGGGAGCTGGCCGTCGCGAAATGGCTCGGCGCCTTCCTCTTCTACGTGCTGCTCCTCGCGACGACGCTCGTCTACGTGGTAATCCTCCGTTGGTACAGGGCCGACCTCGACCTCGGGCTCATGGCTGCGACCTACATCGGCCTCGTCCTGGTCGGCGCGGCGGCCGTCGCGATCGGAGTTCTAGCGTCGAGCCTCACCCGCAACCAGATCATCGCGTTCTTCATCGCGATGGTCGCGCTGCTCTTCTTCTGGTACGCGGGCTATGTGATCGGCTTCTTCGTCGCGCCGCCCGCCAACCTCTTCTTCGAGTACGTCGGCGGGTTCAACCGCTTTCAGTCCTTCATGCTCGGCCAGGCCGCGATGCGGGACATCGTCTACTGGCTGTCGCTGATCGCCGGCACGCTCTTCCTGACGACGCGCGTCCTGGCGTCGAGGCGCTGGCGATGAGCGCGCGCGTGCGGTCCGTGGTCTTCAATGTGGGCCTGGCCGCGGCGGTCGTGGCGGTGCTGGTGGCATTGAACATCTTTGTATCGAGATCGCCCCAGACGTGGGATCTGACGCGGGCCGGCAACAACACCCTGGCGCCACAGTCGGTGCTCGCGGCCAAGCACCTCACGAAGGATTTGCAGGTCGTCGGCCTCTTCAAGCCCGGGGCGGGCAATGGGGAGCCCGAGGTCGAGGCCTTGATCAGCCTTTACGCGGCGCAGAGCTCGCACGTCCGGTACACCGGCGAGGACGCAACCCGCGACACGATTGACGTGAAGAAGTACGGCGTGACGCAGTACAACACCGTCGTCCTCGATTACGGAGGCAAGACAGAGCTCCTACTCCAGGGCTCGCAGGCGGAACAGGACTTCACGTCTGCGCTGCTGAAGCTCGAGTCCGCCCACACGCCGGTCGTCTGCTGGGCGACGGGCGACGGCGAACGCGAGCTGAGCGACACGAACCAGAGCACGGGATACTCCGGCGTCGCGACGCTTCTCTCGAACAACAACTTCGACCGTCAGGACGTGCTTCTCGCGGGCCAGAAATCGATCCCCTCCACATGTGAGGAGCTGGTGATCCTCGACCCCACGCAGGGCCTGCCCGACACCGCCGTCAAGGCCGTCGACGCCTACCTGTCAGCGGGCGGCCGGCTGCTGATCGCCGCCGAGCCTTGGGCCAAGGATCCCTCGTCGACGGCTTCGCTCAGCGAGATGCTCAAGCCATACGGCCTCGCCTTCTCGGGAGCCCTCGTGGTCGAGACCGATCCGTCGCGGGCCGCGGTGCAGGACCCGCTGACGCCCGCGGTCATCGACTACGGCAGCTCGCCGATCACGAAGGACATACAGGGCATCGTCTCGTTCTACCCACAGACGACCTCGATCACCGGCACGCCGGCGACCGGCGTGAAGGCGGTGAAGATCTCGACCACGACCAGCGGCTCCTACGCGATACCGAACATTCGCGGCGACCTGAAGCGCCAGCCGAGCGATATCGCGGGGCCGTTCACCCTGATGGAGACGCTCGAAGAGGGAGCCGGCTCGGGCAAGACGCGCATCGTCGCCATCGGCACGCAGGCCTTCGCGCAGAACGGCGCGCTCCCGCCCACCAACAACGATGCAAACCTCGAGCTGATCCTCGGTTCGCTGCAGTGGCTCGCCGGTCAGGACGACCTGATCGCGCTGCCGCCGAAGCCCGACCGCGCCCTGCCTCTGAGCCTGACCCAGGACCAGCAGAGCACGCTCATCTTCATCACCGCCGTGCTCATGCCCGGGGTGATCGCCGTGGCCGGCGTGGCCGTCTGGTGGAGGCGGCGCGTCTTCCTTTAGATGACCGCTTCGGCGGTCAACTCTCAGGTTTCGTTAACGTATCCGTCCGCGCATGGATTCCGGTACAGCCCTTTACGCAGTCGTGGGCGGCCTCGCCGCGGTGGTCTTCGCCATCGTCCTCATTGCCCTCGTCCTGCGCGAGCCCAAGGGCAACGCCCGGATGCAGGAGATCGCGGCGGCCATCCAGGAGGGCGCGTCGGCATACCTGAACCGCCAGTACACCGTGATCGCCGTCATCGGCGCGGTGATCGCCGTGGTCATCGGCGTGACGCTCGGCTGGAAGACCGCGGCACTCTACGTCGTCGGCGCGGTGCTGTCTGCGTCCGCCGGCTACGTGGGCATGAACATCGCGGTCCGCTCCAACATGCGAACCGCCGAGGCCGCGCGGGGGGGTCTCAACAAAGCGCTGCAGGTCGCGTTCCGAGGCGGCGCCGTCACCGGCTTCATGGTCGTCGGCCTTGGCCTGCTCGGCGTCTCGGCCGCGTACGTGATCTTCAAGGATCCGGACGCCCTCGTCGGCCTTGCGTTCGGGGCCAGCCTCGTCTCGGTCTTCGCCCGGTTAGGCGGTGGCATCTACACCAAGGCGGCCGACGTCGGCGCGGACCTCGTCGGCAAGGTGGAGGCCGGGATCCCGGAGGACGACCCGCGCAACCC
>Ga0075436_100000335_pt1 | contig 30056 bp, 24 predicted proteins | sample RhiMethybrSRZTD5_FD_75303 | JGI IMG/M metagenome (GOLD analysis project Ga0075436, IMG submission 75303) | Populus rhizosphere microbial communities from Tennessee, USA - Rhizosphere MetaG P. TD hybrid SRZTD5 | ecosystem: Host-associated > Plants > Roots > Rhizosphere > Soil | place: USA...
CCTCCAGGACGATATGGACGTTGATGCCTCCGAAGCCCATGGCGCTGACGCCGGCGCGGAGCGGCCGCTCCGCCGGCCAGATCTCGCCGCGCTCCAGGACGCGCAGCGGCGCATCGCACAGAGCCGGGTGCGGCTCGCCGCAGCCGGTGTTGGGCGGCAGGATCTGGTGGCGCACGGAGAGCGCCGCTTTGATCAGGCCCGCCACGCCGGCTGCCGCCTTGGTGTGACCGATGTTGGCCTTGATCGAGCCGACTGGCGCGGGCAGCCCTGTCGCTTCTCCCGGTAACGCCCCCCGCACCGCCTCCGCCAGCGCCTGCAGCTCCGCAGCGTCGCCGACCGCCGTGCCGGTGCCGTGGCCCTCGAAATAGCCCACTGTTTCAATCCCGAAGCCGGCTTTCTTGTAGGCACGGCGCAAGGCGAGCTTCTGCCCTCCGGGCTCCGGCCGGCTGATGCCGCCGTGGCCGTCCGATGAGATGCCCCAGCCGCGGATCACCGCGTCGATACGGCAGCCGCGGCGCACCGCGTCCGCTTCCCGCATCAGGACCACGAAGCCGCACCCCTCCCCTGGGATGAAGCCTGCCGATCGGGCGTCGTAGACCCGCATCTCGTCCGGCGCCAGGGCGCCAGTCCTCGCGAAGCCCACCAGCTCGAACGGGTCGAGGGAGAGATCGACGCCGCCGGCCAGGACGGCGTCGAGGTCGCCGGCGGCGAGCGCCGTGCAGGCGTTGGCGACGGCCAGGAGCGAGGAGGCGCAGGCGCCGTCCAGCGTGTAGCCGCCGCCATGCAGGTCGAAGTGGTTGCAGATGCGGCCGCCGATGGTATTGGAGAGACCGCCGGCCAGCGACTCTTCGCCGGGGGGCGGGAACGGGGCCTTGTACTCCGTCTCCAGGTTGGCGAGGAAGGCGCCGGTCCGCTCGCCGTCCCAACCCTGGGCCGTGAGCGAGGCGGCGAGCACCCGACGCACGTAGGGCCAGCGCAGGCGCAGCAGGTTGGCGCGCGAGAATTCACCGGTCAGCGAGTTGCCGAGGAGGACGCCGGTCGACTCCCGGGGCAGGCCTTCAGCGCCCGGGAAGCCGGCGTCGGCGAGCGCCTGGTCCGCCACCTCCAGGGCCAGCCAGTGTGCCAGGTCGGCGGCGCGGAACGTGCTCCCCGCCACCCGGAAGCGCACGCGGTCGAAGTCCCACCCTTCGAGGACGGCCGCCTCCGTCGCGTAGAGGCCGTCCGGATCGTCGGCGTCCGCCGTCAGGTAATCGTCGAGGCGCAGCCGCTCGAACGGGATGCGGCGGAACTCCCGCCGTCCCGCCAGGACGTTCTCCCACAGCTCCGCCGGAGTCCGGGCGCCGGCATACCGGCAGGCCATCCCGACGACGGCGATCCCCTCGCGCATCAGGTCCCTCCCACCTCGAGGGGCCGCGGGTGAGCACCTTCCTCGACCGGAGACCGCCGGGCGAGCCAGGCCTTGCTCCAGAGCAGCGCGCCGCGCAGCGTGCAGACCGCGCTCAGGGCGAAGAACAGGCCGAAGACGATGTGCGAGGCCATCAGCACGCCATAGGCCGCCGCCACCGCGGCGCCGAAGGCGACCTGGCCGCGCACCGCGGAAGGCGTCGTTGCCGGGTCTGTGACCATGTAGAAGGTGAAGAGCAGGAAGGCGACGCCGGTGATCGGGTTGAGCGACGGCCAGAACAGGTTGCCGAACAGATAGTGGCGCACCGCCGCCTGGACCACGAAAGCGGAGAGCCAGGCCAGGATCAACGGCACCCGCTTGGTGAACCGGGCGTTCAGGAAGCTGCCGGAGCAGACGATGATCGCCGGCAGCACCCAGTCGCCGGCCCCGCTCAGGTTCTCGGTGAACATGTAGGGTTGGGCGATTCCCACCCACGGGAAGGCGAGCAGGGTCGCCGTGATCCCGATGTTCGAGGGATTGAAGACGTGGCGACTGCGGCCGTTCGTCCCAACTCGGAAGAGGTATTTCGAGCCGATGGCGGTGGCCGCCGCGAACGCGATAGGCAGCAGGCGGTCGCCGGCGTAGAGCAGCATGGCGACCGCGAGGCCGGTGATGTGGGCCGAAAGCAGGAAGTCGATCGGCGCCGTCCCCACTCTCCCTTCACCCAGGAAGCGCGGCCGGCGGCCGGTCCGCCACGCCTCGAGGAGCTCGAGGACGGTCTCCGTGCCGTAGGCCGTGAGCAGAGAGACGAGCGGCGTCGCCCACGCCTGCTCGAAGCCGAGCACGAAGTGGCCGAGCAGATTGAGGACGGTGATGGCGACGGCGAACCGCCGCAGGGCGGCCAGGCGCATGTCTGTCATGTCAGCCCACCTTCCCTTCCCGCAGATCTCCCAGCACCACCCGGTGCCAGCCGGGAGTGAGCCGCAGCGTCTGCTCCCGGACCCGCCCCTGCCCGTCGCGCCAGCGCACGTCGACCAGGAGCGGCGTCCCGGCGGCGATCCTGCCGAGACCGAAGTGGAGCATCGGCGCCCGTTTGCCCGAATGGCCGCTGCCGCCGTCCACCTGGGAGACCAGCCGCCGGCCGTCGGGAAGCAGCACCGTCGCCGCGGCCCCCACCGCCGGGCGCGATGCCGATTCCGAGCCGATCCCCGCAGGTAGCCGCAGGTCGAGCTCCAGGGCGGTCCCCGCCGGCGGTCCGGTGTTGCGGTAGAAGGACGACGCTTCCCACTGGTTGGCCACCGCGAAGTCGAGCCGTCCGTCGCCGTCCACGTCGGCGATCGCGATGCCGCGGCTCACGTGGCTGTCGCCCAGGCCGGGCACGTCGTGGGCGAGGTCGAAGTAGCGGCCGCTCTCGGCGCGCACGAAGAACGGGTTTGCCAGGTGCCCCGAAAGGTCGTCGCCGGGGGTGAAGTGCGGCCAGGCGAAGGGGTTGACCATGTTGTTGTCGTTGCCCATGGCGAGCTCGTGGAGCTCCGGCCAGCGGTTCCTCTCGCCGCGCACGAAGCCCACGGCCTGCATCGCTTCGGGGACGCCGTCGTTGTCGAAATCGGCGAAGCGGGCGTCCCAGCTCCAGCCGCTGCGCGCCAGGCCGAGGTCCTCGCTGCGGTCGTCGTAGGGGGCGAGGCCATGGCCCATCTTGCGGCGCATGACGTCCGGCGGTCCCTCGCTCATCCACACGAAGTGGCTCTCCTCCAGAGCGAAATTCTGGGCGATGTTGCTCACGTACATATCGGGGACGCCGTCGCCGTTCAGGTCGGCGAAATCGATCCCCATCCCCTTGAAGGAGTCGTGGCCGAGCACTTTCGAGGCCGGCGTAGTGAGCCCCTTGTGCCCTTCGAGGACGGCGAACCGCGGGTGCCCGGGCGTGGACAGGTTGTGGAGCAGCCGGTCGTTGCCGAAGTCGTTGCCGAAGTAGATCTCCGGCAGCAGATCGCCGTCGAGGTCGGCGGCGCCCACGGCGAGGGTCCACGAGAACGTCGTCTGCGGATCGAAGGCGTCCTTGACGTCGGTGAAAGCGACGAGAGGATCGGCCGGGCCCGGTCCGGCGGCGGCGCTCTGCCAGAGCAGGAGGCGGTTCGTGCCGCCGTTCTCCGAGCGCGACATCGAGCGATGCATGTGCTCGCGGCCCGTATCGTTGGCGTCCAGGATGCGGGCGCTGTCCGGGAAGTAGTTGCCGACGATCAGGTCGAGGTGGCCGTCGCCGTCCACGTCGGCGCTGGTGAGCGCGTTCGTGTACCAGCGCTGCGAGGGATCCGCGACGTCGACGGCATGATAGGCGGCGGCGGTGGGCGTCGGTTGATCAGTCCTGCGCAGGAAGATGACCGGCGGCCGGCCCCAGTAGTAGACCAGGAGATCGGTGAGCCCGTCCTCGTTGAAATCGCCGGGCAGGCAGCCCATGGGCGCCATGGTCGCGCGGTCGAAGCGCCCGGGACCGGGATCGAGGGTGAAAGGCGTGTAGCGGTCCCCGGTGCCGGGCACGGGCGCCACGAAGACCAGATCCACCCGCGTGTCCACGTGGCACTCGTCGTTGGGCAAACCGTCGCCGTCGACGTCGCTCAAGGCCACGCCCGCGCCGACGCTGGAGATCCAGGAGGCGATCGTCCGCAAGTCGCGATGGACGGGCCGGACCGTGCGCCGTTCCGGACCGGTGCCGGGCGGCAGCTCGGCGAGGGCCGCATGCTGGAAGGCGAAGCGGGAGGCAAGCGAGCCGCGCTCCGCATCGGACAGGCTCGGCAGGCGGGCGAAGCCGTACAGCGTGACGATCACCGCCAGGGCCGCGAGGCGCACGGCGTGGAGGCGGAAGAAGCTGGGCTGCTGGATCATGATTCACACCTCCGCCGGAAAGCTCTCCTGGATGCGCCGGCGCCAGACTTCGAACGCCGGCACGGCGGTCTCCTGGCCGGGCGCAGCGGGCGGCAGGTCCCGCCCGGCGGCGTCGGCGATCGCCGCGGCCCCTTCGAGGCCCGTGCCGCATAGCACCTGGCAGGCGAGCTCGGCGTCGAGCGTCGGATTGCCGGCCCGCCGCCGGGCCGCGGCGGCGAAGGCCGCTCCCTGGGCCAGCTCGCGGGTCCAGGGCCGGGCGGCGCGGTGGAGCGCTTCGAGGTCGGCGCGTCCGCGGCCGCCGGCATACGCGCAGGCCAGTCCCACCCCGCTCCACAGATCCGCCCGGCGCGCTTCCGGGAACGTCCCGATGGTCGCGGCGATTCGCGACGCATGCGCTCCCTCCACGAACCACAGGCTGCGGCCGAGCCCCTGGTCGAAGGCGCGCCGGGCATAGCCGGTCACCTTCGCCGGCACCCGCCGCCGCCCCACCGACAGGCCGGTGTGGAAGAACCCCTCGTGGAAGCCGTAGCCGTCGAGCGCCAGCCAGCCGAGGACCGGGTCGAGACGGCGCAAGAGAGCGGACACCCGCAGCGGCAGACGCGCCAGGGCCCAGCCGGCGCCGACGTGGACGATGTAGGCGTGCGCGTCGCCGACGCCGGCCAGGAACGAGCGCAGACGGCCGCGCCGGTGTCCGATGAATTGGCCGGTGGCGACGTCGAGGATCGTCATCGCCATTGCCGCGCCCTCGAAAGCGAAACCGCGCAGGGCGGGCTCCTCGCCGAGCAGCCGGGCGACGAGCTCCGGAGGATCCACCTCCAGGGCGGCGTGGTACCCGCGCACGAAGCAGCTCGCCACCCCTTCCAGCCGCTCACGGACCGCCGCCTCGTCACAGCGGAAGCCGCGTTCGGCGAACGACGTTGCTCCGGGAGGGATCGCGAGGAGCTTGCGGGCGAGCCGGCGGATCAGAGGGGCCTGTCCGCCGAGGGTGGCAGGTCCGGAGAGATCGAGCGGAGTCGTTTCGTGCGTGGTCATCCCTCACCTTTGAGGGTGCCCGCAAAGGCTCACGGCGAGCCGAAGTTGGAGGAGATCCGACGGCGGTCAGGGGGCCGAGAAGCGCTCGCGGACGCGCCGGCGCCAGGCTTCGAGCGCCGCCTCGCCTTCCGCCTGCGTTTCGGCGGCGGCCTCGCGGGTGACGGCGGCGGTCGCCGCGCCATCGCGCTTCCAGACGATCTGGCAGGCGGCTTCCGTTTGAGGCGCAGGGATGCCGCCGCGGTCGCGCACCTCAGCGGAGAACGCCACGCCCTGGGCGAAGGCAGGGAGGAACGGCCCCGCCGCACGGCACAGCGCCTCGACGGCGGTCGCGTCCCGCCCGCCACCGAAGGAGCACGCCTCGCCCAGGCCGGCCCACAGATCGCCGCGCCGGTCTTCCGGGAATGCCGCGGCCAGGCACAGGATGGCCTCCGTGTCCGTATCGAGGAACCAGATCCGGCGGCCGACGCCGACGTCGAAGGACCGGCGGGCGGTGCCGGAGACCCAAGCCGGCGCCCGGCCCTCCACCACGGTGCGCTGCCAGAAGAAATAGGCGCGGTAGAAGCCGTAGCCGTCGAGCGACATCAGACCCAGCAGGGGATCGAGGCGGTCCAGCAGAGAGCTGGCGGAGACCAGCGGAAAGGCCAGGGCCCAGCCGGCGCCGACGTGGAGCATGTACGCCTGGTGCCGGCCCGGTCCGGCGACGAAGCGGCGCAGGCGGTCGCGCCTCCCGGGCGTCAGGCCGTCGAGGAGGGCGAGGCCCATGCCGATTCCCTCCGCGGCGAAGCCCTGCCTCTCCGGCTCCACGCGCGCCAACCGCTCACCGATGGCGGCCGTCCCCCGTTCCTCCAGGGCGGCGTGATAGCCCTCGGTGAACGCCTGCTCGATCTCTTCCAGGCGGCTGCGCAGGCGCGGATCGGTCATCCGCCGCAGGCCCCGTGCGAACAGGGTCCTGAGCGGCGCCAGGGACAACAGCGTCGGGGCGATCGGTCGCATTCCTGTTCTGGGCGGTCAGGTCGTGCGGATGCTACCTCAGGCGGCCTCTTCGAGCTCCATCTTGAGGGCGAAGAACTGGAGGAGGTCTTTGAGCGCGAGGATTCCCAACAGCCGGTCGCCGTCCACCACCAGGAGGCGGGAGTCACCGGTGCGGCTCATCCGGGAGAGCGCGCGCAAGGCGTCCGTGTCGGCGGTCACCGTGTTGTCCGGGCCGCAGCGCTCGGCGATGGCCCCCACCGTCTGGCTGTCCCATTCGTCGTGCGGCAGGTTGCGGACCTGTTGCGTCGAGACGCAGCCGAAGAGGCGGCCGGAGTCGTCGAGCACCGGGAACATCTTGAAGTGATAGCGATAGACGTAGTCCTGCACGAGCTGCTGCACCGAGATCGACCGCGGCACGGTCACCGGGTTGGAGCGCATGAAGCGCGCCACCGGCTCGCCGCCGAGCGCCTGGCGCAGGAGGAGCTGCTGGTACGACATCTGCGCCGCATGGCGGACGTAGAGCCCGATCAGGAACCACCACATGCCGCCCATGAAGTCGTCCTGGACGACGCGCAGGACGCCGAGGCTGATCAGGAGGAGGCCGAACCCGGCGCCGAGGAGCGAGGAGATCCGGGTGGCCCAGCGCAGGTTTCCCTTCCAGTGCCAGAGCACGGAGCGCAGGATGCGGCCGCCGTCCAAGGGGAAGGCAGGGACCAGATTGAACACCGCGAGAGCAGCGTTGATGACCGCCAGGTAGGCGAGCACCACCTGGACCGGCGCGGGCAAGCCGGCGAGACCGCCGAGCGTGGTGGCCACCAGGCCGACGAAGGCGAGGCCGAAGCTCGCCGCCGGCCCGGCCGCGGCCACCAGGAGCTCGCTGCGCGGGCTCGACGGCTCGCCCGCCATCTCGGCCACGCCGCCGAAGAGGAAGAGGGTGATGCTGCGGATCACGATACCGAAGCGCCGCGCCACCAGGGCGTGCGACATCTCGTGGACGACCACCGAAGCGAACAGGCCGAACGAGCCGAGGATCCCCATCGACCAGTACGCGGTCTTGGGGAGGCCGGGGCGGAGGGCGGGAAAGACGGCCGTCGCCAGCGTCCAGGGGAACAGCACCGCCACCGCCAGCCAGCTTGCGTCAACGCGGATCGACAGCCCGAAGATCTTGAACAGCTCGATGCCCTTGCCGAACACGTCACCCCCTGAGGAAGGACGATGCAACTCGGGGGCCAATCTCTAATCTCTGATCTCCAATCTCCCCTTCTCCTGCCCCTCCTCCGGCGGGCAGTAGAGGTCCCGCCGCCGTTCCAGGTCCTGCACCACGGCGCGCTTGAAGCCGCGCGGATGCCCCGCATCTGCCATGCGCGCCTCGCGATAGGTGCCGATGTCCATCACCTCGAGGTTCATGCGGATCGTCTTGAACAGGCGGGGGAAGCGGTCGCCCGGCGCCTGCACGTGGTGGAGCCCGCCGCTGTAGGCGAGCAGCATGCGGCCCTCGCCGATCGTCTCCAGGATGTCGGCGACGCCGCCGCGCACCGTCATCGGCTTGCCATGGGCGTCGAGGCCGCTGGACCGCTTCATCCGCCCCTCGGGGAGGATGATCACCATGGCGTCGGGATCGATCGTGCGCAGCACCTCGCGCCAGGTCTCGTCGCGCTCGCGGGTGATGGAGATCACGCGCTTCGCCACCAGGCTGTAGAAGCGGCCCACGACGGCGCGGTCGGCGGTCTTCTGGGCGATGGGGACCACACCATGGCGGGCGAGACGCCACAGGAAGTGGTTGGGACAGCCGCCGGTGTACAGCGACTCGTAGAGGCTCGTGTGGTTGAGCACGGCCACCAGGCGGTGGTGGCGCCAGGGATCGGGCGGCACCTCGCCGATCCAATGCATGTCGACCCGGTAGAAGAGCCGGGAGAAGATCTTGATCGAGAGTAGGATGGTGAAGACCAGGTATTCGCGCACGCGCCCCCCGCAGGCGATGCCATCGGGATAGCCAGGGAATCGGGGGGTATTCTAGATGATAGGCTTCGGCGTTCCCACACCCCCGGGGGAGGCACCCGAGGAGACCCGTATGTCCGCGCCGCAACCCAGCCGTCCTTCCAGCCAGGCCGTGTCGGCGATCGTCACCACGTTCAATGAAGAGGTGAACATCGCCGAGTGTGTCGAGTCGCTGCTCTGGTGCGACGAGATCCTCGTCGTCGACTCTTTCTCGACCGACCGCACCGCCGAGATCGTCCGCGGCTACGACAAAGTGCGCTTTTTCCAGCGCACGTATTTCGGTTCGGCGTCGCAGAAGAACTGGGCGATGGGCCAGGTGAAGAACGAGTGGATTCTCATTTTCGACGCCGACGAGCGCTGCACGCCGGAGCTGCAGCGGGAGATCGAGGACCTCCTGCGCGCAGGCCCGGGCTACGACGCGTACACCATCAAGCGCCGCGTCTACTTCATGGGCCGGGTGATCCGCTTTTCCGGCTGGCAGCACGACCGGGTCGTCCGCCTGGTGCGCACCGGCACGGCCCGCTATCCCAACCGGCGGGTGCACGCCGACATGATCACCCGCGGCGCGGCGCCGATCCTCCGCCGGCCCATGGAGCACTACATGACCGATACGCTGGACGAGTACATCCGGCGCATCGAGAAGTACAGCTTCTGGGGCGCGGCGCAGAACTGGAAGGACGGCAAGGCTTCGGGTCCGGTCCAGATCCTCGGCCGCTCTCTCTGGCGCTTCCTCCGCACCTACGTCTTCCAGCTCGGCATCCTCGACGGCATGCACGGTCTCGTCTTCTGCATGCTCCAGGGCTACGGCACCTACCTCAAGTGGGCGCTCCTCTGGGGCTGGCACGTCAACGCCGCCCGCGGCCGCGAGCCCTCCCTCCCCATCTTCGACGAGGACGAGACCACCTGGCGCGGCCTCGAGGAGGAGGGAAGCGAAGAGCCGCGGGCGCTGACGCCGTAGGGCCGTAATCTTCCTCGTTCCCGGGCGTTTGGCCGGTATGAACGATCTCGCGCGCGACCTCCGTTTTGGTCTTCGCATGCTGGCCAAGAACCCGGGGCACACGGTCGCCGCGGTGCTCGCCCTGGCGCTCGGCATCGGCCTTTCGACCGCCATGTTCAGCATCGTCTACGGCGTCCTGCTGCGCGGCCTGCCGTTCACCCACTCCGAGCGCATCGTCTTCGTCGGCAACGCCAATCCGTCGCGCGACCAGCCGCGCCTCGGGGTCCATCTGCACGATTTCCTGGAATACCGCCAGCGGCAGACGGCCCTCGAGGGCCTCGCCGCGTACGACAACGGCACGGTCGTGCTGAGCGGCGACGAGCGGCCGGAACGCTTCGACGGGGCTTGGATGACCGCCAACACCCTGGACCAGCTCCGGGTCAAGCCGATCCTCGGCCGCGGCTTTCTCCCTGGCGAGGACGCGCCCGAGGCCGCCCCGGTCGTCCTCATCTCCTACGGCGTGTGGAAGACCCGCTACGGCGGCGATCCCCGGGTCATCGGAAAGCGGGTGCGGATCAACAGCGCTCCGGGGACCGTCGTCGGCGTCATGCCGCAGGGCTTTGGCTTCCCCGAGAGCCAGCAGGTGTGGACCACCCTGCGCCTCGATCCGTTGCGCACCGCGCGCGGCCAGGGGGAGACCTACAGCGTCATCGGCCGCCTGAAGCCGGGCGCCACGGTGGCCCGGGCGCGCGCCGAGATCAACGCCGCCGCCAAGTCGCTCGCCGCCGCCTGGCCGCAGACCAACCAGGGGCTGGAGGCGGACGTCCAGCCGCTCAACGCGCGGATCATGAATCCAGAGGTGCACCAGCTCCTCTACACCATGCTGGCGGCCTGTCTCTTCGTCCTGCTGATCGCCTGCACCAACGTGGCGAGCCTCATGGTCGCCCGCGCGTCGCGACGGACGCGCGAGATCGCCATCCGTGCCGCGCTGGGAGCGCGGCGCTCGCGCATCGTCGCGCAGCTCCTGGCCGAGAGCTTTCTGGTCGCCGTGCTCGGCGCCGTCCTGGGCGTCCTCCTCGCCCGCGAAGCGCTGCGCGCCTTCAACGCCGCCATCGTGGACACCAACCCGCCGTTCTGGTTCCACATCGCGGTCGACCCCGCCGCCCTGGCTTTCGCTCTCGGCATGACGCTGCTCGCCGCGTTCGTCTCCGGTCTGGTGCCCGCTCTCCAAGCCTCCCGCACCGACATCACCGAGGTGATCAAGGACGAGGGACGCGGCAGCACCAGCCTGCGCCTCGGCCTGTTCACCCGCGTCGTGGTCATCGGCGAGGTGGCGTTCTCCTGCCTGCTGCTGGTGGGCGCCGGCTTGATGATCCACAGCGTGGTCCGGACCCAGACGATGGACCTGGGGATTGCGCCGCACGGCCTGCTGACGGCGCGCATCGCGCTCTTCGAGAGCGCCTATCCGGCCGAGGCCTCGCGCGTGGCGTTCTTCGACAAGCTGACGCACCGCCTGCGCGAGCACCCGGGCGTGGAGGCTGCCGCAGCGGGAGACGTCCTCCCGGCCAACGGCTCGAACAACGTCCGCTATGCGGTGTCCGGCAAGAGCTACGCCGCGGAGAAAGACCAGCCGCTCGCCCACCTCGCCAATGTGAGCTCCGGCTACTTCCAGACGTTCGGCATCCGCCTCCTGGCCGGGCGCGACTTCGCACCCCTGGATACCGCCGCGAGCCAGCCGGTGGTGGTCGTCAACCGCAGCTTTGCGCAGAAGGAGTGGCCGCGCCAGGATCCCCTGGGCCGGCAGATCCGTCTGGGGTCCGAGCCGGGCGAGAAGGAGAAGCCCTGGCGCACCGTCGTCGGCGTCGTGGTCGACGCGCAGATGGCGAGTCTCGGCGGCGGCGACACCACCGGCCCCCAGGGGTTCTACGTGCCGCTCGCCCAGTCCTGCCCGACCCGTGTCGACGTCATCGTGCGCACCCGTCAAGGCGCGCCGTTGGCCTTCGTCGAGACGCTGCGCGGGATGGTCGGCGAGCTCGACCGCGACCTGCCGCTCTACTTCGTCAATTCGATGGATGATGTATTGACGAAGGCCCGCTTCTTCCCCAATCTGTTCGGCACGCTGTTCGCCATCTTCGGCGCCTCCGCGCTCCTGCTCGCCGCGGTGGGGATCTACGGCGTCATCTCGTTCTCGGTCGCCCAGCGCACGCAGGAGATCGGCATTCGTCTTGCCCTCGGCGCGGGCAAGCGCACCGTCCTCCGCCTGATTCTCGGCCGCGGCATGATCCAACTGGCCGCCGGGCTCGCCTGCGGCCTGCTCCTCGCGTGGCCTGCGGCCCGCCTGATCGCCGCCATCCTGGTGGGAATCGATCCGCACGATCCGCTGACCTTCGGCAGCGTCGCCGCCGTCCTGACAGTGGTCGCTTTCTTCGCCTGCTGGATCCCCGCCCAGCGCGCGGCGGGGACCGATCCCCTGGTCGCCATCCGCTACGACTGATCCGTTGCTTGATCCGCTACCATGCGAGGCCATGACGACGACCTCGCCTGCGGCCCTGCTCTCCCATCTGCGCGCGCTCCAGGGAGAGATGGTCGACCTCCTCGCCGACCTCGCCCGCGCCGAAACGCCCTCCGTCGATCCCGCCGCCCAGGAGCCCGTCCTCGCCCGCCTCGCCGCCGAGCTGGAACGGGCCGGCCTCGCCGTGCGCCGCCTGCGCGGCCGGACCAGCGGCGGCCAGCTCTGGGCGGCGCCGCCGCGAGCAGCCCGGTTCGCCTCGATCGGCCGGATCGGCCGCGGCGCCCAGCTCCTCCTGGGCCACTGCGACACCGTCTGGCCGGCGGGTACTCTGGCCGGCATGCCGGTGGAGATCCGCGACGGCCGGCTCACCGGTCCGGGAGTCTTCGACATGAAAGGCGGCCTGGTCCAGGGCATCTTCGCTCTGCGGGCACTCCATGAGCTGGGCTGGGAGCCGCCCCTGGCGCCGGCCTTCTTCATCAACTCGGACGAGGAGATCGGCAGCGGCGACTCGACCGCGCGCATCCTGCGCCTGGCCCGTTGTATGCAAAGGGTTTTCGTGTTGGAGCCAGCTCTCGGCGCCGAAGGGCGCCTCAAGACGCGGCGCAAAGGATCGTTGCGGTTCGACATCAAGATCGAGGGCAAGGCCGCCCACTCGGGGCTCGATCCGGAGAAAGGCGCGAGCGCGATCCTGGAGCTGGCGGACGTTGTTCGGAGGCTCTATGGCTTGGCGGATCGGGAGAAGGGCGTGAGTATCAACGTCGGAGTGATCGCCGGCGGCAGCCGCCGCAACGTCATCGCCGCCGAGGCGCGGACCGAGCTCGACGTCCGCGTCCTCACCATGGAAGACGCCGAGAGAATCGATCGCGTCGTGCGCACCCTGACGCCCTCCCAGTCTGGCATTCGGATCACCGTCGAGGGGGGGATGGACCGGCCGCCTCTCGAAGCGACGCCGGGCAACCGGGTGCTCTGGGAGCACGCGCAGCGGGCCGCAAGGGAGTTGGGCTTCCCGTTGTCGGAAGGGACCGCTGGAGGGGCCTCCGACGGCAGCTTTACGAGTCAGATCGTGCCCACCCTGGACGGCCTGGGTCCGGTGGGGGACGGCGCCCACGCCGTCCACGAGCACGTCGAGATCGATCGCATGCCCGAGCGGGCGGCCCTCCTGGGCCTTCTCCTGATGGCGCCGCCGCCCGCCGAGCGTCTATAAATAAGGAATGGGGACCGGCGGCCGAGGGGGGCCGCCGGAGGACGAGCCGGGGGTCGCAGATGTTCGGGAGAGAGAGTCGCAGGTCCGCCGGGGTGCTGGCCCTGGCGCTGTCGTTGACGATCTGGTTGTCGGTGCCCGCCGCAGCAGTCGCCAAGCCCGCGCCCGCCAAACCGCTGACCACCGGAGAGATCCGGCAGGCCGAGCAGAAGCTCAAAGACCTCGGCTACTGGATCAGCGCGGTCGACGGCGTCTGGGACGCCACCGACCGGCATGCCCTCATCGCCTTCCAGAAAGTCTCCGGGGCAAAGCCCACCGGCGTTTTGACGCGTGCCGAGTACAACGCGCTCACCATGGCCGTCCCGCCGCTGCCGCGCGAGCAGAAAGCGGGCCGCCACATCGAGGTGGACATCGCGCGGCAGGTCCTCTATGTCGTGGACGACGAAGGCAAGGTGGCCAACATCCTGCCCATCTCATCGGGAAGCGGCAAGCGCTTCCACGAGAACGGCTATCCCGAGACCCACGCCGTCACCCCCTGCGGCCACCTCGCGGTCTACACCAAATCCTCGGGCTGGCGGAAGAGCCCGCTCGGCGAGATGTACAACCCCCTCTACATCGTCGGCGGCATCGCCATCCACGGCAGTGAGGACATGCGCACCTATCCCGCCAGCCACGGCTGTATCCGCATCCCCATGTTCGCCTCCCGCCTTCTGCCCAAGATGGTCCCCGTCGGCACGCCGGTTCTCGTCTACGGCTGCAAGGAGGACCAGCCGAAGCCCGCGCCGCAAGTGCTCGCCGCGGCGCCGACGGCGCAGTAGGATAGACTGGCTCTCGAGAGGAGACGTCGAGGATGGCAATGCTCCACTATCCCATCGTGCTCGAACGGGATTCGGAGGCTGGCGCCTGGGTGACCTATGTGCCAACCCTGAATGGTCTATCGACTTACGGTGAAACCAAGGAAGAGGCGCTCGCCAACACTCGCGAGGCGATCATCGGCTACCTGGAAGCGGCGGAAAAAGAAGGAATTCCCATTCCCGAGCCTGCAGAGCTGGTGGATCTCGAGGTCGCCGTCGGTTGACGCGCCTGCCTCAGGTCAGCGGCCGTGAGGTCCTGGCCGCTCTCCAGCGCAACGGCTATGTTCTGACTCACGTCCGCGGCAGCCATCACTACCTGCGAAAGCCCGACGTCGCTGCGCTCGTCGTCGTGCCGGTCCACGGCAACCATCCCCTTCCCGCCGGCACACTGCGCTCTATCCTTCGGCAGGCCGGCCTGACCGCGGCCGATCTCAGCGAGATGCTGTAGCCGTCCGGCCTTACCCGCGCAGCGCGTGCGCGAAGATCCCCGGCAACTTGGCGAAGGAGGGGTCGGCTTCGAAGGCGACGAGCTTCGGGGTGAGCTTGTGGGCCGTCTTGTGGGTGGCGAACCAGACGGGCTTCGGAGTGACCCGGAACGGCGCGCGGACGACGCTCTTCTGCGCCTTGTCAAACATCAGCGTGTTGTGCACCACGCCGGTACCCGACTGGATGTCGTGCGGCGGATGGCCGGGGAAGGCGCCCCAGGGGGTGATCACCAGGCCGTACCCGATGGCCGCCCAGTGGTTCACGGCAACGGTACCGTAGCGCAGGTCCGCGATCGCCTTCTCGACGGCCTGGCGCATCGCACGGTTCGCGAGGGCCGCGGGGTGGACGATGAGGGTCGCATTCAGGGTGCCCCAGAGGGTCTCGTTGGCGAAGGCGATGGCGCGCTCCAGGTACTCGGGAACGCTCGCCGCAGCGATCGGGGTCTCCGCGAAGACACCGCAGAACGCCTCGGTGGTGTAGCAGATGTCCTCGCGATCCTGCGGATTCAGGCCGTGGATCAGCATCCAGGGGAGGAGGTCGCCGGTCCGCTCGCCGAAGCGCTCGGCTTCCGGATGGGCGGCCGTGAAGGCGGTCCAGCGTTCCGCCGCGCCGGGGTACCAGGCGCGGCGCAGGGGGATCTCCTTGAGCAGCGCGCGCATGGCGGCGAGGAGATCCTCACGCTGCGGCGAGGAGGCATGCTGGACGATGACCCGCGCCGCATTGCAATTGAAACCGGCGTTGTTGACCAGCATGGTCACCAGGTTCTCGGCCTGGTAGCGCAAGTCGGCCGGCGTCCACGATCCGGCCGGCCCGGGGACGACGATCACCGGGCTGACGTTGCCGAGCTCGGCGGTCACCCGCTTGATGAGCAGCGGCTCGTGGCGCTCCTTCCGCCGCCGTCCCTCCTCGCCGGGACCGAAGACGATCGCCTCGTACGTGCGGTCCGAGCCCGTGATGTGGATCTCGTCCACCCCGGGGTGCTGGCAGAGGTACGCCCCTTCCTCGGCGCCGCCATAGACGACCTTGAAGAACCCGCGACTCGACAGCGCCTTGAAGCCCTCTTCCAGGAGGGGGCCCAGATAGGCGTTCACCGGATGCGCCTTGTAGAGGACGACGCGGTCCTCCACGAACAGCTTGTAGAGCGCGTCCATCGGGCCGATCGAGGAGACGTTCCCTCCGCCGAGGACCAGGGCGACCCCACCGCCGCGGGGCTCCGCGTGGTAGGCCACCGCCTGGGTGGACGGCAGCGACGCCTCGGAGACGCCGGGCTTCATCCAGACGTCCGCGGTGACGCCGGCGTAGAAGATGCGGTCCCAGATGTCGTAGGGGAAGATGCGCGCCGTCACCTGGCCGTCCGGCCGCGTCCGCACCGAGCCGGGGATGCGCGGCCGGCCGTGGGTGGCGATGTCCTCCAAGGCGAGGCGGAGGAGGCGCAGGTTGCGCACCACGAAATACGGGCCGACCAACACCTCTTCGGCATGCCCCAGCTCCGGATCGAGCCCCTCCGCCTCGATGCACGCCACGGCCCAGCGCGCGGAGAGGGCCGAAAAGTCACGTGTAATCTCCTCGAGGATCGCGATCCGTTCCCGCGGCGCCACCACCGCCCAAGCCGCCTTCCGCTCCTGGAGCGCGGCGACGGCGGCGTCGAGGCCCGAACGGTCCGTGGGGGGATTGCTGGCGGCTGCCTGCGGATCAGTGGCAACGGTCATGGGCGGGCCTCCTCGGCCGGAGGGTAACACAGCGCTGAAGGGAGTCACCCGCGCGCGCTCCCGACTACTCCGGGCGGGGATGTGCTTGACAGCATATTCCTCCGGCCACATGATGGCGGGTGTGACCACGCCGGCCACCACGGTCTACGCAACGGACGAGTTCGCGGAATGGTACGACGGGTTGGAAGACCGCCATCGGGAACGCGTGGCGGCATGCGTGGATCTTCTCGAGCAGATGGGAATCGCCTTGGGGTTCCCTTACTCAAGCGCGATCGAAGGCTCGGACCGAGCCCTTCGCGAGCTGCGTGTTCAGTCGCACGGCCACGCCCTTCGGGTCTTCTACGCCTTTGATCCGCAACGTGACGCGGTCGTCCTGATCGGCGGCGACAAGACCGGCATCTCCAACGAGCGCTTCTACCGTGAGTACATTCACCAAGCCGAGCAGATCCTCAGGGAGTACTTGGCCGAGATCGAGGAGAAAGACGATGGCTAACCGAAAGCTGAAGACTTGGGCGGAAGTGAAGGCCCAACGGCCGCTTTCCGTCGAGGCCCAGGCTGCCAACGCGACTTGGGTCGAGCGGCAGATTGTCGAGTTGAATCTTCAGGCACTGCGACAGCAACTCGGCGTTACCCAGGCCGAACTTGCAGAAGCCTCTGGATTCGCCCAGGGAGAGATCTCGCGGATCGAGCAACGCGAGGATCACATGGTCTCCACCTTGCGCCGCCTCGTTCGATCACTCGGTGGGGACCTCGAGATCCACGCGCGGTTCCCCGATGGTCGGGACGTCCGCCTGATCGGCGTCTGATCTCCGGCCAGGAAGCGGTCGTCATCACGGCGCATCGAGGAACAACGGAACAACTGTGAAGCGGTCCACGTCCACCAGACCGACGTCGGTAAGCTTCAAGGATGGGATCACCTCCAGCGCCAGGAAGCTCATCGCCATGAAGGGATCGCGTAGCCTCGCGCCCAAGTCGCGGGCGGCGGCGAGGAGCGCGCGCATGCTGTCCCGCACCTCTTCGATCGGGCGGTCGGACATGAGGCCGGCGATGGGGAGCGGCAGCAGGGCGAGAACCTCGCTCCCGCGAGCCACCGCGAGGCCTCCGTTGGCGGCCGCCACGGCGCGCGCGGCGGTGCGCATGGAGGCGTCGTCGGCGCCGATCACCACCAGGTTGTGATGGTCGTGGGCCACGGTGCTCGCGATGGCACCCTCGCGCAGACCGATCCCGCGGACGAACCCCAGGCCGGTGCGGCCGGTTCCCCGGTGGCGCTCGACGACGGCCATCTTCAACAGGTCGCGGACGGGATCGGCCACCGCCTGGCCACCGCGGACCGTGGCCTCGACGACGAGGCTCTCGGTGAGGAGCTGGTCGGGGATCACGCCGATGACACGTACCCGGCTTCCGGTGGCCGGGATGGCGAAGTCGAGGCGGTCGGGATCGAGGTGCACGGTGGGCGGCAGGGGAGAGGAGGCACGCTGCGGCCGTTCGGAGATCATTCGCCCATCCCTCGCCACTTCCTCGCCGCCGCGGAAGACGATCTCCGCCCGCGGCGCCGCGAGGTCCGAGAAGACCACGAGGTCCGCCCGCCGGCCGGGGACGACCGCGCCGCGGTCGTGGAGGCCGTAGTGCTCGGCGGTGTTGAGGGTCCCCAGGCGGATCGCAGTGACCGGATCGATCCCTTCGGCGATCGCGATGCGGATCAGATGGTCGATCGATCCTTCCTCCAGGAGGTCGGCCGGCTGGCGATCGTCGGTGCACAGGCAGAGATGGCGCTCGGTGACGGCCGAGACCAGGGGCAGGAGAGCGCGCAGGTTGCGAGCGTTCGTCGCCTCGCGGAGGAAGACGGTGAGGCCGGCGCGCAGCTTCTCTCTCGCTTCCTCGACGGTGGTCGACTCGTGGTCGTTCCGGATGCCGGAGATGGCATAGGCGTGGAGCGCGCTGCCGGTGAGGCCGGGGCAGTGGCCGTCGATGGGCCGGCCCGCGAACGCGTGGAGCTTGGCCATGACGTCGGGATCGGCGGCGATCACGCCGGGGAAATTCATCACCTCGGCGAGGCCGAGCATGCGCGGCTCGGCGAGGAGGGCCGCGAGATCGTCCGCTTCGAGGCGCGCGCCCGAGGTCTCGAGAGGAGTGGCCGGCACGCAGGACGGCGCGTTGATCCAGACGTCCAGAGGCGCCAGCTCGGCCTCGCGCAGCATGAAGTGGATCCCATCGAGCCCGAGGACGTTGCCGATCTCGTGCGGATCGGTGATCACCGTGGTGACGCCGTGGGGAACCACGGCGCGCGCGAATTCCGCGGGCGGCACCATGGCGCTCTCGATGTGGACGTGGGCGTCGATGAAGCCGGGAGCGACGAAGCGGCCGTCGAGGTCGAGGACCTGACGGGCCGTGCGGTTGGCTCCCGCCGCCGGGTCGTCCCAACCGATCACGATCCGCCCGGCCACAGCGATGTCCGCCGGATGGATCTCGCCCGACATCACGTTGACCAGCCGGGCGTTGCGGAGGACCAGATCGGCGGGCTGGTCTCCGCGGGCGGCGGCGAGGAGCTGAGAGAGGATCATGCCTTTTTCTTGGTGAACCGCTTCAGCACCCTCACATCCTCCCGGTCTTTGGGCCGGCCGACCGCCTTTTTGTTCCGGATGAGCTCCTCCTTTCCGAGAAAACAGACCCGCTGTTCCCCGAAGAGGTCCTCCACGCGGCTCTCCCAAGCTTCCGCGAAGGCTACACTCTTGATGGCCGTCAGGAGGTCGATCCGGTTTGGTGGTTGGCCAAGTTGGACGAATCGGCCTGGTGAAAAATCCTCAGCTTTGAGCCCCAGGTTTCCGAAGCCGAAGTCATCGAGAGCCTGGAGCAACCGCTCGACGTTCTCACGCGTCGGCTCGATCCAGATATCGATGTCTTTGGTGTAGCGGGGCCTGGTGTGGTAGGTGACGGCATAGCCGCCGACGATGAGCCCCTTAACCCCCTGGGCGTTCAACAATGCGAACAACTCTTCGAAGTCTTTCGAGACGCTCACCTGTAATTTTCCAAGCCTCCTGGCGCATCTCTTCCAAGGCTTCTACTCTCTGCCGTCCCGTCATCTGCGCCCAGAATTCGCGGTCGGCCTCTTCTTCTTCCTCGAAAGAGCTGCCTTTGCGGAGCCAGACTTCCTGCATGGCGTCATGCTACCACGTGGAGTCCCGATCCTACCGCCCGTCAGGCCTCGCTCACCGGGTCGAGCCCGAGGTCCTGGCCGGCGCCGTGGTGGGCGGCCACGACGGCTGCGGTGAACAGGCCGCAGGCGGCGCCGAAGACGAGCAGTCCGATCAGAGTGATCCATCCCGCCTGATCGGCCGGCTGGACCAGAGCCGCGAGTGGCGCGGCCAGGTCGAAGCCAGACCCGGGGTGATCCTTGATCGCCTTGAGGGCGTTGAGGACGGCCACGACGAGCCCCCCGGAGACCGACCCCACCACCGCTCCGGTGAGGCCGGCAAGGGTGAGTTGGAGACCGGTCAAGGGCTCGCGTACGCGCGGCGGCTCGACCTTGAATTCCACCTCTTTCGCTCCCCACGGCACGAAGCGGGCAAGCATCACCATTCCCGGGATGCCGAACGCCAGCGTCGACCAGAAGAACGCCGGCCAGCCGACGGCGTAGGCGGCGAACCCGGCGAAGGGACCGGAGAGGATGCGCGGCAGACCGAACAGGCTGGAAAACAGCGCGTACTGGGTCGCCGAGAAGCGCCTCTGGGTCATGCGCAGGAGCATCACTCCGAAGGCGCCGCTGCCCAGGCCCGAGCACAGCGCCTCCAGCCCGAACGCGCTGTACATGAGCGGCCGGTTGACGCCGTGCTGGAGGGCGACGACGGCGTAGCCGACGCCCGACAGAGTCTGCGCGAAGCCGAACACCCAGAGCGAGCGCCCGAGGCCGAGGGGGGCCGTGAGAACGCCGCCGACGAGGGTGCCGAGGATGTTGGCGATCAGGCCGATGATGCCGAGGGCGACGCCGCGGTCGAAGTCGCTGTACCCCATGTCGTGGAGGAACGGCCGTTGCAGCGCCTGGACGAGGTTGTCGGCCAGCTTGTAGAGGAGGACGAAGGCGAGGATCTCCAGTGAACGATGGCGGGAGAGGAAGCCCAGGAACGGATACCAGACCGCCTCTTTGAGCGTCTTCGGCGCCGCGTGCCCCGCCGGCGGCTCGGGAGACTTCACGAGCACCCAGAGCATCGGCACGTAGAGGAGCGCCAGGAGCACGTTGACCACGTGCCAGCCGAGGAGCCCGGCGAGGGTGATGGAGAAGCTGCCGGCCGTCATGTAGCCGAGGCGCCAGAGGGCGTTCCTGGCCCCCACCGCGACCGCCTGCTCCTCGGGGCGCAGCACGTCCACCGCATAGGCGTCGACGGCGATGTCCTGGGTCGCGCCGGCGAGCGCGATGGCGAGGGCGAAGGCGCCCACCACCCACGGCGCGTCCGGATGGTCGCCGACTCCGGCCAGGCCGAGGACCGCGATCAGGAGCGCCACCTGCGCGATCGCCGCCCACCCTCGCCGCCGGCCCAGCTTCGGCGGCACGTAGCGGTCCATGAGCGGCGCCCACAGGAACTTGAACGACCACGGCACCTGGGTCAGCGTGAAGAGGCCGACGACCCGGATGTCGACGCCGATCGCGCGCATCCAGTCCGGAATGGCGATCCACACCAGCCCGAGCGGCATGCCGGACGCGAACGACTGCAACGTCACCGACGCCGTGCGCCACGAGGTGAACGCCAGGCGCAGGCTCTGGAGTGTGCCGGGTCTCTTCGGCTTGACCGTTGCGTCTTCGCTCAACCGTGGCCTCCCGTGTGACAGGTTTGCGGGAGCTTACCTGGGTTTCCGTTCGAGCAGGTAGAAGCCGAGGTGCCCACCCGCAGCGCAGGTGTACACGAAGAGGCGGTGGCGGCCCGGCAGAAGGGTGACCGGCACGACCACCCCCTGCCCGAGGACCGCGTCCAGGCTGCGCTCCGTGGAGACGAGGAGGTCGCCGTCCAGGTGCAAGGCGGTGGGACCCGACGGGGCGAGCTCATATTCGATGTGCGTGACCGCCGTGACCGCTGCATCGTGGACGAATCCCACGCAGCCGGTGGCGCGGCCGATTCTGCGGCCGTCCACGTAGCCCTCGAACGCTCTCCCCGTGGCGTCGGTGTCGAGCGGGTAGGCCGGCCAGGAGGACGCAGGGTCGTCTTCACCGGCAGAGGGAAGACGCGGCGCCGCCATCGACTCCGGTGCCGACTCCGGTGCCACTCTCCACTCCAGGACGAAATCCCGGTTCGCGCCGGGGAGCACACGGTAGACGCCGTTGAACCGCCGATACAGGGTCTGGACCCGGGGATCCGCTTCGAGGCGCGCCACGAGCGGAGCGGTCTCTCCCGTCGTCGGGAAGGCGAGAAACTCACTGTCCAGATCGCGAGCCACCGCCAGGGGGACGTCCGGCTCCGTGCCCTCGAAAACGGCGCGCTGCGCCGCGTAGACCTGCGGATACGGCGTCGCCATGAAGACCGGATCGAGGGCGTTCAAGTAGAGGCCCTGCGGCGCCCACAGCATGTAGAGGGGGGTCGAGCGCCAGGGAGCCGCGACACGAGCCCCGGGAGGCAGCGCTCTGGCGACTTCGGCGCGGTCCGCGAAGCGGATCGCGCCGGGACCTGGATCGGTCCGCTGCGCGAACAACGCCAGCTCCCGCCGCGCCACGGGCAGACTGATCAGCGCGCAGAGCCCGAGCGCCGCGCCGAGCGGCAGCCGTCCTCTCCCCGGCAGCGTCGTCCACCGGCCGGGCAACCGCCCGCGCCGCCGCATTTCAAACAGGACCCACAAGGTTGCAAAGGGAAAGCAGTAGAGAGCGAAGCGCGACATCAGGAGGTAGAGGACGCCGAAGACCACCGCTGCCGTCCCGAACGCGTCGGCCGCGCGCGGCTCGGCGTCCCGCGGCTCGGCGGTCTCGGCGGGCACGCCGGAACGCCAAACCGCCAGGAGACCGAGCAGCCAGCCGAGCTGGACCATCAGCGCGACGTCCGTGAAGTCGGGGCGGAACTCGGTGCCGACGTCGAGCTCCGCCTTGCGCACGAAGAACTGGACGTTTTGGACGATCCACACTTCCAGGTTTTTCGGAAAGTTCGGATGGACCACGAGCGCCAGCCCGACGCCGAGGAGCGGATAGAGCAGCAGGCCCCATTCCCAGCGGCGCCGCGCCCAGCCGAAGACCAGGAAGAGGATGCCGCACAGTCCAAGGAAAGCGTGGAACGCCGTATACGTAAGGGTATACAGCGCGGCGAGAAAACCCAGCCAGCGATAGCGCCCCCGCGCGATGGCCCAGAACGCGGCCAGCAGCAGGAAGAGCGAGAGGAGCTCCGGCCGCAGGCGCGCCGCCCGCCAGGTGAATTCGGTGGCCGAGTAGGCGAGCCAGAGAGGAGTCAACAGCCCCCACCAGCCGACGGCGCGCATCGCGAGATGAGCCAGCGCGGCGGCGATCAGAGCATCGCAGAACGCCAGAAACAGCCGGCCCCCCAGCAACGGGTCCGGCAGAGCGGCGAACGGAGCCAAAAGGAGGTGGAACAGCATCTCCTTGTCGCCGAACCCCTGATGCAGTGTGCTGAAACGCAGCCACGGCAAATCCTTCAAAGGGCCCTGGTGCGCCACTGCCCGAGCGATCGCCAGATGGTAGGACGAATCGGAGTCGTAAAGCAGAGGATGGTGGGCATAGAAGAGCGCGCAGCCGGCAAACGCGCCGACGAAGACGGCTGCGGTCGCGATCCAAAGCGAACGCGGGGGTACCACGGAGGCGGACTGCGGCCCGGCGGACGGGACACCGACGGATGATGCGGACGAGGCGTTGGCGCTCATCGCCCCCATGCTATCGTCCCGCGAGGCGCGGGGGACCAATGCTGCGGCGCATCCTCGACAGACGGCAGGAGGAGCTGCTGGCGGAGAACCGCCGGCTGGTGGGCGATCTGCGGCAGGCGCTGGCGCGCTTCGACGCGTCGGCGGAGGACCAGGCGACCCTCGAGCGGTCCTCCCGGCAGCTCGACGAGCTGTTCCTCCTCGTGGTCGCCGGCGAGTTCAACGCCGGCAAGAGCGCTTTCATCAACGCCCTCCTCGGCGGCAAATTCCTGGAGGAGGGGGTCACTCCCACCACGACGCGCATCCATCTCATCCGCTACGGCCCGGAGCCGCATCGCGAGACGTTGGAGGCGGCCCTCGACCGCGTCAGCGTGCCGGCCGAGATCCTCCAGGACATCAACATCGTCGACACGCCGGGCACCAACGCCATCCACCGCCAGCACGAGGCCATCACCCGCGAATTCGTGCCGCGCTCAGACATGGTGCTGTTCGTCACCTCGGCGGACCGGCCGTTCACGGAGAGCGAGCGCGCCTTCCTCCAGGGGATTCGCGACTGGGGGAAGAAGGTCGTCATCGTCCTCAACAAGATCGACATCCTGGAGACGCCCGAGGACCTCGACCGCGTGCTCGCTTTCGTAGCCGAGAACGCCAAGGCCCTCCTCGGCGCGGCTCCTGAGATCTTTCCGGTCGCCGCCCGCCTCGCGCTGCGCGCCAAGACGGGAGAGGACGTCGGGCTCCTCGCCGCCAGCCGGTTCGAGGCCCTCGAGCGCTACATCGTCTCGACGCTGGACGAAAAGGAACGCGTGCGGCTCAAGCTGCTCAATCCCCTGGGAGTGGCAGAGCACCTGGCGGACCAATATCTCGCGGTGTGCGAGCGCCGGCTCGACCTCCTCAAGGAGGACTTCACGACGATCGGGGACATCGAGGGCCAACTCGCCCTCTACAAAGAAGACATGCAGCGCGAGTTCCGCTTCCGCCTCGCCGACGTGGACAACGTCCTCCAGGAATTCGAGAAGCGCGGCATGGCTTTCTTCGACGAAACCATGCGCCTGGCCCGCTTCCTCGACCTCATCAACAAATCGAAGATGAAGGCCGACTTCCAGCGTCTGGTGGTGGCCGAGACGCCGCAGCTCATCGAGCGCCGCGTCTCCGAGGTCATCGACTGGCTGGTGGGCGCCGACCTGCGGCAGTGGCAGGCGGTGATGGACCACCTCCAGAAGCGCAAGCACGAGCATGCGGACCGCATCGTCGGTCAGGTGGGAGGCAGCTTCGACTTCGACCGCGGCCGCCTTCTGGACAGCGTCGGCCGGGCCGCGCAGCGCTCTGTGGAGACCTACGACAAGGAGGCGGAGGCCAACCGGGTGGCGGAATCGGTGCAGGTGGCGGTCGCCGGCACCGCGCTCGTCGAGGTCGGCGCCATCGGCCTGGGCGCCGTCCTCACCCACATCGCGGTCACCGCCGCCGCCGACTTCACCGGCATCCTCGCCGCCGGCACCATCGCCGTCCTCGGCTTCTTCATCCTCCCCAATCGCCGGCACGAAGCGAAGAAAGAGCTGCGGGAGAAGATCGAGGCTCTGCGCAGCCATCTCATGACCTCCCTGACCGGCCAGTTCGACCGCGAGATCGAGGCCAGCCTGCGGCGGATCGACGCCGCGATCAGCCCCTACACCCGCTTCGTGCGCGCCGAGCGCGACCGCTTGACCGCGGTGGGTGACGAGATCAAGAGCGTGCAGCAAGCGCTCGTCCGGCTGCGAGCGAGCGTCGAAGCCTTGTAGAGGTACACTTCCGCCTTCACAGCGCGGCCCGGGACGGTCTCCCACCCGTGCGAGGGTCTTCCATGCGAATCCTGACAGCGCTGGGCGGCAACGCCTTGCTGCGGCGCGGCGAGGCGATGACGGCGGAGAATCAGCGCAAGAACGTGCGCTTGGCGGCGGAGGCGCTGGCTCCGCTCGGTCGCGCGCACCAGCTCATCATCTCCCACGGCAACGGCCCCCAGGTGGGGCTCCTGGCTCTCCAGGGCGCGGCCTACGACAAGGTGGCGGTGTATCCGCTCGACGTGCTGGGCGCGCAGACGGAGGGGATGATCGGCTACATGATCGAGCAGGAGCTGGGCAACATCCTCCCCTTCGAGCAGCCGCTCGCGACCATCCTCTCCATGGTGGAGGTGGACCCCGACGATCCCGCCTTCAAGCACCCGACGAAGCCCATCGGCCCGGTCTACACCGAGGAGGAGGCCCGCCGGCTGGCGGCGGAGAAGGGGTGGGTGATCGCGCCGGACGGCGACGGTTTCCGCCGCGTGGTCCCCTCGCCGCTGCCGAAGCGGATCTTTCAGGTCCGGCCGGTGAAGTGGCTGCTCGAGCACGGCTGCATCGTGATCTGCGCCGGGGGCGGCGGCATTCCCACGATGTACGGCCCCAACCGCCAGCTCTCCGGAGTGGAAGCCGTGGTGGACAAGGACCGGGCGAGCGCGCTCCTCGCCCGCGAGCTGGAGGTCGACCTCTTCATCATGGCCACGGATGCCGACGCCGTCTATCTCGACTGGGGCAAGCCCACGCAGCGGGCGATCCGGCGCGTGCCGCCGCACCTTCTCGATCCGGCCCTCTTCGCCGCCGGCTCCATGGGCCCCAAGGTCGAGGCCGCCAGCGACTTCGTCGCGCAGACCGGCAAGACCGCGGCCATCGGCGCCCTCGCCGACGTCGAGCGCATCGCCCGCGGCGAGGCCGGGACGCTGGTCACGACGGAGGCGACGGAGCTGGAGATCTACGATATAGAGTGAGCCGCGCCGAATGCGCAGGAGGACCCCGAATGCCCTGTGTGCGCCATCGCCGTCACGCCGCCATCGCTGCGGCTCTCCTCATGCTTGCCTTCGTTTCTGCGGAGGCCAAGGCCGCGAAGCGCTCGATCACCGAGACCGATCTCTTCCAGTTCGTCTGGGTCGCCGATCCGCGGATCTCGCCGGACGGCAAACAGGTCGTCTTCGTGCGGGTGAGCGTCAACAAGAAGAAAGACGGCTACGACACCGCTCTGTGGATCGTTCCCACCGACGGCGGCCAGCCGGCGCGGCCATTCTCGGCCGGGCCGCGTGACACCGCCCCGCGCTGGTCGCCGGACGGCCGCTGGCTCGCCTTCCTGCGCGTCCCCGAGAAGTCCGGCGAGGCGCCCGCGGACGCCCAGCTCTGGGTGATCCCGGCCGCCGGCGGCGAGTCCGCCCAGCTCACCGACGTCGTCCAGGGAGCCGGCCCCGCGGTGTGGTCGCCCGACGGCAGGACGATCGCCTTCGTCGGGACTGCGAATGACAAGGACCTCGCCAAGTGGGAGAAGCAGAAGGCCGAGAAGGCCGAGAAGGTGGAGAAGGCAGACAAGCCGGAGAAGACGGAGGAGGAGCATGAGAGCGACGTGCGGGTGATCTCGCGCGCTGTCTACCGGCTGAACGGCCAGGGCTACCTCGATCCCGCGCGGCCGGGGCACCTCTGGACAGTGGCCGTTCCCGCGGCGCCGGGACTGCCGCTCCCCACGCCGCGCCAAATCACCCGCGGGGTCTGGCGCGAGGAAGATCCGGTCTGGTCGCCCGACGGCGCGCTTCTCTACTTCAATTCGAGCCATATCCTGGAGCCCTACTACGAGAACGAGGACAGCGACCTGTGGTCCGTTCCCGCCGCCGGCGGCGAGCCGCAGAAGATGGTGGACATTACAGGTCCGATCGGCGAATACGCCCTCTCCCGCGACGGCAAGCGCATCGCCTTCACCGGCTACCTGAATGGCGACAAGGTCCGCTCTTACAACCAGCCGGATCTCTTCGTCGCGGCGCCGCGGAGCCCGGCGCGTAACCTCACGGCCGATTTCGACTCCGACGTCGAAGGCGGTGTCTCCGGCGACCAGCACGCACCCCGCGGCGGCAATCCGACGCCGCTCGTGTGGAGCGCCGACGGGAGCTCGCTGATCACCGCCACCCTGGAGCGCGGACGGGTCAACTTGCGGCGGTTCGATGCCGGGACCGGCAAGTCGGGGCTGCTGACCCAAGGCGATCACGAGATCGTTTCCTATAGCGCGACTCCAGACGCCTCGCGTTTCGCCCTGGTGATCTCGACCCCGACCGTGATCGGCGACCTCTATGCCCTCGACGTCGCGGGTGCGACCGCGAGCCAGCCGCGGCGGCTCACCAGCTTCAACGACGCTCTGTTCTCCGATCTCGATCTCACGGCTCCGGAGGAGATCGAGGTCACGAGCTTCGACGGCAGGAAGATCCAGGCTTGGGTGCAGAAGCCGCCGGCCTTCGATCCGGGCAAGAAGTACCCCCTCATCCTGAACATCCACGGCGGCCCCCACGCCGCGTACGGCTACACGTTCGACCACGAATTCCAATGGATGGCGGCCAAGGGGTACGTCGTGCTCTATCCCAATCCGCGGGGGAGCTCGGCCTACGGCCAGGAGTTCGGCAACGTCATCCAGTACCACTACCCGGGAGACGACTACAAGGACCTGATGGCGGGCGTGGACGAGCTGGTGCGGCGCGGCACCGTCGATCCGCAGAAGCTGGGCGTCACGGGCGGCAGCGGCGGCGGCGTGCTCACCAACTGGACCATCACGCAGACCGACCGCTTCGCCGCCGCGGTGTCCCAGCGCTCGATCGCCGACTGGTCCGCGTTCTGGTACACCGCCGACTTTTCCCAGTTCCAGCCGAGCTGGTTCCACGGCGCGCCCTGGGAAGACCCGCAGGACTACGCGGCCCGTTCAGCGATCACCCACATCACCAAGGTGAAGACGCCGCTCATGCTGATCGAAGGCGAGGCGGACTTCCGCACGCCGCCCACCGCCGGCGGCGAGCAGATGTTCCGCGCGCTCAAGTACCTCAAGAAGCCGGTCACCATGGTCCGTTTTCCGGGCGAGTCCCACGAGCTCTCGCGCTCCGGCAAGCCCTGGCACCGCGTCGAGCGCCTGCAGCACATCGTCGCCTGGTTCGACAAATACCTGCAGGGGAAGAAAATCGATACGTACGACGTGCAGTAAGCTGCCTACCGGGCTCGGGGGAATCCGGCGAGGATCCTCTCGAGCCCTGCAGCCAGCCGCCGAAACGAGGCGCAGCGCTTCAAGGCCTGGTCGAGATCCATCCGGGCCGCAAACGCCGGCTGATCATCGACCGGGACATAGTTCTGCCCGATCATGTTGCGGCTGAGCCGCTCTTTGGCGCCCCGGATCGCCTCTGGGTCGGCCGGGGCATTCGCGTCCGGCTTGATGCCGCGGACGCCTCGAAGGGAGTCCTTGCTGCCAAGGAACCACGCTTCGAGCTCCTTTGTCGCAGCAACGACGGCGGCAGGAAGGCGCGTGTGGGCTCGGCACCTCTCGATGAGCTGATCTTCCAGCGGTCCCGGCTCGTCATCGTCTGCATCGATGACGATGAGCACACAAGTGATGCGGGCTCGATCGCGGAGTCCTTGCGTCAATGCACGTTCCAACTCGCCTGTTCGCACGACCTTTAGCCGGGAAACTCGGTAGGGCCGGGCCACCACCACGTCCTCTCGGCCGAGGCGACCGAGAAGCCGGCGCAGAAGGATCGGGATTGTTGCCTCCTCGGACTGGCCTTCGACGATCGGAAGGATCGTTCCGGTCATTGGAGGGAGAGCGCTGGGATGTCTCCGAAGAGATCGAGATGCGTGGCGGCTTCCTGCGCCGCCTGGATGTCCTCGGTCAGCTCATTGGAACGCAGAAGCTCTCCGGGAGTGAAGAGATGCTCCCGGATCGCCGCGCGGCTTGCCCCGGCCAGCGGGGCGATGAGCGTTCTGCCGTATTGCTTGGTGACGACGCGGAGTTGACGGTCGTTCAGCTCCTTGGCGTCGAGGATGTCCGGGCTGTGGGTCGTGATCAGAACCTGGCGGTCGTGCGCGGCATCCAGGAGCACTTCGAGGACGAGCTCAGCGATTGCAGGATGGACGGTGGCCTCAGGCTCCTCGATGGCGATGAGCGAAGCCCCCTCCGGTTGGTAGATGGCAAGCAGCAAACCGAGGAGCCGCAGAGTACCAGCCGACATTTCGGAGCCGTAGAACACCGCCGGATCGGCCAAGCCGATATCCTGCTGGAATTCCAAGGAACCCCTCCCTTCGATGACGCTGCCCGTTACTTTCTGAATTCCCGACACGGCTTGCGCTAGCAGCCGGGAAATACGCTCATATCGCTCCGGCGCTCGCGATTGAAGACGCTGGAGAACGAAAGCCGCGTTGCTACCGCTCGCCTCGAGGGCCTTGGCCAAGGTCAGAGGCGCCGGGATCCCCATAGCGTTCGGCTCAATGGAGTAGAGCCGGATCGATGTCAGGAAGTCGTAGACCGGGCGCAACTCATCTGTGGCCGAGGCGGCATAGAGGGCTAGTCGATCGGGAGAGATCTGCGGTCGGATCCCTGGGATCTCGCGGATGAAGAGGCCCTCGGCGGCCTCGAACCCCATTCCCCTCTCGGAGCCATGCCAGAGCTGGCAACGCTCATGAGAGACGCGCGCAGGCGAGGACCCGTCGTGCCAGCCGATCTCGAAGGAGTAGTCGGCGATTGTCGTCTCCGAAAGCTCGATGCGGAAACGGAGGCCGGTAAGGACCGGCCCTTCGATTTCCCATGCAGAATGAATCCTGATGCCTCCCCGGCTCTCAAGCGCTTGCTCCAACGGATGCGTAAGGCTCTCTTGGACGAACGCCAGCGCATCCACGAAGTTGCTCTTCCCGCTACCGTTGGCCCCTACCAGAACCGTGAACGGCTCCAGATCGACAACGGCCCGGCCGATGCTCTTGTAGTTGCGGATCTGGACCTGTCGGATCTTGGGAGTCATGGCGCTGGCTCCTCGCCATCCTACCATGTGGCTTTCGCCCTCTCCCGGTAGCAGGATGTGCCGTGGGAGAAGGGGTGGTAACGTTGAGGCATGACCCGCCGCCCGATCCCCACCATCATCGTCCTCCTGGTCTTCGGCGTTGCTACCGCCTCCGTCCTCGCCGCCGGTCTCCAGCCCTATAAGAAGGACCCCGGCGCGTTCGCCGTGGCGGTCGCGCGCTACGAATGGCTCGACACGGCTCGCAACCGGCCGGTGCCGGTGAAGATTTACTATCCAGAGCAGGGGGCGGGGCCGTTTCCGGTCATCGTCTTCTCGCACGGTCTTGGCGGCTCGCGGGAGGGCTACGAGTACCTCGGGCGCCACTGGGCGAGTCACGGCTACGTCGTCGCGCACGTCCAGCACCAGGGGAGCGACGACAAGGTCTGGAAGGATCAGGA
>Ga0075436_100000337_pt1 | contig 30021 bp, 30 predicted proteins | sample RhiMethybrSRZTD5_FD_75303 | JGI IMG/M metagenome (GOLD analysis project Ga0075436, IMG submission 75303) | Populus rhizosphere microbial communities from Tennessee, USA - Rhizosphere MetaG P. TD hybrid SRZTD5 | ecosystem: Host-associated > Plants > Roots > Rhizosphere > Soil | place: USA...
CCTCCATTTCGACGACCGCGGCCTGATCCCCGTCGTGGTCCAGGACGTCGGCAGCGGCGCCGTCCTCATGCTCGCCTGGGCCGACCGCGAGGCGGTGGAGCGGACGATCGCCACCCGCCAGGTCTGGTTCTGGAGCCGTTCGCGGCAGGCGCTGTGGCGCAAGGGGGAGACCTCGGGGAACACGCTGGAGATGGTAGAGATGACCGCCGACTGCGACGGCGACGCTCTGCTGGTGCGCGCGCATCCGGCCGGTCCCGCCTGCCACCGCGGCACCCGCACCTGCTTCGAGCCCAACCCGGCCGGCCTGGAGCTCGGCTGGCTCGCGACTGTCTTGCGCGCGCGGGCCGGCGCCGAGCCTGAGGCGAGCTACACGGCTCGCCTCCTGGCGGCCGGCGTCGAGCGGATCGCCCAGAAAGTGGGGGAGGAAGGGGTCGAGGCCGCGATCGCCGCGGTGGCTCTGGCCGCCCGGGGCGATGGAGAAGACGAGGCGAGGCGCAACGCCCTCATCGGCGAGGCGGCCGACCTCCTCTATCACTTGTTGGTCCTGCTGCAGGCGAGCGAGGTGGAGCCCGAGGAGGTCGCCTTGGAGCTGCTGCGGCGACACGGTTTCACCGGGCCGTTGCACTCTAGGAAAGCACGCGACACGACGGAGGGAGCTGCTGACCATGTCTGACGCCGATGCGCGCCGGCCCCGCCGGGCGGTGCCGCATATCCGCGAGTTCCTCGCCGACAGTCTGACGCCCCTGGGCGTCTACCGCCGGCTGGCCAAGATCTCGCCGCACCGCTTCCTGCTGGAGAGCGTGAGCGGCGGCGAGCAGGTGTCCCGGTTCAGCTTCCTCGGCGCCGGCCCGCAGGAGATCTTCCGGCTCTATCCCGACCGCCTGGAGGTGGAGCGCGCCGGGCGCCGCCACGACCTCCCCGGGCCGCCGCTCGCGGCGCTGCACGAGGTCGTCTCCGCGGTGAGCGCCGAGCCGGGGCCGATCCCTTTCACCGGCGGCCTCGTCGGTTACTTCGGCTACGACTTGATCCGCATGGTCGAGCGCCTGCCGAACCGCCCGCCCGATCCGTTCGGTCTGCCGATCGCGATGCTCGCCCGCTACGACGCGCTGGTCATCTTCGACCACGCCCATCAGCGCGTGCTGGCGATCGCCAATGAGATCGAAGGCGAGCACGGCGTCGCCGCCGCCGAGCGTCAGCTCGCCCGGCTCTCCCGCCTGCTCACCACGGAAACGGGGAGCGGCGGCGTCGCCATGCCCGGCTACACGCTGCCGCCCCTCGACACGGAGCCGCCCACCCTCGACGGCCCGACATTTCGGAGCGCCGTCCTCAAGGCGAAGGACTATATTGCGGCTGGCGACATCTTCCAGGTGGTCCTGGCCCGCCGCTGGACCGTGCCGCGGCGCATCGAGCCGCTCGCCCTCTACCGCGCCATCCGCATGGTGAATCCGAGCCCGTACATGCTGCTGCTCGAATCGCCCGAGGTCTCATTGGCCGGCGCCTCCCCGGAGATGCTGGTGCGCAAGCAGGGACGGCGCATCGAGACGCGGCCGATCGCCGGCACCCGGCCGCGCGGCATGGACGCCGCCGGCGACAAGCGCCTGGCCGAGGACCTGCTGGCCGATCCCAAGGAGCGTGCGGAGCACGTCATGCTGGTCGACCTCGGGCGCAACGACCTCGGCCAGGTGGCGGCGCCGGGGAGCGTGCGCGTGGCCAGCTTCATGGAGATCGAGCGCTACAGCCACGTCATGCACCTGGTGTCGAGCGTCGAGGCGGAGCTCGCGGCCGGCAAGGACGGCCTCGACGCCCTCCTTGCCTGCTTCCCGGCCGGCACCGTCTCCGGCGCGCCCAAGATCCGCGCCATGGAGATCATCGACGAGCTGGAGCCGCAGGCCCGCGGTCCCTACGCCGGCGCCGTCGGCTATCTGTCGTACTCGGGCGACGTCGACACCTGCATCGCCATCCGCACGCTGGTCGTCGAGGCGGACAGGACGTCGGTCACCGCCGGGGCCGGCATCGTCGCCGACTCCGACCCCGCATCGGAGGAGCGGGAGACCGAGAACAAGGCGGCGGCCCTGCTGCAAGCGGTGGCGCTCGCCCAGGAGCTGGAAGACTTTTCATGATGTCCCATGGAGCTCTCTCATGATGTCCAAGGAGGAACGCCCGTGATCCTGATGATCGACAATTACGACTCCTTCACCTGGAACCTGGTGCAAGTGCTGGCCGCCGCGGGGGCCGAGGTCCAGGTGGTGCGCAACGACGCCGCGAGCGCTCCGGCGCTCCTCGCCCGCGATCCCCAAGGCATCGTGCTCTCGCCCGGCCCCGGCCGCCCCGAGGACGCGGGGGTCTGCCTCGACCTCCTGCGCAGCCGTACGGAGACTCCTCTCCTCGGCGTCTGTCTCGGCCACCAGGCCCTGGGAGTCGCCTTCGGCGCCGTGGTGGACCGCGCGCCCAAGCAGATGCACGGCAAGACGTCCATGGTCCGCCACCTGGATACCGGCGTCTTCGCCGATCTGCCCAACCCGTTCGAGGCGACCCGCTACCACAGCCTCGAAGTGAAAGAGCCGACACTGCCGCCGGAGCTGGAGCCCATCGCCTGGAGCGAGGACGGCACGCTGATGGGGATGCGCCACCGCTCCCTGCCGTACTGGGGCGTGCAGTTCCACCCCGAATCGGTGCTCACCGGCGCCGGACCGCACCTCCTGGGCAATTTCCTCTCCCTTTGCCGCGCGCGGGAGGAGGCCCTGGTCCGTGCTTGAGCCGCGCGAAGCGCTCTGGCGCCTGGCGGCCGGCGAGAGCCTGGACCGCACGGAGTCCGAGGCGCTGTTCGAGAAGCTGATCGACGGCGAGATCAGCGAGCCGATGAAGGCGGCCCTCCTGGTGGCCCTGCGGATGAAAGGGGAGGCGGTGCACGAGATCGCCGGCGCCGCCGCCGCCATGCGCCGGCGCTCCATCCCCATCCGCCATGGCTGCTCCGGAGTGGTGGACACCTGCGGCACCGGCGGCGACGGGCGCGGCACGTTCAACATCTCGACCGCGGCCGCCCTGGTGGCCGCGGCGGCCGGAGCGCGGGTGGCGAAGCACGGCAACCGCTCGATCTCCAGCCGCTCGGGGAGCGCCGACGTCCTCGCCGCCCTCGGCGTCAGGATCGAGATCGATCCCGAGACCGCGGGCCGCGCCCTGGAGGCGGTGGGCATCACGTTCCTCTTCGCGCCGCTGCTGCACCCTGCGATGAAAGCCATGATGCCGGTCCGCCGCGAGCTGGGGATGCGCACCATCTTCAACGTCCTCGGTCCGCTGATCAACCCGGCCGGCGCCGTCCGCCAGGTGATGGGCGTCTACGCGGACGGCATGGTGGAGCTGATCGCCAACGTGCTGCAGGAGCTGGGCGCCGAGCACGCGCTGGTGGTGCACGGCACGGACGGCCTGGACGAGATCACGACCACCGGGCCCACCCACGTCGGCGAGGTGCGCGACGGCCAGGTGCGGGTCTACATGCTCGATCCCGAGGCGATCGGTGTGCCGCGGGCGAGCCTGGCGGACCTGGTGGGCGGCAGCCCGGAGGACAACGCCGCCCTCATGCACCGCGTCCTCGGCGGCGAGACGGGTCCCCTGGCCGACATCACTGCCGCGAACGCCGGCGCCGCCATCTACGTCGCGGCCCTGGCGCCGTCGCTCGCGGAGGGGGTGCGCACCGCCCGCGACGTCCTCGCCTCCGGCGCCGCCGCGCGCAAGTTGGTGGAGCTGAAGGGGTTCCTGGGATGACCGCCCCGGACCTCCTCGTCCGCATCACCGAGCGCCGCCGCGAGGTGGTGGCGGCGGCTGTCCGGGAGCGCGGCGGGGCGGGCGCCCTCGTCGAAGGGCAACCCCTGACTCCGGCGAACAACAGCTTCCTCGCCGCCCTCGACGCGAAGCGGCGCGCGCATGCTCCGGCGATCCTCGCCGAGGTCAAGATGGGCTCCCCCCGTCTCGGCGACCTGCACGGCCGGGTCGATCCCGTCGCCCAGGCCCGCACATACGCCGAGAATGGGGCGGCCTGCCTTTCGGTCGTCGTGGAGCCCGATTTCTTCCACGGCAGCTATGACCTCCTTGCCGCCTGCGCCGCGGCCTCCGGGCTGCCGGCGGTGGTCAAGGACTTCCTGGTCGATCCCGTGCAGCTCGTCTGGGCGCGGGACGCCGGCGCCGCGGCTTTCCTCCTCATCGCCGCGATGCTGGAGGCGGAGGAGATGGCGCGCTACGCCCGCCTCGCCCGCGGTCTCGGACTCGTGCCGCTGGTCGAAACCCACGACGCCGAGGATCTCGCCAGGCTGGGCGGCGAGCCCTGGGAGCTGGTGGGGATCAACAACCGCGATCTGCGCACGTTCGACGTCGACCTCGAGCGCTCCATTTCCCTGCTCCCCGGGATCCCCGCCGAGGCGTTCAAGGTCGCGGAGAGCGGCATCCGCGACGGCCTGGACGTTCTCTTCCTCCAGGAAAGCGGCTTCGACGCGTTCCTGGTCGGCGAGTCGTTGCTGCTCGCCGATGATCCGGCCGCCAAGCTGCGCGAGCTGGCCGGCGGAGCTTCGGTCCCGTCATGACGGTCAAAGTGAAGATCTGCGGCGTCGTCGATCCCGAAAACGCCCGTCTGGCCGTCGACCTGGGGGCCGACTTCTTGGGCCTGAACTTCTGCGCCGCGAGCCCGCGCTTCGTCGATCCGGCGCGGGCGCGCGAAATCGCCGACGCGGTGCGCGGCCGGGTCACCCTGGTCGGAGTGTTCGTCAACGCCGCGCCGGCGGAGGTGGCGGCCATCGCCGAGCGCGTCGGCCTCGACCTCGTGCAGCTCAGCGGCGACGAGGGGCCGCGCGACGTCGCCCCCCTGGCCGGGCGGTCGATCAAGGTCTTCCGCAGCGGCGGCGACCCCGGTCCCGACGCCCTCGCCCCTTACGGCGACGTTTGGGGTCTCCTGTTCGACGCCGCGCACGCCACGCTCTTCGGCGGCACCGGCGTCGCCTGGAGCTACGAAGGCGCCGCCGGCGCCGTGCGCCGCCTTCCCGGCCGCCGCGTCTTCCTCGCCGGCGGCCTGGGACCGGAGAACGTCCGGCGCGCCGTCCAGATGGTCCGTCCGTTCGCCGTCGACGTCTGCTCCCGCGTGGAGTCGGCGCCCGGAATCAAAGATCCCGAGCTGCTGCGGCGGCTCTTCCAGGAGGTATGCGATGCCCAAGCCCCATCCGCGCCCTGACCCCGCGGGCTATTTCGGTCCCTACGGCGGGCGCTTCGTTCCCGAGACGCTGATGGCGCCGCTCGCCGAGCTCATCCGCGCCTACGACCGCGCGAGCCGGCAGCGCACCTTCCGCCGCCACCTGGCCGACATCCTGCGCGACTACGTCGGCCGGCCCACTCCGCTGTTCTACGCCGAGCGCCTCAGCGACGAGCTCGGCGGCGCCCGCATCTTCCTCAAGCGCGAGGACCTGCTGCACACCGGCGCGCACAAGATCAACAACGCGGTCGGCCAGTGCCTGCTCGCCCGCAACATGGGCAAGGAGCGGGTCATCGCCGAGACCGGCGCCGGCCAGCACGGGGTCGCCACGGCCACCGCCGCCGCCTTCCTCGGGCTCACCTGCGTCGTCTACATGGGCAGCGAGGACATGCGCCGGCAGCGCCTGAACGTGGACCGCATGCGCCTCCTCGGCGCCGAGGTGGTCCAGGTCGACTCCGGCAGCCGCACGCTCAAGGACGCCATCAATGAGGCGCTGCGCGACTGGGTGACCAACGTGCGCACGACGCACTACGTCCTCGGCTCGGTGCTCGGCCCCGATCCCTACCCGCGCATGGTGCGCGACTTTCACCGCGTCATCGGCGACGAGGCGAAGGCGCAGCTCAAGAAGCAGACCGGCGTCGAGGCGCCCGACCTCGCCGTCGCCTGCGTCGGCGGTGGCAGCAACTCCATCGGCCTGTTCACCGCTTTCCTCGATGACCGCGGAGTGCGCCTGATCGGCGTCGAGGCGGGCGGCCGCGGCACGGCCCTGGGGCAGCACGCCGCCCGCTTCTCGGGCGGCCGGCTCGGGGTCCTCCACGGCACCCGCACCATGCTCCTCCAGGACGACGAAGGGCAGGTCGCGGACACCCACTCGGTCTCCGCCGGCCTCGACTACCCGGCGGTCGGTCCCGAGCACGCCTTCCTGCGCCAGGAAGGGCGGATCGAATACACCTCCGCCACCGATGCCGAAGCCATCGCGGGCTTCCACCTGCTCTCGCGCACGGAGGGCATCCTGCCCGCCCTCGAGAGCGCGCACGCCATCGCCGAGGTGACCCGCCATGCGCCGCGCCTCTCGCAGCGGCGCATCGTCCTGGTCAACCTGTCGGGCCGCGGCGACAAGGACGTCGAGTCGGTGATCGAGTACGACCGCCAGCAGGCGGAATCCACCCGAACGCACGAGGGAGCCGGGACGACCGCCGAAGAGCCGGAGCTGGCGACCGTGGGAGGTGAGCGATGAGCGCCATCGACGACGTCTTCGCCCATTGCGCGCGCGAGGGGCGGGCAGCCTTCATCCCCTTCATCATGGCGGGCGATCCCAGCCTGGACGCCACCGCCTCCTGCCTCGATGCGCTCGCCGCGGGCGGCGCCGACATCGTGGAGCTCGGTGTGCCGTTCAGCGATCCGATCGCCGACGGACCGACGAACCAGAGGGCCACGGTGCGCGCCTTGAAGTCCGGCGCCAAGCTGTCGAACATCTTCGAGCTGGTCGCCCGCCACCGCGACCGCCTGGGGGTGCCGATCGTCCTCTTCACCTACTTCAACCCGATCCACGCCCGCGGCGTCGAGCGCTTCGCCGAGCAGGCCGCAGCATCCGGGGTCGACGGCGTGCTGTGCGTCGACCTGCCGCCCGAGGAGGGGGAGCGCGAGCTCGTGCCGGCGCTCCGCGAGCAGGGGGTGGACGCCATCTACCTCCTCGCTCCCACCAGCACCAAGGAGCGCATCGACAAGGTGGCCGCGGTGTCGAGCGGCTTCGTTTATTACGTCTCGCGCACTGGCGTCACCGGCGAGCGCTCGGCTCTGCCGGCCGAGCTGGTGAAAGACGTCAAGAAGCTGCGCAAACGGGTGAAGCTGCCGCTGGCCGTGGGCTTCGGCATCTCGTCGCCGGCTCAGGTGGCGGCGGTGGGGGAGGTGGCGGACGCCGTCGTGGTCGGCAGCGCCCTGGTGCGGCTCATCGAGGAGCGGGCCGGGGAGCCCGGCCTGCCCGCTCTGCTGCAGCAGCGGGTTCTGGAGCTGTCCGAGCCGTTGCGGCGCAAGGGCGAAAGGAAGCGCGCGTGAGCGTGGAGCGCCATATCGAGACCCTCGTCCACGGGCGCTTTCTGGTCGAGGCGCCCGCCGATCGCTCGGCTCTGCCCCTCGTCGTCGGGTTCCACGGCTACGGCGAGACCGCGGACAAGCACATGGAGGAGCTGCGCAAGATCCCCGGCGCCGGGCAATGGGCGCTCTGCGCGGCGCAGGGGCTGCACCCTTTCTACAACCGCTCCGGGGAGGTCATCGCGAGCTGGATGACGCGCCAGGACCGCGAGCTGGCGATCCGCGACAACATTCTGTACGTCGCCGGCGTCGTGGCCGAGCTCAAGCGCACGCTGCCGGTCGCGGACGGCCTGGTCTTCCTCGGTTTCTCGCAGGGAGCGGCCATGGCGTACCGCGCCGCCGCCGGCAGCGGCCATCCGTGCCGCGGCGTCGTGGTGCTCGGCGGTGACGTGCCGCCCGAGCTCGCAGACCGCGACCTGGCCGGATTCCCGCCGGTCCTCCTCGGCCGCGGCAGCAGCGAGGAGTGGTACGACGCCGCGAAGATGGAGCACGACGTCGAGCTCCTGCGGGGCAAGGGCGTCGACGTCCGCCCGGTGGTCTTCACCGGCGGCCACGAATGGACCAGCGAGTTCCGCGCCGCCGCCGGCACGTTCCTGCGAGAGGCGTTGAGCCCGGTTTCGTAGCCAAAAGACAAGGGCGCCCCGGCCAGCAGGCGCCCCGTCGTGGTCACAGGGGGATGGCTTACTTGCTGGGCGGGGTCATCTCGGTGCCCATCGGCGCCGAGGTGCCGCCCATGTCGGAGCCCATCGGCGCCGACGTTCCAGCGCCCATGTCAGAGCTCATGGCCGGAGAGGTTTCGGCGGGAGCCGGAGCCGTGGACGTCGCGGGGGTCTCCTCCTCCTTCTCCTCCTTGTTACAGCCGACCATCGGAACCAGCAGCGCCGCCAGCAGGGCCAGCATCGACAGGTGCACGAACAGCTTCTTCATTTTCGTGTATCTCCCTTGTTAAAAAAACTAGATGAAGAGACGACAGGGTGACCGCTACGTCTGGTCGCCCACCTTGACCAGGTTGATGACTTTTTTCACTCCGCTCGTATCCCTCGCGTACTGCTCGGCCTTCGCACGGCTCTCCTCCTTTTTCACCCGCCCCTGGAGGGTCACCACACCTTCGTTCGTGTCGACGTCGATGTTGAAGGGGTTGATATCCCCATCCGCCGCGATCTTCGCTTTGACCTTGGCGGTGATCTTCGCGTCGTCCACCTGCCGCCCGGGCGACTCTGTCGTCTTGCACGCCGCCAGGCTCATCATCACCGCCACCACCACCGCCAGAGCGACGACCGGGAACCGACCATGGTTGTGAGTCATTGCATCCTCCTCCTCGCTGTGAGTCCTTGGTCTTCGCGTTCAGCAGGTCTGTGGCCCAGACCCAGGTAAGGCAGAAGCAGAATTTGTGCCACAGGCCTCGTTCAGGCTCACAGCCGAGGCGTCGGACGGGAGGGGAGTATACAACCTCCCGGGCGACTCCTCAAGAGGGGGGGCGGATCACGCCTCCCGGTAGCTGTTCAAACGGTTGTAGAGCGTCTTCAAGCTGACGCCCAAGACGTCCGCGGTCTTCCGCTTGTTCCCTCCATACGAGTCCAGCGTTGCCTGGATGAGCCGCCGCTCGACCTCCTCGATCGAGGCGCCGACCTGGAAATGAAGGCTGCGCAGGATCCCGGACTCGCCGCCCACCTCGCGCGGCAGGCAGCGCGGGCTGATCTCCTCGTCGGCCATGATGAAGGCGCGGTGCACGATGTTCTTGAGCTCGCGGACGTTGCCGGGCCAGGAATGGCTCATCAGCCGCTCCAGCGACTCTTCGGAGAGCTTCTTGCTGGTGCCCTGGCGCTCGTTGAGCTGGCCCAGGAAGTACTCGGCGAGGAGGATCACGTCGTCGCCGCGGTCGCGCAGCGGCGGCATGTAGATCGGGAACACCTGCAGCCGGTAGAGGAGGTCCTCGCGCAGCTTGCCTTCGTTGACCGCCTTCTGCGGATCGCGGTTGGTGGCCGCCACCACGCGCACGTCCACGTCGACCGGCTGGTCGCCGCCGATGCGCGCCACGATGCCGGTCTCCAGCACGCGCAGGAGCTTCACCTGCAGCTCATAGGGCATCTCGGTGATTTCGTCGAGGAACAGGGTGCCGGTGTGCGAGCGCTCGAAGTAGCCCTTGTGCCGGCGGGCGGCGCCGGTGAAGCTGCCGCGCTCGTGACCGAACAGCTCGCTCTCGATGAGAGTCGGCGAGATGGCGCCGCAGTTCAAGGGCAGGAACGGCGCCTTGGCCCGCCGGCTCAAGTGGTGCAGGGTCTGCGCGGCCAGGTCCTTGCCGGTGCCGCTCTCGCCGATGAAGAAGACCGAGGCTTCCGTCGGCGCCACCCGGATCATCATCTCGTAGAGCGCCTGCATGGGCGCCGAAGCGCCGAGCAGCAGGCCCAGGCGGTCCGGCTCCTGCGTCTCCTCGACGGCCGCCGCCTGCGTCGCCGCGGGCTGGATGCTCGCCACGTTGGCCAGGATGCTCTTGAGACGTCCGATGTCGAGCGGTTTGGTCAGGTAGTCGCTGGCCCCGAGGCGGAGCGCCTGCACCGCGCTCTCCACGTCGGCGTGGCCGGTCATCAGGACCACTTCCGTCGCCGTGCCGAGCTCCAGGTCCTTGAGCAGGTCGATGCCGCTGCCATCCGGGAGATAGAGGTCGACCAGGGCGACGTCGGGAGTGCGGTGGCTGACCTGGGCTCTGGCGTCGCGCAGGTTGCATGCGGTGTTGGTGGTGAACCCCTGACCCTCGATCAGCTCGGCGAGAGCCGACAGGAAGTTGGGATCATCATCAACCGCCAGGGCGTGGGGCATCCTCTACTCCTTCTCCCGAGAGACGGATTCCTTGGTGAGACCCAATTCTATCTCATAAACCGGAGCCTCCCCGCGCGCCGGCGGCGCCGCGCGGACGGCGCCGCCGAGGCCGGCGAGGATGGAGCTCGCCGCCCAGAGCTGGGCCCGCGTGCCGTCCGCCGAGGCCGCGATCCCGAAGCCCGGCAGCGGGCCGGACGCGGCTGCGGTTGCGCCGGCGCCGGTGGCGCCGAGGCGGATCCACGCCCGGCCGTCCCGGCGTTCGAGGCGGATCTCCAGGGCGCCGTCCCGCGGCACGCCGGCCAGCGCAGCCACCGCCAGATGGAGGAGCGCCTGGCGGAGGAGGTAGCGGTTGCCCGCGGTCGCGACCGGCGTCTCCGGGAGGGCGGCGGCGACGCGCGCCTGCTGCTTGCGCGCCGGTCCCGCCAGCAGCGCCGCCAGCTCGCCGGCCAACTCCCGCAGGTCGAACGTCTCGTCGCGGTCGCCGCGCGGCGAGATCTGCGCGATGTAGGTCTCGATCCCCTGGTGCAGGCGGTGCAGCTCTTCGCGCAGCACGCCGACGTAGCGGAGCTGGCGGTCGCGGAAGCTCGGATCGTCCACCCTGGCCGCCGCGATCGTCTCCTTGAGCACCTCGATGTTGAATACCATCGCGTTGATCGGCGCCCGCAGATCGTGCGCCACGGCCGGCGTGATCTGCGCCAGGGTGCGCAGCAACGCCGCGTGGCGAAGGTCGATGGCCAGCGATTCGCCGACCTCGGCGTCGTGGACCAGCAAGACGCCGCCGGAGCCGTTGGGGTGCCAGTCGAAACGCCGCGCGCTCCCGGCCGCCGTCAGAGTGGCCTCGGCGTTCCCGCCGCCGAGCAGGCCGGCGCCCGCGAGGCGGCCGCGCAGCTCGCCCCAGGCGCGGTCCAGCGCCGGCCGGTCCGCACAGCCGAGGAGCTCCATCGCCCGGGCGTCGGCGAGCGTCAAGCCCCCCGTCCGCCCGTCCTCCACGACCAGCACGCCCGGCCGCAACAGCTCCCTGAGCGCCGTCGCCGCCTCCTGCCGTCCCGTCTCTGGTTCTCGCTGTGCGACATCCATGACTCGTGTCTCCGCGGAGCTTGCCGGTGGTCGCCCGGCATCAAGCAGGTTGCGTGCCATCTGTCGTCGGCCGCCTCTACGCGGCACGGCCGATGCACACCCCCCGCCGCCGGGGATGCCGGGTTTCCCCGGGGTACCGATGGCAGCCGGAGGGCGGAAGCCTCCTCGCCGAGGCTCCGCCTCTGAACTTCTTACATGACCAGCACGATTCTTCTGCAAAGGTGACCATGCAGGCAGTCAGCGACGAGATCACGACCCATCCTGCGGCGAGCGCGCAGGCGGCGGGCCTGCGCCATGTGTCCGACGACCGGCCCGGCATCCGGCGGAAAAGGCGGGGGAAGGGATTCACCTACGTCGATCCACGCGGCTCGACCGTCCGCGATCCCAAGGCCTTGGCGCGCATCCGCAGCCTGGCGGTCCCGCCGGCGTGGACCGAGGTGTGGATCTGCGCCCAACCCACCGGGCACCTGCAGGCGACCGGCCGGGATGCCCGCGGCCGCAAGCAGTATCGCTACCATCCGGATTGGCGGGCGGTCCGCGACGAGACCAAGTTCGGCCGCATGATCCTCTTCGGCGAGGCGCTGCCGGCGCTCCGCGCTCGCGCGGCCGAGGACCTGGGGCGCCGCGGCCTGCCGCGGGAGAAGGTGCTTGCCGCCGTCGTCCAGCTCCTGGAGACGACGCTCATCCGGGTCGGCAACCGCGAGTACGCCCGGCAGAACGGTTCCTTCGGCCTCACCACCCTGCGCGACCGCCACGTCGACGTCGAGGGCTCCCGTCTGCGCTTCGAATTCCGCGGCAAGAGCGGCAAGGAGCATGCGGTGGAGATCCACGACCGCCGGCTCGCCCGGGTGGTCAAGCAGTGCCGCGACCTGCCCGGCCAGACCCTCTTCCAGTACCTGGACGACGACGGCGTCCGCCAGAGAATCACTTCGGAGGACGTCAACGCCTACCTGCGGGAGATCACCGGCCAGGACTTCACCGCCAAGGACTTCCGCACCTGGGGCGGCACCGTCCTCGCCCTCTCGGCCCTCCTCGCGACCGGCGCCTGCGGCTCCGGACAGGAGGCTGACCGCGCCGTCGTGCAGGCGGTCGGGCAGGTCGCGGCCGAGCTGGGCAACCGGCCGGCCACCTGCCGCAAGTACTACATCCACCCGGCGGTGATCGACGCCTTCGTCTCCGGCAGGCTGCGCGGAGGGGTGAGCAGTCTGCGCCAGCTGGAAGCGCGGTTGCTCTCTCTGTTGCGGCACGACAAAAGAGGAGGGGGCTGACCCCCTCCTCTGGTTTACTCCGTTCCTCCGTTCCGCGGGCGTGGCGCGGAGGGGTGCGGATCACGAGACCCAGCGCTGCTCCCGGTAGAGGAAGACCATCCTCTCCTGCTCGAAGGTGTCGAAGAACTCCTCCCAACTGATCGTTTCGAGGGTCTCTTCGTCCGGCTCCCCGGGAAAATCGATACGCAACGCCGCCTCGCAGCCGACCACCCTCGCGGGCCGTCCCCCATTCTCCTCTGCCCACCTGCGGATTTCCGTGTGGTCCGTGGTGCTCCTGCTGTCCGCCATCGGGCCCCCTTTCTGGACGTTTGTCAGCCGTCGACGATCTCACCTCCATGCGGCAGCAGGATCGCTCCTGGCCGCTAGGACGAGCCGTCCGATGCTAGAAACACATAAGCCGGGGCAATTCTTCCTAGCCGACCAGCGCCTCTTCGTTGATGTGGCTCTCGGCGAGCTGGGTGAGCCGCTCGTCGGTCTCCTCCTCCTCGTTGAGAGTCTTCTCGAGGAGGGTGACGTGGTCGTCGTGGCCGAGGAGCTCGGCGTAAGTGCGGACGGTGCCGTAGGCGGCGATCTCGTAGTGCTCGACCCGCTGCGCCGCAGCGATCAGGCCGGCATCGCGAGCCGCGTTCTCGCCCTTCATCTTGATCATCTCGCTGCCTTCCTTGATCAGGCCCTTCATCCCCTCGCAGGTCTCGCCCTTCGCGTCCTCACCGAGGTCCTTGAAGATGCGCTCCAGGCGGCGGACGTGCTCCTCCGTCTGGCGGAGATGGTCATTGAACCCCTTCTTGAGGTCGGACGCCGTCGCGCCGTCCACCATCTTCGGCAGAGCGTCCACGAGCTGCGTCTCGGCGCTGTAGAGGTCCCTGAGCTGCTCGACATAGAGGTCTTTCAACGATTCAAGTTTCATCGGGTCTCTCCTTGCTGTTCTTACCAGGTTGTGATGGTTGCCCGCGCAGGCCGCGGGCGGCTGTGTCCGAGGAGAAAACCGCAAGATCTGTGCCGCCGCGTGCCGCGGTCCGCGTCTCGCCTACACCGCGACCCGCCGGGGATAGAGAGCGTCCTCCCGGTACGCTTCCCCCCGCGCAAGGACATAGGCGTACGCCTCGAGATAGCTCTCCACCATGCGCTCCGGCGTGTATTCCAGGGCCCGCTTGTGGGCTCCGGCGCCCAGCGACTGCCGGCGGTCGGGCTCCGCGATGAGGCCGGCCAGGGCCTGCTCCAGCGCTGCGGGATCATCCGGCGGCACGAAGACCGCGCGGTTGCGCCAGACCTCGCGCAGGCTGGGGAGATCCCCCAGCACCAGCGCGCAACCGGAGAGCCCGGCTTCGAGCACCGAGAGGCCGAAGGGCTCGTAGCGGGCGGGCAGGGCGAAGATGGCGCTGCGGCCGAGCCAGGCGGCGAGGGCGCGCTGCGACAGGCGGCCGAGGAGACGGGTGTGGTGCGGCCGGATCTCGCCGCCGTGGCTGTCCTGGCTCTCGCCGGCGACGAAGACCGGCCAGGGCAGGCGCGGCGCCGCGCGCTCCAGAGCGCCGAGATTCCTGGCCTCGTCCCAGAGATGGCCGGCGGAGAAGATCATGCCTTCCTTGGCCGCCGGGCGGAACAGGCGGCAGTCGCGGCCGTTGGGAATGACCCGGGTCTCCCGCAGCGGGCCGTAATGCTCCGCCAGGGAGGCCAGCATCGCCGTCGACGGCGCCACCACCAGGCCGGCGGCGCCGAGACCGGCGGCGACCTCTTCGCGGTAGCGGTCCAGGCTGTGGGGCGCCGGCTCGCGCTGGAGGGCCTGCCACCGGGAGAGGACGCAGGAGTGGCCGACGACCACGGTCGGCGCGTTCCAGGGGAGCGCGCCGTGGACGTAGCTGTTGAGGTGGACGAGGTCGGGGCCGATCCGGCTCTCCAGGTTGAGGAGCCAGTCCGCGGCCTTCTCCACGTCGCGCCAGGGATCCTCCATCCATTCGAGCTTGAAGTGTCCCTCGAAAACGCGGACGCCGGGGATGCGCTCCGCCTTCTCGCGCTGGAAGTCGCCGACCGGCGTGCCCATGGTGGCGAGTGCCACTTCGACACCGCGCTCGCCGAGGCCGCGTGCCAACTCGAGAGCGTACGTCCACACCCCTCCGACCGTCTCCGCGGTCATCAGGACTTTGCGGGGCTGAGAACAGATCTGGCTCATACCGTCGGCTCCCAGACAGAGTGCTGCCGTTGCGTGGAAGGTATCCAAGAACCGTGCCGGAGCGCCGGCGCCGTCCTGTGGGGATTCCACCTCCTTCTACGCAGCAGGGAGACCGGGCGCCACAGTGGGAGAGGTGTGTAAAGTTTTCTCAGCCCTTCCGCGCGAACGCTTCCAGGAGCTGCGCTCCCGGCAGGGTGTTGAGCACGTTTTCCGGCTCGAGCCAGGCGCGGCGGGCCTGCTCGACGCCATAGCGCATGAGGTCGAGCTCGCCGGTGCGGTGGGCGTCGGTGTTGACGACGATCCTGCAGCCCAGCTCGCGGGCGAGCATCAGGTGGGAGTCCTTGAGATCGAGGCGGTGGGGATTGCAGTTCAGCTCGACGGCGACGCCCAGGGCGGCGGCGCGGCGCAGCACCGCATCGATGTCCAGGGCCACCGGCTTGCGGCGGTTGATCAGGCGGGCGGTGGGGTGGCAGAAGATGTTGACCTCGGGGTGCTCCAGGGCGCGCAGCACGCGGGCGGTCTGCTCCTCCTCGGAGAGCTCGAAGCGCGAATGGAGAGAGACGAGGACGAGGTCGAGGCCGGCGAGCAGCTCGTCCTCCAGGTCCAGGGCGCCGTCGGCGAGGATGTCGACCTCCATCGCCCTCAAGATGCGGATCTCGGGATGGCGCTTCTGGATCCCCGCGATCTCCTTCCACTGCAGGCGGAGGCGATAGGCGTCCAGGCCGTTCGTCATCGCCAGGGATTTGCTGTGGTCGGAGACCACCATGTACTCGTAGCCCTGGGCGGCGCAGGCGGCGACCATCTCCTCGATGGTGTTGCGGCCGTCGGACCAGGTGGAGTGCATGTGGAGGTCGCCGCGCAGGTCCTCGCGGCGCAGCAGGCGAGGGAGCCGGCCGGCCGCAGCGGCTTCGATCTCGCCGCGGTCCTCGCGCATCTCCGGTGGAATCCAGGGCAGGCCGACGGCGGCGTAGACGTCGGCCTCCTCGCGGCCGGCGATGCATTCGCCGTTTTCCCCAACCCCTTCATCGACGCGAAACACGCCGTACTCGGAGATGCGGAGGCCGCTCTCCACGCCGCGCCGCCGCAGCTTCACGTTGTGCTCCTTGGAGCCGGTGAAGTAGACGAGGGCCGCGCCGTAGCACTCCGGCGGCACGGCCCGCAGATCCACCTGGAGGCCCGAGCCCCGCGACGCCCCAAGAACCACCGTCGAGCGGGTGTCGCCGGACATCAGGACCTTGTCGATCTGGGCGTAGCGCTGGAAGCACTCCATCACCGCCGCCGGCCGGGCGGCGACGGCCAGGAGGTCGATGTCTCCCACTGTCTCACGCCGCCGGCGATAGCTGCCGGCCACCTCCAGGCGCTCGAGGCCGGCACCCGCGGCCTCAGAGGCCTCGCGGAGCCAGGCGAGGAGCGGCTCGACGGCGCGCTCGGCGTCGACGAGCAGGAGGCGGCTCACGTGTTGGCGGTGCTCCGCGATGCCGGCGAGGATCTTCTCCTGGCTCTTGGCGCCGAAACCGGGCGCGGCGGCGATGCGGCCCGCCTTCGCCGCCTCTTCCAGCTCGTCCACCGAGCCGATCTTGAGGTCGTCCCAGAGTTTTTTCGCCTTCTTGGGGCCGACGCCGGGGAGGCGCATCAGCTCGACGAGCGAGCGCGGCACCTCCGCCAGCAGCTCGTCGCGGAAGCCGAGCGTCCCGGTCTCGACCATCTCCTTGACGTGCGCCGCCATCTCCTTGCCGATGCCCGGCAGGTCGGTGAGCTGCTTCCCGTCGGCGAGCATGCGCTTGAGCGGCGTCGCCTGCGCCTCCACGGTGCGCACGGCGTTGCGGTAGGCGCGGATGCGGAACGGATTGGCGTTCTGGATCTCGAGGATGTCGGCGATCTCTTCGAAGACGCGGGCGATCTGCGGGTTGTCCACGCCAGGACGATAGCAAAACGGATACGATCCCCGGCGCCATGTCCGAGCCCACCCAGCCGCAGGTGACGATCTACACGGATGGCGGCGCGGACCCCAACCCCGGCTTCGGCGGCTGGGCGGCGATCCTCGTCGATCCCGCCGGCCAGCCGCGGGAGCTCTCGGGCGGCGAGCCGCGGACGACCAACAACCGGATGGAGCTGACCGCGGCGATCCGCGGCCTCGAGGCGCTCGATCTGCCGACCCGCGTGCGGATGGTCACCGACTCCCAATATCTGAGGAAGGGGGTCACCGAGTGGCTCCGGGGCTGGATCGCCAACGGCTGGCGGCGCAAGGACGGCGAGCTGCAGAACGAGGACCTCTGGCGCCGGCTGTCGGAGCTCATCCGGGAGCACCAGATCACCTGGGACTGGGTCAGGGGGCACGCCGGCCACCGCTGGAACGAGCGCGCCGACCAGCTCGCCACGCTGGCCATCCGCGCGCAGCGCGGGGCCGCCGCCGGCCCGGCCGCCGCGCCTGCCGGCGGTCCGCCGGACGCCGAGGTCTTCCTGCGTGTCTCCTGCTCCGGCAGCCAGGCGGGTTGGGCGGCGCTCGTCCGGCACCGGAGCGCCGAGACGGTCCTCACCGGCAGGCATCCCGGCGCCTCGGCAAACCAGCTCGACCTGCTGGCCGCTGTGGCCGCCCTGGAGAGGCTGCCGCGAGGCATTTCGGTGGCGGTCCACACCGGGTCCGACTACCTGCGCAACGGCGCCTCAGGCTGGCTCGCGGCCTGGAAGCGGCGCGGCTGGAAGACTCAGGAGGGCAAGGCGGTCCTCAACCGCGAGCTCTGGCAGCGCCTCGACGCGGCCATGGCCGCCCGCCGCGTCACCTGGCCCGCTCTCAAAGGCCGTGACGTTCCCGAGCTGGAGGCCCTGGGCATCACGGCGAAAGAGGCGGCGCGGGGGGAACGCGTCGGCTAGATGGATCCAGAGGGGATGGAGGCTTTGGCGACGGGGTCATTCCCACGAATCGCGCTCGCGCTGGATGGCCTCCGCCCCTCCCACCTGCTTCCACATTTCGGCGCCGAGCCCGCGCGAGGCCTCGGTCCACCCGCCCTGCACCCCGCGGAGGACAACCTGGCCTTCTTCGAGCGCAAGGAAGACCGCGTCTCCTGCCTTTAGCCCAAGCTTCTGGCGCACCGCCGTCGGGATGGTGATCTGGAACTTCTCCGTCAGCTTTGCCGTTGCGATCACCATGACGCCCTCCTCCCTTACATCATAATTGTCACGAGCTGCGCAGCGCGACGATCGGTTGGATTGCAGTCGCGCGACGGGCGGGGAGGAGGCAGGCCATCGCCGCCACGGCGAGCAGGGTCAGCGAGACGGTCAGGAAGGTGAGCGGATCGGTGGGGCGCACGCCGAAGAGCAGATTGGCGAGCACGCGGGTGAATACGAGGGCGCCGGCGATGCCGAGCACGAGGCCGGTCGCCACCTGCGCCGCTCCCTGCCGCAGCACCATCCACAGCACGCTGCCGGGAACCGCCCCGAGGGCCATCCGGATCCCGATCTCGTGCGTCCGCCGGCTCACCGAGAAGGCGATCAGGCCGGCGATGCCGGTTGCAGTGATCACCAGCGCAAGGAGGGCGAAGAGACCCAGAAGGATGGCGGTGAGGCGAGGAGGGGCGAGCGAGGCGTCGCGCGCCTCGTCGACCGTGCGGATGGCGTAGAGCGGCTGCTCGGGATCGACCGCGCGGACGGCATCGCGCAGGCCGCGCTCCAGGGCCTGTGGCGATCCGGCGGTGCGCAGCAAGAGGCTGCCGCCGAGCAAGGGGACCTGCGGCAACGGCCGGTAGATTTCGTCGCTCGCGGCGTGGTCGACCCCGTACTGCTTGACGTCGCCGACCACGCCGACGATGGTCCTCCAGGTGTCGCCGCCGTCGAGGGAGATGCTTTGGCCGACCGGGTCTTGGGCGCCCCAGAAACGGCGCGCCATCGATTGGTTGACCATGGCGACACCCGGGGTCTTGGCGTCATCCTGGTCGGTGAAGGTGCGTCCGGCAATGAGGGGAACGCCGAGCGTGCGGAAGTAATCCGTGCTCGCCACGCGCAGGTCGACCACCGGCGCCGGCTTCCCCTCGGGGAGAGGGCGGCCCGCGATGCGCAGACTGTTGTTCCACGGCTGCGAGTCGTTGAGCGGGAAGGTCGAGCCGAGAGCCGCCGAGGTCACGCCGGGGATGGCGGCCAGGCGCGGGAGCAGATTCCGGTAGAAGGCGAGCCGCTTCTCTTCGGTGTTATAGCGGGACCAGTTGAGGCCGAGCCCCGCGGTCAGCACGCGGTCGGTGTGGAAGCCGGGATCGACCTGTTGCAGCTTGACCAGGCTGCGCAGCATCAAGCCGGCGCCGACCAGCAGCATGAAGGAGAGGGCGAGCTGCGCGACGATCAGGCCGTGGCGCAGGCGCAGGCCGCCGGCGCCGGTGCTGGCGCGGTCGCCCGCCTCTTTCAGGGCGTCGGCCGGCTCGTGCCGCGACCAGGCGGGCAAGGCGCCGAAGGCGAGCCCGGTGAGGATGGAGACGATCAGGGTGAACAGCAACACCGGGCCGTCGAGGGCGATCTCGCCGGCGCGCGGCGTGAGCCGGGTGACGAACGTGACCAGGAGACGCAAAGCGCCGGCGGCCAGAAGCAGACCGAGGACGCCTCCCGCGCAGGCGAGGAGCGTGCTTTCGGTGAGGAGCTGGCGCGCCAGCCGGGGGCGGCCCGCGCCCAGCGCCGCCCGCACCGCGAGCTCGCGTTGCCTTCCCACCTGGCGGGCGAGCGTCAGATTCGCCACGTTGGCGCAGACGATCAGCAGCACGAGCCCGACCGTGGCGAGGAGGATGAGGAGCGTGGGACGGGCACTGTGGGTGAGCTCTCCGTGCAGCGAGACGAGCGTGGCGCCGTACCCTTCGCTCGCCGGATAGTCCGCCGGATGCTCCTGCTGCATCTGGCGCGCGATACCGGCGATCTCGGTGGCGCCCTGGTCCAGGGTCACGCCGGGTTGCAGGCGGCCGAGGGCGTTCACCATCCGCATCTTGCGGCTCTTCAGCATCTTGGGATCGGAACGGAACGGGCATGCCGTGGTGGGCATGTAAACATCGTTCGTGTCCGGGTACAGAGGCACCTGCGGCAGGACCCCGATCACGGTATGGCTCTTGTCGTTCATCTCCAGAGCCCGCCCGAGGACCGCGGGATCGCCGCCCTGGTTGCGCTGCCAGTACTCGTAGCTGAGCACCAGCACCGGCACGGCGCCCGGCTTCTCGTCGTCGGCGGTGAAGGTACGGCCGAGAAGCGGCTTGACGCCCAGGACGGAGAAGAAGTTGGCGGCGACGACGCCGGTCCGCACCCGCTCCGGGCTGCCGTTACGGACCAGATTGACCAGGTTGAAAGTCATCGAGTGATACTCGGCGATGCCGGCCAGAGTGCGGCTCCGCGCCTGGTAGTCGGGAATCTCGAGCGGCGAGAGCCCGATGTCGTCGAGGCCGGCGAGCTTCGCCTGCTGCCGGAGGACCACCACGCGCTCGCCGCCCTCGTAAGGCAGAGGCCGCAGCAGCACTCCGCGAACGGCGCTGAAGATGGCCGTGTTGGCGCCGATGCCGAGCGCCAGGGTGAGGACGACCACCGCGGTGAACCCGGGACTTTTGCCGAGCGAACGGAGGCCGTAGCGCACGTCCTGGACGATCTCTTCGCAATGCCGGGTCACCCACGTCTCGCGGCACTGTTCCTTCGCCTTGTCCACGCCGCCGAAGGCGCGCAGCGCGGCGGTGCGCGCCGCCTGCGGGCTCATCCCCCGCTCGACATTCTGAGCCGTCTGCATTTCGAGATGGAAGCGCATCTCGTCGTCGAGATCGCGTTCCACGGTGTCGCGCCGGAACCAGGAGCGCATACCGAACCGCAGCGTACGCATGCCGTTCATCGCTATGCCTCCTCAGGTCAGGCGGTCCGCAGGATGCGGGCGACCGCGGTGGACAAGCGTTCCCAGTTTTCCGTCTCGGCGGCGAGCTGCCACCGGCCCTGCTCAGTGAGACGGTAGAAGCGGGCCCGCCGGTTGTTCTCGGAAATCCCCCAGTCGGAGTCGATCCAGCCCTGCTGCTCCAGACGCTGCAGGGCGGGGTAGAGCGAGCCCTGGTTCACCTGCAGGACGTCCCGGGAGATCTGCTGGATGCGCTGGGAGATCCCCCAGCCGTGGTTCGGCTGGAGGGCGAGAGTCTTCAGGATCAGCAGGTCGAGAGTCCCCTGCAAGAGATCCGCCTTGGCGTCTTTGGCGTGGGTCATCGGCGCAGTCTCCTCTAGCCAATCTACAGAAAGGAGAATGCCACGACTCCTGTAGAGTGTCAAGAGGAGAGTGAGACGCGCCTATGCCTTCTTGAACTTCAAGCTCACCGAGTTCATGCAGTAGCGCAGGCCCGTCGGGCGCGGGCCGTCGTCGAAGACGTGGCCGAGGTGGCCTTCGCAGCGCGCGCAGTGCACCTCGGTGCGGACGGAGAAGAAGGACCGGTCGGTCTCCGTCTCGACGTGGCTCGGCGCGATCGGCTGATAGAAGCTCGGCCAGCCGGTTCCCGACTCGAACTTGGCGTCGGAGCTGAAGAGGTCCAGGTCACAGGCCGCGCAGAGGTAGATCCCCTTCTCGTGGTTGTTGGTCAGGGCGCCGGTAAATGCCCGCTCCGTCCCCTTCTCGCGCAACACGTGGTACTGCTCGGGAGTGAGGATCTTTTTCCACTCCGCGTCGGTCTTGTGGATTTTCTCGATCACGTCCGGTCCTTTCTTCGCGGCTGCCTGCGCCACGGTGCCGCCGCCCAGGAGGTTGCGCGCGAATATCGCCAGGGAGCCCAGCGCGAGCGATCCCAGGAAAGCTCTTCTGTCCACGGTGTTGTCCACGGTCTTTGCCCCTTTCGATGTCTCCGGCTTCAAACGTCTACCCCATGTTCCCGTAACAAGGCGAGGAACCCGTCTTCATCCAAGGTGGCGACCCCGAGCTTGCGGGCGTTGTCGGCCTTGGAGCCGGCGTCCTCGCCGACCACCACCCAGTCGGTCGCCTTGGAGACCGACCCGGTGGCGCGGGCGCCCAGGCGCTCGACCAGCTCCTGGGCTTCCGGGCGGGAGAGGCGGGAGAGGCCGCCGGTGAAGACGATCTTCTTGCCCGCCAGGGGTAGTACGGCTGCCGCGGGGGTGTCGGATCGGGGGGATGCAGGGGACTCGGCGACGTCTTCGACGTCTGAGACAGCCAGCTTGGTGACCAGCGCGTCCAGCACCTCGGCGTTCTTCGGCTCACGGAAGAACGCGGTGATCTGCTCGGCCATGCGCGGGCCGATGCCCGGGACCTCCTGGAGGGCGGCCTCGTCCGCGGCGCGGACCTTGGCGAAGCTGCCGAAGTGGCGGGCCAAGTCGCGGGCGACCGCAATACCGACCTCCGGGATGCCGAGCCCGTAGAGCAGGCGGGCCAGCTCCGGCCGCGCCGCGTTGCGCAGCGCGTCCACCAGGTTGGTGGCCGACTTCTCGGCGAAGCCCTCCAGGTTGACGAGCTGCTCGGTAGTGAGATCGAAGAGGTCGGGGAGCTGGCGCACCAGCCCTTCGGACACGAAGAGCTTGGCCGTCTCGTCACCGAGCCCGGCGATGTCGAGGGCGTTGCGCGAGGCGAAATGGACGATGCGGCCGGCGAGCTGCGCCGGGCATTCGAAGCTGTTGGGGCAGACGGTGAACGGGCCGCGCTCGGTGAGCGGCGTGCCGCAGGAGGGGCAGGCCGCGGGCATCCGCCAGGCCGGCGCGCGTTCCCTGTCCGGCTCCTCGATCCGCTCGATGACCTGGGGGATCACGTCCCCGGCGCGCTGGACGCGCACGCGGTCGCCCTCGCGGACGTCCTTCCGGGACACCTCCTCGCGGTTGTGCAGCGTGGCCCGGGCGACCGTCACGCCGCCGATCTCCACCGGCAGCATGATGGCGACCGGAGTCACCACGCCGGTGCGGCCGACGCTGGGCAGGATCGACAGGATACGGGTGACCTCCTTGCGCGGCGGAAACTTGAACGCGAAGGCCCAGCGCGGATGGCGGGAGGTCCAGCCCAGCGTCTCGCGGGAGGCCAGGTCGTTCAGCTTGATGACCACGCCGTCGATCTCGTAGCCCAAGTCGTCGCGCCGCGCTTCCAGATCGGCGTGGTAGGCGAGGACGTCGTCCAGCGTGCTGCCGCGGCGCACCAGGTCGTTCACCCGCAGCCCCCAGCCGCGCAGCGCCTCCAGCACCTCCCACTGCGACGCGATCTCCAGCCCCTCCGAGGCGAGGATGTCGTAGGCGTAGAGGTCGAGCGGGCGGGAAGCCGTGATCTGGGGATCGAGCTGCCGCACCGCGCCGGCCGCGGCGTTGCGCGGATTGGCATAGGGCTCGTTCCCCGCGGCGAGCATGCGCTCGTTCAGCTTGTCGAAGTCCTTGGCGTGCATGATGACCTCGCCGCGCACGGCGAGGAAGGGAGGGACGGGCTTCTCGCCCTTGCCGCCGCCGCGCAGCCGCAGCGGGACGCTGGCGATGGTGCGCACGTTGGCCGTGATCCCCTCGCCGCGCTGGCCGTCGCCGCGCGTCGAAGCCTGCTGGAGCACGCCGTCGCGGTAGACCAGCTCCACGGAGAGCCCGTCCAGCTTGGGCTCGAGGACGTACTCGACGGGGGTTTTGGTACCGGCGTCGGTACCAGTGTCTGGACCGGCGCCGGCGCCCAGCCCCTTGCGCAGGCGCTCGTCGAAGCGGCGCAGCGTGGCCACGTCCTGGTCGGAGTCCAGGGAGAGCATCGGCGCCGCGTGCTCGATGGTGGGGAAGGCGGTCGCGGGCTGGCCGGCCACCCGCTGCGTGGGAGAGTCCTCGCTGATCAGGTCGGGGAACTGCTCCTCCAGCGCCACCAGCTCGCGGTACAGCTTGTCGTAGGCCTCGTCCGCGATCGCGGGCTGGTCCTTGACGTAATAGAGATAGTCGTGATGGCGGATTTCCGACTGCAGCTTCGCGACCCGCTTTTCTGCCGTCTTGCGGTCCACGGAGGGATGCTAGCACGGGGGGTGTGCTGATACCCTGGCGCGGATGACCTCCCTGTGGACGCGAGCCGGCCTCACCTGGGGGCAGCTTGCCTGGCGGCTCTGGCGCCAGCTCTGGGAGGACGAGATCCTGGGGCGTTGCGCCGAGTTGGCCTATTTCTTTCTCTTTTCGATCTTTCCGCTGCTGCTCTTCCTCACTACCCTCCTGGGCTACCTGAGCGGCAGGCAGGAAGGGGGCGTACGCCGTGGCCTCTTCTGGCTGATCTCCCGCTTCGCGCCGAGCGGAGACGTGACGACGCTGCTCAACCGGACCCTCGACGAAATCACCGCGGGGAAGAGCGGCGGCAAGCTCTACCTCGGTCTCCTGGCCGCCGTGTGGGTGGCCTCGAACGGCATGATCGCCGTCTCCCGCAGCCTCAACCGCGCCTTCAACCTGCGCGAGACCCGTCCCTGGTGGCAGCGCCGGCTGACGGCGCTGGCCCTCACCGCGACCTTCGGGCTCGTCATCCTCGTCGCTCTCGCGCTCCTCCTCTATGGCGGCGAGCTTGCCGACGCACTGGCCGAGCATTTCGAGAATGGGCCGTATCTGGTCGCCCTCTGGCACCTCGCGCGCTGGCTCCTGGTCTCCATCCTCCTCCTCCTCTCGTTCGAGATGGTCTACAATTTCGCGCCGAACGTGGGAGGCAAGATCCCTCGCCGTTGGATCACGCCGGGCGCCGTCACCGGCGTCGTCCTCTTCCTGAGCGCCTCCCTCGGCTTCCGCACCTATCTCTACTACTTCAAGTCGTACACGAGGGCCTACGGCTCCCTCGGCGCCGTCATCGTGCTCCTGGTCTGGTTCTATCTCACCGCCTTCGCCATCATCATGGGCGGGGAGGTGAACTCGGAGATCGCCAGGGAAGTCGACGCTGAGCGCCCCTTTGCCCCCTTTCCCCAGGGCCATCCTTGAGCAAGGCCTTTCTGCTTAATGGGTGGCACGTTCTTGGGAGCCCTGCAACTCAGGATCGCGAGACCAGAATCTCGGATCGAGTCACTCCAACCTCTCATCGTGACACCCGAACCTCGGATCGTGACACTCCAACCTGGAATAGTGACACTCCAACCTGGGATTGAGACGCTCAAACCTAGAATTGTGACACCAGAACCTCGGATCGAGTCACTCCAACCTCAGATAGAGACACTCCAACCTCGGATAGAGACACTCCAACCTCGGATCGAGACACTCCAACCTCGGATCGAGTCACCCGAACCTCGGATCGAGTCACTCAAACTTGGGATGGAGTGTCTCGAACCTCGAATCGCGTGACTCAAAACTGGGTTTGGGTCGCGCAAACTCAGGACCGTGCCGCGCAAACTCGAGTTTGGGCCGCGCAAATTCAGGATTATGCCACCCGAGCCCAGGATCGTGCTCAGAGCTTCGGGTACGTCGTGGAGATCGTCTTCGCGGGCGCCGGCGGGGCGCCTGGAGCTCCTCGTCCATACGCTTCCGGCGCGCTTCGTAATCGTCGCGGGTCATGGCTCCTCTGTTGCGATGCAAAATTGCATCACAACGCTGCAACACAACGCAACGCCGGAGGGCGATCTCCGCGAACCGACCGGGCTAGCCAGGCGCATCAAGCTCTATGCGGCCCTGCTGATGTTCCAGTCCCAAGAGCTCTCCGCTGGAGCTGCCGCCGAGCTCGCCGAAGTCGACCGTTTCACATTTGCCGTTGAATGCCGCAAGCACGGGATTCCGTTGGTCGACTACCCGGCAGAGGACCTCCGCGAGGAGCTGGCCGGGCTGCGGCCTACGGCTCCCTAGGCGCCATGGGAGGCGAGGTGAACTCGGAGATCGCCAGGGAGATCGAGAGATGAGAGCGGCCGAGGATGCCGGCACGGCCTGTGCGCCGGCGGCACAAGGCGTGCCGCCATGGAATGGCTCGTGCGGACGCGGCACGAGCGTACGGACGCTGGCACGGCTCGTGCGGACGTAGCACGAGGGTTCGGACGCCGGCACAGCTCGTGCGGACGCGGCACGAAGCTTCGGACGCCGGCACGAGCGTGCGGACGCTGGCACGGCTCATGGGGCAGGAGCGAGACTGCTACCGGTTCTTCATGCAGATTGCATGCGGCTAGCGCGCGCTGCTATGATGTCTCTATGGCCGTTCACCTGCAAATTCGCGATCTGCCCGACGATCTCCATCAGACTTTGCGCCACCGGGCAGCAAGGCGCGGCTTGAGCCTGCGCCAATACGCCCTTGAGGTCTTGCGGGAGCATTGCGAGCAGCCGACCTTGGACGAGTGGCTTGACGGCCTGAACCGGTTGGAGCCCGTTTCGCTCTCCACACCGGCTGCCGAGGCCGTTCGACAGGCTCGCGAGGCTGACGAAGCGGCACTGGTCGATGCCATCGGTCGTCCTTGACGCCTCGGCAGCCGTCGAGCTCCTGCTGCGAACCCCTGCTGGGAGGCGAGCGGAAGTCGCTCTGCGGGGCAGTCGGATCGTGGTCCCGGCTCATTTCGATGCCGAAGTGTTCTCGGCGCTGGGCCGCCTCGTGCGAGGGCGCGAGCTCGCGGAGGGGTCGGTTGAGCCGATCTTGAGCGAGTTGGCTCGCGCTCCCTTCGTCCGCTACACCCTGCAGCCTCTTCTCGCTGCCGCTTGGGGACTCCGGCACAACCTGGCACTGCGGGACGCGCTCTATGTCGCTCTGGCCCGCCGGCTGAAATCCATACTCGTGACCGCGGATGGTCGCCTTGCGCAGGCCCCGGCTCTTGGGGTCGCGGTGGTTCTGGTCGCGAACTGAGCCTGACGCCTTCGGCAGCTGTCCTTCGACCGTTCGGTTAGATCGGGTGCGTCGTAATAGACGACTCTGACGTGGCTCAATTTCGTGGCACCCTAAGCCCGGTACCTGCGTGATGCCCCCTCGTATGGGCCTCACGTCCCTGGCCAGGGGCGTGAGGCCCTACCCCAAGGGAAGAATTTGCCTTGCGTTTTCTGGCCTCGACTGGGAGCTGGGCGAAATGCCCACTCGACGCTCTGATCACCCCTGGAAGAGCGCCTATACTGCGGTCGCCAGCGCGTAAATGACGAATGACTCTATTGGTTTCCGGAGTCCTGCTCAACCTGAAGCCTTGGATAGGCGAAAAAGAGAGACGCTTCTGGGAGGCCGACATTCATCCGGAGCATCGGTATCGCGTTGGCGTGAAGGTGATCCGATTCGGATTGAGAAAGACGAAACCTGAATCGAAACTCAAAAACCTGCTCGGGTTCAGTCGCTTGAAATCGAGCAACTGCGGAGTATTCGCCCGCCAGCCAGTAGCACATCCTTTGGAGAGTTGCCCAGACGGTCACGAAATCGGGCTGCTTAGAAAAGCGTTCGTAGAGGTCATCGAGTTCGGCCCGCCTGTCAACATTGTTGGGAGCGACGGTCGGAGGGCGGAGCAAGCCGGAATCCCTTAGCTCATTAAACCACTTTTCGCGAAGTGGGGTTAGAGTATTAAGAATCTCGTCTCGCAGCAGGCGATCCTGAAAAGCGATATTGAGGCGGCGCGGCGCCTTCGGCTCGAGAAGGAATCCGGCTGGGACTTCGAGGTTTGGTTGTTGATTGGCAACGAAAACCAGTGCGGGGGGGGGCGAAATGCACCCCAGGAGAAAAGATGCCGGGCTCCGTCCTTCTCGCGTACGACCTCAACATTTGCGTCTCGAACGAAGAACTCGCGAGTCCGTGCTCTCAGGTTCAGTTCAACGCCGACGGTCCCGCCCGCCATGCTAAAGCCGACCTCGACGGTTTCACCCACTGGGTATAGGAGAAGGCGCCCTCGAAACCTGGCGAGGAGTTTCTGCAACTCGGGCCTAAACAGCGCTACCAGAGAAATCGAGGCGCTCGCGACCGTGGCGACATTGCGCCAAGTTTCCAGAGTGGTCTGTGGCATAATTCGCTAGCATATACCAATAGGCTTGGAGGCGAGGGAGATCGAGGGGCTCGCGGGCAGGCCATCCTTTGATGGAGTGGGCCCGTTGCGGCAAGCCCGGGAACGCCCGAGCTTCAGGCCAAACGAGTAGATCCGGCGTCATGCGCCGCTTTTCTCAATCTCATCCAAGGCCTCGCGCCAGGGAGTTCCAGCGCTCGGATCCTTCCGGTAGGCCTCGAGGCGGCGGTCGAGCTCCTTGGCCTGAGCCGCAGTGAGAGGAAGGCCCTCTGGCTCGTCTGCTAGGCTCTCCCAGAGCTCGTCGGCAAGGCGTACCCGTTCGTCCGGAGTCAGGTGACTGTAGTCGAAGAGTGGCTTTCCCATGATCCCGTATTCTACTCGCCAGGCTCGCGAGGCTGACGAATCCAAGCTAGTCGAAGGCCTTGGGCCTCCTTGACTCTTCTGCGAGCTCTCGCGCGCGCTGTCGCCGTTCCTCCTCCAGCAGCGAAGCCGCAGAGGTCCCAAGGTCGGTGCCAGGCCGCTGCGAGAAGCGTTCGTGCCATTCGTGGCGACCCATCTCGCGTTCAATGGCCACCAAGGCAATGTCGCTGATCGTGCGGTTGTACTGCTGCGCGTAGCGACGCAGGCGCTGGTGCAAGCCGTCAGGCACGTTCTTGACTTGCAGGCTTGCCATGCGATGACTATGGCGTGCTTGCGGCATGCCGTCAAGGATCCCGCCGCCTGATTGCGTGTGCCACGAGCGAGCCCTGACACGTCAGAGACACGTCAGAGCCGGCTGACACGCACGTCCTGGGTGCCGCGGCCGAGAACCGTTTCCCATTCTTCGAGCGTTTTTCATCTCCATGCGGATCGTGTGCTCTGCAAGGCGGTATGGAACGGGCCTTGCCAAGGGAGATGTCGAATCGCAAACGACCTACAGGAGACTGAAATGTCGAACGCGCAGCTTTTCCCCGGCAAGATCCAGCCCTCTCATGCGAACGAGATCCAGTACACGGCCTACACCCGCAACTTCGGGCTCGGCTCCGTGCTCTTCGTGACCGCGACCTGCTCCTACCCCGTCGGCCCCTACGAGATCTTCTTCCAAGGTGAAGGCGGAACCACTTGGACGCTGATGGAGAAGGCTCCGGAGATCTTCTTCAACCTGGTGACCTACCACATCGCCTGCACGACTCCCGGCCAGCCGCTCCTCACGACGCCGCCGACCATCACCATCAAGGACGGCTTCGGCGCTCATCAGGTGCCGGTCCAGAGCGGAGTCTGAATCGAGGCGCTCCTCAATTCCGGGTGAAGGCGTAGATGCCGTCGTCCGGGGTCGCCGCGTAGAGCTGGCGGGGGTTCTTGGGGCTCTGCGTCAGGCGCACCACGTGCCCGGGGAGACCGCTCACCAGCGGATAGAAAGTCTTCCCGCCGTTGGTGCTCCAGTAGACGCCGCTCAAGTCCTCCGCGCCGAGGGCGGCGGGGAAGTGCTCCACGGCGGCATAGAGGATGGACGGCTGTTGCGCGTCGATCAGCAGGTCGGTGACGTCGGCCGACGCCGGCAGCCTGCCGCCGCTCGACGGGCGCCAGGACAGGCCGTTGTCGTCGCTGCGCCAGATGCGCTCGGGCCGGTCGTCGCTGGCGCTGTTCCTGGTGCCGAGGAACAGACGGCCGGCATGGACCGGATCGATCAGCAGCGAGCGGGGCTGGCCGGCGTGCTCCAGCCCTCGGGAATGGAGCATGGTCCAGTGATCGCCGCGGTCGGTCGTCTTCCATAAGCCGCGCTGGTCCAGCGCCCAGAGCGTGCTCGGACTGCCCGGATCGAGGACCAGCCGCGGCACTCCCCCGACGCCGTTGAAGGGCGGGAGACAGTGGCGCGTGACGCCGCGGTCGTCACTGCGCGCGAGATCGCACCAAGCCGCATCGGTCCCCACGTTGTCGCCGGTGAGATAGACGACGTCGGGATCCTCCGGATCGGCCACGACCTCCGTCGGAGCGAAAGAGACATCGGCGGCCGGCTCCCACAGAACGGTCCAGCTCTGCCCGCCGTCGTCGCTGCGTGCGAAGTCCCGGCCGTCGGTGCCTTGCGAGCTCGCCGCGAGGTAGACGGTCTGCGGCTGATGCGGTGCGATGGCCAGGAGCTGATACGCCAGGAAACCGGTGACGAGGCCGGAGTCCGCCGGCCGCCAGCTCGCGCCGGTGCTGAGCGTCTTCCGGATGCCGGTCTCGGAGGCGCCGGCGTAGAGGATGCGCGGCTGCTCGGGATCGATGGCGATCGAGGTGATCGTGGTGGCATGCAGGCCGCGGCTCGCGGACTCCCAGGCGGCGGCGGCGTCACGGCTGCGGAAGACTCCGAGGCGAGACGTCCCGGCCCAGAGCGTCCCGTCTCCGGCGGTGCCGGCGGCATAGCGCTGCGCCGCGTCCGGTGGCGCCGCGGCCTGCTGCCAGGTCGCGCCGTGATCGGTGCTGCGAAAAGCGCCGGCGTAGACCGCGCCGTTGCGGTCCACGGCGAGCGGGTAGCCGCCGGGGGTGGCCTGCCAGGTGGCGCCGCCA
>Ga0075436_100000339_pt1 | contig 29854 bp, 27 predicted proteins | sample RhiMethybrSRZTD5_FD_75303 | JGI IMG/M metagenome (GOLD analysis project Ga0075436, IMG submission 75303) | Populus rhizosphere microbial communities from Tennessee, USA - Rhizosphere MetaG P. TD hybrid SRZTD5 | ecosystem: Host-associated > Plants > Roots > Rhizosphere > Soil | place: USA...
TGGTCTGGCCGTGTTGGCCGTGGTGCTCGCCTATGCTTGGGGCAGCCTCACAGCCAGCGTTCTCAGCGTGCCTGGGGTGACTACTCTCCTCGGCGCCGCCGGGATATCCAGTCTTATCCTGACCACTACCTCGACGCCCGCTGATGCATGGTACCGTAGACGTCGCCGTCGGCGGCGGCGCCACCGGGGTTGGGATAGTTTCTATTGGTGGGGGGACGACTGAGCGGTCCGTTCCACTAGAACTAGGCCACCAAGCCTAGTAGCGATCTACGATATAGCCCGGCCGAGCGCCATCAAGCGCCCGGCCGGATGTTTTGGTCGGGGCAAGCGCGTCTGTGCCTGTCCCGCGGCCACATTTAATCTCGAACTCAATCGGTGGGCTGTCCTTAAGATTGCGGAATTGCTTCGATCCAATTTTTGATCTCTTGCGAATTCAGCAATCTGAATGCGCTGTCTTCCGCCCGGCCGGATATCGGGCTGTCGCTCACGACCGTCGCGACAATGGCATCGCATTTGCGCGAAAGCGCGATTCCAATCGCAAATTGTCGCGTCCGGTTGGATGTGTAGACGGCGAAATGCCGCGCCCGGCCCTGAATGTTGTTGCCCAGGCTCACGGTCGTCCCCGGGGCCAATGGCGCATAGCGTTCGCTCAAGACGGCGAGATCGCCGACGCGATCGATTTCGTCATCGTCGCTCACTCCCCGGTAACAATCGCAAAAGCCGATTTTTGGCCGAATGTAAAAACTAACTTCCGTCCCGCATTCCTCGATCCCGCAATGAAAGGCGCGGCCTTCCGGCCATGCATCGACGGGAAACGGCCAGCTGATCGCGCTCCAGCCGGACTGCACCGGCGCCCCGTCCGCGGACAGAGCCGCGCTCAGGCCCCGGCCACAGAAAATCAACATAGCCGCGAGAAGCAAGAGAATGGCGCCGGGAAAGGCTTTGGTCAGCCGGTCCATTGGCGATCCTCCACAACTACCTATGATCGTCCACTTTTCAGTTCGGTGGCAGGCCGGCGATGGCGCGCGCCGCACCCGTCAGCTCAAGAATATGCAGGCCGGTATTGGCGCGGTCGACGATGTAAATGTAACCGCGCTCGTCGGTTTCCACATTGTTGGTCTGAATCGCGACCTTGCAGCGGTCTTGTCCGTCAACCTTGACGCAGCGCTTATCGGTCGCCTCGGTCACGCTCGGAATGAAGAACCCCACCTCTTTCGGATGGTAGGGATCGCGTATATCGACCGCCCGCACGCCGGCATTAAAGAAGCTGATAAAGGCAAGCTTTCTGTAGAACACCGGCGCCATGCTCTCGTTCGAGGAATGGGCGCCGAAACGGCCGCCGCGCTCACAGAAATTGCCGCTCGCCTCCGGAGCGGTGTAGCTCGATACGATCATGGGTCTCGACTCCACGGTCGTGTCCGCGAACCACACCATTTGACGAGGTTCCTGGCACTCGTTGAGAATTTCCTCGTCGACAATCATGACAAAATCCCGGACGCTGCCGAGCTTCTCTTTGGAAAACTCGGCGACCGGCATTTTTCCCAACGGATAGGTCGTGTGCGCCCCGTTCAGCGGCAGCATCTCAAGCTGGCCGACCACCGGATAGCGCAAATTTTCCGCCGTCGGCTCCTTCGGGCCGTTCAAGAGCTTGTCGCGATCGACGATCTGCAAGACGCCGCCCTTGTTGGTGCCGTAGCCGAAATACACCCGGTTGCCTTGCGGGCCGGTGGAGATGGGGCCGTGAAGTTCGGTCGGCACGAAACCGGTGGCGCCGGGCTCCTGGCCCGGTAGGCCGAAGTCGCGAATTTTCACCGGATGGACGGGATCGCTCAGGTCATAGACTTGGGTCATGCGCCGCGTGCGCCAGTCCGGCGCGCCCGAAACGAGAAAAGCGATCCCGGTATCGCACTCCCACCAGCTCTTGTGCGTGTCGCGCAAGCCGTCGAGCCGCACCAGCAGCGTCGGCTCGGCCGGCTTCGTCACGTCCCAGATTTCATGCGCTTGACCGCCGAAGGTGCGAAGCATGTAGACCGCGTTCGGGTCGCCATGCGGCAGCTGGGAGCCGTCGCATACGCGAACCATTTGCGCGCCGCCCTGCTCGTACGCGCCTTCCTGGCCGGGGATATGGGCGACGTAGCGCGGGTGAGCCACGTCCGTGACATCGACGATCGACGTGCCGTTAAACTCCGGTTGGCCGTTGAGCGGATTGATCGGCTTGGGCGTCGCATCGGTCCCGCCGTGGTGGCCAATATAGGCAAACCATCGATCGCCCTGACGATGAATGGTCGGCTGATAAGCGCTGCGACCCTGAAGATCGTTGTATCCGACGAGACGCATGTTATTCGCCTCGGGCGGGTCTCCGGGCTTCGGCGCCTGGGCGGACGCTGCTGTAATCAAAGCCGAGGCCGCGACCCACGCGATGCCGAGCGCACGGATGGGCAGGGCAGCATTCCTGCCAGGCCAAATGGTCCAGCCCGTTATCGCTCTTGCGGGCAAGCGCGTCGTCATCGCCAAACAATAGTACGGGGTAGTTGTTTCGGAAATAGAGCGGGAGTAATCGAGAACCAGTTTCGATCTTGAGGTGTGGAAATGAGCTATTTCGGCTAATAATGCCGAGATTCGGCAAGGCTCGAATCCATGGCAACCTGACCCCCATGCTGAAGTCCGGCGCCGATCAAAGTCAATCGCCTGCCGCTGCCGGCCATCTCGAACCCGGCGAGCCCCCGCGGCAGCGCAAGATCATTCATATCGATATGGACGCCTTCTACGCTTCGGTCGAACAGCGCGACAATCCCGATCTGCGCGGAAAACCCGTCGCCGTGGGCGGCTCGCGCGAGCGCGGAGTCGTCGCCGCTGCGAGTTACGAGGCGCGCAAGTTTGGCGTTCGTTCGGCAATGGCCTCGGTTACCGCGCGTCGCAAATGCAGCGAACTCATCTTCGTGAGGCCGCGCTTCGACGTCTATCGGGACGTCTCGCGGCAAATACGCGGAATCTTTGCCGAATTCACGCCCGTCATTGAGCCGCTGTCGCTCGATGAGGCTTATCTGGATGTTTCCGAAAATTTAAAGGGCATCGCATCCGCGACCGCGATCGCTGAGGAGATCCGCGCCAGAATTCGCGCCGAGACAAGCCTCACCGCTTCCGCCGGCGTCAGCTACAACAAGTTCCTCGCTAAGCTCGCCTCCGATCACCGCAAGCCCGACGGCCTGTATGTCATCACGCCAAGAATGGGAGCGGCTTTCGTCGAGGATCTGCCCGTCAGCAAATTTCACGGCGTCGGACCGGCGACTACCGCGAAAATGAGCAGGCTCGGCATCTACCTGGGCCGCGACCTTCGGGCGCAAACGCTAGCGTACCTTCAGGCGCATTTCGGCAAATCCGGGTCCTATTATTATTCGATTGCGCGCGGCATCGACGATCGCCCGGTTCGAGCCGATCGCGTTCGCAAATCGGTCGGGGCGGAGAATACCTTTCCGCACGATCTGACGGCGCTCGACGCCATGCGGCAGGCGTTGCAACCAATCATCGATAAGGTCTGGCGTTATTGCGAGGGATCAGGAATTCGCGGGCGAACCGTCACGCTAAAAGTGAAATACGCCGACTTCGAACTGATCACGCGCAGCCGGACCACGCCTGAACCCGTCGATAGCAAGCTAGACATCGAACGCGTCAGCATCGACTTGCTGATGCGACTCTTTCCGATCCAAAAGGGTGTTCGTCTTCTTGGTGTGTCGCTTTCCGCGCTCGGAACGGATCGGCTGGAAGAGAATTCACAAATGCATCTTGCGCTTTGATGGCAGCCTACCGAACAGGTTTTCGCTCAATTCCGGCGCGGTTCATTTGAGCCCGAAGTAAGCGCGCTGGAGAGCGTCGTTGGCGTGCACGTCCGCCACCGTGCCCACGAAGCCGACGCGCCCGCCGTCCAACGTGTACACTCGATCGGCAAGATCGAGGAATTTCACATTCTGCTCGGCGATCAGCAATGCGAGACCCTTGCCCCGCAGGTTCGCGAGCACGCGGACAACCTCCCTGACGAGGAGCGGCGACAGTCCCGCCGACGGCTCATCCATGATGACGAGCTTGGGGTTGCTGGCGAGCGCTTTGGCGATCCCGAGCATCTTGCGCTGGCCGCCGGAGAGACTCCCGGCGGCGGCGCGGCGGCGTTCGGCCAGCATCGGAAAAATCGAATAAAGCTCCTCGGCGCGCGACCGGGCCTCGGCCTTGGATAAAAATTGGGCGCCGATGCGGATGTTTTCGTCCACCGTCAAAGCGGGGAAACCCGACGTCTCGGACATGTAGACGATCCCGCGGCGCACCCGACGGTCGGTGCGCAGCGTGCTTATATCCTCGTCCGCAAAGGCAATGCGGCCGTGCCAAGCCGCAATTAAGCCCATCAGCACTTTTAGCAGCGTCGTCTTGCCGGCGCCGTTCGCGCCGAGAAGCACAACCGACTCGTTCCGGGCAACGACGAGATCTACCCCCCACAGCACCTGGACCTTGCCATAGCCGGCCTCGATGCCTGCTGCACTCAATAGCGGCGGCAGCAATGCGTCACGCTGCATCGTCTTGGCCCAGAAACACCTCGACCACGCGCGGATTGCGTATCGCGTCGTTCAACACACCCTCGAAAATTTCTTTCCCTGCATTCATCACGACGATGCGATCCGTCACCTGAGCGATGAAACCCATGAGATGCTCGACCACCAGAATTGCCATCCCTGAACGCGCGAACTCCTTCAATTTTGCCGCGATTTTCTCAAGCTCCGCCGGGTTGAGGCCGGCGGCGAGTTCATCCACCAGGAGAATTCGAGGCTTGGTCGCGAGCGCGCGGGCAAGATCGAGCAGTTTCTGTTGCACGCTGTTTAACTCGGCAGCCGGCCTCTCGGCGTGGGATTCGAGCTCGAGCAGCGTGAGCAAATGGCGGGGATCGAGACCCTCCCCAGCATGTCCGCCATAGGCGATCGAAACCTCGACATTCTGCAGAACCGTCATCGTGAGAAACGGCTTTGGAACCTGAAATGTACGGTTGATGCCGGCATGGACCAGGCGATGGGAGGGAAGACCGCCGATCGATTTATCGTCTAGCCGGATCGCTCCGCCATCCGGGGCATAAAGACCCGAGATGACGTTGATGCACGTGGTCTTTCCGGAACCATTGGGACCGACGAGCCCGAGAATCTCGCCGGCGTTCAAGTGAAGCTGAAGACCGTCCAGCGCCCGAAATCCACCGAAGCGCTTGACCAATCCCGTAACCTGCAGAAGCGATTGCGTCTCAGGGGACATCGATCCCCCAACGCCGCACGAGGGAAACAAGGCCGTTCGGCAGAAACAGAACAAGGCCGACAATGAGGGCACCGTAAATCAGCTGAAAATATTGCGGCGTCGAAATTCCGACCGCATTGTAGATGCCGTAAAGGATGACGACGCCGAGGATCGGCCCCACGACCGTCGCCGTTCCGCCGAACAGTGCGAAAACGATCGCGAAAATGGTGAACTCGCCGCTGAATACGGTTTCGGGATAGAACACCGAGGCGTACCAGGCAAACACACTGCCGGCGAGACCCGCGATCAACGCGCTCAATAGCCAAGCGATGACGCGCTCGCGCACCACATTGATACCGGCCATGCCCGCGCTGATGGTGTCTTCCCGGATGGCCTGCAGCGCCAGACCGAATTTCGAATGGCGCAGAAAAATAACGATGAACAAAGTCGCGGCCAAAACCGCAAGCGCAGCCGCATAGGCAAGCCGAGGATTGAAGACGCCGCTCAAGCTGATGCCGTAAGGCCCGCGCGTATAATCCTCGAGATTTGGGTTGGCGACAATCTGCAGCACCGCGAGCGCAGCCGCCAGATTGGCAATCGAGAAATAGGCGCCTGAGAGGCGAAAGAGCGGCGTCAACATCAGTGCGAGTACAAGCGCCGCCGACGCACCCACAACGATCGCCAGGAACGGCGGCGCCTGAAGGTGGAGCACCATCAGCGAGAAGCCGTAAGCGCCGGCGCCGAAGAACCCGACGTAGCCGAACGGCAGATAGCCGGTGAAGCCGTAAATGACGTTCACCCCCTGCGCCAGCACGATGAAGATGATGAAATTGAAGAGCAGAAGTTGGTTGCTATAGACGGAAGGCAACAGGGCAAACGCCGCCACGACCGGCACAAGGATGAGGAAAACGTCGCGCCCGAGTTTATGCACGGCGGGTCTGCCGACCAAGAAGCCCGCTTGGACGAAGCAACAGAACGGCGATCAGCAATAGATAAGGCAGGAGATTGGCCCAAGAACTGTAGTAGCTCTGCATGAACATGTAGGAAATGCCGTACACAAGTCCGCCGAGCAGCGTGCCGAGCGGATTGCCGAGCGAGCCGATGACGATGACGGCAAAAGACGTGATGGTGACTTCGGCGCCCATTGCCGGCGTTATGCTCCCCAATAAAAAGGGCGCAAAGACTCCGGCGACCGCGGCCAGCCCCAGCCCGAACCCGAAGGCGATGGCCGAAATCCGATCGACGTCAATGCCGCTCGCGATGGCTTCGTCGCGCGAGACCATCACCGCGCGCGTCAAATAGCCGAGCTTGGTGCGATAGAGATACCAATAGACGAGAAGAACGCCGATCCCGCTCGCGATCCCGCTCGCGACCCAGGCCGCGGGAAAGCTCTGCCCGAAGATATCGACCGGGCCGTTCTCGACCGTGCGGCCGGTGACGAAACTCAAGATCGCGGCTACCGCGCGGCCGAGTTGTCCGCCCGGAATCGATCGCTCGCTCGTGCCCCACAGAATGGTGGCGAGCGCTTGAATCACCTGCGAAAGCCCGAAAAATAGAATGAAGGAAAGCATTTCCGGGTCTTTCGCCCGCAACAGGCGCGGCACGATCAAGTAATAAAGCGGAAATCCCACGAGCAAGAAAACGATAAACGCAACAGGAATCGTGGGGATCGGATTGATGGCAAACAGCGAAAACAGCCAGAACGCCAGAAACGCGCCGAGCATGAGAAAGTCGCCATGCGCAAGATTGACGATGCGCATGACGCCAAAGACGAGGTTCAGGCCGAGCCCGATGAGCGTGAAGTAGAGGCCGAACAAGAGCCCGGCCAGCAACGTATAGGTCAACATCGAAGCGCGTCCGCTAATCGCGGCTTGCGCAGTGGATCGGTATCGACCACCCAGCCGTCATGGACGCGGATAAACCGGCTTGCCGTTCGCGACGTCGTGCGGCCAAACGGTGACGAATTTTATATGGCCATGGTCGTCCACACTGATCTGGCCGATCGGCGTACTCATGCCGAGCTGGGCGCCGTTCGCATCAAGCTCGAAGGTGCCGTCGAGGGTCTTGAGTTTTCCCGACAGGCTGAAAACGGCCTTGCGAATTTCCAACTGTTCGAGGCTTTCCGCGACTGACAGCGCCTTCTCGATCACGAGGCCGGTGTTGTAGCCGGCGACGGAATTGAATCCGAATTCGACGTTGCCGCCGGCGTATTTCTTGTTCCACAATTCCTTGTACTCCTTCAGCTTCATTCCGAAATTCGGCTCATATTCGATTTCGGACGACGTTACGTAGGTGAAAATATAATTCAAGGGCTTTACGCCGAGATTCTTTTCCAACAATTCGGTCTCGAGCCCGGGATAGATGCAGAACAGGAATTTGAAATTCACGCCGCCATCCTCGAGACTGTGAATGAAGGCGATGTCGTTCGGCGCATAACCGAGATGAATGACGGCGTCGGGATTTGCCGCGCGAATGTTGTTGATCAAGACCGCGTAGTTCGTCGTATCGGTCGGAATGCCCTGATCGTAGACGAATTCCACGTCGGTCCCCGCCTCCTTGATGAATTTGCGAACCGCGGTCGCCTGCGTTCCGGTAAAATCGTTCGTCGAGTACAGCATCGCCACGCGCTTGATCCCGAGGCTCTTGCCGTCATGGGTGATGAAATCCGCCAAGGGCTTCGGCCACACGGATGAGACCGGGTCGGACATCAACGCGATATAGGGATTGTCGGGCGTGAAGAACGCGGAACCGGTGCCGGTCTGGTCGAACAGGAACATTTTATTGTCGCGGGCAATCGGGACCCCGACCGACGTCAGAACCGAGCCTGAGTCGGAGACCAGGAGGTCGACCTTGTCTTGGGTGATAAGCTGATTGAAGAGCGTGGCGGCGGTCGCCGTGTTGCTTTGATCGTCATAGGCGACGAGCGTGATCGGGATTTTCTTATTGAAGGCTTTTATAAAAACACCACCCTCGGCGTTCTTTTGCTCGATCCAAAGCTTGAGGCCGTAATGCACGGGCATCGAGATGCTCGCGAAGCGTCCCGAGGACGCGTACAGCGTGCCGAGCTTGATTTCCTTGGGAGCCTCGGCGGCATACGCAGCGCCGAAAATCGATAGCAGCAGAGCGATGGACAGGCCCAGGCGAACTTTGCCGAACATTTATTTCTCCTCATTCCCGATTGATCGCCTTGTGCTCATTTAACAGCGGCCTCGCGTTTCCGCGCAAGCCGCTTGTGACACTACTGCGACGATCGATCTATTTCGAGGTGTGGGTCTGTGTTGCCGGTTGCACTGCGGTATCGGCATTGAAACAGGCTCCACTGGCTATAAGAGACTTGATCTCCGCCTCCGGAATGCCCGTTTCCCGCAGAATTTCGATACTGTGCTGGCCAAGCCGCGGCGCATCGCGATGAATACCGGGCTGGGAGCGGCTCCAACGGCTGGGCACGCCGAGATAACACACTTTTCCCTCGCTCGGGTGGTCGCTCGATTTGAAAAAACCCACCGCTTGGAGATGCGGATCGTTTCTTAGACGATCCAAATCGTTCAACGGCGCGCACGGTAAATCATGCCGTTGGAAAATCTCGATCCATTGAGCGGTGGTTTTCGCGCGCAGCACATCCGCAACAAGACCATAGATTTCATCGTAACGTTGCGCGCGGGCCGTTTGGTTTGAAAATCGGGGATCGGTCGCGAATTCGTCCCCGCGTCCGATCGCCTCGAAGAATCCTTTCCATTGCTTGTCGTTGTAGACAAGCAGGCAAAGATAGCCGTCCCGCGTGCGATACGGGCCGCGATGGGCGCTGAGAATCCGGCCATATCCCATTTCGCCGATCGGCGGATCGAACGAACTGCCGCCCAGATGATCGCTCAGGACGAATTGCGCCATCGTTTCGAACATCGGGATCTCGATGGATTGCCCCTGCCCCGTGCGCTCCCGATGAATAACCGCGGCGAGCACGGCGGGGACCGCGCTCATTCCGACAAGCCGATCGATGAGCGCGAGCGGCACATAACGCGGCTCTTTCGCGCCTACCCGCATGGCGAGCGTCGGTAACGCGCAAAGCCCTTGCATCAAATCGTCATAGGCCGGACGGCCGGCGTAAGGCCCCGTTTCGCCGAAACCAATCAAGCTCGCGTAGATGAGACGGGGATTGGCGAGGGTCAAATCCTCCGGGCCGAGTTTTAGCCGGCGCATCGATCGAAGGCGCACATTGTGCAGAAATATGTCGGCGGTCTTGCAAAGCTTTACCAGCGCATCCCGCGCGGCGGTCTGCTTCAAGTCGAGCACGATGCTTCGCTTGTTACGATTCATCTGCAGGTACATTGCGCCCATGTCGGCGTTACGCATTGGCCCGGTCTTGCGCATGATGTCGCCGCCAGGCGCTTCGACTTTGACGACGTCGGCTCCGTAATCGGCGAGCATTTGCGCCGCATACGGACCCATGACGAGCGAGGTCAAATCGATCACCCGAAGTCCTTGAAGCGGGCGCTGGGACGAAGACATCGGCTGACTCCCCGCTTCACGTAGCCGAGGAAGCGAGAGTGACCCGGGCGGGATTCTCTTCGTAGGGCGGCGAATAGATCACCAGAATTTTCGCCGGTTTATCGCCAATTGCCTTGAAAATATGCGGCGTGTCGGCGGGGAAAAAACAGCAATCACCCGGGCCCAATTCTCGGCTTTGTCCCGCGACTTCGGCGATCGCAGCACCTTCCAGAACATAACAAACCTGCTCGATCCCCGGATGCGCATGAGGATGGGCGCCCTCGCCTGACCGCAAGGTCCCGTGCACCACCTCCAAATGTTTCGCACCGGTGATGCTGGGCCCGACCAGCCGACGGTTGAGCGTGCCGCTGTGGTTGGCAGGACTGTATGCCGGCAGTTCTTCCGCACGAACGAAGTAGCGCGCTTGCATCGTTGGCCTCCGCATTGCAGACGGAATTCAATCGAAAAATGGGCAATCCCCCGAGAGCGCCCCTATGTTCAATAATCCAAAGCAGCGTGCAAATGCTATAAGGTAAAACTACGCCTTTGAAGCTGTAGACTAACGACCGCCATTTCAGTACCCGTAGTTTCCGGCCTACAATCCCTAGGAGCCTATTCAGGATCAAAAAACATGAAGAAACCCAAGTCGGTAGACATCGTGGTGGGAAAGCGAGTTCGATTGCGGCGGGTCGCGATCAAGATGTCGCAACAAGAGCTGGCAAAGGCGCTTCGTATTACCTTTCAACAGGTCCAAAAATACGAAAACGGGACCAATCGGATAAGCTGCAGTCGGCTCTATGACATCGCCCGCGCGCTAAAGACGCCGATCAATTACTTTTTCGCCGACCTTTCCGATAAGACTCCGGGACCCGATCACATTTTCGATGAAATCCCGACGGGCAGGATCAAGGACAGCGCCCAGTTGGTGCATGCCTTTCTCCAGATCCCCGACAAAAAAATCCGACGCAAAGCGATCGAATTGCTCGAAAGTCTATCGCGGGCCGGGGCGGTAGCGCGCGCGTAGCGGGCGCGCCGTCTTAAGCGTGCTTCCATTCCTCGGCGCTCGCGCCGGCGAGGGCCTCGACGCGCGCCTCATCGGCGGCGAGTTCCCGCGCCGATCCCGAGTAGACGACGCGGCCATCGTCCAGCACGTAGGCGTGGTCGGCAATTTCAAGACTCATCCGCGCGTTTTGCTCGACGAGCAGCACGGAAATTCCTTCGCGCCGCATCTCCGCAACAATCCTGAATACTTCGCGGACCACCAGCGGCGCCAGGCCTTGCGATGGCTCGTCGAGCATCAAGAGCTTCGGATTGAGCAAGAGGGCGCGTGCGATCGCAAGCATCTCCTGCTCGCCGCCCGAGAGTTGGCGGCCTCGATTCATCTTTCGCTCGCCCAGTCTCGGAAACAATTCGTAGATGCGCTGAATGGTCCACGGGCCGCCGCCGCGCTCGATCGGAACAAGAAGATTTTCCTCGACGGTCAAATTCGCAAACACCCGGCGGCCTTCCGGCACGTATCCGACCCCCAGCGCCGCGATCCGGAACGGCGGCAACCGCGTCGTGTCGCTGCCAAAAATGGCAATGCGCCCCTCGCGCGCCGGCGTGAGGCCCATGAGGCTTCTGAGCGTCGTCGTCTTGCCGGCGCCATTGCGGCCGAGAAGGGTGGTGATTTTTCCTTCCGCGACCTCGATCGACACGCCATGCAGAATGTGGCTCTTGCCGTAGAAGGTGTGAATATCGCGGGCCTCCAAGGCGGCACTCATGCGGCCTTCCCCAGATAGGCGGCCTGGACCGCTTCGTTGGCGCCGATTTCCTGCGGCGTTCCATCCGCCAGCAGCTTGCCCTGGTCGAGCACCGTGATGCGGTCGGCGAGGTGAAATACCACGCGCATGTCGTGCTCGATCAGCACGATGGTGAAATTGCTGTCGCGATGCAGCCGGCGAATAAGCCGGGTAATCTCGTAGGTTTCCTGGTCGCCCATACCGGCCGTCGGTTCGTCGAGCAAGAGAAGCTTGGGGCGGAGCGTGAGCGCCATCGCGATTTCGGCCGCGCGCTGATCGCCATGCGCGAGTTCGCCGACGAGCCGGTTGGCTTTGGCGGAAAGCCCGACGAGCGCGAGCGTTTCCCCGATCTTGCGCTCCACGTCGGCCGTTTCCGCGCGGGTAATCCACGGCCGCAGGCGATAACCGGCCGCCACTTCCGCGCCGATACGGACGTTCTCGTGTACCGTGAGTTCAGGAAAAATCTCGGTGATCTGGAACGTCCGCGCCATGCCGAGCTCGACTCGCTTGGTTACGGAGAGCCCAGTAACGTCGTTGCCGCCGAATATAACCCTTCCGGAAGTCGGCGGGAAAAAACCGGAGATCAGGTTGAAGAAGGTGGTCTTGCCGGCGCCGTTCGGACCTATGATGGCGCGCAACTCCCCCTGCTTTACGGCAAGCGACACGTCGCGCACGGCAACGAGGCTGCCGAATGTCTTCGTCGCGTTTCTGACTTCTAACAGGCTCATGCTTCGCTCTTGCGCCGGATCACGCCGAGGAGCCCGCGCGGAAAGAACAGCACTACGAGCACAAACAGCAATCCGACAAAGGACATCCAGTTGACCGTGACGCTCGATAGATAATCCTGCAAAACGACGAATAGCGCCGCGCCCAGAAGCGGTCCCCAGAACGAGCGCATTCCGCCCATAACCGCCATCATCACGAAATCGCCTGACTGGCTGTAATGCAACCCGCGCGGATCGGCGAAGTTGTTGACGAGCGCGTAGAGCGCGCCGGCAAATCCCATGAAGAAGCACGACAGCGTGAAGGCGATCCAGATATGCCGCTCGACCGGAATTCCGAGGAAGCGCGCGCGGCGCTCATTCTCGCGGATCGCGAGCATGGTGCGACCGAAGGGCGAGCGCAAAATAAAGCCCATGAGGGCGACGGCGAGCGCGAAGCACAAGAGCACGAAGTAATAGAAGGCGGTGGCGTCGCTCAGGATGTCGACGGTGGTGAATCCCAAATGCAACGGCTGGCGGGAGAACGGACGCAAGCCGTCGTCGCCGCCGGTCAGCGACGACCATTGAAAGGCGATGTAATAGAACACCTGGCCGAAGGCGATCGTGACCATGGCGAAATAGACGCCGCGTCGGCGCACGATCAGCGCGCCTAAGAGGCCGCCCAGCACGCCGCCGAGCACGGTTCCGCCGATGAGTCCGAGCGGCGTCGACAGCGCGATGAATTTCAGCATCAGGCCGCAGCCATAGGCGCCGAGCCCGAACCACGCGGCATGGCCGAAGGAGAGCACGCCGGTGAATCCGAGAAGGAAATTGACCGACATCGCCGCCAGGCCCAACACCAGGACGCGCGTGCCGAGCGCCGTATAGCCACCGAGCGGCGGCATCCAATAGGGCGCGAGCAACAGCAAGAGCCAGATGGCGGCGATAATGATCAGCTTCCGCGCCTGTTCACCGCTCATGTCATCATGCCTTCTTCACCCAGCAATCCACGTGGCCGGATCAAGAGAACAACCGCCATCAGCACGTACATGATCGCCTCGCTCGCCGCCGGTAGAAATACCGCGGCCAAGCCCGACGCGACGCCGATCAGCAATCCGCCGAGCAGGGTGCCCGTCAGACTGCCGACGCCGCCGACGATGATGGCGATGAAGCTTGGCATCAGCACCCCCGCGCCCATGGTCGGCTCAAGCCCGAGTTGGCCTGCGGCGAGCACGCCGGAGACCCCCGCGAGATAGATGCCGACCGCAAAATTAAGCGAGCGTAGCGTGCGCACATTGACGCCGAGCGCCGACACGGTTTCGAGGTCGAGGGTGCCGGCACGGATGCGAATGCCCAGGCGGGTGTAGCGCAACAGCAAAAACAGCAATGCGACGATGAACAGCACGACCGTCACCATGAACACGCGATAGCCGGTGATGAAGAAAAAATCGTAGCTCAAGGGCTGGGCGAGGAATTCCGGGACCGTCACCGGCTTGCCTTGCGCGCCCCAGATGAAGCGCGCGCCGTCTTCGATGATGAACGCAAGTCCGAAGGTGAGAAGGAGGCTATAGAGCGGATCGCGTCCGTAGAGCGGCCGGATCAGCACGCGCTCGACAGCCAGACCGATGACGGCGGTGAGCGGCGGCGCGATCAGCAATGCGCCCCAAAAGCCGACATAGGGCGTGATCGTATAGGCGATATAGCCGCCGACCACGAGAAAGCCGCCATGGGCGAAATTGATGACGTTGCTTAAATTGAGGATGAGCGACAGGCCGAGCGCCATCAGCACGTAGAAGGCACCGATGATCAGCCCATTCGTGACGTTGAAAAGGACAAGCTGCGTCATAAACCCGAGCCCGGATGGAAAAGCGCGCGCAAATATAGCCGGCCCGGAGAGCAATGCCATGCTCCCCGGGCCAGCGGAAGGATAAATTCAGCTTAGGCCGGCCACTGCAAGGTGCAGCCGGTCTCGCTCTCCGGCGGCGAGGTCTTGTCGCCGGGCACCACGTCGTTGACCTTGAACAAGTCCTCGGGGTCCCCCGCGGGCTTCGACACGGCCTCGCCGACGAAGGCCGAGGTCATCAGCTGATGGTCGCCTGCGCGGTAGTAGCACTTGTTGGGCTGGAGTTTGACCTCAGGCGGCAGCTCGAAGCCGCCCAGCGCCTTGGCAAGCTTGACGCCCTCGAGCGTCTTTTCCTTGTTGGCGACGAGCGCGTAGGTCATCATCGATGTATAGCCGAACCAGTGCCGCGCGGTCGGCACCTTGCCGTTGTTCATCTTGCGGATGTCGGCGACGAACTTCTCGACGCCCGGCACGCCGGGCTGCTTCCAGTACCACTCGAACATCCAGATGCCGACACGCGCCTCGGGCGGCATCGCCGCGAGCGATTCGAGCTCCTGCTGCAATCCGGCGACGCGGATCTGCTTGTCGATGCCGAACTGCGCGATCTGCTTCATGCAGTTGATCATGTCGCCGCCTTGCGGCAGCACGAGGAGCACGTCGGGATTGGCCGCGCGCGCCTTGATCAAATAGGCGGAGAAGTCGGTGGTGCCGAGCGGCGTCAGTTCGTTGCCGGTCATCGTGCCGCCGAACTTATCGAGGTCTTTCTTCGCCGCCTGCTGCAGCGTGTGGCCGAAGGCGTAATCGGGCGTGATGAAATGCCACTTCTTGCCGTATTTGGTGAACAGCTGCTCCGCGACAGCGTTGGCTTCCATGCTGGTCGTGTTGCAGACGCGATAGACGTTCCAATGGCAGTCCTTGCCGGTGACGCCATCGGTATGACCGCCGGAGACAATGTGCAGGATGCCCTTCTCGTGCGACACTTGCCCGATCGCCAAGGCGATCGCGGAATTGACGTCGCCGATGAGGAACTGGATGTTGTCGCGCTCGATCAGTTTGCGTGCCTTCTGCACGCCGGTGCCGACGTCGTTGGCCGAATCCTCGACCAAGAGTTCGATCGGACGGCCGAGAATGCCGCCCTTGGCGTTGATCTGCTCGATGGCGAGTTTGGCCCCCGTTACTTCGTTTTGCGCATAGGCGGCATAAACGCCGGTGAGCGGATCGATCATGCCCACCTTGACCGGGGTCTCGCCCAGGGCCTTGACGACGAAGGGCGAGGCAATTTGCATCGCGCCGATGGCCGCCGCGCCTTTCATGACGGTCCGGCGGTTGATTTTGTTTGGATTCCACTTAGACATGATCGCTCCTCCCGTATTTCTATTTCGTTGCCACTGTAATCCTGGCTTGGACGTCAATCTTGGCTTAGACGTTGCCTTTCTACAAGATCGCCATTGTCTGCGGGAATCCTGCGCTTTAGCGGCGCGAGCCCCTTAGCGCCGCTATTTACTACTTAAGTACGGCCTTCCGGTCGGGTGTGTTTTATGCCGAAACCGAGGCAGACCAGCACAAACCAGGCCTCGTCGCTTTTATGCCCGCGGGCTAGGCCCGCCGGCGCGGCTGTTGCGAGCAAGCGGCGCGGGGGCGCATTTTTAGGCTGCGCGGACCTGTCGCAAGAATTGATCGACTGCTTTTGCAAGCTTGTCGGATCGTAGCGAGAGTTCTCCGGCGGCGTTGGAGACAGCGCCTGCCACTTGGTCTATTTCCGTAGCGGCCTGGGATCCTTGCGTGACGTTTGCTGACACTTCACGCGTTCCCTGGGCGACGGCATTTGCGCTCTGAGCAATATCTTGCGTCACCGCGCCTTGCTGCTCAACGGCCCCCGCCACGGTGCTGGCGATTTCATCAAGCCGAGCGATGGTTTTCGTAATTGCGTTCATGGCCTCAACGGCGCGAGACGTCGTTTTCTCGATCGAGGAAATTTGCTGCGCAATGTTTTCGGTTGCTTTTCCGGTTTGAGCGGCAAGGTTTTTTACTTCTTGCGCAACAACGGCGAACCCGCGTCCGGCCTCGCCGGCACGGGCCGCCTCGATGGTTGCGTTCAGTGCCAGCAAATTGGTCTGGGCTGCGATACCGCGAATGAGTTCGCTGATATCACCGATCTGGCCAACCGAGATCGCAAGACTTTCGACGACGCCGGTCACCACTCTAGCGTCGCCCGCAGCCTGGCGCGCCACGGCGGCAGAATCGCGAACTTGCACCGAAATGTGATCGACGGACAGAGCTATTTCTTCGGCCGCTGCGGCGAGATTCTCCACATTGGTTGTCGCTTCCTCTGCGGCCGCTGCCGTGGCGGTGGCATGAGCCTGATTGCTGCTTGCGCTCATGATCATCGTGCTCGCAGAATCATTCATGTTCTTGGACGCGCGGTTTAAGGCCCCGATAATGTCGGAAACCGCTCGCTCGAAATCGGCCATGGCGGCATCGACCTGCTCGCGGCGAGTTTCGGCCTGTCGCGAGCGCTGAAGCTCGTTTACGCGCGCGGCACCGACTTCAACCGTTGCCGTTCGAAAGACAATCAGAGCTTTCGCCATATCGGCAATTTCGTCCCGCCCGTCTTGCGGGATTTCCGCGCTCGTATCGCCGCTCGCAATCTGACGCATCGCCTTGCTTAACAAGCCTAGCCGGCGAACGAGGCTGCGCTCGACGTACAGCCAAGCCACCAAGCCTGCTCCCGCCAGGGCGGCGATCGCAAGCGCGATCAGCAGCAAGCGGCCGGAACGAATTTCTTTTTCGGCGCGGGAAGCGAGGACTTGAGTGTTCTGGTTGTGAAATTCGACCAATCGATCGACGGCTTGCTTCAGTCGAACGGCTTCCGATTGAGTATCCGCAAATGCGGACTCTGCGTCCTTAAGAGAGGTCAATTCGCGGTTGCGGAGCATAATGACCCCGTCCTTACCCGCGACAGCTGCCATTCGGCCGTATAGCTCGGTGAGCTTCTGCCGTTGTTCGTTGTTCGGCATTGCGTTCAGGTTTGCATCGATCTTACGCTGCGCCGCGTCGATAAGATCGCGCAGCGGCTGAAGACGCGCCCGCTCCGTCGCCATCGACGCTTCCGTCAACAGGCCGGCAAGCAGATTGACCTCTGCCTGCACTTCGAGTGCGCGCCGCAATAGTTCGACCAGCTCGATCGACGCGCCCTTAACGCCCACGATTTTGCTGGCGGTCATCAGATCAAAATTCGCGTCGTCAATGACCGGGGTGATCGTCTCCAGGAATTCCTCGTGAACTTTTCGAACCGAAAGGGCCAGGTTTTGACGCTGGTTGGAGATCGCGATGCGCTCGGCAACCGCCCGATTCAACGCATATAATCGGTCGGTCATGGCGCCCTGAGCCACATCGATTTCCGCGCTTTGACTGTCTGTGGTTCTACGAAGCCTCTCGATGAGGCCGACAAGATTCTGTTCCTTGTCGCTGAGCTCGCCCGCAACCTCCGCGCGCTGGCGCTCGTCCGTGACCGCCATGAGTCTCGGCGCTGTAGCGAGGAGATTACTTGTTTCATCGGCGAGTCGAAGCGATTGAACCATGGCCGGCGCGCTGCGAGAAACAATTTCGGTGGTCGTCCAGCCGATATTGTTGAAAATATATAGCGCGATCAAAGATCCAATGACCGTCATCGCAGCGGCAAAACCAAACGCGACGTAAAGGCGCGCGCGAATCGTAGCGAGCCACTTTCGCAGCGCTACGGGATTATGCTCTCCCAGCGCCCGACGAATGTTAGGTATCAAGAAGTCCAATTTCATTTCAGATCACCGAGACAGCGCTCCGCGTTATCGCGACGACGTTTTAAAGAGCCGGGTTACGGACCTAAACAATCCGTCGGACTGCAAGATCGTGAAGAACACCTCATCCATGCCTTGATTTTTGTTCGACGCGTAATTGAGTTTTACGCCGCCCAAGTCGAAACCGCCCTTGGCGACGGCGTCCAGGAAAGCTTCGCGCGTCGGCGCCTCGGGAATGCGCTTCAGTGCTTCGCCAACCAAACGTCCGACCAAATAGCCTTCCAAGGAGACGAATTCCGGTTTGCTGCCGGCCCTCATAGCCTGCATTGCGGCCTGATAGGACGCCACGACCGGAATGGAAGCGTCCCAGGGAAAGGGAACGACCTGACTGACAACGACGCCGGCTCCGGCACCGCCCAGTTCGCGAGCGAGTGCATTCGAACCGACAAACGAAATGGCGACGAAGATCGGATCGAATTTTTGCTGACGGGCAGCTTTCACGAACTCGGCGATCGGCTTATAGGGACCGACCGTGACGACCGCTTGCGGCTCCCCTTTCATGATATCGAGGAGCGCCGACTTGACCGCCGTCGTATTGCGCTTGAAGCTTCCCGAAGCGACCAGAGACATGTTGCGCTTGGCGAGCGCGATCTTGACGCCTTCGAGGCCGGCGAGACCGAAGGCATCGTCCTGGTAGAGGATCGCGATCTTCGAAATGCCGAGATCCTTCGTCAGATGTTCGACCCAGGCCTCGGTTTCCTGATAGTAGGAGCCGCGAACGTTGACGACATAGCGATTGTAGGGATTGCGCAAGAATTCGGCGCCAGTGAACGGACCGATAAACGGCACTTTGGCCTCGGTCGCGATCGGCTGCGCGGCCTTCGATGTCGGCGTCCCGACCGCCCCCACGAGGGCGAATACTTTTTCCTCGTTGATCAGCTTTTTCGTCGGCTCGATTGTCTTATCGGGTTCATAGCCGTCATCCAACGACTTCAATTCGAGCTTTCGGCCATTGATCCCGCCGGCGCGATTGACCTCCCCGAAGGCCGCCAGGATGCCCTCTCGCATGCCTTGACCAAGCGCCTGTGCCGGCCCTTCAAGAGCAGCGACTTGGCCGAAGATGATCTTGTCCGGAAAGACGCCATTCTCGGCGAGCGCTTCCGCGGCGGGAAGGCCCAATACGAAAAGCGAGGCCAAAAACGTAGAATGAAGCTGACGAATCATCATCAACAAAGCCCTCTGCTTCAGCCGATATGGCCGCGGCTGCGGGCATGCCCCGGTCCACGGCCGATTCTTATGAAATAGTGGGCGTCTATAGTTAATGAATCTTCACCAGGCTGTTTCCCCATGGACCAGAAGGGTTCAGCTAATCCGCGCCAATGACCCGCCGGAGGATCTCCGTTGCATTGAGCGGGGCGTGATCGGACGCCCAGGCGACAAACTGATCGGGGCGGACCAGCACAAGGGCTGCCTCGTAGCGTTCCCGCCCGCCGGCGCGGCTGTCGCGAACGAGCTTGAGCGGAATCCGCAGCACCCGCGCAGCCCGCTCGAACTCGTTCACGACGTCGCCGTCTTGGTCGAATGCAAGCAGCGTGAAGCCGGCACCGAGTTCTTCGAAGATATTACGCCCCCAAGACAGCGGCTGCGGCGCCAAGTGATGTCCCGCCCGCGCCGCGAAACGATGCAATCCCACCGCGTTGCATCTGCTGCCGGGCGGCCCCCACACGATCGATGAGCCCCGGTAGTTCGGCTCGAAGGTGTTCACTTCCGAGCGGGCGCCGGACTGGCGCTCCTTCCACTCTCGCTCGAAAGCATCACGGTCGCGTTCGGGGCTGAAATTCTCGAGAAAATCCCGGTCGTTCTTGATCGCCTTTTCGATAAAGTCACGGGCCGTGGACTCAAAAACCGGCCGCCGTTCCGCGCCGTAGGTGTCGAGAAGCCCCTCGCCGGCCCAGCCCTGCAGCGTGGCGGCAAGCTTCCAACCAAGATTCGCTGCGTCCTCGAGGCCGGTATTAATGCCGTAGCCGCCATAGGGCGGATGGCTGTGCGCCGCATCGCCGGCAATGAAAATCCGCCCGTTGCGGTAGGCGTCGGCGACCGCGACGCGCAGTTCCCAGAAGCCGATGTGCTCGAACTCCACGTCGAACTCCGCGCCGGCCGCCGCATGGAGATAGCCGCGGAAGTCGAGATTCTCCTTCGTCGTGCCGGGCGGGACCGGCGCGTGAAAAAACCACGTGGTGCCGAGGTCGACGCGGCCGAAAAACTTCCAGTAGCCTTTCAAATCGGGATGCAGGACGTTGTAGAACGACTTACCCGGGAAACGCTCCAACAAGCGGTGAAGACCTTTCGAGCGGAAGACGAGCAGCACCATCAGCCGGTCATGGTCCGAATGCGTCTGCGTGATCCCGGCTTGCTCCCGCACCAAAGAGCGGCTGCCGTCACAGCCGACGACATAGCTGGCGCGTAGCGTGCGGCGACCACCGCCGTCGCGCCCGGCAATCGCGACCCGGACGCCGTCGTGGTCCTGGCTTATCGCTTCGGCGCTCCAGCCATACATCGCTTCGATCGCCGGAAGTTCGCCGGCGCGCCGGCGCAGTACCGCTTCGGTCGCGTACTGCGGCAGTCTCTCATTGTCGGCGAAATAGAACGGACGAACGAGTTCGCGCTGCAACCAGTCATGGTGGTAGCGGCCGAGCAGCGTTCCATAGGCGGTCATGCCGCCGATGCCGTATTCCCGCGGGATGGTCCGCGCCGCCCGCAGTTCCTGCTCAGCTCCCCAGAAGTGGAAATGCTCCATCGTCCGCTGGGTCATGTTTTGGCCCTTCGGGATGGGTTGCGGATTGGCATAACGCTCCACCGCGACCGAAGGGATTCCGCGCTGCCCGAGTTCGATGGCGAGCCCCAGGCCGACGGGCCCGCCGCCAACGATGATGATCTCTGGATTTTGTCCCTTCGATCGGTCCACGGTTCTCGTCTCTTTTGCGCGTCCGCCTGACGTCGGATAGTCTATCTCGATTAGCCGGCTTCAAGACCGGCGGAAAAAGCAGTTGCGGGGGGACCCATGGCACAGGCTTCCGGTACGATCGATGTTGCCGGCTTCATCGATGAGCAGCCGGTTGGCCGCTTCCAGATTCGCCTGTTGCTCGCCTGCGCCGCCGTGCTCTTCCTCGACGGCTTTGATACGCAGGCTATCGGCTATGTCGCGCCGGACCTTGCCCGTGACTGGGGGCTCGCGCGCGGCGCGCTGGGGCCCGTGTTCAGCGCCGGCCTGTTCGGGTTGATGATCGGCGCGCTTGTCTTCGGCCCGGTCGCCGACCGCATCGGACGTAAGAAGATCATTATCTTTAGCACCGCCGCCTTCGGCATTGGCACGCTCGCCACCGTCTTTGCCCAGGATATCACGAGCCTTCTCGTCATCCGCTTCCTCACCGGCCTCGGCCTTGGCGGCGCACTGCCGAACGCGGTGGCGCTCACTTCGGAGTTCAGTCCGCATCGCCGCCGGGCCACCATGGTCATGGCGATGTTCGTCGGCTTTTCCGTGGGTGCGGCACTCGGCGGGCTGATCGCCGCCGCGCTGATCCCCGCCTTCGGCTGGCGATCCGTCTTCCTGATCGGCGGCATCGCACCGCTTATCCTCGCCCCGTTCCTCGCGCTCCGCTTGCCCGAATCCGTCCGTTTTCTCGCACTCACCGGCCAGGCGGACGCGCGCGTCGCCGAGCTCCTCGCGCGGGTTGCTCCATCCGTTCGCTTTCCACCCGCGATACGCTTCGGGATACACGAAGCGAAGCTCGCGGGCTTGCCCGTCGCCCATCTGTTCAGCGAGGGGCGCGCCTTAGCGACGCTCGTGTTGTGGATCGTGTTCTTCATGAGCCTGCTTGACCTTTATCTATTGTCGAACTGGCTTCCCACCGTGCTCAACGACCTCGGCGCATCGGTCTCGATGGCGGTGGCCGTCGGGGCGATGTTTCAGGTCGGAGGCGTGGTCGGCACCTTCGCCCTCGGACAATTCATTGACCGCTTCTTATTCCGCGCACTCTCGCTCACCTATCTTCTCGCCGCGGTCGCGGTGGCAGCGGTCGGCTTTTCCGGCCAGTCGATTGCGCTTGCGACGCTGGCGATCTTTTGCGCGGGGTTCTGCATCATCGGCGGGCAGATCGCCGCGAATGCGCTCGCCGCGACCTATTATCCGACGATGATGCGATCGAGCGGCGTCGGCTGGGCGCTCGGCATTGGGCGGATCGGATCAATCGTCGGGCCGCTGATCGGCGGCATCCTGTTTGCCCGTCACGTCGGCGCAGAATCCCTGTTTCTGGCAGCGGCGGTGCCAGCTTTATGCGCGAGTCTCGCCGCGTTCGCGCTTATCCGTATTACCGGACGGAGCGCGCCCGCGACGGTTTCGAGCGCGCGGCCGGCGCCCACCCTCGCAGCCGGCGACGAATAGGTGGCGATGAAAGACCGTAATGGCCGAGCGGCAGGCCGAAGACGCGCGTAGAGCTGTCGGCGACGATGTTGCATGCGTCGACCGGAGCAGGGCACCACAGCGGCTCGGGGTCTCATTGATCTGGATCGGATAACGTCCGAGACGCGCTAGAAGCGAACATTTCATTCCAGACGGTCGAGTTCTGTCGCGATCCTGAAACCGGCCTGGCATCGTTCCGGCCTCAACCCAAGAGTTTGATCGCGCTGTCGATCGCGGCCTGCAGAAAATCATCGGTCTCGGCCATCGGGTTTCCGGCGGCAACAATCTTATGTGCCGGAACAACCGCCGCCGTGAATTCGTGTGTATGCCAATGGCCGAGCTTGGGCAGGGCCGGCAGCGCCGCGTGATCGGGTTGCGGATAGACCGACACGTAGAAATAAGGCTCGTCGTAATATCCGTCTCCCGGCGAAAGCCCGGCGCCGACATAGCCGGGCTCGGGCTTCCGCGCCGAGAGCGTAATCAAAGTAGCGAGGTCGAAGTGATGCGGCCAGCAGCGCACGGACGAGGCCGCCAGCTTTCGCCCGGTCATTTGTCCATGGACACGGCCGAGGGAACAATCGGCATTGGCGAACCAGGCTGCAAGCTCGGCCAAGGCATCTTTCAGCCCAGCCGTATCGTAGGCGGCGCCTTGGGCTATGGCGTGCGGAGGTATCTCATAGGGTAAGGCCGCATCGAGCGTGCGTGCGTCAAGGCCTTGCGTGCCGAGTCGCGCGCCGAGCCACTGGCGTGCTTGCGCATCCGAGCGGCCGTCGAGAGGGAAAGATTGGTCGCGCGCCGCCCCTTCGCCTCCCTGCCACACAAGCGCGAGATGCGAAACTTTCAGACCCAGCCGCGCGCCGTCTTGAAACGGATGCGTCGTGAATCCGTCGAGGGCATCGTCCCAACCCAAATTCGTATGGCCGTAGTCGGGCTGCGGTGGGACATAGGCGCTCCCCGCCCGCCCGAGCCATTGCAGGGCATGATGGGCTTGCAAACGGGCTTCGCTCAGCGCGTGTCGGTCCACGCCACGAAATGGCCGCCAACGACGATCTTTCGCAGAAGCGTTTTGGCGCGCGGCCATGGTGCTGTCGTGCCGTTGCGTCTCTTGTTGGAATTCGGCTTGACGCAGTTTCGATGGATCGATGCTATCGGGTCAGACCGCGAGGTCAATCGGCAGGCCCACGTCTGTCGGCCTGCTGCGATTGTAAGCGCAAGCTGGGTGGGGCAGAATTCGGACGCGCCTGGCTTTGGCCCTTCGATCTGGAAAAATATCGGATGAGTTCCATGGCCGCCATTCTCCTTTTCGCCGTCGCACTCTATGCCGCGGCCGGTATCGCCACCGGCTTGGCTTTCGTGCTCTTCGGTGTCACGCAGGTGTTTCCGCATCCCGTATCCGTGACACCGGGCGCGCGCATTCTTCTGCTGCCGGGCGCGACCCTGCTCTGGCCGTTGGTACTCCGCCGCTGGCTGAAATCCCGAAGCCATCGATGACGCGGAAACATCGATCGGTCCACCGTATGCTCTGGCCGGTCCTGGCGTTGACGCTGGCGTTGGGTTTCGCCATGGCGCTTTACCTGCGGCCGCCGGTTGTCGCAGAGCCTGCTCCGTTGACGAAGAGCCAGCAATGAGCAGCGGATACCAGGCGGTAATGTGGAACCGCGCGAAATATATCTATGACGCCATCCTCCTCCTCGGCGTCGCTGCCTATATCAGCGGTTTCATGTATATCGGCGCGCAATTGCATCCGCCGAAGAACGCGCCGGAATGGATTGATCTGCGCATTCGTGCCTTCGGTACGTGCGCATTCTTGATGCTGACGATCATTCTCTCGATCGGGCCGCTCGCCCGCCTCAATCCGAAATTCCTTCCGCTGCTCTACAACCGCCGCCATTTCGGGGTGCTGACGTTCTTCATCGCGGCATTTCATGCCTGGTCGATGGCGGAATGGTTCGCAATCCAGAACGCGCTGCCGAACCTGGTGCACGAATTCTTCGACTGGCCGAATTATCTCAAGTTCATCGGCTTCCCGTTCAAGACGCTCGGCCTCAGCGCGCTCGTCATCCTGCTGCTGATGGCGGCGACGAGCCATGACTATTGGCTGAACTTCCTCGGCCCGCCGGCCTGGAAGGCGCTGCACATGGCGATCTATGTCGCCTATGGGCTCGTGGTGCTGCACGTGATGCTGGGTGCGGTGCAAGACGATCGCGGCCTCTTCATTCCTCTATTACTCGGCATTTCGGCGTCCGTCGTCGCCCTCTTGCATCTACTTGCCGGCTGGCGCGAACGCGGTATCGATCGCGGCAAGGCCGGCGCCAGCGACGGCTGGCTCATGGTGGGGCCGCCGCAATCGATTCCCGACAAGGGCGCGCGCATCGTGGCGGCGCCCGGCGGCGAGCGCATCGCCGTCTTTCGCGACGGCAAGACGGTCGGCGCGCTCACCAATCTTTGCGCCCACCAGAATGGGCCGATCGGCGAAGGCCGCATCATTGATGGTCTGGTGACCTGCCCCTGGCACGGCTACCAGTATCAGCTGAAAAACGGCTGCGCCCCGCCGCCCTTCACCGAAAAGTTAGCGACCTACCCCGTGCGGCTCAGAAACGGCATGATAGAAGTGAACCCGCGTCCGCTCGCGGCGGGCACGGAAGCGGCTATCGAGCTGATGTAGCGATCGGACAAAGCGGGAGCAAAACTGTCATGGCCCGGGAACCAGACTGGATCAATGTCGGCGCCGTTGAAGAGCTTTCCAAGCATTCATGCCGCCCGGTCAAATTGAAAAACACGCCGATCGCGCTCACGTTCAAGGACGGGAAGTTCGGCGCGGTGTCGCATGCCTGCAATCACGTCGGCGGGCCGCTCGGCGAAGGCCGTCTCGACGGCGACTACATCATTTGCCCTTGGCACAACTGGAAATTCCACCGCGTCACCGGCAAGGGGGAGCCTGGCTACGAGGAAGATTGCGTTCCCGCTTTTCCGGTGAAGGTCGAGAAGGGGCGCGTGCTCGTCGACGTCGCCAACCCCACCAAGCGCAACAAGCTGCCGCATGAGCCGCATCCGCTGGCCCGCAAGCCCGAGCGCGCGCCCGGTCCGCTTCGCCTCGCCGGCATATCGACCACCGCCATGGACGCGGCCAATCCGCGTTTTTCCGGCTCTGACCATCTGCTCGGGCATGCGCTCAAAGCCGCGAAGAAGGCGGGCGCGGAGACCCGGTTGATCACGCTGAATGCGCTGAAGTTCCGCACGTGCGAGGGCTATTTCTCGAAGAGCCTGCACGCCTGCACCTGGCCCTGCTCGATCACCCAGATGGATCCGAAGGACGAAATGGATCAGGTCTATGAGGCGCTCGTGCATTGGGCCGATGCCGTCATCGTGGCGACCCCCATCCGCTGGGGTTCCGCCTCCTCGCTTTATTTCAAGATGGTGGAGCGGCTGAACTGCGTACAGGTCGACGTCGCTTCCAAGGAGGAGCAATTGATCCGCAACAAGGTGGCCGGCTTCATCATCGTCGGCGGGCAAGACAACGTACAGGGCGTCGCCGGCTCGATGCTCTCCTTCTTCGCCGAGCTCGGTTTCTTCTTCCCCCAATTCCCCTATGTCGCCCATTCGCGCGGCTGGTCGCACGAGGACATGGAAAACAACGTGCGGATCGTGCGTGAGTCCAAAGCGCTCGCCGAGGGTACTGCGGCGCTCGCCGAGCGATGCCTCGACCTCGCCGGCAGGCTTCTCAAATCCGATATGCAAACGGTGCCGATGTCCCACCGCGGCGGCATGAAAGGCCGTCCGGTCATGGCGGATACGATGGATCGCGATTAGCTTGGAATGGTCCGCTTCGCGTAGGGAAACCAGTCGGGCTTGCGTTCCTGCACGTAGTCGAGATGCACGTGCTTCGGCTCGCGGAAGGCGTCCAGCCCTTCGGTGCCGAGCTCGCGTCCGATGCCGCTGTGGCGCATGCCGCCGAAGGGCGCGGCGTTGTTGTCGGCGAGCGGATCGTTGATCCAGAAGCTGCCCGCCTTGATATTTTCCATGGCGCGCATCGCGAGTTCCAAGCTCTTCGTATAGACCGTGGCGCCGAGACCGTATTCGGAATCGTTCGCCTTCTCGATCGCTTCGTTCGCGTCCTTGACGTAGAAGATCGAGACCACGGGGCCGAAGAGCTCCTCGGTGGTGGCGATGCCGCCGTGACGCACGTTTGAAACGACGGTCGGTTGGAAGAAATGGCCCTTGAGGCCGCTCGGCTGGAAGCGCTTGCCGCCGGCGAGGAGCTTTCCTCCTTCGGAGAGCACGGTCGCGAGTTGCTTCTCCAGCTTGTCGACGGCGTCGGCCGAAATCAGCGGACCCATGTCCGTTTTTGCGTCCATGGGATTGCCGACATTCAGCGTCTTCACGTGCTCGACCACGCGCTTGGTGAATTCCTCGGCGATCGGCTCGACCACGTAGATGCGCTTCGACGAGGTGCATACTTGCCCCGCGTTCAGGAGCCGCGCCCATACCGCGCCGCGCGCCGCCACGTCGACATCGGCATCCTCGAACACGAGCAGCGGATCGATTCCGCCGAGCTCGAGATTGATCTTCTTGAGCTGGGATCCCGCCACCGAGGCAATGTGCTTGCCGACCGCGGTGGAGCCGGTGAAGGCGATCATGTCGATACCGGGATGGCTCAGCATCAGGCCGCCGGTGTCGCCGGCGCCGGTGATGATGTTGACGACCCCGGGCGGCAGCCCGTCATAGACCTCGCCCAGCAGCAGGCCGGAGAGCGGGTTCTGGTGCGGCGGCTTGCACACGACCGTATTGCCCGCCGCGATCGCCGGCGCAACCTTCCAGGCCATCAGCAGGAGCGGAAAATTGAACGGCGCAATGCAAGCGACGACGCCATAGGGCTCCTTGCGAATGAAATTGACCTGGTGGTCGGCGCCCGGCGGCACCGTCAGTCCCAGCGCGGAACGTCCGACCTCGGCGTAATAGTCGAAGCACTCCGCCACCCATTGCACGCAATCGACCGACTCGATCAGCGGCTTGCCGGTCTCTTGCGTCAACAGCGTCCCGATAGCCTTTTTTCTCGATCGGATCTTGTGCGCGACTTCGTGCAAGAGCTCCGCTTTCGCAACGCCCGGAAGTCTCCACCATTGCCGATGTGCCTCCCGTGCGGCGCCGACGGCGGCGTTGATATCGGCTTCGCCGCAGGCGGGGACGCTGTCCAATAGCTCGAGCGTCGCCGGGTTGTGGACCTCGATCGTCGAGTTCGACTTGGCCTCGACGAACTTGCCGTTGATCAGGATCGGTCGGGCCATTTTCATCTCCCCCTCGCCGGCAGAACCTCGTTGCGTCATCGAGCCTTTGATCGGGCGGCGTGTCAATATAGAGTGCCGATACAACGCGAAGACGGGAATTTTTTGAGGGGGAATCGTGGACTTTCGCGATCGTCACATCGTTGTGACCGGCGGTACCGGCGCGCTCGGCAGCGCCGTGGTCGGCGCCCTCCTGGAGGCGGGCGCTTCTTGCCATGTCCCCTACCTCACCGAAGCGAAGACGCAAAACTTCCTTCATCGTTCACATCCGCATGTGCACCTCGTCGCCACCGGCACGCTCGCCGATGAAGCGGCAGTGGCGCGCCTATTCGATACTGTTCCTGGTCTATGGGCCTCGATCCACCTCGTCGGCGGCTTCGCCATGAGCCCGGTAAGCGAGACCGACAAGGCCGCGCTCATGCAGCAAATCGAGACGAACCTCGTCACCTGCTTTCTCAGCTGCCGCGCGGCGGTGCGGGCGATGGCGCGCGGCAAGGCGGGCGGACGCATCGTCAATGTGGCATCGCGGCCGGCGCTGGAATGGCGCGCCGGCGCCGGCATGGCCGCCTATACTGCGAGCAAGGCCGCGGTCGCGGCGCTGACCACGGCGCTCGCGGAGGAAGTCGCGAAGGACGGCATTCTGGTGAATGCGGTCGCGCCTTCGATCATGGATACGCCGGCCAATCGCAAGGCGATGCCGAAGACGGACCATGACGCCTGGCCCAAAGTGGAGGAAGTGGCGCGGACGATTTTGTTTCTCGCCTCGCCCGACAACAAGGTTACGCGCGGTACCATCGCCACGGTCTACGGGCGGACCTAGAGCACGTTCGCTTTAGGTTGAATCAGCGCGCCCCCCTGACATGTTGCGGGAGCATGATCTTTCCCGAAAACCGGTGCCCACTTTTCGGGATCATGCTCTGATCAGTGCCGCGTCAGGCGCTCGGCGAGCGTGTTCCCGCTCGGCGCAACTCCCGTCCGCTCCGCCTTTTGATCGATCTGCCAGTATGCGTGCTGGATATAATGTACGCCGAGGTAGCGGAACGGCTCCGGCTCCCAATTTTGCGAGCGGTGGTTGACGCAGGGCAACGCCGTGAGTTCTGACTTCGCGCCGGTGATGAGGTCGCAAAGCACACGGCCGGATAGGTTCGTCGTCGCCACACCGTTGCCGACATAGCCACGCGCGCTCGCGAGCCCGCGCGCGGGCTCGTACATCATGGTCGGCATGAAATCGCGCGAGCAACCGAGCGGACCGCCCCAGGCGTGGGTAAAGCGCACGTTTTTCAGCCGCGGAAACCATTTCCGCACATTGTCCTGGAACATGCGGATGGTCGGCTCGTGTCGGTCGTACTCGTCCTCGATCCTTGAGCCGAAATGGTAGGGCGCGCCGCGTCCGCCGAAGAGAATGCGCCCATCGGCCGTCTTCGCCATATATTCGATGGTGAGCCGGCACGAGTCGACGCATTCGCGATTTCTCCAGCCGATTTCGGCCCAATCTTCCGCCGACAGCGGTTCGGTCAGCGTCATCAACGAATAGATCGGAATCAATTGCCGGTGCAGTTGTTTCAATCGCGTGAGATAGGCTTCGCCGCAGAGCACGATCGTCTTTGCCCGGAGATCGCCGCGCGCGGTGCGCAGCGCCGGGCGGGCGCCGGCGATGAAATCGATCACCTCCGTCTCCTCGTAGATCGTGCCCCCGCGCCGCTCGACGGCGCGCGCGAGGCCGCGCACGAGCCGGCCCGGATGAATGTTCGCCGCATCCTTGTAGTAGATCGCTCCCAGCGCGCCTGCGATCTTCACGCGCGCATCGGTCTCCGACTTGTCGAGCAATTGAACGCGGTCGCCGAGCCCGAGCTGTTCGAATTCGGCGTGCGTGTCGCGCACCGCCGGCAATTGCTGCGGCCCGCGCGCAACCGACATCCCGCCGCCCTTGAGGAAATGGATGTCGAACCCTTCGGCGGCCGCGACCCGAGCGACTTCGTCGACCGAGCCGGCCATGGCTCGGTACAACGCGATTGCCTGTTCCCGCCCATGATGTTTTGCAATCGCGCCCAAGCTCACGGGAAAGTGGGCGGTGCACCACGAGCCATTGCGCCCCGAGGCGCCAAAGCCCGCGATCTCTTTCTCGACGATGGCGACCTTCAAGGACGGTTGCCGCTGCAAGAGGTAGTACGCCGTCCACAAGCCCGAATAGCCGGCGCCGAGCACCGCCACGTCGACGTCTTCGGAACCGCTCAACGCCGGCCGCGGCGTCAAGTCATCGCCGCA
>Ga0075436_100000340_pt1 | contig 29818 bp, 33 predicted proteins | sample RhiMethybrSRZTD5_FD_75303 | JGI IMG/M metagenome (GOLD analysis project Ga0075436, IMG submission 75303) | Populus rhizosphere microbial communities from Tennessee, USA - Rhizosphere MetaG P. TD hybrid SRZTD5 | ecosystem: Host-associated > Plants > Roots > Rhizosphere > Soil | place: USA...
CACACGGTGCAGCTCTCGTTCGTCGACCAGACGCGCAAGCTCCCCGACAAGAAGAACGTGTGGGAAGCGGTCTCCGACGGGCAGGACATCCTCACCGTCGGGCGCTTCGAGATCCAGTCGCGCGCCTACCTCGGCCGCTTCAACTTCAGGGGCCAGGACCAGCAGAAGCTTGTGGGTAATCTCTCGGGCGGCGAGCGCGGGCGGCTCCACCTCGCCAAGACGCTCCTCGCCGGGGGCAACGTGCTATTGCTCGACGAGCCCTCGAACGACCTCGACGTGGAGACATTGCGGGCGCTCGAGGATGCGCTCACGGAATTCGCGGGCACCGTGATGGTGATCTCGCACGACCGCTGGTTCCTCGACCGCATCGCGACCCACATCCTCGCGGCCGAAGGCGACTCCCAGTGGTTTTTTTATCCCGGCAACTACCACGAGTACGAGGAAGACAAGCGCGAGCGCCTCGGCGAAGAAGCCGCCGCCCCGCACCGCCTGCGCTACAAATCACTGATGAAGTAGAGACGGCGTCGCATGGCGCCGTTGGAGCGGACGAAAGGCGACGCCGCTCAACGTCGCTCGGGCAGCTTCCGCAGCAGCACCGGGTCTTCGCCCTTCACGATTTTATGTGCCCGCTCGACCACGTCGTCGTTCGCGGGCGCCTGCTGCAGCTCGACGTCGCCGCGCTTGGAGCCGTGGCGTGTCGCGTACTCGCGCGTGAACTCGGCGCCGAGGAAGAAGATCTGCGCGGAGTAGTACACCCACACGATCACGACGACGATCGCGCCCGCCGCGCCATAGGCCGACCCGACCGCGGCCTTGCCGAGGTAAAGGCCGATCAGGTACTTGCCGATCCAGAAGAGGAGCGAGGTGACGGCGGCGCCCACCCACACGTCGCCCCACGCGATGCGCCGGTTCGGCAGCAGCTTGTAGATCGCGGCGAAGAGCAACATGATCACGCCGAACGAGGCGACGAACTCGCCAATGCGCGCGACCACTTGCACCCCGATCGTGCTGGTGATCGCGGAGATCGCGGTGGAGGCCGCGAGCGACACCAGCAGCAGGAAGCCGATGGCGAGCACGATGCCGAGCGCGAGCACGCGCGTCATCACCCAGCTCACCAGGCCGCTCGATTTCTCCGGCTTGCAGCGCCATACGAGGTCGAGGTCGCGGCGCAGCTCGACGAAGACCGTGGTCGCGCCGCCGAGCAGCGCCGCGATCCCGAGCAGCGTCGGGATGAGGCCGCTACTGCGGTTGCGCGTGTTGGCGACGACCTCGGCGATCGCGTGCGCCGAGCTCTCGCCCATGAGCTGCGAGAGCTGCGCGACCAGCACGTCCTGCGCGTGCGCCGAGCCGATGAAGAGTCCCGCGATCGCGATGATGATGATCGCGAGCGGCGCGAGCGAGAGCAGCGTGTAGAAGGCGAGCGCCGCACCGAGGCTCGAGGCGTTGTCGTCGACCCAGCCCTGCAGGGAACGCTTGACGAGCGGCCAGCCGTCGCGCAGCCCCGGGGAGACGGTCATGTCAGCGGCGCAAGAGGATCGCGACCGCGATCAGCAGCGGCGCCGCGAAGAGCACGTGGAAGAGAAGCGACGGGTCGTCCACGTCGATGTCCTCGTCCATCCAGCCTTCCAGCGCCCGCTGCAGCCGTTCCCACAGGGATTCGGGGCTCCAGTCGCTCATGGTCGTGGTTCGATCGCGCGCGTGCGGCGCGAGTTTCCCGCCGCTCGGCGCAGGCTGCGTTCCTACAGGACCTCGACCGACTCCCGCAACCGCGCGACGTGGATCGAGGCGCGCAGGAAAAAGCTCCACAGCTCCTGCAGGACCGCGGCATCGGCCGCGGTGCCGCGCAGCTGCCAGTATTCCTCGCTGAGGCGGCCGCTCCAGAACGCAATGTCGTCCTCGTCGAAGATACGCGACGGGCGGCAACGCTGCGGCACGCGCGCCAGGTCCACCGGTGTCAGCGTCGCGAGGTAGTTGCGGGCGAGGGCGACGACCTGTCGCGGCGTCTCGGTGCGTTCGATGTCGCGGTACCAGTGGATCATGTCGATGTCGCCCGCAGCTCCGCGAGCCGCTCGGCGGCGCGCGAGAGCACGATCATGATCCCCGTCTCGAGCGGCGCGAGGTCGCGCGGATGGAGCAACGCGCAGTAATCGCGCGCGTGGCGCACGACTTCCGCTTCGTTGCGCGCGCCCTCGATGTCTCTCAGCCAGCTCTCCACACGGCGATTGTCGTCTAAGGACGCGCCACCGATCAGTCGGAGAAGGCGAAAGCCGCGCGTAGGCCGCTGCCTACAGGCGCAAGCGAGACATGCGGATGCGCCGAAGGGCCCTGGCCGCGTGCGGCACGCGCACGAGAATGCAAAGTCCAAGCATCGATCAATCCTGGAGCTTCGCCATGCGCAAAAATTTCCTGCAATTCCCGCTGCTGCCGCTCGCCGCGGCGCTCGCCGTGACCGGCGCGATGGCGGCGGGCAAGGCCGCCACGGTGTCGACGTCCGGCATGTTCGCGCGGCCCGCGGCATTCTCGAACGGCGTCGTCGTCACGACTGCGGCCCAGGCGCCGATACCGGTGGCAGGCGCGCCGTCGAGCGGCGGCACCACGACGGGGACCACGTCGGGCACGAGCACGACGCCCACGCCGGGCAGCAATCCCGCGACGGCGACCGCCGTGATCTCCACGCAGGGAACGCGGTCGTCGGCGACCGCGAGCGGCACGCCGACGCCCGGACAGACGAGCGGCGTCTCGCAAGCGGGGACGTCGACCGGCGACGCCTTCACCGGTACCTCGCGCGGCGAGGCGCCCGCCGTGGGCTCGCTCGCGGCGAGCGGCGTCACGACGAACACCAACGAGACCGGCATCAACACGGCGCTCGCCTCCAACGGGCCGCTCGGCTTCCCGGTCGTCGTCGACAACGCAATGGTGGCGGCCGGTGGCGTCGCGCTGAACGGCGAACGCTTCGCGAATCCCGCCGTGACGACGACCGAGACCACGACGACCTTTACCAGCGCGGACATCGTGCCGCAGGTCGGCGTGGCGACGAGCGCGGCCGCGACGACCGATCCCCTGGTGCGCAGGGAGCTGCAGAAGCGCCGCAGCGTGAAGCGCAACTCGCAGCTGCTCTACAGCATCGCGCCGCGCACCAACGCGGACCGCGCCTGGCAGATGCCCGACGATCCGATCAGCCCGGCGCTGCGGCCGCCGGCCTGACGTCAAGTCGCGGCGCAGTCCTACGCGGGCGTCGGAGCCATTCGATGGTGGCGCCCGCGCAGGGGGTCTAGATTCCGTCTCAGGTCCTGCACGGAGAGGGCGATGAGACAGCGAACACAGCTGCGCGAACGACGCAAGAACAAGCTTCCCCCGATGCTCGAGATCGACGAGGACGGGATCCCGGTCGCCGAGATGGAATCGTGGCTGCGCCCGCGATGGACGTCCGACGAGGACATGTCGTCGGTGCAGCTCGGCGACTGGCCCGACGGCGAGGAGTGAACACCCGGGCGTTTGCATCGGCATTGCTGGTCGCCGCGGCGCTCGCCGCGGCAGCTTCCCCTCATGCCGCGCCACGGCGCGCTGCGCACCACAACCTTCCTGCAACTCTCGATGCCGCCGCGATCAACGACGCGAGCGGCACCGCGACTCTCTCGCAGGGAGCGCACGGCGCCGCGGTCGTGCGCGCGCAGATCCTCCTCGACCGCGCCTGGTTCTCCCCCGGCGAGATCGACGGCGGGTTCGGCGACAACATGCGCAAGGCGGTCGCCGCGTTGCAGTCTTCGCATAACCTTCCTTCGACCGGCCGCATCGACGCGGCGACTTGGGAGCAGCTGCGCGGCGACGACGACCACGTGCTCACGACATACACGATCAGCGAGAAGGACGCGGCGGGTCCCTTCGTGAAGATTCCCGCCGACATGATGGAGCGCGCGCGCCTCGACTATCTCGGCTACGAATCGGTCGTCGAGGCGTTGGCCGAGCGCTTCCACGCGAGCCAGCAGCTGCTGCGTGCGCTGAATCCCGGCAAGACATTCGAAGGCGGCGACGAGATCCTCGTGCCCGACGTGGCCACGCGCAAGCCGCCGGCGAAAGTCGCGGCGATCGAGCTCGAGACGAAGGACCGCGTGCTGCGCGTGCGCGACACCGCGGGCGGCGTGGTCGCGCAATTTCCGATCAGCGTCGGGCAGCCGAAGGATCTGATTCCGGCGGGTCGCTGGAAAGTGACCAGCAACGTGAAGGATCCGGTGTTCAACTTCGATCCCGCGAAGCTCGACGATCGCGATCCGCGCCACGAGAAGGCGCGCATCGCCGCGGGCCCGAACAATCCGGTCGGCGTCGTGTGGATCGGGCTCAGCAAGCCGCACTACGGCATCCACGGCACGCCCGAGCCCGCGCACGTCGGCCACCAGGAAACGCACGGCTGCATTCACCTCACGAACTGGGATGCTCTCAAGCTGGCCTCCATCGCACGAGCCGGACTACGAGTCGACGTCGCCGGATAACGCGGCCTCGGCGCGCTCCGCGCTCCTCGTCCTGCTCGGCTCGACGCTCGCCGTGCTCGCCGTGGCGGGCGCGACCGTCCCGCGCGTGCCGAAGGGCGCCACCGCGAGCGAAGATCCTCTCGACGGACTGACCGCGCGCCACCTGCTCATCCCGGTGAAGGGCTTTCCGCGCAAGGCGCTGCGCGACACCTTCGACGAAAAGCGCGGCGTGCGTCCCCACGAGGCGCTCGACATCATGGCGCCGAAGGGCACGCCGGTGGTCGCGGCCGACGATGGCCGCGTCGCCAAGCTCTTCCACAGCGCGCTCGGCGGCATCACCATCTACCAGTTCGATCCCACCGAGCATTTCACCTACTACTACGCGCATCTCGACCATTACGCGTCGGGTCTGGTCGAGGGCGCGCAGGTGAAACGCGGCGAGGTGATCGGCTATGTCGGCACGACGGGCAACGCGCCCAGGAACGCGCCGCACCTGCACTTCACCGTGTTCCGCCTCGGCCCCGACAAGCGCTGGTGGACGGGCGAGGCGGTCAATTCGTATGCATTCCTGAATGAAAGATGAGCGGGGCGATCGTTTGAGCTTGCGCGACAGCTGCGGCTAGGCGGCCGCGGCGATCCGCGACATCACCGCTTCGATGATGCGGTCGCAACGCGCGCCGGCGAACGAGAAAGCGCTCGCGAGCGCGACATCGGCTTCCTTCGCGAGGGATTCGCGCAGCAGACCGCGGGCGCGGAAGAAGCGCGTGCGCACCGTCGCCTCCGGGATCTGCAGCGCCGTGGCGACCTCGTCGACGGAGAGCTCCTCGATCGCGCGCAGCACGAAGACCGTGCGGAACACGTCGGGCAGGCCGTCGATCTTGCCTTCGAGGAGGCGCCGCGCCTCGGCGCGCAATGCCGCGGTTTCGGGATGGTCGGGAGACGACTGGTTCATTTCGGCTTGCGCGACGGCTTGCTGGATGCGCTCGTCGCCCTCCATGGGAATGATGTTGGACGCGCGGCGCACCTTCCGCAGCCGCATGAGCGACTCGTTGACCGTGATGCGCACCAGCCATGTCGACAGCTTCGATTCGCTGCGATACGACCCGATCGACCGATAGGCGCTGATGTAGGCCTCCTGCACCGCGTCCTCGGCCTCGGCGTCGTCGCGCAGGATCGCGCGCGCCGTGCGGAAGAGCGTCTGGTTGTTGCGGCGCATCAGCAGGCGCATCGCCTCGTGGTTGCCCCCGGCCACCTCGCGGGCGAGGTCGGCGTCGGCGATCTTCGGGTCGAGCTTCGTGGCGGTCAGTGCGTTCATGGTCCTGGTCTTGGTGTTGGCGGCATTGGATGAAGCGGAGGGCGGCGGCGTTCCCGGTAAGCTACGGCCGTGAACGACCGCCCCGATAAAGACGCGAGGCTCGGCGAAGACATCCGTCTCCTGGGCCGGATCCTCGGCGACACCATTCGCGTCTACGAGGGCGAGCCGGCCTTCAACCTCATCGAGGACATCCGCCGCCTGGCGGTGGCCAGCCGGCGCCTCGAGGACGTCGCCTCCAGTCAACAGCTGTCGCGCACCCTCGATTCCCTCACCGTCGAGCAGGCGGTGGCCGTGGTCCGGGCGTTCAGCTACTTCTCGCTGCTCGCGAACATCGCCGAGGACCGGCACCACATCCGCCGCCAGCGCGAGAACCGCCGCGCCGGGTCGCGCCCTCTCGCCTCGACGATCGCCGGCCTCTTCGCCGAGATGCGCAGCCGCGGCACCCGCGCCGCCGAGGCCGCTTCGGCGCTGGAGCGCATCCGCGTGCATCCCGTCCTCACGGCGCACCCGACCGAGGTCCAGCGCAAGAGCAACCTCGACTGCCAGCTCGCCATCGCCGATTGGCTGGCGCGCACCGAATCGGCCGATGCTCTGCCCGACGACATCGAGGCGGCGATCACGGAGCTGCGCCGCAGCGTGGCGATCCTGTGGCAGACGCGGATGCTGCGCGCCGTGCGTCTCGGCGTGCGCGACGAGATCGAGAACGCGCTCGCCTATTTCGCCTACACGTTCATCGACGCGGTGCCCTCCATTGTCGCGCAGGTCGAGGACTCGATCGCGGTGCTGGAATCCGGCACGCCGCGCCGCGACATGCCGCCGCTCGTCGCGGTCGACAGCTGGGTGGGCGGCGATCGCGACGGCAATCCGTTCGTCACCGCGGAGATGCTCGAGACCGCTTTCAAGCGCCAGGCGGAGATCGTCTTCGAGCACTATCTTGCGCAAGTCCATGCGCTCGGAGCCGAGCTGCCGCTCTCGGGCCTGCTCACGCGCGTGACACCCGAGCTCACGGCGCTCGCCGAGACCTCGCCCGATCCCTCGCCGCACCGCAAGGACGAGCCGTACCGCAGGGCGTTGACGGGCGTCTTCGCGCGGCTCGACGCGACCGCGGTCGCGCTCGGGCTGGAGCTGCAGCACCGCCGCGCGGTCGGCGAGGCGCCGCGCTACGAGGACGCGGGCGAGTTCGCGCACGACCTCGGCGTCATCGACGCGAGCCTTCGGGCGGGTGCGAGCGCGTTGCTCGCGGATGGGCGGCTGCGCCTGCTGCGCAAGGCCGTCGACGCCTTCGGCTTCCATCTCGCCACCGTGGACCTGCGGCAGAACTCGGAAGTGCACGAGGCGGTGGTGGAGGAGCTCCTGCGCGAGGCGGGCGTGACCGCCGGCTACCGCGATCTCGACGAAGCATCGCGCCGGCGCTTGCTCCTCGCCGAGCTCGCCTCGCCGCGGGCGCTGCGCTCGGCGTTCGCGAATTATTCGGACACCGCGCGCGGGGAGCTCGCGATCTTCGAGGCGGCCGCTGGGGTCCATCGCCGTCTCGGCCGCGACGCCATCCGCCAATACGTCATCTCGAAGGCCGACAGCGTTTCCGACCTGCTCGAAGTCGCGGTGCTGCTCAAGGAAGTGGGCCTGGTGACGCCGGGCGCGCAGCCCGCGTCGCGGCTACAGATCGTGCCGCTCTTCGAGACCATCGCGGACCTGCGTCACGCGCCGCAGACGATGCGTGAGTGGTTCGAGCTCGCGCCGGCGCGAAGCCTCGTCGCCTCGCTCGGCGGCCTGCAGGAGGTCATGCTCGGCTACTCCGACAGCAACAAGGACGGCGGCTATGTCACGTCGAACTGGGAGCTCTACAAGGCGGAGATCGCGCTGGTCGAGGTATTCCGCGCGGCGAACGTGCGGCTCAGGTTCTTCCACGGGCGCGGCGGCACCGTGGGACGCGGCGGCGGCCCCAGCTACGACGCGATCCTCGCGCAGCCGCCGGGGAGCGTGCAGGGCGAGCTGCGGCTGACCGAGCAGGGCGAGGTGATCGCGAGCAAGTACGCCAACCGCGACATCGGGCGGCGCAACCTCGAGGCGCTGGTCGCCGCGACGGTGCGCGCGACGCTCGGCGCGACGCCCTCGGCCGAGCACGCCGAATTCCACGCCGCGATGGAAGAGCTCTCGACCGACGCGATGGCCGCGTATCGCAATCTCGTCTACGAGACGCCGGGATTCGTCGACTACTTCCGCGCGACCACGCCGATCAACGAGATCGCCGAGCTCAACATCGGCTCGCGGCCGGCGTCGCGCAAGAAATCGAACCGCATCGAGGACCTGCGCGCGATCCCGTGGGTGTTTTCGTGGGCGCAGTGCCGCGTGATGCTGCCGGGCTGGTACGGATTCGGCGCCGCGGTACGCGCGTTCGAGAAGCGGCGCGGAGCCGGCGGCCGCGAGCTGCTCGAGCGCATGTGGCGCGAGTGGCCGTTCTTCCGCGCGATGCTCTCGAACCTCGACATGCTGCTCGCCAAGGCCGACCTCGCGGTGGCCGCGCGCTACAAGGAGCTGCTCGCCGACGCCACGCTCGCCGACGCGATCTTCGCGCGCATCTCGGGCGAGCTCGGCGCGACGGTGAAGGCGCTCTTCGCGATCACCGGCGCGGCCGCATTCCTCGAATCGAATCCGGCCCTGGCGCGCTCCATCCGCAACCGCTTCCCGTATCTCGATCCGCTCAACCACCTGCAGCTCGAGCTCCTGCGCCGCCACCGCGCGGGCGACACCAACGATCGCGTCAAGCGCGGCATCCACCTCTCCATCAACGGCCTGGCGGCAGGGCTGCGAAACTCGGGCTAGAAAAAATGGTGCCACGTACCATTTTTCGAGAAAAATGGTACGTGGCACCATTTTTTGTTATTCGAATTTTCCCTTCACCGGGAACCACTGCTTGTCGTTCGAGGCGAAGCCGACGATCGACTTGTCGCGGTAGTTGAGCGCGACCGTGAGGGTGTAGCCCGAGGCCGCGAGATAGGAGACGAGATCGACCTCGTCGCTCACGCGCTCGGCGGCGTAGCGCTTCTCGCGCCGGTAGTCCGCGGTCGAGCCCGCCTTGCGGTATTCGACGCTGCCGTCGTCGTGGAAGCGGTGCTCGTGCGATTCGCCCTTGGTGGGCCCGTCGGTCCAGGTGAAACGGAGGGTCTTGCCGCTGACGCGGCCGGATGGCGTGGCGTTCATTTGAGCGTGAAGTTGACGCGGCGAATGCCGTGGGGGTCGGAAGCCTGCGCCGTCTCCGCGGCCGACGCAAGAACGAGTCGGTCGGCGGGAAGCTGGCCGGTCGCGGTGAGGTACTGCTTCACGTGCTCGAGCCGGCGCTCGGCGAGCTGGTCGAGCTCTTCCTTGCCGAGCGTCACGCGCTCGAGCAGGAACTTCTCCATGTCCGCCTGCGGGATTTCCTTCGGCGGCTCTTTCGCGTCCTTCGGCTTCGGCGCTTCCTTGTCGTAGGCGATCTTCAGCAACTTCGGATAGTCCGCGTCGGTGACGGCGCTGCCCTTGATTTCGCCGAGCTGCCTGCGCAGAGCCACGCGCTTCAGCGCCGCGACGTCGGCGTCCTCGTCGGCGCGCGAGGCCATCCCGAGCTTGATCGCGGGACGGTTGCGCAGCGCGCTCGCGAGCGCGGCGAGCTTCTTCTCGCCCTTGGCGCCGATCGCGTCGCTGCCCGGATCGAATTCGACATAGGCGAGGTCGTCGCCGCCCGCGGCCGCGCCGTCGCCATTCCCGTTGCCATTGCCTGCGCCGCCGCCGAGCGCCGCGGTGAGGAGCGAGAAGGGCGACGTCACCGCTTTCTTGAGCAGGCTCGAGACGACCGCGCCCACCATCGCGCCGAACTCGAACTGCGGATCCTCGAGCGAGCCGCTGATGGGAAGCTCGAGGTTGATGTGGCCGTCGGCGTCCTTGAGCAGGTTCACCGCGAAGAGCACCGGCAGCTTCGTCGCCTCGGGGCTGTCGACCTTGTCGCCGAACGTGAGCTGGTCGAGGAAGATGTTGTTGCGGCCCTGGAGCTTGCCGTCCTCGACGTGGTATTTCACGTCCAGCGTGAGCTTGCCTTCCTTGATGCCGTAGCCCGCGTAGCGCGCCGAATACGCCGAGAGCTTCGTGAGGTCGATGTCCTTGCCCTTCGCCGCGATGTCCGCAAACAGGTTGCCGCTCAGCGGATTGATCGTCCCCGCGATGGTCACGGGCGAGGACTGGTCCCAGCTTCCCTTGAGGTCGACGACACCGCGGCTCGCCGGATCGGAGGAAAGATTCGTGACCGTGCCGCCCAGCTCGCCCACGTCCGCGCTGTAGTTCGGCTTGATGAAGTGGTCGCTGAAGTCGAGGCGGCTTCCCGCGAAGGTGACGCGGTCGATGCGGATGTTGCGCGCTTTCGGCGGTCCGGCCGGCGCGTTCTCCGCCTTCGGATCCTCGGGCGTGGCGAACTTGAGCTGCTGCAGGTTGATCTTGCCCTCGGGCGTCACGACGATGCGCGAGTAGATGCGATCGACGTTGACGTCGGCGATCGAGAGATCGAGCGGATCTTCCTCCGACCACTTGAAGCCGATGCCGGAGACCTTCACCGACTCCCAGTTGAGGAGGTCCTCGCCGCTCGTGGTCTCCGTCGTGGCGACCTTGGTGATCGACGCGCCGCCGTCGTACGCGACGCGCATGGCCTTGCCTTCGCCATGCACCGTGATCGTTCCCTTGGCGGAAGCGAAGCCGCTCTTCAGCGCGACCGTCTGAAATTGCGCCGCGTACGCGCGATACGGAGTGAGGTCGAGGTGGCGCGCGTCGACCTTGGCGGTGACGTCGAGCGGATCGAGCGCGACCGTGCCGTCGACGTCGACGGCGCCGCCCTTGTCGGCGGTGAGCTTCGCGGCGAGCGTCATCTTCGCGCCCTTCGCCGTCGAGATGTCGCTCGCATCGAGGCTCGTGAGGACGACCTTGTGCACCACCTTCGGCTTCACCGATTGATCGGCGACTGCGATGCGGTAGCCGGCGGCGGAGAGCTTGCCGATCTCGACGAGCCAGGCGTTGCCGGGCTCGGGCGCGGCGTCGCCCTTGGCCGTCTTGATCGGGATCTCGATCGTGCCGTCCGCGCGCCGCGTGAGCGCGACCGTGCCTTCGTTCAACGCGACCGATTCGACGCGCGCACGGTGTTTCGCGAGCTCCGCCCGCAGATCCTTCGCCTCGGCGGATGCGACGTGGATGTCCTCGCCGAAGGCGTCCAGGCCCTTCACGGCGATGTCGCCGACGCGCGCCACGCCGGCGAGCGGATCGAGCGAGTCGATGCGGACGTCGGCGCTGGAGAGCTTCGCGAGCGGCGAGGCTTCGGGCGTCGACACCGCGAGGTCGTGCAGCGCGAGCGTCCCGGCCACCTCCACCGACGGATCCTTGCCGGCCGCCTGCACGAATCGCACCGACAGGTGCGCATCGAGGTTGCCGCCGTCGACCGTGACCGGAAGGGGCGAGGGCGAGTACTCGACGTAGCGCTTGACGTCGAGGCCGGTGAGGTCGACCGCGACGTGCGTGCGCAGCGAGTTCTCGAAGGGGAGCGTCTCGCCGGTGAGGCGCATCTCGCTGCCGTTCACCTTCGCGGAGAAACGCGGCTGCACGAATTCCCTCAGGTGCGTCGGCAGGTTGGAGACGAACGGGATCGCGATGTCGATGTCGGCGACCTCGTGCTTCGCCTGCTTCGGCCGGTCGTCGAAATCGATGCGCGCATGGCGCACGCGAATGTTGCTGAGCGAGAACCGCGGCGTCTCGTCCTTCTCCTTCTTCGCCTTGGGCTGCGCCAGCCGCGCGAGGATGTCGCTCAGGTTGTAGTGCGTCTCGCCGTCGCGCACGAGATTGACCTTGAGCCCCTCGAGGACGACCTCGTCGACGACGGGCGCGAGGCGAAGGAAGGACATGGCGCTGCCGTCGAGGTCGAGGGAGTCGAAGGCGACGAAGACCGAGCGCTTGTCGGGTTCGAGGATACGGAGGCCGCGCACGCTCGCTTGCAGCGTGTACGGGTTGGCGGCGACGTCGTCGACGACCACCGTGCGCCCCAGCCGCTCGCCCAACTCCCTGGCGATCATCCGCTTTGCAATCGGAGGGACGACGAACGCCCCGAGGAGACCGTAGAGCGCGACAAGCCCGAGAACGCCAAGGATCACATGGCGGATCGGGAATCGGGACCTGGCGTTCACACGCCTATGACCGGATTACCGCCCGCCCGTTTCCTTTTGCTTTTCGTAGGACAAGACCGACAGCAAACGCCGTTACGTCAGAACGACGTGCAGTTGAAGAAGCCGCGGTGGCCGAAGCAGGTGGTGCTCATCGGGTAGCGCATGCGCATGTCGTCGCGCGCCGCCATGCGCAGCACGCAATCGCGCCAGCGGTCGTCGCTCGACGAATAGCCGAGGCGTTCGCACGCCGGGCCGTACACCCGCATCATGCCTTCCATTTCCGCCTGCGCCTGGGCGGCGCGTTCCTCGGGTGTCGCGCACGCTGCGAGGCCGAGCGCCGCGACTGCGGCAACGATGAATGACTTGATCATGGTCGAACCTCCTCCAACTTCATTAGAGGCGATTCGAAGTATAGATGTTCCTAGCGCGAACGCAGCCGCGGGCGCCTGAGCTCAGAGCGGTTGTCAGAAGCAGCCGACCGGAGCAGCATGGATCGCGAGAGGAGGTGCGCCATGAAAAAACGTCTCGCCGTACAGCTCTTGCTCGCGTTTATTCCAGTGTCCGTCGCACACGCCGCCGACATCGCCGCGGGCAAGGCGAAGGTCGCCACGGTCTGCGCCGCCTGCCACGGCGAGAACGGCGTCAGCGTGACCGACACGATCCCCAATCTCGCGGCGCAGCGCGCGGCCTACATCGAGGCGCAATTGAAAGCCTTCAGGGAAGGCACGCGCCGGCCCGCGGCGGCGTTGAGCCCGACGGCGACCATGGCGGCGATCGCGGCACAGCTCGGGCCCGACGACATCGCCAACGTCGCGGCGTATTTCGCCTCGCTGCCGGGCGCGCCCGCGGCGGCGAAGTCGCAATTCCTGCCGAACGTCGCGAAGACGCACGTGAAGTTTCCCGACGATTACAAGGCGACCTTCACGAAGTACCACAGCATCAACTTCCCGGCGGTCAAGCAGGTGCGATATTTCTTCGCCAATCCCGTCGCGATCCAGGCCGCGCGCGAAGGCAAGTCGCTTCCCGACGGTTCGGTGCTGTTCGCGGAGGTGTACGCGGCGAGACTGGACTCGGACGGCAAGCCGCTGGTCGGCGACGACGGCATCTACGTCGCGGACAAGATCGTCGGCTACACCGCCATGGCGCGCGACGCCGGCTGGGGCAACGACATCCCGGACATGCTTCGCAACGAGAACTGGAATTACGCGCTCTTCACGGCGGAGAAGCAGCACCGCCCCACGATGAACCAGGCCGAGTGCTTCGCCTGCCACAAGCCGCTCGACAAGGTGAGCTACACGTTCACGCTGAAGGAGCTCACGGCCGCGGCGAAGAAATGATCGGCGTGCAAAAAATGGTGCCACGTACCAATTTCTGGATGTCACGGCCCAGCTCTTCGAACCGAAACAATCAGATACAAGGTCGCGCGCGTTATTCAGCTTCGCGCAAGCCTGGTTTGCCATGATGATCCTGCGATCCATGGCCGCATCCCTCCGCGGCCATAGGGCCTTCAACCCGGCGACGTGCGTTGCCGGGTTTCTTTTTTCCAGCGACGTTTTCTAGCGCTCGGCGCCGACGCGGTGCGCGAGCCGATAGCGCCGCGGCGTGGTTCCCGTGCCTTCGTGGAAGACGCGCGTGAAATGCGCCTGCGTGCGATAGCCGACGGTGTGCGCGATCTGAAGCATGGAAAGATCGCTTCCCGCGAGGAGCTGCTTCGCCCTTTCCAGCCGCCGGCGTGTGAGGTACTCGTGCGGCGAGCAGCCGGTCGAGCGGCGGAACATGCGCGCGAAGTGGAACGGGCTCAAGTGCACGGCGGAGGCGATCTCGTTCACCGCGAGCGGCTCGGCGAGCCGCTCGTCGATGAGCGCGACCGCGCGCGTGAGGCGCGATTGCGACAGCCCCTTGCGCTCGCGCCGGCGGCGTCCCAGCGGATAGTCGTGGCGCGTCGCGCGCGCGCGGATCTCGGCCAGCATGCTGCCGTGCGCCGGCGAGAGGTGCTGCACGATCACGAACGCCATGCCGGTGTCGACCGGTAGCGCGCCGAGCATGCCGCCCGCCGAAGCGCCCACGGCGGCGATCGGGAAGGGCAGGCTCTTGTCGGGCGTCGTGTGGTCGACGGCGGGATTCACCCCGGGATTGACCGGGGGCTCGCGCGCGGCGACGGAATCAGGACGCTCCGGCGGATCTTTGCGTTTGCGCGGCATTGCTGGTTCGGTGGGCGCCCCGCAATCGGCGCCTCAGAATATCCTGATTGTGCGCCGTTTAGTGGGAAGGGGGGAAGCCATGAACGAGCCGCCCGAGTGAGGCGTACGATTTCAGGCGAGCACCATTCGTTCGGGAGGGCGGCATGATGCATCTCGAGGTGATCGGCGAGCGTTCGGCGTTCGCCTGCCCCCAATGCGGCGGCGCCCTTTGGCAAATCAGAGGCTCGCTGCGGAGGCTGCCGGCTCAGTGCTGTGAGCGGTCGACGATCAGGCGCTTGTACAGCCGCAGCCATTTGTCGTAGTCGTCGATGATGCGGCGCGAATCGACGATCTTCACGGGCTGGCCTTCGCGGACCAGGCGGCGGACCGGCGTGTCGAAGTTGCGGTTCGCGGGCACGCGGTGCACCTCGGTGTAGAAGCGCTGGCCGTCGGTGAGCATGTAGTCGTAGAAGAGCGCGGCTGCGTGCGGGTGCGGCGCGCGGCGCGAGACCGCCACCGCCGAGGGAAGGATCACCGCCGGCGGCAGCACGAACCAGTCGATCGGTGCGCCCTTCACCTTCATGCGGTCGACGTCGTGGCTGTAGACACCCATGAAGAGCGGAATCTCCCCGGCGATGACGCGCCCGGTGCTGTGGGTGTGGCCGGTGCGCACCGCCACGCCGTTTTCGCCGATGCGCCTGAAGAGCTCCGTGCCCGTCTCTTCGCCCAACGCTTCCACCACCGCCGAGAACCACTCGACGTTGGTCGATTCCATGCCGAGCCGCCCTTTCCATTTCGGGTCGGCGAGGTCCTGCCACGTCGTCGGCAGCTCGGAGCGCTTGATCGCGCTCGTGTTGTACGCATAGACGACCAAGTTAAGGCGATCCGGCGCCCATTCGCCGCTCGCGGGCATCGTCTCCGGAAGCAGCTCCTGCTCGACGAAGGGCGAATTCATCTTCTGCAGCAGCCCCTCGCGCGCGATCGCCTCGATCTGCGGGGAGTTGGTCTCGAGCACGTCGAAATCGAACCTGCCGCCCTTCGCCTCGCTCGTCGCGCGCTGCAGGATGTTGGCCTGGCTCGCGCGCCAGAACTTGATCGTGACGCCATAGCGGCGCTTGAAATCCTCGGCGAGGCGCAGCTGGTCTTCCTGCGTGAGCGAGCTGTAGAGCATGAGCTCGCCTTCCTTCTTCGCGCCCTCGATGAGCTTCTGCGTGCGATCGGCGCCGCGATAGTTGGCGATCGCGAGGACGCCTGGCGAGGGCTCCACCGCGGCAACGTGGGTCGCGGCCACGCAGGCGAGCAGGGTGAGGAAGCGGCGGATCACGGGGCCATTATTGCCTGCGTTCTTTCTTGTTGACTATCGGCGCGCACACGCGCGAAATGGGCGGTCGTAGTCCGAACTCCCACAGGAGGTGCGCCATGGCCCAGAGACACGCATTGATCACCGGCAGCTCGCGAGGCATCGGCAGGGGCATCGCCCTCGCTCTCGCCGAGGCGGGCGTGAAAGTCGCGATTCACTACTACCAGAATGAAGCGGCGGCGAAGCAGACGCTCGCGCACGTGCGCAAGCTCGGAGCGGACGGCTTCATCGTCCAGGCCGACGTCATGCGCCCGGAACAGATTACCGACATGTTTCGCAAAGTCGAGCGGGAGTTCGGCGGGCTCGACATCTTCGTCGCCAACGCGCGGCCCGAAGTGCCGGCCTTTTTCCAGGCTCCGCTCGATGTCACGCTCGCGCAGTGGGATTCCGCGTTCGATTCCCAGGCGAAGGCCTTCCTCGTCGCCGTGCGCGAGGCGCTGCCGCTGATGAAGGCGGGCGGAAGGATCCTGGCGATGACATACGGCGCGGGCAGCCGGACGGGCGGCTTGCAACCGTGGGTCGGCATGGGATCGGCCAAGGCGGCGCTCGAGTCGATGGTGCGCTATTTCGCGGTCGCGGTCGCGAAGCGCGGCATCACCGTGAACGCGATCAGCCCGGGATGGACGGAGGACAGCGTCCTCAACACCCTTCCCGAGCAGGCGCAGCAACTGATCCGCAATTGGCACGTGCGTGGCTGGACGCCGATGGGGCGCCTCGGAACGCCGCAGGACATCGGCAACGTCGCGGCGCTGCTGTGCTCCGAGAAGGCCGGCTGGATCACCGGGCAGGTGATCTACGCGGATGGCGGCGCGTCTCTCATGAACCCCGAGGTACCGACCGAAATCCAGATCGGCGAGCCGGCGCCCGAAGAGCGCCCCACGCCCGCGGCCTCGAAGAAACGCGAGTTCGCCTGACGCCGTCTAGAGGTTGAGCAGCCGCGCCGCGTTCTCACCGAGGATCTTGCGCTTCTGATCCTCGGTGAGGTCCTTGCGCGCCCGAATCGTCGACACGGTGTGCGGATATTCCGAATCGAAGTGCGGGTAGTCCGTCGCCATGAGGATGCGGTCCTCGCCCAGCTCCGCGATCGGGCGCGTGAGGTCGCCTTCGTCCGCCTCGCACGTGACCCAGCAGTTGCGCTTGATGTATTCCGAGGGCGCCATCTTCATCGGCGCCGAAATTTGCGGGAAATCCTTCGCCCACTCCCAGTCGTCGTCCATGCGGTGCATCCAGTAGAGGATCCACTCCGCGCTGCATTCGAAGAACGCGACTTTCAGCTTCGGGAATTTCTCGAACACGCCGCCGAGCACGAGCGCGATCAGCGCCGCGCTGCAGTTCGTCGGCCGTCCGAGCACGTGGGTCTTGTAGAAATTGTCGAAGCGGTCGATGAGCTCGCCGTTGCTGTTCGGATGGCACATCAGCGGAATGCCGAGCTCTTCCGCCGCCTCGTAATACGGGTAGTAGGCGGGATCGTCCATGTTGCGGTTGCCGCAGTAGGGCGCGAGGTGCGAGACCTTGAAGCCGTATTGCTTGACGACGCGGCGTAATTCGTCGGCCATCGCCTCGGGACAGCCCGCGCTCGCCATGGCGCAAGGCAGGAAGAGATCCTCGTTCCCTTTCACGAGCTTCGCGACCCAGTCGTTGTAGAGGCGCGCGAGCTCGGCGCCCAGAGCGCCGATGTTCGCGGTCGCAACCGTGATCTGCGTCGGGAAGATGAGCTGCTTGTCGATGCCTTCCTTCTTCACGTCGTCGCGCCGCCGCTTCATGTCGTAGCCGCCGACCTGGCGCCGCGCCACGTCCCCGCCTCTCCAGTTCAGGTCCGGATCGTAGATGTACGGATGGCGATGCGCCGCGTGTCCCTGCGGGCTGATGGGATCCAGCGAGTGCATGAACTTGGTCTTGTGCGAATGGCCGTCGTTGAGCCGGACCGGACGGAAGCGCTCGTACTTGCCGCCGAGCGGGTAGACCTCGTCCATGAAATAGCCTTCGCGCAGGTGCGAATCGCAGTCGATGATCATTCGATGTCTGTCGTGAGTGGAATCGGTTTACGTCCGAAGTTTAACTGACATAAGATGCGCGGCGATGCGCACGCTCGTCGTCGGCTTCGCCGTGATCTTCGCCGCGCTCGTCTTCGCGGCGCTGCCGATCCTCTTTACCGGCAAGACGATGCTCTACACCATCGCGGCGGGCCATCCGATGGTCTCGCAGCGCGCGACGACGATCGCGGCGGCGCTCGCGGCGTCGTTCGCCGGGCTGTGGATGCTGCTGCAGCTCGCCGCGCATCGCTTCCCGCGCAAGTACTACCCGCTCGTCGCGTACTCGCGTTATTCGATCGCGATCGCCCTGGCGTGCCTCGCCTGGGCCGCCGCGTCCGTGCTCTGGCGGCAGGTGGTGTACGGCGTCTGATCTACAATCCGCGCCATGGACTCCCGCGGCTCCTTCCTGATGGCCGCATCGCTGCTTCTCGCGACGGGCGCGCTCGCCTCGCCCGGGATCTACCGCTGCACCGCGCCGGGCGGCGGCGTCACGTACCAGGAAATCCCCTGCCCGAACGACAGCGCGCAGCGCGCCACCGATATCCCGACCGAGTATCCCGAGGTGAATCGGGAAGCGCGCGAGCGGCTGTTTCAGCGCGAGGCGGCGCTCGAGGCGCGGCAGCTCGAGCGCGAGAAGATGGACACGGCGCTGCGTATCGCACGCGAGGATCGGCTCGCGCGCGAAGCCGAGGCGCGGCAGCCGGCGCCGGTCGAAGCGGCGCCTTTCTATCTCGTCACCCAACCGCCGCGGCTTCGTCCCTTCCCGGCTCGCGTCCGGCCGCACCTGCGCCCGCGCGGCCACGACCGCCCGTTGTAAGGTTCGCCGCCCCCGGCTGACCAACGCGCACGTTTGGTCAACCGGAGGAATCCATGAAGACGCAAGTCGCGCTCGTCGCGGGAGCGGCGCTCCTTTCCGCGTGCGCCTACCTGCAGCCCGAGAAGGTCGGCCAGTCCGAAGGCCGCGAATACACCGTCACCGTGAAGAACACGCTCGCGAAGGAACGCTTCGCCCCGATCCTCATCGTGGGCGACGCGGACGACGGCAAGATCTGGGTGGGCAAGTACGTCTCGCCCGAAGCGCACACGCAGTTCACCACCGGCAATCCCGGACCGCTCGCGGCGAAGCTCGGCGGCGACCAGGGACAGCCCGGCGGGCTCGGCGTGGGCGGGGAGACGACGTTCAAGTTCCGCACCGCGGCGCGCAAGGCGCGCATCACCGCGATGGTGCATCCCGACTACACACCCGACAACTACGTGACGGCGCTCGTCGACCTCAACGCCGGCGGCACCACGATGCTCGAGCGCTTCGACATCGGCGACGACGAGAAGCGCTACTCGGTCGTGAAGGTCGGCCCCGCGGGCAGCGTCACGGTGAAATGACGAAGGTCAGTCCGCGGTGATCTTCGCGTCGCGGATGACCTTCGACCACTTCTCGTTCTCGCGCTCGATGTAGCGCGCCAGCTCCTGGGGCGTGCTGGGCGCGGGATCGAGGCCGTTCTTCGAGAGGTCGGCGGCGACCTGCGGATCCTTCAGCGCCTTCACGATCTCGCGGTTCCAGAAGTCGATGATGTCCCTCGGCGTCTTCGCCGGCGCGACGAAGGCGTACCAGTTCATCGCCTCGAACTCCGGAAAGCCGGACTCGGCCACCGTCGGCACGTTCGGCATCAGCGCCGTGCGCTTCGGGCCCGTGGTGGCGAGCGCGACGAGCTTGCCGGCTTCCACGTGCGGCAGCACCGTCGATGGAACGCCGACGTACATGGTGAGGCGCCCGCCGAGGATGTCGGTCATCGCCGGCCCTCCGCCCTTGTACGGAACGTGGATCACGTTGATGCCCGCGCGCTGCTTGAAGAGCTCGATCGCGAGATGGCCCGCGCCGCCCACGCCCGAGGAGCCGCACGTGAGCTCGCCCGGCTTCTGCTTGGCGAGCGCGACGAATTCGGCGAGCGTCTTCACAGGCACGCCCGGGCTCACCACGAAGACGTTGGGAAACACGACGCCCATCGTGATCGGCGCGATGTCCTTCCTCGGATCGTAGGGCAGGTCCTTCACGATGTACGGCGCCACGGCGAGCGAGCCCACGGCGGCGAGGTGGATCGTGTAGCCGTCGGGCTGAGCGGCGGAGATGTGCTGCGCGGCGATGTTGCCGCTCGCGCCGGCGCGGTTCTCGACCACGACCGCCTGGCCGATCATGTCGGTGAGCTTCCTCGCGATGATGCGCGCGGCCGTGTCCGTTCCGCCGCCCGGCGCGAAGCCGACGGTGAGCGTCACGGTGCGTGTGGGAAAATGCGGCTGCGCCGATGCCGCGATCGAGGCGAGCACGAGGACTACGGCGGCGAGGGACCTGGGAATGTGTTCCATGGAAGCCATAGTTTACGACGTGCTGGTGGCCGGCGGCGGAAACGCGGGCCTGTGCGCCGCGCTCACCGCGCGCGAGCTCGGGCTTTCGGTGCTGCTCGTCGAAGCGGCGCCGGTCGCCTTCCGCGGCGGCAACAGCCGCCACACGCGCAACATGCGCACGATGCACGAGGGACGCCTCGATCCGCTTCACGGCGAATATCCGGAAGAGGAGTACTGGCAGGATTTGCTGAAGGTCACCGGCGGCGAGACCGACGAGAAGCTCGCGCGCATGGCGATCCGCCGGACGCCCGAGCACGTGCAATGGATGCATCGCCACGGCGTGCGCTTCCAGGCGCCGCTCGGCGGGACGCTCCAGCTCGGCCGCACCAACGCGTTCTTCCTCGGCGGCGGCAAGGCGCTCATGAACGCCTACTACCGCGCGGCCGACGCGCTCGGAGTCGACATCGCGTACGACACCGAGGTCGTCCGCCTTTCGCTCGACGGCACCCGCTTCCGCTCGGCGACGATCCTCCAAAAACCGGGGACAGACCACGTTTTTCCTCCTGGCGGAAAAACGTGGTCTGTCCCCGGTTTAGAGCGCGAGGTGCGGGCGAAGACCTTCGTTGCCGCGGCGGGCGGATTCGAGTCGAACTTCGAGTGGCTGCGCGAGGCGTGGGGAGAAGCGGCCGACAATTTCATCGTGCGCGGCACGCCGTACAACATGGGGCGCGTGCTGAAGCTGCTCCTCGACGCGGGCGCCGCGCCCGTGAGCGACGCGGCCGCGGGACACTGTGTCGCGATCGACGCGCGCTCGCCGAAATTCGACGGCGGCATCGTGACGCGCGTCGATGCCGTCACGCTCGGCATCGTCGTCAACCGCGAAGGCCGCCGGTTCTACGACGAGGGCGAGGACTTCTGGCCCAAGCGCTACGCGATCTGGGGGCGCCTCATCGCCGGGCAGCCGGGGCAGATCGGCTACTCCATCATCGACGCGAAGTCGATGGGCAAATTCATGCCGCCGGTGTATCCGCCGATGAAGGCGTATTCCATCGGCGAGCTCGCGGCGCGCCTCGAGCTCGACCGGGGCGCGCTCGAGAAGACTGTCGCCGATTTCAACGCGGCGGTGCGCCCCGGCAGGTTCGACCACACGACGCTCGACGACTGCGCCACCGCCGGGCTCACGCCGCCGAAAACGCACTGGGCGCTCGCGATCGACACGCCGCCCTTTTACGGCTATCCGTTGCGTCCGGGGATCACGTTCACGTATCTCGGCGTCGCGATCGACGAGCGCGCGCGCATGCGCATGAAGGACGGCTCCGTGTGCGAGAACCTCTTCGCCGCGGGCGAGATCATGGCGGGCAACGTGCTCGGCAAGGGCTATCTCGCGGGGATCGGCATGGCGATCGGCACGACCTTCGGGCGCATCGCCGGCGCGGAGGCGGCGAAACATGTCCGCGGATAAACCTGCCCCGGACGCCGTCACCCGCGGCAATGGTCCGGGGGTGCCGCTCGCGAACCTCATCGAAGAGGCGCAACGCGTCCTCGCGATCTGCAACGCGTGCCGCTATTGCGAGGGCTTCTGCGCGGTGTTTCCCGCGCTCGAGCGCCGCCTCGAATTCGTCGAGGCCGACGTCCACTATCTCGCCAACCTCTGCCACAACTGCGGCTCGTGCCTCTACGCGTGCCAGTACGCGCCGCCCCACGAGTTCGCGCTGAATTTCCCGAAGGTGCTCGCGCAGGTGCGCGGCGAGACGTACCGGCGGTATGCCTGGCCGCAGTCGTTCGCGCGCGCCTTCGACCGCAATGCGCTCGTTGTGAGCATCGCGACCGCGCTTTCGATCGCGGCGGCCTTTTTCTTCACCGGAGCATTCACGCAGCCCGATCGCTTCTTCGGCGCGTGGTCCGACGCGCAGGGATCGTTCTACGCCGTGATGCCGCACGGGCTCATGGCGGCGATCTTCACGTTGGTCGCCGCGTTCGTCGTGGTGTCGTTTCTCGCGAGCTTCCTGCGCTTCTGGCCGGAGTGGGGCGGGGATCTCGCGGACTTCGTGCGCGTTCCGTCGTTCTCGAGCGCGACATGGGACACGCTGGGCCTGCGCTACCTCGACGGCGGCGGCGACGGCTGCACCTATCCGCGCGAGCGAGCGTCGATGTCGCGGCGCAATTTCCATCACCTCACGTTCTACGGTTTCCTGCTGTGCTTCGCCGCGACCGCCGTCGGCACGATCTACCACTACGTCTTCGGCTGGAAGGCGCCGTATCCGCTCTACAGCCTGCCGGTGCTGCTCGGGCTCATCGGCGGCGGCGGGCTCGTCGTGGGGCCGATCGGGTTGCTGATCCTGCGCGCCGATCGCGATCCCGACCTCGGCGACCAGTCGCAGGACCCCATGGATGCCGCATTCCTCGTGCTGCTGCTCGCGACGAGCGTCACGGGATTGCTGCTCCTCGATTTCCGCGAGACGGCGGCGATGGGGACGCTCCTCGCGCTGCACCTGGGCTTCGTGCTCGCGCTCTTCGTGACGCTGCCCTACGGCAAGTTCGTCCACGCCCTGTACCGCTTCGCCGCGCTCGTGCGCTTCCACATCGAGCGCCGCCGCCCGCTGCCCCAGCTCGGCTCGGAATGACATCCGCGTAGGGCCGCGCCTACAAACTCTCGGTTCGCCGCGGCGTCCAATCCTCACGTAGCAGAGGAGGGATCGCCATGAAAGCGCTTTTCCTTGCAGCGGTCGCCGCGGCCGGCGTTGCCAATGCCGCGGAGATCACCATCTACAAGCAGCCGAATTTCGCGGGCGAGCAGCTGACGCTGCGCGACACGGCCGGGAACCTCAGCGGGAATTTCACCGACCAGGCTTCGAGCGCGATCGTGCGCGGCGGGCGCTGGCAGGTGTGCACGCAGCCCAATTTCCAGGGCGATTGCGTGACGCTCGAGCCGGGCCGGTACACGCAGCTCGATTCGCGCCTGCTCCACCGCGTCGAGTCGATGCGTCCGCTCGACGTCGTCGCCTACAACGACACGTCGTCCTACGGCTATCGCGAAGGCGCGCCGATCGAGCTCTACCGCGCAACCGCTTTTCGCGGGCGGCCGTTCCGGCTCAACCGCGACGCGCCCGAGATCCAGCGCGGGCAGGGCATCGGCGTGGGCAGCGTCGTCGTGAACGAAGGCCGCTGGCAGTTGTGCTCGGATCCGGGATACCAGGGCTATTGCCAGGTGCTCGAGCCGGGCGAGTACGACTACTTCGGCCGCTTCAACAACCAGGTCACGTCGATCCGCCGCATCGGCTAGGCGGCGCGCGCGTCCGGTCCGGCGAGCGCCATCGCTCTGCCGTATGCCGGGCGCGCCTCGATGCGCTTCAGGTATGCGGCGATGTTCGCATACGGAGAAATGTCGTACTCGAGATAACGCCGCATCGTCGTGAATGGAAACAGCATCATCACGTCGGCGGCGGTGAACGCGTCGCCGGCGAAGTAGTCGCGCTTGGCGATCTCGCCGTCGACGAAGGCGAGCATCTGCTTCATGCGGTCGAGCACGCGCGTGCGCACCGGGCTTTCCTTCGCCTCGGGAATGCGCGAGATCACCAGCGCGATCAGCATCAGCGACATGAGGCTGCCCTCCGCGAAATGCATCCAGTAGATGTAGTCCGCGTATCCGGGCGCGTCCGGCGCGACGGCGAGGCGGCCGCCGCCGTGCTTCTGCACGATGTATTCCACGATCGCGCCCGACTCCGCCAGCACGCGATCGCCGTCGCGGATCACCGGCGCCTTGCCGAGCGCGTGCAACGCTTTCATCGCCGCCGGCGCCGCGCCGTTGGGCTCGCGCGGGTGGAATTCCATGCGGTAATCGACTCCGAGCTCTTCCATGAGCCAGACGATGCGCTCGGAGCGCGAGCTCGAGAGGTGGTAAACGGTGATCACGACCGCGTTTATACACCTCCTTTCGGGCTAGCCCGGGAAACGGCGCTCGCCGCGCGCGTCTACGCCGGCGCATATCTGCATTGAGTGCTCCGTCCGGGCCATCACGCGAACGCGCCCCGCGCGCCCGGCTCCAATCGTCCAATCCAACGAACATGCGGGCGCACATGGCCACGGTCTACCAATTCGAATACCTGGATCCGCTGCTCAAGCGCATGCGGCGCTCGGAGCGATTCGCCACCGAGGAGGCGATCCGCCGGATGGGCGGCAAGTACGTGCCGGAGACCGCCTACGACATCGACGACGAGTTCGTCGACGATTCCGGCACCGTCCGTCCCAACGACATGGCGCACGCGACGCGCCATTAGCCAAAAAATGGTGCCACGTACCAATTTCGCGGAGAATGCGAGCTCTCCCGAAATTGGTACGTGGCACCATTTTTTGTGAAGGTCGCAACTTTCAACGTCAACGGCATCAAGTCGCGGCTCCCGCACCTGCTGCTGTGGCTCGAGCGTGAAGCGCCCGATGTCGCGTGCCTGCAGGAGCTGAAGGCGATCGGCGAGGGTTTCCCGATCCTCGACATTCGCGCCGCGGGCTACGACGCGATCTGGCACGGCCAGCGTTCGTGGAACGGTGTTGCGATCCTCGCGAAGGGCGCGCGCCCCGTCGAGCGTTGCCGCGTGCTTCCGGGCGATCCCGCCGACGAGCACAGCCGCTACATCGAGGCAGCCGTGCACGGCATCGTCATCGGTTGCCTCTATCTTCCCAACGGCAATCCGCAGCCCGGCCCGAAGTTCGACTACAAGCTCAAGTGGATGGACCGGCTCTTCGCGCACGCGAAGGAGCTGCAGAAATCGAGGGAGCCGGTGGTGCTCGCGGGCGACTACAACGTCGTGCCGACCGACTTCGACATCTACAACCCGGCCTCATGGCGCAAGGACGCGCTGCTCCAGCCCGAGAGCCGCGAGCGTTACGCGAAGCTCCTCGGGCAGGGATGGATCGACGCCCTCCGCCACAAGCATCCCGAAGAGCGCGTCTATACGTTCTGGGATTACTTCCGGCAGCACTGGGACCGCAACTCCGGATTGCGCATCGATCACCTGCTGCTCAATCCCGCCGCGGCGCCGAAGCTGCGCGACGCCGGCGTCGACCGCTGGGTGCGCGGCCTCGAGAAGCCGAGCGATCACGCGCCGACGTGGGTGACGCTCGGCTAGCTCAGGGGACCTTCACCCAGGTGGGCACGAGCTGGTTGTTGGGCCGGTGCACGACGAAGACGCCGGCGCGCGAGGCCCACGGGATGACCTGGCGATGCAGCGGGATGACGAGCGCCTCGTCGTGGATCAAGGCGATGGCGCGAACGATCATGTCCTGGCGCTTCGCCGCGTCCATTTCGCCGGCGGCGGCGTCGATGAGCCGGTCGAGCCCGGCGTCGCGGTAATCGCCGATGTTGTTGGTGCCGGCTCCGGTCGCGGCGTCGCGCCCGTGCAGCACCGGCTTCAGCGTGAACATCGCGTCGGGCGAATCGCTGCCCCATCCCCAGAGGTTCGCGCTCACGTCGAGCTTGATGGCCTTGGGAAAGAACTGCGCGCGCGGCAGCGACTCGACCTTCACGTCGAGCCCCACGCGCGCCCACATCGCCGCGAGCGCCGTGCAGATCTTCTCGTCGTTGATGTAGCGGTTGTTGGGGCAGGCGATGGTGAAGCCGAAGCCCGCGGGATAGCCCGCTTCGGCGAGGAGCTTCTTCGCCGCCGCCACGTCGTACGGCGGGCGCTTGTCCATGGAGGCGGGGATGCCGCTTGCTTTGGGATCCGGAAGCGGGATCGCCGTCGGCACCGAGAGGCCGCGCATCACCTGCGTGCGGATCGCCTCGGTGTCGATCGCCTGCCACAGCGCGAGGCGCACGCGCCGGTCCTTGAACGGATTCTTCCCCTTCACCGTCGCGTACAGCAGCTCGTCGCGCGCCTGGTCGAGCATCACGAGGATCACGCGCGTCTCCGGACCTTCCCACACTTTGACGGCCGGGTTCTCCTTGAGCCGCGCGATGTCCTGCAGCGGCGGATCGAGCACGAAGTCGAGCTCGCCCGACTTGAGCGCCGCCATTCGCGTGGCCGCGTTCGTCACCTGCTGGTATTCGACCGTGTCGAGGTTGCCGGTGAAGAGGCCTTCCTTCGTCCCCCACCAGTCGGGATTGCGCCGGTGCGTTGTCTTGACTCCGGGCTCGCGCGACACGAGGACGAAAGGTCCCGTGCCGTTCGCGTGCAGCGCCGCGTACGTCTCCTCGCGCGTGGTGATGTCCTGCGGCTTCGCGACGTTGTTCTTCTCGCACCAGCGCCGGCTCACGATGAAGATCTGCGCGACGGTGCTGAGCTCGACCGGATTGGGCTTCGCCGTGACGAACTCGACCGTGGAATCGTCGATCCTGCGCGCGGTGCCCGACTCGTTGGTGTAGAGCTTGAAGGACGCCGTGGTGAATTTCGCGCGCTCGAACGAGAACACCACGTCATCGGCGGTGAGGGGCGTGCCGTCGTGGAACTTCACGCCCTTCCTCAGGTGGAAGATCCAGCGCGTCGGCTCCGGGTTCTCCCACGATGTCGCGAGCCACGGCCCGAGCTTCATATTGCGGTCGTACTGCAGCAGCTGCTCGTACACCATGCCGTTGATCTGGTTGGTGAGGCCTTCGTTCTGCGCGTGCGGATCGAGCGAGGCCGCGTCGCCCTGCGAGGCCCAGCGGAAATTGCGCGCTTCGGACGGAAGGAGCGCGAGGGCGAGGCAGAGGAGGAGGAGGCGCGCGATCATCCGACGCAGCTTATCATCGCGCCCGTGACGACCATCCCGACTCTCGAGACCGAACGCCTCGTCCTTCGACCGGTCCGGCCGGGCGATTACGAAGCGCACGCGAGCATGCTCGCCGATCCGCTCGTCACCCGCTACCTGGGCGAGGGCAAGCCGCTCGATCGGCACGAGGCGTGGCGTGCCCACGCGATGATCATCGGCCACTGGGAGCTGCGCGGCTACGGCCTCTGGGCGCTCACGCGGCGCGGCGACGACCGCATGATCGGGCGCGTCGGATTCTTCAATCCCGAAGGCTGGCCCGGCTTCGAGGTGGGCTGGACGCTCGCGCGCGCCGCGTGGGGCAACGGTTATGCGACCGAAGGCGCGCGCCGCGCCCTCGAGTATGCGTTCGACGTGCTCGCCGAGGAGAAGGTGATCAGCGTCATCCATCCCGAGAATGCCGCCTCGATCCGCGTCGCCGAGAAGATCGGCGAGCGCTTCGACCGGACGCAGGACGTCAGGGGACAGAAGCGGCTGATCTACTCGGTGTCGCGTCGCGCATGAAGAATCCGGCGAGCGCGCCGAGCGCGAGCCAGAAGGCGGCGTTCGCGAGATAGGTGGCGCTCGTGAACGCGGCGCCGAGCTCGGCCGGCGCGGACGAGCGATGCGCGGCAGGATGCGGAGCGCCGGCGACATGCGGCGCGACGATGAGCAGCACGCCGAGAATGCGCGCGGCCGGATGGCTTGGGAAGACCGCGATCCACAATCCGGCCGCGGTGCACGCCGCGGTCGCGACCCACCAGAGCTGGCGTTCGCCGAGGGCCGGCGATTGCGTCCCGGGCAATTCCGGCGGCAACCCGATCGCCGGCGCGACGAAGAACGCGACGTAACCCGCGAGGCCCCACAGCAAACCCGCGCGCCAACCCGTCGAGGCGCGCAGCTGCATCGCCGCGCCGAGGAAGAGCGCGAAGGCGGTGGCGAGCACGATGTTGGCGACCGCCGTCATCGCGAGCGGCGGCGCGCCGGCCTCATGCGCGGCTTCGAACGCTTCGGCGGCGCGAATCAGCGGCACGACCTGGACTTGCTGGATCGCGGTGAGGAGCAGCCCCGCGACGAGACCGGCGCCTGCCGCGGCGAAGACGATGCGCCTGAGCGCGCTCAGTGGCAGGGCAGCGCCGCCGAATGCCGCGCGTCGTGCGCGCCGTCGTGCACCGCGTCGATGTGCGAGAAACCGGCGAGGAAGAGCAGCGCCACGCCGAGGAGCGCCGCGGCGAGCGGCGCCGCGAGACGCGAGGAAACGCTGGAGACCGGGATCGACGACATGGGCGCGATTGTAGCGCTTCGCTGACTTACAATCGTGAAATGCGCTTCCCCGTTGGCCGCGCGATCGCCGCGGCGTTCCTGCTCGCGATCTCCACCACCGTCCTCGCCCAGCAGACTCCGGCGATGTGGAACGGCTTCACCGCCGTGACGCTCACGTTCGCCGAGGGCGGCTCGCCCGGCACCACCTGGAGCGGCGTCTTCGACGAATCGACGCGCGACTTTCTCCTCGACGTGCAGCTGCGCGAGCCCGACCTCGTGCGCGGCAAGGTCGGCCTCGTCGGCGGGCGCGCGATGATCGTCCAGGGCCTCACCCTTGCGCGCGGCGCCGAGATCGACGCCATGGACGGGCCGATCCTCAGCATGCGGCTCGCGCTCACGCTGCTGGAGCGCCTTTTCCCCGACGGCCCCAGCTCGATCGTGGGACTCAAGGACGTGAGCTACAAGGGCGACGTCGCGATCCGCTTCGCCACGCCGAGCGCGAGCGGACAGATTCCCGCGCCGTGGAGCGCAACGGGCAAGGTGGAGAACTACAACAAGGGCGTGGTGAACTTCGATCTCGCGCTCATGCTGCCGGCGACGAATCCCGCCGCGAGATCGCCCACCGGGCAGATGCGCCTCAAGGGACGTCTCGCCTCGCGCACGCTGCCGGTGTTTCGCGACGACATGCCGCTCGCCGGCTGGGGGATCTTCATGCTCGGCCCGGTGCGGCGGCCCGAAGGCGGCGTCAGCGTCGGCGCCACGCCCGAGCCCAATGCCGGCGTGAAGACGATCGGCGAGCTCAAGGCCTCGCTCGCGCAGATGCGCCCGCGGTGAACGCGCGGCGCGCGCTCGCGCTCTTCGCGGCGTACGTCGGCGCGCAGATCGCGACCGGCATCGTGATGGGCATCGCCATCGCGATCGCCTCCGGCGGCAGCCGCGAAGCCTTGCGCAGCGGCATGCTGCTGGGCACGCCGGTCGCGATCGTCGTCGCCGGGGCATTCGTTTTCTGGCTCACGCGCCGCATGCTCCTCGCCGAGCCGGACGGCATGCGCTCGATCGGCGTGGTGCGCACGACGCCGGGCAGGCAGGCGATGGCGGCGGTCGTCGGGCTCGCGCTCGGCGCGTTCTTCGTCGGCATCGTCGTGAACCTGTTTCCATTGCCGCCGGAAGTGAAGCTCGGTCCGGTGACCCAGGCGGCGTCCGAGGGCGGGTGGAAGCTCTACATGTGGATCGTGCTCGCGATCTTCATCGCCCCGCCGATCGAGGAGTTCGTCTTCCGCGGCGTGCTGTGGACGGGGCTCGCGCGCTCCTGGGGCCCGGCCGCGGCGGCGATCGTCGTCACGGCGCTCTTCGTCGCGTTGCATCTGCTCGAATCCGGACGCTATCCGCCCGCGCTCGCCGCCATCACCGTCACGGGGCTCGCGTGCCTCGGCGCGCGCGTGCTCACGGGCTCGCTCGCGCCGGGCATCGCGCTGCACATGGCCTACAACGCCGTCATCGCGGCGGGGATGATGCGCGAATACGGCTGAGGTAGTCGCGAACGCGTTTCGCGTTGGCGCCGAGGTCGCTCAGGCCCACGCGCGAGACGCTGCGCACGTCGATGCGGCTCGAGCCGTCGGCCGCGCGCACGCGCACGACGATGTCGTCCCTGAATCCGAACCAGACTGTCGTCGCGGTCGCCTCGATGCGGCCTTTCGCCGCGTCCGCCCCTGCGATGTCCCAACCTTCCTCGCGCGCGGCGGCGAGCGCACGCTCGAACGCCTGCGCCGGCGCAAGCGCCAGCGTGAGCGGCTGGATGTCGGGATAGGCGCGCTTCTGCTCCGCGGCGACCTTTTCTCCGCCGTACGCGGCCTTGTTGGGAGAGGCCTCGCGCGCGGCAAGCAGCGCCTCGAAAGCCGGCGGGTCGTCGGTGTCGGTCGTGATGTCGTGGATGTATGGCAGCGATTTCGCGAACTGGAGCATCGCCACGGGCGG
>Ga0075436_100000342_pt1 | contig 29761 bp, 30 predicted proteins | sample RhiMethybrSRZTD5_FD_75303 | JGI IMG/M metagenome (GOLD analysis project Ga0075436, IMG submission 75303) | Populus rhizosphere microbial communities from Tennessee, USA - Rhizosphere MetaG P. TD hybrid SRZTD5 | ecosystem: Host-associated > Plants > Roots > Rhizosphere > Soil | place: USA...
AGGCAGCGCACGACGATCTCGGCGCCGGTGATCTGGCTGGTCTTGATCCTGTCCATTGGAAACCTTTGAACAATAAAGGCTTGGTGCGGTGCGGTCAATATGAGCGGCGTCGGCAGGCAGGCGATTTTGGTACCATCGCCGGCAACAACACCGCCCCGGCAGAGGGTCCTACTGGCTTCCCGCAGCGAGCTGTCGGCGTTTCTCAAGGGCGTCGAGCGGCGCGCGTTCAAGCAGGCCGTATTCGCCGTCCGCGACCAGGACGCGGCGCTCGACATCGTGCAGGACGCGATGCTCCGCCTCGCGGAGAAGTACGGCGACCGCCCGGCGGCGGAGCTGCCGTTGCTGTTTCATCGCATCACGCAGAACGCGATCCGCGACTGGTTTCGCCGCCAGAAGGTGCGCTCGCTCTGGACGACGCTGCTTTCATCGCTTACCCCCAACCGCGAGGACGACGACCAGGATCCCCTCGAAACCTTGGAGCCGGCCTACGAGTCCAACCGCCAAGAGGCGCCCGGGGATCGGCTAGAACAGTCGCAAATACTTGAAATTATTGAGAAAGAGATCACGAAGCTGCCGGAGCGTCAACGTGAGGCCTTCATCATGCGTTACTGGGAGGAATTGGACGTGGCCGAAACCGCGCGCCGCATGCGATGCTCGGAGGGCAGCGTGAAAACGCATTGCTCCCGGGCTACGCATACATTGGCGGCGGCGCTCAAGGCACGAGGCATCACGCTGTGAGCCGGCACGGTCCGCAAACGCTATGAACGAGCAACAATTCGGAAAAAAGGTCCGTCACCTGCTGAACAGCGCAACGCTGGGGACCCAGGTCGAGCGCCGCCTGGTGGCTGCTCGCGAAGCGGCACTGGCGCACCAGCGTGCGGAGCGCGCGCCTGCGCTCGCCTGGGCCGACAACGTGCTCGGCCGCTTCGGAGGCTGGACCACCGGCGCCCTGTACGCGGCGCTTTCGCTCGCCATCCTGGCGGGCGGCGCGACGGGCGTCTACAGCTGGCAGCAGAGCCAGCGCATCGCCGAGCTCGAGGAAATCGACTCGCAGCTCCTCACCGACGACCTGCCGATCGACGCCTACCTCGATCGAGGCTTCCAGAACTGGCTGAAAAAGCGTAACGCGGAGCAGTGATGCTGCGCGCTGCGCTCGTCATGCTGGCCCTCTCCCTGGCTGGCGGCGCCATGGCGCAGACGCCGGAGAAGCCCAAGCCCGCCGCGGAAAAATCCAAGGCCCCCGAGAAAGCCAAGCCCGCCGCCAAGGCCAAGGCGCCTGGGCGCCCGGCCTGGGCCGAGCTCACCGCCGACCAGCAGATGGTGCTCGCGCCGCTCAAGGCGGACTGGGAGAAGCTCGAGGCCGAGCGGCGGCGCAAGTGGATCGGCATTGCGAACCGCTATCCCAAGATGAAGCCCGAGGAGCAGGAGCGCGTCCAGCGGCGCATGCAGGACTGGGCGAAGCTCAGCCCCGAGCAGCGCCGTCAGGCGCGCGAGAATTACAAGCGCATCGCCAAGGCGCCGCCGGAAAAGCGCGAGCAGCTGCGCGACGCCTGGGCGGAATACCAGGCGCTGCCGCCGGAACAACGCCAGAGCCTCGTCCCCCCGTCCAACCCGCCGGCGGAGAAGAAGCGCCGGTGAGCGCCGCGACGCCGGGGCTGCCGCGGCGCCTGGCGAGCATGGTCTACGAAGCGATTCTGCTTTTCGCGGTCGCCTTCCTCGCGGCCTGGGTGTTCTTCTTCGCGAGCGGCGGCCGCGATGCCACCGCCGGCGCCATGCGTCATCTCCTGCAGCTCTGCATCGGGCTCTTCTTCGCCGCGTATTTCCTGTGGTCGTGGCTGCGCGGCGGCCAGACCCTCGCCATGAAGGCCTGGCGCATCCGCTTGATCGATATCACGCCGGCCAGCGCCCTTCTAAGGCTGATTCTGGCCGCGCTTCTCGTGCCGACCGGAATCTCGCTGATCTGGGCCTTGTTCGACCGCGACCGGCAGTTCCTGCACGACCGGCTCGCGCGCAGCCGCCTCGTGCTCGCCTAGCGGCGCTCCACCCACCACATCATCACCAGCGCCGCGGCGAAGAACGCCGCGCTCGGCGCGAAAGCCGCCGAGATCGGCGGCCAGTTCTGGAGCAGGCCGATGTGCGCGATCAGGCTGTTCAAGGCGTGGAACAGGATCCCCAGCATGATGCCGAGGAACACCTTGACGCCGACGGCGCCGGCGCGGCCGGAGCTGTAGCCGAAGGGCAGCGCGAGCGCCATCATCACGAGCGCGGCCACCGGATAGAGGATCTTCTTCCACAGCGCGATCTCGTAGCGCTCGGTCTTCTGGCGGTTGCCCGCGAGGTGCTGGATGTACTTGTGCAGCGCCCACACCGACATCTGGTCGGGCTTGACGATGAGCGCGTCGAGCATGTCGGGGCTGACCGCCGAGCGCCATTCGCGCTCCGCCTCGCGCACCGTGCGCGGCCCGTCCGGAGTGAATTGCGTGCTGACCACGTCGAGCATCAGCCAGCGGCCGTTGCCGCGGTACTCGGCGCGCTGCGCGTTGGTCATCCGGTGCAAGCGGTAGTCGGCGTCGAATTCGAAGATCCGCACGCCCTGGAGCGAGCTGGCCTGCCGCGCCTCGCGCACGTTGATGAACGAGCCCTCGTCCTTGAACCACAGGCCCGACTCGAGGCCCTGCCCGATGAGCGAGCTCATGGCGCGCAGCTTCACCTTCTGCGCGGTCTCCTCGGCGTACGGCGCGGCCCATTCTCCGAGCACGAACGTGACCACCACGAAAACAAGCCCGATCTTGCCGAGCATCAGCGCGGCGCCGAGCGGCGACAATCCCGAGGTGCGCATCACCGTATATTCCGAATTGGCCGCGAGCTGCCCGAGGACGAACAGGGTGCCGATCAGCACCGCGATCGGGAACAGCTCGTAGGCGTGCGCCGGCAGCGACAGCAGCACGAACAGGAATACCGCGCGCAGGTGATATTCGCCCCGGTCGAGGTCGCCGAGCTCCTTGATGAGGTCGAAGAACGCGAACAGCGCCAGGAACCCGAGCAGGACGAAGCCCACCGCACCGAAGATCTGGCGGGCGAAGTAGCGCTCGAGGGTGCGGATGCGCGGCCCGCCGATCATCGGCCCAGGCGCAGGCGGATGACCTGCATGCGCCGCGCGAACATGAACACCAGCAGCGCGATCATCAGAGCGTGCACCAGCCACAGGCCGATGCCGAATTCCATGCGCGCCTGCGAGACCCGCGCCTGGCTTACGCTGAGGAGGTTGGAGTAGACGATGTAGGTGAACAGCGCGAACAGCAGGTTCACCGAGCGCCCGGCGCGCGGGTTGACGAAGCTCATCGGGATCGCGAGCAGCACCAGGATCGCCGCCGACACCGGAATGCCGACGCGCCACAGCACTTCGCCGAGATTCACCGGGATCGGATTGGCGAGGAGCTGGGCCGTGGTCATGCTCTTCGTCGAAAGCTGCGGCTGCTTGCTCTCGGCGGTCTCGATGCGCGCGGCATAGCGCTGGAACTCCGTCACCCGGTACTGCTCGTCGCCGGGGGCGCCCTCGTAGCGCCGGCCGTTCTCCAGCACGATGAAGCGGTCGCCGTTGGGCGCGGTCTCGGTGCGGCCCACCCGGCTCATGCTGACGCCGCTTTTCTGCTGCTGCACCGAGCTCACGAACACGTTCTGCACCGTCGTGGCGTCGCCCGACATGGATTCGACGAAGTACACGCGCTCCTTGTTTCCGGTCTCGCCGAACACGCCGGGGTTGATGCGCGAGACGTCGTCGCGCGCCTCCAGCCGCGTCACGTACTGCGCGCCCATCTGCGCCGCCCACGGCGAGATGATGAGCGACAGCGCGGCGATCACCGCGACCTGCGGCAGCGCGAACAGCATCACGGGCTTGAGCCACGCGGTGAGCGGCAGCCCGGAGGAGAACCAGATCACCATTTCGGAGTCGCGCCAGCTGCGCGTGAGCGTGAGCAGCACCGAGATGAACATGGTGAGCGAGAGCAGCACCGGCAGCGTGCCGAGCGCGAAAAAGCCGAGGAACGCGATCACCGCGTCGGTGGGAATCTGGCCGCCCGCGGCCTGGCCGAGCAGGCGGATCAGCCGCGTGACGAGGGCGATCGCGAACAGCGTCATGAACACCGCGCCCGCGAGACTCGCGAATTCCCTGAGCAGCGCCCGATGGAAGATCATGCGATACTTTCCCTCGTGGAATTTAGCATAAAGGCTCTCTCTCCCGAGAGCGTGAAAAGCGGCTGCGTAGTGCTCGGCGTGCACCGCGATCAGGAGCTCACGCCGGCGGCGAAGCGCGTCGATCAGGCCGCGCGCGGCGCGCTGAAAAAAGCGCTCGGCGACCTGCCGGCGAAACCGGGCTCGACGCTGCTCCTGCGCAGCCTGCCCGGCGTCGCCGCCGAGCGCGTGCTGCTCGTCGCTCTGGGCGAGCGCAAGGAATTCGCCGAGAACGCGTACCGCGACTCGGTGCGCGGCGCGGCCAACGCGCTCAGGGAGCTGGACGTCAAGGACGCGGCGGTTTTCCTCGTCGACACCAAGGTCAACTCGCGCCCGGTGTCGTGGAACCTGCGGCAGGCGGTGCTCGGCACGCGCGAGGCGTTCTACCGCTTCGACCTCCTGAAGACGCAGAAAAAACCCGAGCCCGCGTCGCTTTCGCACGTCACGCTGGCGCTCGGCCACAACGCGCAGCTCGAGCAGGCCCTCGCGGAGGCGCAGGCCACCGCCGACGGCGCCGACCTCGCGCGCACCCTGGGCAACCTGCCGAGCAACATCTGTACCCCCGGCTACCTCGCCGAGGAAGCGAAGAAGCTCGCTCGGCAGTTCAAGCTGCAGCTGGAGGTGCTCGAGCGGCGCGACCTCGAGCGCCTGGGCATGGGCGCCTTCCTCGCGGTAACCAACGCGTCGCACCAGCCGCCGAAGCTCATCGTGCTGCGCTATTCAGGCGGCGCCAAGGGCAAGAAACCGATCGCGCTCGTCGGCAAGGGCATCACCTTCGACACCGGCGGCATCTCGCTCAAGCCCGCGGGCGAGATGGACGAGATGAAGTTCGACATGTCGGGCGCGGGCTCGGTGCTCGGCACGCTGCGCGCGCTCGCCGGCATGGAAGCGCCGGTCAACGTGGTCGGCGTCATCCCCACCTGCGAGAACATGCCGGGCGGCCACGCCACCAAGCCCGGCGATGTCGTGACCACGCTTTCGGGCCAGACCGTCGAGATCCTCAATACCGACGCCGAGGGTCGACTCATCCTCTGCGATGCGCTCACCTATGCCGCGCGCTTCGAGCCCGAGGCGGTGATCGACGTGGCGACCCTGACCGGCGCGTGCGTGGTCGCGCTCGGCCACGTCGCCACGGGCCTCTTCGCGAACGACGACAAGCTCGCCGAGGAGATCCGGGAAGCCGCCGACGATGCGTGGGACCGCGTCTGGCAGCTGCCGCTGTGGGACGACTACCAGGAGCAGTTGCGCTCGAATTTCGCCGACTTCGCCAACATCGGCGGGCGGCCCGGCGGCAGCATTACCGCCGCCTGCTTTCTCGCCCGCTTCACCCGCGAGATGCGCTGGGCGCACCTCGACATCGCCGGCACAGCGTGGAAGAGCGGCCGCGAAAAGGGCTCCACGGCGCGGCCAGTGCCGCTTCTGGTGCGCTTCGCGCTGCGCCGCGCCGGCAAGAAATAAGCTCTTGACGACGATCGACTTCTACTTCAACGCGGAAGATCGATTCCAGGTCGCCTGCCGCCTCGCCGGCAAGGCGCTGGCGCAGAAAAAGCGCATGCTGATCTACGCCCCCGAGCCGGAAGCCGCGAGCCGCATCGACAAGCTGCTGTGGACCTGGCCGGCGATCGGCTTCGTCCCGCATTGCGCGCCGCACGACGCGCTCGCCGCGCAGACCCCGGTGCTCATCGCCTCCGACCCCGGTTCCCCGGGCGAGTGCGAGCTGCTCCTCAACCTGGGCGCCGAATGTCCGCCGCACTTCGAGCGGTTCGAGCGCCTGCTCGAGGTGGTGGCCACCGACGAAGCCGAGCGCCAGGCGGCGCGCGCCCGCTATCGCTTCTACCAGTCGCGCGGGTACAAGATCACGAGCCACGACCTGGCGAGGGATGCGCAGTGAGCGCCACGGACCCCGTCGACAGCGACGTGCCGCTCCTGACCCAGGTGGTCGATGACCTGGCACCGGAGCCGCCCGCGCCCGCCGTGCCGCCGGCGCCCCCCGCCGCGTCCGTGGACGAGGCCGCCCTCGACGCGCTCGCCGACCAGCTCGAGCGCGCGCTGCTCGAGCGCCTCGGGCCCGAGATCGACCGCGCCACGGCGCGGGCGCTGAACGGCGTGCGGGCGGAGCTCACCGTCAGCGTCATGACGATCGTCCGCGAGTCCGTGGCCGCGGCGGTGGCGCAGGCGCTGCACGGGCAGAAGAAGGACTGAAGTGCTCGACAAGAGCTTCAACCCGGCTGCGATCGAGCAAGGGTGGTACGAGCGCTGGGAAGCGGCGGGCTATTTCCGCCACAAGGGCGACGGCAAGCCCGCCTACTGCATCCAGCTTCCGCCGCCCAACGTCACCGGCACGCTCCACATGGGCCACGCGTTCCAGCAGACGCTGATGGACGCGCTCATCCGCTACCACCGCATGCGCGGCTTCAACACCAACTGGGTGGTGGGCACCGACCACGCCGGCATCGCCACCGAGATCGTGGTGACGCGGCAGCTCGAGGCCGAAGGCAAAAGCAAGAATGCCCTTGGGCGCGAGGAATTCAACCGCCGCGTCTGGCAATGGAAGCAGCAGTCCGGCTCGACCATCACGCGGCAGATGCGGCGCCTGGGAACGTCGGCCAACTGGGAATACGCCGACACCGAAGGTCAGAAAGGCGGCTACTTCACCGCCGACCCGAAGATGTCGCGCGCGGTTACCGAGGTTTTCGTCCGCTGGTACGAGGAAGGCCTGATCTACCGTGGCAAGAGGCTGGTGAACTGGGACCCGGTGCTCGGTACCTCGGTGTCGGACCTCGAGGTCGAGAACGAGGAAACCGTCGGCACCATGTGGCAGATCGTTTATCCCTTTGTGGACGGTCCGCAGAAATCCGTCGACAAGGACGGGAAGCCCGTCACGTTGCGCGGCATGACGATCGCCACGACCCGGCCCGAGACCATGCTCGCCGACGGCGCGGTTGCCGTGCACCCAGAGGACGACCGCTACCGACACCTCGTCGGCAAGCTGGTCGAGCTGCCGCTCTGCGACCGCAACATCCCGATCGTCGCAGACCCGATGGTCGAGCGCGATTTCGGCACCGGCTGCGTCAAGATCACCGGCGCGCACGACTTCAACGACTACGGCGCCGCGCTGCGCCACAAGCTGCCGCTGATCGTCGTCTTCACGCTCGACGCGAAGGTGAACCAGAACGGGCCGAAGCAGTTCCAGGGCATGGACCGCTACGTCGCGCGCAAAGCGGTGGTCGCCGAGCTCGAGAAAGGCCACTACCTGGCCGGCGTCGACAAGAAGCACAAGATGGTGCTGCCGAAATCGGGCCGCAGCGGCGTGGTGGTCGAGCCGATGTTGACGGACCAGTGGTTCGTGAAGATGGCCGCACTGGCGAAGGACGGACTCGAGGTGGTGAAACGCGGCGAGGTGAGGTTCGTCCCCGAGCACTGGACTGCGACCTACAACCACTGGCTGGAGAACATCCAGGACTGGAACATCTCGCGCCAGCTCTGGTGGGGCCATCAGATTCCGGCCTGGTACGACGAAGAAGGCAAGATCTACGTCGCGCGGACCGAAGCCGAGCTGCAGAAAAAGTATCCGGGAAAGAAGCTGCGCCGCGACCCGGACGTGCTGGACACCTGGTTCTCGTCGCAGCTGGTGCCGTTCTCGTCGCTCGGCTGGCCTGACAGGACACCGGACCAGGACGTGTTCCTTCCGTCGTCGGTGCTGATCACCGGCAACGACATCATCTACCTGTGGGTTGCGCGCATGATCATGTCGACGCGCTACTTCACCGGCAAGGTGCCGTTCCGCGACGTCTATATCAACGCCATCGTGCGCGACGCCGAGGGCGAGAAGATGTCGAAGTCGAAGGGCAACACCATCGACCCGCTCGACCTGATCGACGGCAGCTCGCTCGAAGACCTGCTGAAGAAGTCGACCGTCGGCCTGATGAAGGACGAGCACAAGGAGCGCATCGAGAGGTACATCAAGAGCCACTACCCGAACGGCATCCCAGCGTTCGGCGTGGACGCGGTGCGGTTCACCTTCGCTTCGCTCGCAACGTTCTCGATCACCCTCAACTTCGACCTCGGGCGGTGCGAGGGCTACCGCAACTTCTGCAACAAGCTGTGGAACGCCACGCGCTTCGTGCTGATGAACGCCGAAGGCAAGGATTGCGGCACCGACGAATCCCTCCCGGCGAAACTTTCGTTCGTTGACCGGTGGATCGTCAGCCGGCTCCAGCGCGTGGAGGCAGCTGCCGAGCAGGGCTTCGCCGAGTACCGCTTCGATAACGTCGCCGCCTCGATCTATAGCTTCGTGTGGGACGAGTACTGCGACTGGTACGTCGAGCTCGCCAAGCTGCAGCTGCAGAGTTCTGACGAGGCGATCCAGCGCGGCACGCGCCGCACGCTGGTGCGCGTGCTCGAGACCGCGCTGCGCCTGCTCCATCCGATCACGCCGTTCATCACCGAGGAGCTGTGGCAGAGGGTCGCGCCGCTCGCCGGGAAAACAGGCGCCACGATCATGCTCCAGCCGTATCCGAAGGCGCAGCCGGAAAAAATCGACGAGGCCGCCGAGCGCGACATGGCGGTGCTGAAGGATTGGACCGTGGCGGCGCGCAACCTGCGCAGCGAGTCAAAGATCCCGCCAGGCGAGAAGCTCCCGCTCTATGCCACGGCGTTGCCTCCGGTAAGCGACGTCCACGCTACGTTGGCGGCGATTCAGGCTCTTGCGCGCTTGAGCGAGATAAGACTAGTCAAGGTGCTACCCGACTCCACCGCACCCGTGGCCGTCGTCGGCGATGCGCGCATCATGCTGTTCAAGGAAGTCGACCCGGCGCTGGAGGCGCAGCGCATCTCCAAGGAGATCGCCCGCGTCAATGGCGAGATCGCCAGGGCCAAAGCGCAGCTCGCCAACCCGTCGTTCGTGGAACGCGCACCGGCGCACGTGGTCGAAGAGGCACGCAGGCGCCTATCCAACAACGAACAGGAGTTGCTCAAGCTGCAAGAGCAACTGCAGAAGCTTCGCGGCCGCAAGTGAAGCAGCCGCACGGCCTGCGAGCCCTGCGGCACCGCGACTTCCGCTGGTTCTTCGCCGGCCAGGGCGTGTCGCAGCTCGGCACCTGGCTGCAGATGATCGCGACCAGCTGGCTCGTGTACCACCTGTCGGGCTCGACGCTGCTCCTCGGAGTCGCGGCGTTCGCCCAGCAGATCCCGTTTCTCCTGCTGGCGCCGCTCGCCGGGGTGTTCGTCGACCGCTTCGACCGCCGGCGCCTGCTCATCGTCACGAACTCCATCGCCGCGCTGCAGGCGGCGGCGATGTTCAGCGTAGTGGCGCTCGGCGTGGTCCAGCCCTGGCACCTGATCGCCGGCAACCTCGTGCTCGGCCTGGTCAACGCCTGGGACGCGCCGGCGCGGCAGTCGATCCTGATCCAGCTCGTCGACGGGCGCGCCGACCTGCCGAGCGCGATCGCGCTCAACTCGATCATGATGAACCTCGCGCGCTTCGTCGGCCCGATGCTGGGCGGCGTGCTGATCGCCGCGCTCGGCGAGCGCTGGGGCTTCGGCGCGAACGCGGCCTCCTACTTCGCCATGCTGTTCGCTCTTTCGCGCCTCCCGAGCAGGCATTCACCCCCCGGGCCCGGAGCCGAAACCGTTTTCCGGCAGCTCGCCGCAGGCGCACGTTACGCCTACGGTTTCCTCCCGTCGCGCTGCGCGCTGCTGCTCCTCACCTCGGCGAGCCTCACCGTGGGTTCGTACGTGTCGATGATGCCGTGGTTCGCGCGCGAGGCGTTCCACGGCGACTCGGGGACGCTCGGCGCGCTCATCTCGGCCGCCGGGCTCGGCGCCGTGACCGGGATGGTGTACCTCGCGCTGCGCTCGGGCATCCGCGGACTGTTCCGGCTGGTCGGGCGGACAGTCGCCCTGGCGGGGGCAGCGCTGTGCGTGTTCTCGTTCTCGAGCACGCTCTGGCTCGCGCTGCCGGCGCTCTACTTCGTCGGGCTCGGGCTCATGCTCACCGCGGCATCGTCCAATACCGTGCTGCAGAGCATCGTGCCGGATGAGCTGCGCGGCCGGGTGGCATCGCTCTACGTGATGTCGTTCATCGGCATGACGCCGCTCGGCGCGCTTGCCACCGGCTGGGCGGCCGAGCGCATCGGCCCGCCTCACACGCTGCTTTTCTGCGGGCTCGCCGGGATCGTGGCCGCGACGGTCTATCGCACGCAGCTTGGAGCGATCGGGCGTGCCATCCGCCCGGTCTACGAGAAGCTCGGAACCTGACGGAAGCGGCGCTCGGGCTCGGTGGGCCAGGAATGGTCGAACTGCCAGCCGTGCTGCGCCTCGAGGCGCAGCCGGAACGCGTCCTCGAGATCGCGCGAAGGCACGGCGACGCACTTCGCCGGAAATTGCAGCAGGAAGCTCGACGCCACGACCGCGCATTCCCCGATTGCGCGCACGCTGCTCGCGGCGATCCTGTGCCCGTGCAGCCACATGGCTTCGTCCTGGAGGTACGCCGCGAGCCCGAACTGGCGGTAGGTGGCGACCGCCGGCGCAAGCGCCCACGACATCCAGCGCGAGACGCGCCCCGGAGCGAGGCGCCGCGGCGCGATGAGCGCGAAGAGATAGTGGGTCTGGGCCTGCGCCCAGAGGAGCGCCGGCGCGGCGCTCCTCGCCTGCGCCGCGGCGAGCCGCGAGTACAGCTCCTCGAATTCGTGCGGCTCGCATGCGCCGAGCCGGATCCAGCGCGCCATCATGCGATCGATTATTCCATAATCCCGATCAGAGCTCGATGTCCTCGCGGATCGCCTCGATGCCCGCCGCCGCGCAGCGCTCGTCCTCGCTTCCGCCGGGCGCGCCCGACACGCCGATGCCGCCGAGGAGCGAACCGCCCGCCTCGATCGTGAGCCCTCCGCCCACCGCCGCGACGTCCGGCCGGTTGCGGATCCCGCTCTGAGGCCGCCCCGGCTGCGTTGCCTCGGCGAGCGCCGCGGTAGCGGTGCGAAAGCTCGCCGCGGTGTAGGCCTTGGCGCGCGCCAGCTCGACCGTATGCGGCCCGGCGAAGCGGTCGCGCAGCAGCACCTGCAGCACGCCGCCGCGGTCGACGACCGCAATGGTCGCCTGGTAGCCGCTGTCGCGGCATTTCTTCAGCGCGGCCTGCGCGGCCTTCAGCGCCGTTTCCGGCGTCAGCACGCGGAGCGTGAAAGTGGCCTGCGCCGCCGCGAGCGGAACCGACAGGACGAACGCCGCCGCGGCGACGAGCGCGGCCGCCGGCTTCACTTTTTCTTCATGAAGAAAGTGAATTCGCGGTTCGCTTCCGCGTGCGACAGCAGCTCGTGCCCGGTCTGGCGCGCGAAGGTCTGGAAATCCTTCACGGAACCGGGGTCGGTGGCGAGCACCTTGAGCACCTGGCCCGATTGCAGATCGGTCAGCGCCTTCTTCGTGCGCAGGATGGGAAGCGGGCAATTCAGCCCGCGCGCGTCGAGTTCCTTGTCGAAGTTCATGGGCGATCCGGGTCAAGTCGCAGTATAAGATGATAAGAGGGATGGACCCTTGGCTCGTCATAGTGGCACAGCTCCCGACGGAGGATCCGTCGGCGCGCATGCGCGTGCTGCGCAAGCTCGAATCGCTCGGTGCGGGGGTGCTGCGCGAAGGCGTCTACGCGCTTCCCGACACGCCGGCCAACCGCAAGTCGCTGGACGAGCTCGCCGCGCACGTCGGCAGGGAAGGCGGAACCGCCTACGCGCTGCGCGTCGCGGCGACCTCTCAGGGGCAGAACGACGCCTTCAGGCGGCTCTTCGATCGCAGCGCCCAATACGAGGCGCTGGTGAAAATCGTGGAGGGCCTGCGGCTCGGATTCGGCCAGAGCGATCCGAGCGCGCTCGCGAGGGTGCTGCTCAAGCAAAGGCGCGACTTCGAGGCCATTTCTGCCCTGGACTTCTTTCCCTCGCCGGCAAAAGCGCGCGCGCAGCAGGCGCTCGCGGATGCAGACCAGGAGATCCGCAAGCTCTATTTTTCGAAGGCGCCGACTTCCATCGCAACCGGGGAGAAGCTCCACGGCCGCACCTGGGCGACCCGCAAGCCGCTCCGCGCCGACCGGCTGGCGAGCGCCTGGCTGGTGCGGCGTTTCATCGACCCGGAGGCGAAGATGCTGTGGCTCGAGGGCGCGGGCGAGGCGCCGCCCGGCGCCATCAGCTTCGGCTTCCAGGGCGCGCATTTCGCCCCCGGCGACGCGCTCGTCGCCTACGAGGAAATCATGCGCCAGCTGCAGCTCGGCGCCAACCAGGCGATCGCCAGGATCGGCGCCATCGTCCACTATCTGGAAGCGGGCGGCGCGCCGGTGCAGGAGGCCGCCGGGGTGCAGACGCTCCTGGAGGGCGCGGTGCGCCGTGCGCAGAGCGACGACGAGCTCCTCGCCGAAGCGGAAAAGACCTTCGACCTTCTCTACGAAGCGTACTTCGAGCCGTCGCCGCGCCAGCGTGGCGCCGCCACGCGTAGCTAGCGCTTGTTGTCGGCCGACTGCTGTGCGCGCAGCTCCTTAAGGCGCGCGTCGACCACGGAGAGCTGGTAGAAGTCGCCGTCGCCCGCACCGCGCGCGAGCTGGAGCTGCTCGATGGCGGCGGGCAGGCTACCCTGCAGCGCGTAGTACTCGCCCTGCGCCTGGTGCTGCAGCAGGCGCTTGCCGAGCGCGGCGTACGAGCGCGATTGCAGGGCCCTCAGCCGCGGGTCGCCGGGGGCGTTGCGCACCGCGTCGTTGAGGAGCGCGATCGCCCGATCATTGCGCGAGGCATCCTGCAGGACGCCCACCTGCGCATAGAGCAGCGCCCGCGAAGTCGGATAGCGCGTACGCGCCTGGGCGAGCACCTTCTCGGCTCCCGCGACATCGTTGTTCGCCTGGCGCACCCGCGCCTCGAGCGCGTCGATCATCGGGCTCGACACTGCGGTGGCGCGCAGCTTCGCCATCTCGACGTCGGCGGCCTTCGCCCGCCGTGCGCGCAGCAACGCGCTCACCAGCCCGTAGCGCGCGGCGGCCTCGTTGGCGTAGCGCTTCTCGTTCACGGCGCGCTCGAAGAGCGTCACCGTGTCCTGCGCGTCGCCGCCCTCGGCGCGCAGCTTCGCGCGAATCAGGTGGAATTCGGCGCTGTCCGGAGTCTGCTTGTAGGGCAGCGCGGACACCCTGTTCTGCGCGTCGGCGATGCGCTCGGTGGTCACCGGGTGCGTGCGCAGATAACCCGGCAGCGTGCCGTCGTCGGATACGCGCTGCGAACGCTGCATCTTCTCGAAGAACGCCGCCATCGCGCGCGGATCGTAGCCGGCAGCGACCAATGCCTGCAGGCCGGTGCGGTCGGCGTCGCGCTCGAAGTCGCGGGAGTACGAGAGCTGGGTGGAGACGGCACCCGCCTGCACCGCCGCCGTCGCGCCGCCCGCGAGGTCGGGCCGCGAGCGCCCGAGGAGCAGCGCCGCCGCCATGGCCGCGAGCACCGGCAGCTGCATCTGCTTCTGCTGGCCCAGCATGCGCGCGATGTGGCGCTGCGTGACGTGCGAAAGCTCGTGCGCGAGCACCGAGGCGAGCTCCGACTCGGTGTCGGCCGCGGCGAGCAGGCCGGTGTGCACCCCGACGAAGCCGCCGGGGAGCGCGAACGCGTTGATCGTCGGGTCGCGCACGCCGAAGAACTCGAAATCCTGGCGCGCGCCCATGGCCTGGGACAGGCGCGCGCCGATCGTCCCGAGGTACTCCGAGAGCTCGGGATCGTCGATGAACTGGGGATCGCGCCGCATGTCGCGCACGATGCTCTCGCCCAGTCGGCGCTCCTGCTGCGGCGAGAGCTCGAGGTCGCCCACGCTGCCCAGGTCGGGCAGCGCCGACTGCGCCCCGGCCCGCGGCGCCAGGGCGATCAACCCCGCGCAAAGAAGGGCCATGACGCGAAAGGCAGCGCGAAAGGCGAGAGCGCGCATGTGTTTATCATAACGCCGGCCATGCCTAGGAAGATGACACCGCGGCGCCTCACCCACTTCGATGCACGGGGGGCTGCCCACATGGTGGATGTGGGCGCCAAGGACGCGACCCACCGCATTGCGACCGCCTCCGGGCGCATCGCGATGAACCCGGCGACACTGCGCCTGATCGCCTCGGGACGGGCGAAGAAGGGCGACGTGCTCGGCGTGGCGCGCATCGCCGCCATCCAGGCGGCAAAGCGCGTGCCCGAGCTCATTCCGCTCGCGCATCCCATCGCCGTGAGCCGAGTGACGGTCGACTTCGAGCTGCGGAAAAAGCCGGCGGCCATCGTGGTGCGCGCCCGCGTCGAATGCCGCGGCCCGACCGGCGTGGAGATGGAGGCGCTGACCGCGGCCGCGATCGGGCTGCTGACGATCTATGACATGGTGAAGGCCGTGGACCGCGGCATGACGCTCGGCAGCCTGAGGCTGGAAGAGAAACTCGGCGGCAAGTCAGGGGTATTCCGCCGCCCCGTTCGCTAGAATACGCAAGCCCCCTTTGGGAGTTTTGGAGAATCGATGAATCGGTTACGCAGGACCCTGCTCGGCGCGCTCGTCGCGTGGCTCGCGAAGCCGCTCGCGGCGGCCGCGGCGTGGAACGAGAACGCGTTCGGCGCCAAGACGCCGCAGGACGCATTGAAAGGAATCGGCGCCGCCAATCCCGCGCCGTCCAAGGACATCGCGATCGACGCGCCGCAGATCGCGGAGAACGGCGCCGTGGTGCCGATCGAGATCACGAGCAACATCCCCGGCACCACCTCGATCGCGGTCGTGCTCGAGAAGAATCCCTTTCCGCTGGCGGCGAAGTTCGACTTCAAGGAAGGCGCGCTTCCCTACGTGAAGCTGAACGTGAAGATGGCCGAGACGGCCGACGTGCGGGTGGTCGCGGCGGCGGGCGGCCGGCAATACAGCGCCACCCGGGAAGTCAAGGTAACCATCGGCGGGTGCGGAGGCTGACATGGCGGGACCAATGAAAATCAGGGCCACGCTCGCGGGCGGCAACACGGAAGTGCGGGTGCTGATGACCCATCCCATGACCACCGCGCAAAGCGGACAGCCGCTGCACTTCATCCAGAACGTGAGCGTGAAGCTGAACGGGAAGGCGCTGATCGAGGCCGAGGTGAGCCAGGCCGTGTCGCGCAATCCCGTGTTCTCGTTCCGGCTCAAGGGCGGCGCCAAGGGCGACACCATCGAAGTGGCGTGGCTCGACAACAAGGGCGAGTCGAACAAGATCGAGACCGCGGTCGCGTGAGCCGGGCCTTCGCGCGCATCCTGGTCTGCCTTGCATTCTGCGCGCCGGCGGCGGCGCAGGACGTCAAGAAGGAAATCGAGCGCTACCGGCAGATGGTGAACGATGGCAGCCCGGCGGAGCTGTTCGAGCTCGAGGGCGAGGCGCTGTGGAAGAAGCCGCAGGGGCCGAAGCAGGTGTCGCTCGAAAAATGCGACCTCGGCCTCGGGCCCGGCGTCCTCAAGGGGGCGTACGCCGCATTGCCGCGCTATTTCAAGGACGCCGACCGCGTCATGGACCTCGAGACGCGCCTGCTCCATTGCATGGTGAACCTGCAGGGACGCAGCCGCGAGGAGGCGACGAAGCGCGTGTTCGGCAACGCCGACCGCCCCTCCGAGATGGAGTCGCTTTCGGCCTACGTCGCGGCGCAGTCGCGAGGCATGAAGATGGCGCCGGGCGAGAGCCACCCGAAGGAAAAGGCGGCCTACGAGCTCGGAAAGGCGCTCTACTTCCAGCGCGCGGGCTCGTGGGATTTCGCCTGCACGAGCTGCCACGGCGAGGAAGGCAGGCGCATCCGGCTGCAGGAGCTGCCTGTGCTCCTCAACCCTGCCAACGCGCGCAGCGTGGCCGCGAGCTGGCCGGCCTACCGCATCTCCACGAGCGGTTTCGTCACCATGCAATGGCGGATGAACAACTGCTATCAACAGATGCGCATGCCGGAGCCCGCCTTCGGCTCCGACGCCACCGTGGCCCTGATCCAGTTCATCACCGTCACGGGGAAGGGCGAGGTCTACCGCGGGCCCGGCAACAAGCGATGAAACTGTTCTCACTTCTCCTGCTTTTTCCGTTGTTCCCGGTGCTCGCCCAGCCCACGCCCAAGGACGTGGAGAAAGTCATGCAGCGCGACTTTCACCCGCGTGGCCAGGCGGGGATGGACCGCATAGTGCAGGACGGCCTCCAGCGCGTGTGCACCGACACGCGCGACCGGCCGCCGGCGGAGCTCGCGAGACAGCTCGAAGCCGACCAGATGAAGACCATCGCCTTTCCCCAGGGCAGCCTCATCGGCGACTGGAAGAGCGGCGAGCGCATCGCGCAGAACGGCCGGGGCATGCAATGGACCGACGCGCCCGGCACTGCGAACGGCGGCAGCTGCTACAACTGCCACCAGCTTTCGCCGAAGGAGATCTCGTTCGGCACGATCGGACCGAGCCTCGCCGGCTACGGGGCGAAGCGGGGCAACGGCCCCGACGTGCAACGCTACGTCTACGGCAAGATCTATAACGCCAAGGCCTACAACCTGTGCTCGCAGATGCCGCGGCTCGGCTATTCGGGCACGCTCACCGAGCAGCAGATCAAGGACCTCGTCGGGCTGCTGCTCGATCCTGCCTCCCCGGTGAACCACTAGCAGTTGCAGCGCCGGGACTTCCTCGAGGCGTTACTCCTGGCAGCGGCGGCGGGGGCGAGCCTGCGGCCCGGAACCGCACCCGCGCAGGCCGCGGCCGAGCTCTACGATGCGCCGGCGTTCGGGAACGTGTCGCTGCTTCACGTCACCGACGTTCACGCCCAGCTGCTCCCGGTCTACTTCCGCGAGCCGAACGGTGCCGGTTTTCTGAAGCGTTTCGGCATCAAGCATGGAAGCCGCGGCGCCTACGCCTTCTCGCATCTCGATTTCGAAACGCTCGCACAGCGCTACGGCAAGCTCGGCGGCTACGCCCATCTCGCGACGCTGGTGAAGCGGCTGCGCGCCGCGCGGCCGCACGCGCTGCTCCTCGACGGGGGCGACAGCTGGCAGGGGTCGGCGAGCGCGCTCTGGACCCGCGGCAGCGACATGATCGGCGCCCAGAAGCGGCTCGGCGTCGACTACATGACGGCGCATTGGGAGTTCACCTACGGCGACAAGCGAATCCTGGAGTCGCTCGCCGAGTTGAGGCCGATAGAGATTCTGGCGCAAAACGTGCGCACGCTCGATTTCGACGAGCCGGTGTTCAAGGCCTACGCGCTGCGCGAGGTGAACGGCGTGCCGTTGGCGATCATCGGGCAGGCGTTTCCGTATACGCCCATCGCGAACCCGCGCTACATGGTCCCGGACTGGACCTTCGGCATCCAGGACGCGCGCCTGCAGAAGATCGTCGACGAGACACGCGCGCAGGGCGCAAAGGCGGTCGTGCTGCTTTCCCACAACGGCATGGACGTGGACCTCAAGCTCGCTTCGCGCGTGCGCGGCATCGACGCCATCCTCGGCGGCCATACGCACGACCCGGTCCCTGCGCCCACCCGCGTCGGAAAGACGCTGGTGACCAACGCCGGCTCGAACGGGAAGTTCCTCGGCGTGCTCGACCTGGACGTGCGCCAGCCGGGCGTGACGGGCTTCCGCTACCGCCTGCTCCCGGTGTTCGCCGACCTCCTCCCCGCCGATCCCGACATGGCTGCGTACATCGCGACGGTCCGCAGGCCCTACGAGGAAAAGCTCGCCGAAAAGCTCGCGGTCACGGAGGACTTGCTCTATCGCCGCGGCACCTTCAACGGCAGCTTCGACCAAGTCATCCTGGAGGCGCTCGCCGCCGAGAAGAACGCCGAGATCGCGTTCTCGCCGGGCTTCCGCTGGGGCACGACCCTCCTTCCGGGCGAGGCGATCACCGTGGAAGCCCTGATGGAGCAAACCGCGGTGACGTATCCCTACACGACGCTGAACGAGCTCACCGGGGCGCAGATCAAAGCCATCCTGGAGGACGTGGCCGACAACGTGTTCCATCCCGATCCGTACCTGCGCCAGGGCGGGGACATGGCCCGCGTCGAGGGGATGACCTACGCCATCGCCCCCGGACGAAGTATCGGCGCGCGCATCTCGGAAATGAGAATGCGTGGCGTTCCGATGCAGGCGGACAAGCGCTATAGGGTGGCCGGCTGGGCGCCCGTGGCCGAAGGCGCTGCCGGCGAGCCGGTCTGGGAGGTGGTCGCGCGCTACCTGCGCTCCAAACGGAGCGTGACCGCGCGCCGCGTGAACCAGCCGAGGGTCCTGAGCGTTAAGGATAATCGGGGAACCGCGCCGCCATGAGATTCGCCCTCATCCTAGCGCTCGTCGTCGCGGCCGCGGCTGGCGGCGGCTGGTACTGGTACCAATCGCGCGCCGAAAGCAGCGTAGTGCGCTACCGCTTGGCGAAGCTCGAGCGCGGGCCGATGGCAGCCGCGGTGGCGGCGAGCGGCACCCTGAACGCCGTGGCTACGGTACCGGTCGGCTCGCAGATCTCCGGCCAGGTGAAGGACATCTACGCCGACTTCAACACCCCGGTGAAAAAAGGCCAGGTGATGGCCCTCATCGACCCGGCCACCTTCGAGCTGAGGGTGAACCAGACCCGTGCCGATCTCGACGCCGCCGAGAGCGCGGCATCGGTCGCGCGCTCGAGCCTCGCTGGCCTGCAGGCTGAGTTCGGCCGGATGAAGATCGCGCGCGACAGCACGCGCGAGCAGCTGAAGGCGGTGCAGGCGCAGATCGAGGTCAGCCAGGGGCAGGTGCAAAGCGCGGTCGCGGCCGTCAAACAGCGCGACTCGCTCCTCAGGCAGGCGCAGATCGACCTCGAGCGCACCGTCATCCGGGCGCCGGTGGACGGCACCGTGGTCTTGCGCAACGTCGCCGCTGGCCAGACGGTCGCGCCGAGCCGGCAGGCGCCGGTGCTCTTCACCATCGCGCAGGACCTGCGCGACATGCAGGTGGAGGCGGCGATCGACGAGGCCGATGTGGGACGCCTGCGCGTCGGGCTCCCCGCCACGTTCGCCGTCGACGCCTTTCCGCGACGCAACTTCAACGGCGAGATCCAGCAGATCCGCAAGTCGCTGCCGAACGCGCAGAACGCGGTGAGCTACACGGTGGTGATCTCGGCGCCGAATCCCGACCTGACCCTGCTCCCCGGGATGACCGCCAACGTGCGCATCGTGGTCGAGAACCGGGACAGCGTGCTCAAGGTGCCCAACGCCGCCCTGCGCTGGCGCCCCCCGGGCGCGGCTGACGTGCGGGAACCGGGGATCGGCCGCGTCTATGTGCTCGAGGACGGCGCGCCCAGGCCGCGCGACGCGCGCCTCGGACTCACCGACGGCACGACTACCGAACTCGTCGCCGGCGCGCTCACCGAGGGGATGGAGGTCATCGTCGGCACCGCCACCGCGGGTCGGTCAGCTTCTAAGTAGCGAGCAGAGAAGAAAACGCCCCGGAGTCAGAAGCCGTCGACCGGCGCGAATCCCACGATGCCGCCCTCGCGATCCAGCAGGGCGATCCACCCATCGAGGCTCTTCTGGCCGGTGAGCGGAAGGTAGAAAAGCTCCGCCACCGGCAATCCGGCCTTGGCGGCGGCGGCGTCGATGGCGGCCTGTCCTTCGCCGGGGCGCGCGGCGCGCAGCTCGGACAGCTTCTTCATCCGCTGCTGGATCTGCGGACGGCTCTTGTCGTAGGCCTGCCACCAGCCCGGACGGGCGCTGGGCTCCACGCCCTTCAAGGACAGCATGACGCTGTCCAGCGTTTCGCCGTCCCTGGCCTCCCGCGCGCCCACCAGGACCGGGCCGCTCCAGGACAGCTTGCGGAGCTCCGGCGGGGCCTCGCCGAGTTGCGCGGTGTCGACCTGGACGGCGGCGACCGCCACCAGGCGGTCCACCTCGAAGGCGACGACGACGGGCCGCGCCTCGCTGATCGCATGGACGCCGTAGGCCAGCGCCGCGAGCTGCACGATCGCGATCAGGGACAGATCCAGGGTCAGCGCGCGCCGCGACTTCAGGGGGCTGAACAGCACCAGCGTCAGCAGCGGGCCGCACACCACGTCGACGCTCACCAGCACCATGAACAGGTACTGGCCGCCGGCGACGTCACGGTAGGGATAGGGGAACCACAGCCCGAAGACGATCGCAGCCGTCGTCAGGCCGATCAGGGCGCTAAGCCCCAGGTGGATGAGCGCCGCACGCGAGGCGGCACGCATCCGGGTGGGCGTGGTCATGGAAGACATAGGAGGGAAAAGGGCAGCCATGCAGTGGTCCTCATGGGTTCCGATAACCGCAATGAAAAAAGGATTCCCTTGCGGGAATCCTCTTTTCGTCGCGCCTGGAGAATGCGTTCACACTCTCCAGGGTCCGATCAGGCCATTAGCGGCACTGCGCGGGCGCGTACTTGGACAGCACGTTACCGAATTGCGTCACGCTGATGCCGCGGGCAAGGGCGGCGTTAGCGGCGCCCCCGGACGAGCAGCCCCAGTCCAGCACGCCGGTCTGGCCGGCGCTGATGGCGGTGAAGGCGTCTGTTCCGGCGCCGGCAGCACCGGAACGGATCCAGGGCGTCAGGGTGATGGTGTTATTAGCGGAAGCCACACCGGTGTTGAGGGGGTTGTACGTGATGATCAGCACGGGGTTGGCAGCCGCGGCCGCGCCGGCGGGGCCAGCGGGGTTGAACAGGATCGAGTCCACGAACTTGGAGTTCGCGCCCGTGCTGTTCGCCTGGAGGTTCCAGCTGGAGGTCACGTTGCTCATTTCGAGCAGCGAGGACACACCTTCCGCGGCCATCGACGTCTTGGCCGGCTCGACCAGGCCCAGGCCTTCAGTGATGCGCGTACGAACCATGTAGTCCTGATACGCCGGCAGCGCGACGGCCGCCAGAATACCGATGATCGCGACCACGATCATCAGCTCGATCAGGGTGAAACCCTTTTGAAGCGTTTTCATGTCAGTACTCCCCTGTGCAGTTAGTCATGCTCGGTCTTCACTTCGACCTGCCGTCATTTCAGCAACGTCTGTGCCAGCCGACGATGAAGCAGTGCACGCGTTCAGGTGGAAAAATGCGTGGAGCAATTCACGTTTCTGGAGCCCGAGAAGGCCGCGAGTGACGCGAAGTGTCCGGGCTGACAAATCCGGTCAGTGCTAGGGCCGGTAGCCGGGAATTTTCGACTCGTCGACGACGTCGATCTGGTCCGGATCGAGGAACATTTCCGCATAGCGCTGGTACACCTTCTGGCGCACGAAGATGTCGAATAAGTCCGGGTCGATGTGCCCGTTCTGCTTGAACTTGCCGAGGATCTCGAGCGACTCGGACAGCGTCTTGCCCTGCTTGTAGGGGCGATCCTTGGCGGTGAGCGCCTCGAAGATGTCGGCGATGCCCATGCAGCGCGCCTGCACCGACATCTGCTCGCGCGTGAGGCCCTTCGGGTAGCCCTTGCCGTCCATGCGCTCGTGGTGGCCGCCGGCGTACTCGGGCACGTTGACGAGGTGGCTCGGCCAGGGCAGCGCCTCGAGCATGCGGATCGTCGCCACGATGTGGTGGTTGATGACCTTGCGCTCCTCCTCCGTGAGCGTGCCCGAGCGGATGGTGAGGTTCTTCACCTCGTCGTCGGTGAGGAAGCTCACGTCGTGGCCCTGCATGTCGCGCCAGCGATACTTCGCGATGCGCCGCACGCGCTCCATGTCCTCCTCGCGCATGCGCTCGGTGCCGACGTTGCAGGCGTGCAGGAACTTGCGGTCCTCCTCGAGCTGGCGCAGCCTGCGGCGCAGTTCCCGCTCGTCCAGGCCGCCCTTCAGCGCCTCGATCTCGGCGTCGCGCTTGAGCACCTCGAAGCGCGTATCTACCAGGTGGATCCGGTCGAAGATGGTCTCGAGCTTGGTCGCCTTGTCGACGATGTGGACCGGGGTCGTGACCTTGCCGCAGTCGTGCAGCAGGCCCGCGATCTTCAGCTCGTAGCGGTCCTTGTCGGTCATGTGGAAGTCCTTGAGCGGGCCTTCCGTGGTGTCGTTGACCGCCTCCGCGAGCAGCATGGTGAGCTGCGGCACGCGCTGGCAGTGGCTCCCGGTGTAGGGCGATTTCTCGTCGATGGCGTTGTTGATGATGTTGATGAACGACTCGAACAGCTGCTCGAGCTGGTTGATGAGCATGCGGTTCGTCAGCGCGACCGCGGCCTGCGAGGCGAGCGACTCGGCCAGGCGCTGGTCGGAGGCCGAGAACGGCACGATCTCGCCGGTTTCCGGATCCAGCGCGTTGATGAGCTGCAGCACGCCGATGATCTCGCGCTCGTAGTTGCGCATCGGCACGCTGAGGAACGACTTGGAGCGGTAGCCGGTCTTCTGGTCGAAGGCGCGCGTGCCGCTGAAGTCGAAGCCTTCCGCCGAGTACGCGTCGGCGATGTTCACGGTCTTGCCGGTGAGCGCCGAGTACGCGGCGACCATGCCGTGGTTCGGCCTTCCGTCCTTGTAGAGCTGGATCGGGTAGAAGGGCACCGGGTTGCCGGTGGTGCCGCCGAGGTAGTACTTGAGCGACGAGGTGCGCACGATCTCGAAGCGCAGGGTCTTGTCGTCGGTGAGGCGGTACAGCGTGCCGCCGTCGGCGCGGGTGATGGTCTTGGCGGCGGTGAGAATCGTCTCGAGCAGGCGGTGGATGTCGCGTTCCGCCGAAAGCGAGGCACCGATCGCGTTCAGCTGCTCCAGCCGCTGGCCCAAGTCGTCCGCGCCGGTGGGCGCGGACCCGCCGGCGAAGCGCAAACCCTGGGTGGTATCGAGCATGTTACGTGGCGAGCATGTTACTTAATACAGACCGAGCGCACTTCCTTGATGTGGGTGATGCCGGCCAGGCATTTCTCCATCCCGTCCTGCTTCAGCGTGCGCATGCCGTCCTCAAGGGACTGCGCGAGGATATCGGCCACCCGGGCGTGCTCCTGGATCAGCTTCTTCAGCTTGTCGTTGGCGATGAGCAGCTCGTGCAGACCGCAGCGGCCCTTCAAGCCACTGCCGCCGCATTTGTCGCAGCCCGCTGGCTTGTAGAAGGTGAGCTGGCCCTTGTCGTTGCCATAGACCCGCACCCACTCCTTGTACACGCCCTCCATCGCCCCCTTCGGATCGGCCTTGAAGCGCGCGGTGCTCATGAGCTCCTCGCAGTACTCCCGCAGGAACGACGTCAGCTCGGCAGGCTCGGGCGTATAGGGCTGCTTGCAGCTGCACAGGCGCCGCGCGAGGCGCTGCGCCAGGATGCCGAGCAGCGCGTCGGAGAAGTTGAACGGGTCCATGCCCATGTCGAGCAGGCGGATGATCGATTCCGGCGCCGAGTTGGTATGCAGCGTCGCAAACACCAGGTGGCCGGTGAGCGAGGCTTCGATGCCGGTCGAGGTGGTCTCCTTGTCGCGCATCTCGCCGACCATGATGATGTCCGGGTCGGCGCGCAGGAACGACTTCATCACCGTGGCAAAGTCGAGTCCCGCCTTGCGGTTCACCTGCACCTGCCGCAGGCCCTTCTGCGTGATCTCGACCGGATCCTCGGCGGTCCAGATCTTGGTGTCCGGGGTGTTCAGCGACTTGAGCACCGAGTGCAGCGTGGTGGTCTTGCCCGAGCCGGTCGGCCCGCAGACGAAAAACAGGCCATAGGGCTTCGACACCGTGTGCTGGAGCTGGTCCAGGTTGCGCGGCGAGAAGCCCATCTTCTCGAGCGGGATCGGCTCGCCCGCGGCGAGAATCCGCATCACGATGTCCTCGACGCCGCCGGCGGTCGGGATGGTCGCAACGCGCAGCTCGATGTCGAGCGGCCCGAATTTCTTGAACTTGATCTTGCCGTCCTGGGGCTTCCTCTTCTCGGAGATGTCCAGGTCGCACATGATCTTGATGCGCGCCGCGATCGCCGCGCGGTAGCTCGCCGGCACCTCGATGTAGGGCGCGAGGTTGCCGTCCTTCCTGAAGCGCACCTCGGTCTTCGCCTTGCCCGGGTAGGGCTCGACGTGGATGTCGGAGGCCCCCTGGTTGTAGGCGTCGACGATTATCTTGTTCACGAGCTTCACCAGCTCGTTGTCCGCCGCGGCGTCGGCGTCGTCGGAGGACCCGCCGTCGGCGGCTTCGGCGCCGTCGTCCGACAGGCCCGAAAGCATGTCTTCGATGTTGCCCAGGCTCGCGCCGCCGTCGCCGCCGTAGAAGTGGTTCAGCGTGTCGCGGAAGTCCTTGTGCGTCGTGACCTTGTAGATGATGCGCGCCTTCGGGAACACGTTGGCGGCGACGCGCGAGGAGCGCACGCGCTCCGGGTCGAGGCACACCACGACCAGGCCCTCCTTCGCGTCGTCGATCGGCACCCACTGCGTCGACTCGACGTACTCGCGCTTCAGGTTCTTCAGCAGGTCGCCGGGCTTCACCCGGTCGGGCTTGAACGGCTCGTAGGGCACGCCGAAGAACTTGGAGAGCGCCGCGCCGATCGCCGGCAGCTTGACCTGGAACTCCTCCAGCAGCACCTGCTCGATGTCGACCGCCTTCTTGCGCGCTTGCCGCGAGGCGAGCTCGAATTCACCCGCCGAAAGCACGGCGTCGGAGACCAGGTAGTCGTACTTGGTCTTGGCGACGGCGGGCTTCTGGCGCTGCTTGAAGGCGATCGCCAGGGTCTGCGCGAGCTCGGCGACGCCGTCCTCGGCCATCTCGCCGAACGGCGTGCCGGTCTTGTGGTTGATGACCTGGATTACCCCGATGAGCTCGGTCCCGCCCGCCTCGATGATCGGGGAGACCAGCATCTGCTTGGTGCGATAGCCGGTGCGCTTGTCCACCTCCTGCAGGAAGCGCAGGTTCGGGTTGAGGGCGCGCAACTCACCGTCGTCGTAGACGTCCCGGATGTTGAGGGTCTTCTTGGCGAACGCGGCGTAGCCGGCAATCGAGTGCTCGGCGATCGGCAGCTTCAGGTCCTTGAACGAGTTCAGCCCCGTCTTCACCTTCGACACGATCGATTGCTTGTCCTCGGCCATCGAGTAGATGGTGAGGCGGTCGGCGTGGAAGAGCGCGCACACCTCCGCGCTCATCTCGAGCATGATCTCGTCGATGTTGCTGGTGGCGTGGATCTTGTTCGTGACCACCTGAAGCTGCTTCTGGAATGCAAGGCGCGCGCCGAAGTCGTTGCTCGCCGCATGCGAACCCAGAACTGCGCTCATCGAAACTCCTCCCGGCGGGGATGTTCTAGCTTGTCATTCGATGTTAGCGCTATCTATTCTGATTAACAAAGGAATTCCCGTCAGGATTTGCGTGGATTTATGCGCTTTTTTGCACACTTCGCAGGCCCCCGTCGAGGAGCCACACCTTGAAGCCGCGCTGCGCGAAGAGGAACGCCGCCGCGGCGCTGCGCCGCCCGCTCTGGCAATACGCGACGTATTCCCTGGAGCGGTCGAGCACCGCGAACATGTTGCGCACTTCGGCGAGCGGCACGTTGATCGCCCCCGGCAGCTTGTCGTACTGATATTCCGAGGGATATCGCACGTCCAGCCAGAGCGCGCCGCGCCGCACCCGCTCCGCCGCTTCCTCGTACGAAATGCGCCGCAGCAGCGGCTCGCGCAGCAGTTCGTCAAAATGTGTGCGGTCCAGGCGCAGGAGCTCGCCGTCGCCGAGCGAGGTGACGGTGGCGTTGCGCTTGGCCTCCGAGACCAGCGCCTCCTCGCCGAAGGCATCGCCACTTTTCAGCTCCGCCAGCAGGACCTTCGCCCCGCCGACGAGCCGCTCGACGTTGAAGCGGCCCGATTCCACGACGTAGTAGCAATCACCTTCGTCGCCCTCGCGGACCACCGTCTGGCCGGGCCGGGTCTTGACCCGGTCGAAGCGCCTGAGCAGCTCGTCGATGTGCGCGCTCGGGAGCTGGGCGAAGGCGCCCGAGCGCAGCTTCCCGAGCCCGAACGCGCCGGCGACGACGCGCCCGGCGTCAGGCGCCGCCTGACCTTTGAGCGTCGAGTCGGCCCCCGCGGCGACCTGGTCCCAGGTGGCGAGGATGTCGAGCACCTCGTCCTCGAGGATGACGAGGTCGACGTCGGTGATCGCCTTGCTGCGCGCGACGCGCACGCCCTGCCGGTTGAGCGCCTGCCGCGCCTCCTCGCTTCCCCCGACCACAACCAGCGTGCCGCCGCCTTCCCAGGCGAGCAGCAACTCGCCGGCGAGCAGGAACACCGACTGCGGCTCCTCCAGGCGATCTCGCAGCGGATCGCTGCCGCGCGGCGCGCGCTCGACCACCGCCACCTGCGCCAGCTCGGCGAGCCGTCCGGCGGATAACCCGGCGAGCGGCGCGAGCGCCGCGAGCTGATCGGGCCTGGGCCGCGTGAGCGATGGATCCACGGCTCAGAACTCGAGCACCAGGTTGTTCTGCAGCATGCGCGGGCGGTGCGCGCCCGCGCATTCCTCGATCTCGAGCATGGTCGGCTCGATCTCGCCCGGCTTCAGATGCGTGATGTAGATCTCGGCGCCGCGCTCGAGCTTCTTCAGCTCCTCGGCGAGCGTCATGGGACACAGGTGGCGCGAGATCTCGGCGAGGTGGCGCTCCTTGTTCGAGAACGCCGTCTCGATGATCAGGAACTTGAGGTTGCCGATGCGGTTGACCACGCTCCAGAGCGCGTCGTTGGGCGCGGTGTCGCCGGTGAAGACGAGGCTCGCGGCGCCGCTGTCGAGGTGGTACCCGACCGCCGGCACCGTGTGGCGCGCGGGGATCGGCGTGATGGTGCGGCCCGCGAGGCTGATCGCCCGGCCGACCTCGATTTCGCGGTAACGCAGGAACGGCGCCTCCGGCGTCGGGATCTCGCTGAAGTCGGGCCAGATCGCCCAGTTGAAGAGATGGTTCTTCAGGATCTCGATGGTGGCGCGCTGCGTGTAGACCTCGATCGGCCTGGTGCGCATGCCGCCGATCGTGTCGACCAGGAACGGGATCGAGGCGACGTGGTCCAGGTGCGAGTGGGTCACGAAGATGTGGTCGATCTGGGAGAGCTCGGCGAGCGTGAGGTCGCCCACTCCGGTGCCGGCGTCGATCAGGATGTCGCTGTCGACCAGGAACGACGTGGTGCGGAGGTGGCGTCCGCCGATTCCTCCCGAGCAGCCCAGCACGCGCAAGCGCATCGCCCCTGCCTCCCTTATTTCTCGTCGAAGGCCGTCACGCCGTCCCATTGCGGTGGCGGCGGGTTGCGGCGTTTGTCGGCCACGATGGCGGCGTACACGCGGTACAGGCCGCAGGTGGGGTTCATGCTGGCAAGGCTCCCGAGTCCGGTCTCGGCATCATCCCACTGCCGAGTGCGATAGGCGCGCAAGGTGGAATTCCACAGTTCCAGCTCGCGGCGCACGCTTTCGCCGATCGCGGACTCCAGGCCGAGCGGCTCGTAGACCGTGACCGCCTCGTCCCTGCCCATGACCTTGATGCGGTCGACCTCGCGGAACACTACGTCCTTCACCCGCTCGCGCGTCGCCTCGCCGGCGAGGATGCCAACCGCGTAGCTCTTGGTGCGGCCTTCGATGCGAGACGCGACGTTGACCGCATCGCCCATCGCGGTATAGGCGCGGCGTACCCGCGAGCCCATGTCGCCGACGCGCACCGTGCCCGAGTTGACCCCTACGCCGATCTTCAGCCCGGGCCAGCCGCGCGCGGCGAACTTCGCGTTCAGAGCCTCGCAGTCCCTCTGCATTTCGAGCGCCGCCAGCACCGCGTCTCTCGCGTGCTGCGGATCTTCGACCGGCGCGCCCCAGAACGCCATGACCGCGTCGCCGATGTACTTGTCGAGCGTGCCGCGGTAGCGGCTGCGGATGATCGTGCTCATGCCGGTAAGGTACTCGTTGATGTACTCGCGCAGCTCCTCGGGCTTGAGCGTCTCGGAGATGCCGGTGAAGCCGCGCACATCGGCGAACAGGATGGTGAGCTCCGCGCTGCGGGGCTCCATGTTGTACTTGGCCGGGTCGGCCGCCATGCGGTCGACGAGCTCCGGCGGAACGTACTGGCCGAAGAGCTCGGTGAACTGGCGCTTGGAGCGCGACTCGACGAAATAGCCGTAGGCCATGTTCACGACATAGAGCGCCGCGGTCATCGCCACCGACGCCGCGAGCGGCAGCGCCATGTCGGCGTGCGTCCAGGCGGCGAAGTTGAACAGCACGATGAGCCCGAGCGCGGCGAGCGTCGCAGCCGTGGCCCAGAGCGCGGAGAGCAGCGGCAGCAGGATCGCCAGCGCGACGCCGCCCGTGAGCAGCAGGATAAACTCGGCGCCGACGAAGGCCGGCTTTTCCTTGATAGTGCCGCCGAGCATCCCGGCGATCAGGTTGGCGTGAATCTCGACTCCGGGGAACACGCTGCCGACGGGCGTCGAGCGCAGGTCGTACAGCCCGTGGGCGCTCGCTCCCACGAGGACGATCTTGCCCTGCAGCGCAGCCGGCTGGACTCGGTCCTTCACGACGTCGGCGAGCGAGATATACGGAAAGCTGTGCTTCTCGCCGCGGTAGGGAACAAGCGCCGCTGCCTGATCGTCGACCGGGATACGCAGCGGGCCGACCGTGAGCCACTCGGGCGCGGCGGCGGCGAGCGCCGCCTGCGGGTAGCCCGGCTCCACGCGCGGAAATTTGCCGTCGTCGTGCCGGGCGATATACGTGCGCACGACGGCCAGCGCCAGCGATTCGTAGTAAGCGCCATTGAACTCCACCAGCATCGGCACGCGGCGCGTAACGCCGTCCTCGTCGACCAGCGGATTGAAGTGCCCCGCCGCCGCCGCGTTGTGCTGGTATGCCGCGAGGTTGCCGGTGTAGCCGGACCACGGGGTGACATGGAGGTCGCGGCCCGCGAAGCTGCCGCGCGGCAGCACCGGCTCGGGGATCGCATTGACCCGGGCGGCGCCGTCTTCGTTGCTGAAGTAATAGCCGAGCACCACGGGCCGTCCGCGCATCGCCTTGGCGAAAAGCTCGTCGTAATCGAGACCCGGGCGCAGCGACTTGTACGCCTCCTGGAACCCCGAGGCCTGCTTCAGGCTCTTCCGCGCGAGCGCGTCGAGCGCGTCGATGCCCGAGCTGGTGTCGCGCTCGGCCCAGACGATGTCGAACCCGAGCACCTCGACGCCGTAGCGGTCGAAGAGCTTCGCGATCAGCTCGGCCATCAGGCTGCGGCTCCACGGCCAGTGCCCGATCTCGCCCAGGCTCTTCTCGTCGATGTCGAGGATCACCACGCTCGGATCGACGCTTGCCGGCATGGTCAGGTTCAGGCGCTTGTCGTAGAGGATGTTGTCGAGCCGTGTGAGAAACGGCAGCCTGCCGTCGCCGGTCGGATAAAGCTGCAGCGCATGCATCACGAACAGCAGCACGATCGCGAGGCCCATCGCGATCCGTGCCAGGCGCTGTCTCAGGGCTTCAGGCCTTCAGGAAGAATTCCATCTTGACGCCCGCGAGCTCGATGACGTCGTGGTCCTTGAGAGCGTGCGGCGCCGGGCCGATCTGCTGGCCGTTGACGTTGGGGCGCGCGGCGCCCTCGACGTGGGTGATGAAGTAGCCCTGCGGACGGCGCGTGAGAACCGCAACCTGCACGCCGGGCTTGCCGAGGGTGGTGAGCGGCTTGGTGAGCTCGAGCTCCTTGCCGGCGTT
>Ga0075436_100000345_pt1 | contig 29621 bp, 23 predicted proteins | sample RhiMethybrSRZTD5_FD_75303 | JGI IMG/M metagenome (GOLD analysis project Ga0075436, IMG submission 75303) | Populus rhizosphere microbial communities from Tennessee, USA - Rhizosphere MetaG P. TD hybrid SRZTD5 | ecosystem: Host-associated > Plants > Roots > Rhizosphere > Soil | place: USA...
CCCGCCTTGAGCGACTTCACCGCGTGCTCGAGCATCTCGGTGTAGAGCGCGAAGCCGACGTCGTGGATGCCGCCCGATTGCGATTCGCCCAGGACTTCGCCGGCGCCGCGGATCTCCAGGTCGTGCATCGCGAGATAGAAGCCGGCCCCGAGCTCCTCCATCCTCTGGATCGCCTCGAGCCGCTTTTTCGCGTCGCCGCGCAATGCCTCCTCCGGCGGTGTCAGCAGATACGCGTACGCCTGGTGGTGCGAGCGGCCGACGCGCCCGCGCAGCTGGTGCAGCTGCGCCAGCCCGAAGCGGTCGGCGCGATGGATGAGGATCGTGTTGGCGCTCGGGATGTCGATTCCCGTCTCGATGATGGTGGAGCACAGCAGCACGTTCGAGCGCTGGTGGTAGAAGTCGCGCATGACGCGCTCGAGCTCGCGCTCGCGCATCTGCCCGTGAGCGACCGAGATGCGCGCTTCCGGCAGCAGCGCTTCGAGCTCCTCGCGCCGGTTCTCGATCGTCTCCACTTCGTTGTACACGTAGTACGCCTGGCCGCCGCGCTTGAGCTCGCGCAGCACCGCCTCGCGCACCACGCCCGAGGACAGGCGCTGCACGAAGGTCTTGATGGCGAGGCGCCGCTGCGGCGCGGTCGCGATCACGGAGAAATCGCGCAGCCCCTCGAGCGACATCGCGAGCGTGCGCGGGATGGGCGTGGCGGTGAGGGTGAGCACGTCGACCTCCGCGCGCAGTTTCTTGAGCTCCTCCTTCTGCCGCACGCCGAAACGGTGCTCCTCGTCGATGATGACGAGCCCGAGGTTCTTGAACTTGACCGACCCCTGCAGCAGCTTGTGCGTGCCGATGACGATGTCGATCTTTCCCTCCGCGAGCTCGGCGAGCGTCTTCGCCGATTCCTTCGCGCTCCTGAAGCGCGAGAGCTCGGCGATGCGCACGGGGAATGACGCGAAGCGGTCGCTGAAGTTCGCGAAATGCTGCTCGGCGAGCAGCGTCGTCGGCACGAGGATCGCGGCCTGCGTGCCGCCGGCCACCGCGACGAACGCCGCGCGCATCGCCACTTCCGTCTTGCCGAAGCCCACGTCGCCGCAGATCAGCCGATCCATGGGCCGGCCCGAGGCCATGTCGCGGATGACGGCTTCGATCGCCGCGGCCTGGTCGGGCGTCTCCTCGAAGGGGAACGTCGCCGCGAAGCCCTCGTAGTCCTGCACGTGCAGCGGGAATGCGAAGCCCTCACGCGCGAGCCGGCGCGCATAAAGGTCGAGGAGCTCGGCCGCCGTGTCGCGCACCTGGCGCGCGGCTTTCCGCTTCGCCTTCTCCCACTGTCCACTGCCGAGCCGATGCAACGGCGCCCCGTCGGGCGAGGCGCCGGTATAGCGGCTGATGACGTGCAGCTGCGACACCGGCACATAGAGCTTGTCGCCGCCTTCGTATTCGAGATGCAGGAATTCCATCTCGCCTTCGCCGAGGTCGAGCGTGACGAGCCCGAGATAGCGGCCGATGCCGTGCTGGCTGTGCACGACCGGATCGCCGGGCCTCACCTCCGCGAGGTCGCGCACCATGCCCTCGGCGCTCGAGCGCGCGCGCGCATCGCGCCGGCGCGCCTGGCGCACCTGTCCCGGATAGATCTCGGCCTCGGTGACGACCGCGATGCGTTCGTCCTCGAGCAGGAATCCGGCTTCGAGCGGTCCGTAGGTGAGCGCGACGGGATGCGTCGAGTCGAGGAAACGCGCCCAGTCGTCCACGAGCGCCGGATGGAACGCGTGCTCGGCGAAGAACTGCGACAACGTCTCGCGGCGGCCCGGGCCTTCGGCGACGATCAGCACGCGTCCCTTGAAGTTGTCGGTGAAACGGCCGAGCGGCGCGAGCGGCTCCACCGAGCGGCGATCGACCTCGATCGCCGGCAGGGGAGCGGAGATCGGCTGCGACCCGCGGGCCTTGGCGGCGCCCGGGTCGCGGTGGGCGAGGTTCGTGCGCTCGAAGCGCTGCACGCCGATGAAGAGGTCCTCGACCGGCAGGTACAGCTCGCGCGGCTCGAGCAGCGGCCGGTCGCGGTCGCCGCGCAGAAGCTCGTGGCGCGACTTGAGGTCCTTCCAGAAACCCTCCGCCGCCGCGGCGACGTCGCCGTGAATCGCGAATTCGGTCGCGGCGGGAAGGTAGTCGAAGAGCGTAGCCGTCTCCTCGAAGAAAAGCGGCAGGTAGCACTCGACGCCGGCGGGCGCGACTCCGTTGGTCACGTCCTTGTAGACGCGGCTCCTCGTGGGATCGCCCTCGAAGCGCTCGCGGAAGCGCTCGCGGAAGTGCGCGCGCCCCTCCTCGTCGAGCGGAAACTCGCGCGCGGGGAGCATGCGCACTTCGGAGACCGGATAGATCGAGCGCTGCGTGTCGACGTCGAAGGTGCGGATCGTCTCGACCTCGGTGCCGAGGAGGTCGAGGCGATACGGAACCGTGCTGCCGGTGGGAAAGAGATCGATGAGGCCGCCGCGCACGCAGAATTCGCCCGGGCTCATCACCTGCTGCACGTGTGAATAACCCGCGAGCACGAGCTGGGCGCGCAGCCGCTCCAGGTCGAGCTCCGTCTTGGCGCGCAGGTTGAAGGTGCGGCCCGCCAGGTAGGCGCGCGGCGGCAGGCGCTGCAGCGCCGTCGCCACCGGAACGACGCCGACCTCGAAGGCGCCATTGGCGAATTGCCAAAGAGTCGCGAGGCGCTCGGAAACCAGGTCCGGGTGCGGCGAGAACTGGTCGTAGGGCAGGATCTCCCAGTCCGGCAAGCGGAAGGTGCGAAGCTTCGGCGCGAACCACGCGATCTCGGAGGCGAGGCGCTCGGCGTCGTGCGCCGAGGCCGTCAGGACGAGGAGCGGAGCTTTCTCGCCGGCGCGGCGCGCCGCCCAGAGGGCGTCGGCCGAGCCGCTCGCCTCAAGCGAGGGCCGGGACACGGGTGCCGAGCGCGGGCTCGCTCAGACGACGGCGACGGGGATCTTGCCGATCTTCGCGCGCCACTGGGCGGGACCGCTGCGATGCACGGCGCTGCCGCTCGCGTCCACCGCGACCGTGACCGGCATGTCCTTCACCTCGAACTCGCGGATCGCCTCCATGCCGAGGTCGGCGAACGCGAGCACGCGCGAGGCGCGGATCGCTTTCGACACGAGATAGGCGGCGCCGCCGACGGCGATGCAGTACACGGCGCCGTGCTTGCGGATCGACTCGATCGCGGCCGGTCCGCGCTCGCTCTTCCCCACCATGCCGATGAGGCCGGTCTGCGCGAGCACGGGCTCGACGAACTTGTCCATGCGCGAGCTCGTCGTGGGGCCCGCGGGACCGACGACCTCGTCGCGCACCGCATCGACGGGTCCCGTGTAGTAGATGAACCGGTTCGTGAGATCCACCGGCAGCTTCTCGCCGCGCGCCATCATGTCGACCATGCGCTTGTGCGCGGCATCGCGGCCCGTCAGCAACTTGCCGGAAAGCAACAGCGTCTCGCCCGATTTCCATCCGGCAATTTCTTCCTTCGTGAGCGTGTCGAGGTTCACGCGGCGGCTCGACTTGAAATCGAGCGCAAGCTTCGGCCAGTCGTCGAGCGACGGGGGCTCGAACTCGGCGGGGCCGCTGCCGTCGAGGGTGAAGTGGATGTGGCGCGTGGCGGCGCAGTTGGGCAGTAGCGCCACCGGTTTCGAGGCGGCGTGCGTGGGGTAGTCGACGACCTTCACGTCGAGCACCGTCGACAGGCCGCCGAGCCCCTGCGCGCCGATGCCGAGCGCGTTCACCTTCTCGTAGAGCTCGAGGCGCAGCTCCTCGGCGCGTGTCTTCGCTCCGCGTGCCTTGAGCTCGTGGATGTTCATCGGCTCCATCATCGCCCACTTCGCCATCAGCATCGCCTTCTCGGGCGAGCCGCCGATGCCGAGCGAGAGCAGCCCCGGCGGGCACCAGTCCGCGCCCATCGTCGGCACGATCGACAGCACCCAGTCGACGATCGAATCGCTCGGCAGCAGCATCGCGAACTTCGACTTGTTCTCCGACCCGCCGCCCTTCGCCGCGACGATCACCTCGACCTTGTCGCCGGGGACGAGCTCGACGTGCGTGACCGCGGGCGTGTTGTCGCCGGTGGTCACGCGCTTGCCGTCGGGATCGGCGAGGATCGAGGCGCGCAACGGATTGTCCTTGTCGGTGTACGCGCGCCGCACGCCTTCGTCGACGAGCTGCGCGAGCGATTTCTTCGTGTCCCAGCGCACGTCCATGCCGGCGCGAATGAACGCAATCGCGATTCCGGTGTCCTGGCAGATCGGGCGATGGCCTTCGGCGGCCATGCGCGAATTGATGAGGATCTGCGCCATCGCGTCCTTCGCCGCGGGCGATTCCTCGCGCTGATACGCGGCCCAGAGGTCGCGAATGTAGTCGGCGGGATGGTAATAGCTGATGAACTGGAAGGCGTCGGCCACCGAGGTGACGAAGTCTTCCTCGCGAATCGTCGTCATGGGATGTGGAGCGTGCGGATCTGTCTTGAAATTATACCGCCCGCGAGCGACCATAGTCGCCGCAGTCGCCAAGACCTCAAACCGGAGAACTGAAAAACATGAAGAAGCTCGCTCTTACTGCTTTCGTGGTTGCAACGGGACTTTCCGCGCCGTGTTTCGCGCAAAACTACTTCGTCGACGTCGGCGGCGGCCAGGGCAAGGCCAGCGGCGAGGTCGAATCCGGACGCAAGTCCGTGTGGGCGGCGCGCCTCGGCGCGCGCCTCACGCCGAATTTCGCGGTCGACGCGGGTTACGAGGACCTCGGGAAGTACAACGTGACGCCGTCAGGGATCGGCGTGAGCGGCGGCAGCGTGAAGGCGAGCTCGTGGGGCGTGTCGCTCGTCGCGATCGCGCCGCTCCAGCAGTTCGACGTCTACGGCCGCGTCGGCTACGCGCGCACCGAATCGAAGGCGGACTTCACGATCCCGGGCGAGGGCTCGGCCAGCACCTCGGAGCGCCAGAACGAGGCGTTCTACGGCGTCGGCGGCCGCTACAACTGGGCCAACTTCGGCGTCTTCGTCGAGTGGAACAAGCACGACAAGGTCGACATCAACTACTGGCTGCTGGGAGTGCAGGCGCGCTTCTAGGGAGCGAACATGACGAGAATGCACAAGGCGGCGCTCGCGTCGCTCGCCGTCGCGGGCGCGTTCGCCGCGCCCGCTTGCGCGCAGATGTTCGCCGGCGGCTGGTACGCCGACGTCGGCGTCGGCCAGGGCAGGGCCAAGGGCTACGAGACCACCTCCAACCGCGAGACGACGTGGGCGGCGCGGATCGGCGCTCGCCTCACGCCGAGCTTCGGGATCGACGTCGGCTACTACGATCTCGGGAAATTCGACCTGAGCGACGCGAGCGGCGGCTCGTCCGGCAGCACCGTCAAGGCGACGTCGTGGGGAGCTTCGCTCGTCGCGATCGCGCCGATCGACGCCTTCGATGTCTACGGCCGCCTCGGTTACGCGCGCACCGAGACGAAAGTCGACATCCTTCTGCAGAACACCGGCCGGGTGCTCAGCGGAAAGACCAGCGACAACGAAGCGTTCTACGGCGTCGGCGGGCGCTACAACCTCGGCAACTGGAACCTCTTCGTCGAATGGAACCGGTGGGACAAGACGAAGTGGGATTCCTACATGCTCGGAGCGGGCCTGCGCTTCTAGCCGCGCTCTAGAGGATGACGCCGTAGGGCCAGTTCTCGCGCACGACCTGCGCGGGAAGCCGGCGCAGCACGTCGATCGAAAACGCGGTGTCGGCTTCCGACAGCGCGTGCAGCGCGTGCGCGCGCAACAGCGTCTGCAGCGCCTTGCCGAACATCGGCGGGTCGAGCATCTCGCCGTCGAACTTGATCGCGCCGCCGAGCAGCGCGTCGGCTTCGATCGCCGCTTTCAGGATCGCGATCTTCGTGCGGATCTCCGAGGGCGACGGCGTGAACGCGACCTTGCACGGGTGGATGTGCGAGGGATGGATCACCTGCTTGCCCGACAGCCCCATCGCGGCTTCCTCGCACGCGTGCTTGTAGACGACGCGCGATTCGTCGTCGCCGTGCAGGTCGAGCCAGCGGCGCACGTCGTGGGGCTCGACGAATTGCTCCGGCATCGCCGCTTCCCCGATGAGCGTCTCCACCGCGCCGATCACGCCCTTGCCGGCGATGCGCGCCTCGAACAGGATGTCGTGCAGGTAGAACTCGAGCTTCTCGATCCAGTCGCGCGGCGTGATGTGGATGCCCATCGCCTTGGAGAAGTCGTGGATGCCGAAGACCACGTGCTTCACCGTCGCGTACTGCATCAGCTCCGGAGCGATCTTGAGCGACTTGGGATGCTCGATGATGGGCTGGATGGTGAGGCGCTGGTTCAGGCCCACGAGCACCGCCGAAAGGTCGCGGATCTCGGGCGCGCCATAGGCTTCACCCGCCTTGGCGAGCATCACGACGTCGAAGTGCGCCGCGAGATCGCGCACGAGCTGCAGGTCGCGGTCGTATTCCTCGGTGCGGAAGGGATTGATGCGCACCGCGACCTGCACTTCCCTCTTGCGCGGCATTTTCGGCAGCTCGCGCCGCAGCAGGTCGCGGCTCATCTCCTTCTGCCGGCAGCCGTCCTCGAGGTCGAACAGGAGCGTGTGCGCGGTCGTGTTCCACGCGTGCTTGCGGAAGCGCTGCGCCGCCTGCTCGAGGTCTTCGTAGATGCCGAGCGAGGGCGCGTACTTCACCGGCGGGTAGTAGATCTGGATGCCGGGCCAGTGGTCGCCGAGGATGTCGGCGGCACTCGCCTGCGCGAGCGCCGAGGCGGCATGCGGGTCGATAACGGCGGCGTTCATGATACCAAGCTTGCACCGTTATGTTGCGCTGCGTCAAACGACCACGCGCGAAACGGGCTCGCGTGGTCGCCCCCGAGGCGTCGGGGGTCCAATCTCATGCTATAAATCGACGCATCTCTCGGGAGGGGCAACGCATGGCGACGATCGAATCGGTGCTGCAGGAGACGCGCGTGTTTCCGCCGTCGGAGGCCTTCGTGAAGCAGGCGAACATCTCCGGCATGGCCGCGTACGAGGCCATGTACAAGGAAGCCGAGCGCGACTTCGAGGGATTCTGGGCGCGGCAAGCGCGCGAGAACCTGCTGTGGCACAAGCCCTTCACCAAGACGCTCGACGAATCCGGGGCGCCGTTCTTCAAGTGGTTCCACGACGGCGAGCTGAACGCCTCGCACAACTGCCTCGACCGGCACCTGCGCACGCAGCCCGACAAGGTCGCGATCATCTTCGAGGCCGACGACGGAAGCGTGACGAAGGCCACGTACAAGGAGCTCTATCACCGCGTCTGCCAGCTCGCCAACGCGCTCAAGTCCCACGGCGTGCAGAAGGGCGACCGCGTCCTCATCTACATGCCGATGTCGATCGAGGCGGTGGTCGCCATGCAGGCGTGCGCGCGCATCGGCGCGACGCACTCGGTGGTCTTCGGCGGCTTCAGCGCGAAGAGCCTGCAGGAGCGCATCATCGACGCCGGAGCGACCGAGGTCATCACCGCCGACGGCCAGTTCCGTGGCGGCAAGGAAATCCCGTTGAAGCCCGTGGTCGACGAGGCCTTTGCCATGGGCGGCTGCGAGAAGGTGCGCACCGTCATCATCTACAAGCGCACCGGCTCGAACGTGCCGATGCAGTCGCCACGCGACAAGTGGTGGCACGACGTCGTGCGCACGCAGCCCATCGATTGCGAGCCGACGTGGGTGAACGCCGAGCATCCGCTGTTCATCCTCTACACGTCGGGCTCCACCGGCAAGCCCAAGGGCGTGCAGCACTCGACTGGCGGCTACCTGCTGTGGGCGATGCTCACGATGAAGTGGGTGTTCGACAACAAGCCAGCCGACGTCTTCTGGTGCACCGCCGACGTGGGCTGGGTGACCGGCCACACGTACATCGCCTACGGGCCGCTCGCCGTGGGCACCACGGAAGTCGTCTTCGAGGGCGTCCCCACGTATCCCGACGCGGGCCGGTTCTGGAAGATCATCCAGGACCACAAGGTGAACGTGTTCTACACGGCGCCGACCGCGATCCGTTCGCTCATCAAGGCCGGCCCGGACCAGCCGAAGCGCTACGACCTCTCGAGCCTGAGGATCCTCGGCACGGTGGGCGAGCCCATCAATCCGGAAGCGTGGATGTGGTACTACACGACCGTGGGCGCGGAGCGCTGCCCGATCGTCGACACGTGGTGGCAGACCGAAACCGGCGGCCACATGATCTCGCCGCTTCCGGGCGCCACACCCTTGAAGCCCGGCTCGTGCACGCTGCCGCTGCCGGGAATCATCACCGACATCGTCGACGAGACCGGGCATTCGGTCGGCAAGGGCAAGGGCGGCATCCTCGTCATCAAGCGCCCGTGGCCCGCCATGATCCGCACCATCTGGGGCGATCCCGATCGCTACAAGAAGAGCTACTACCCCGACGACTTCAAGGGCAAGTACTACCTCGCGGGCGACGGCGCGTCGACCGACGAGGACGGCTACTACCGCATCATGGGCCGCATCGACGACGTGCTGAACGTTTCCGGCCACCGCCTCGGCACGATGGAGATCGAGTCGGCGCTGGTCGCGAACACGAAGCTCGTCGCGGAAGCGGCCGTCGTCGGGCGTCCCGACGATCTCACGGGCGAAGCGGTGTGCGCGTTCGTCGTGCTCAAGGGCCAGCGGCCCGAGGGCGACGAGGCGCAGAGAATCGCGAAGGAGCTGCGCGACTGGGTCGGCAAGGAGATCGGCGCCATCGCCAAGCCCAAGGACATCCGCTTCGGCGACAACCTGCCGAAGACGCGCTCCGGGAAGATCATGCGCCGGCTGCTGCGCTCGATCGCGAAGGGCGAGGCCATCACGCAGGACGTCTCGACGCTCGAGAACCCGGCGATCCTCGAGCAGCTGCGCAAGAACGTGTGATGGCGAAGCAGGGACGCATCGGGCAGCGGCTGGTGGGACTGTTCCTGCTGGGCTGCCTGCTGTTCAACTACCCGCTGCTCGCGCTCTTCAATGTGCGCGTATCGATCGGGGGCATCCCGCTGCTCTACGCGTATCTCTTCACCGCCTGGGCGATCCTCATCGCGCTCGCCGCCGTGATCATGGAACGCAGCGACTAGGAGCGACGCGCGATGCTCCAGGGCTGGGTCGTCGTCCTCGCATCGTTCGGCTACATCGGGCTGCTCTTCGCGATCGCGTACTACGCCGACAGGCGCGCGCGCGAGGGGCGCTCGGTCATCGCGACCCCGGTCATCTACAGCCTCTCGCTCGCGGTCTACGCGACGGCGTGGACGTTCTACGGCAGCGTCGGCCGCGCCGCCCACGACGGCGTCGGGTTCCTGCCGATCTACATCGGGCCGACGCTGATGGCGCTCGCGTGGTGGTTCGTGCTGCGCAAGATGATCCGCGTGGCGAAGCTCGCGCGCATCACCTCGCTCGCCGACTTCATCGCCTCGCGCTACGGCAAGAGCGCGCTCCTGGGAGGCCTCGTCACGCTCATCGCGGTGATCGGGATCCTGCCGTACATCTCGCTGCAGCTGAAGGCGGTGTCCTCCAGCTTCCAGATCCTCTTCCAGTATCCCGACGTCGTGATGCCGGAGAAGTCCGCGACGATGCCGATCCTGCAAGTGACCGCCTTCTACGTCGCCATCGCGATGGCGCTCTTCACGATCGCGTTCGGCACGCGCCACCTCGACGTGAGCGAGCGCCACGAGGGGATGGTCGCGGCGATCGCCTTCGAGTCGATCGTGAAGCTCATCGCCTTTTCCGCGGTCGGCATCTACGTCACCTACGGCCTGTTCAACGGCTTCGGCGACATCTTCGGGCGTGCCGCGGCGCGGCCCGACCTCGCGGGGCTCACCACCCCGCTCGCCGCCGAGGGCGCGCTCGCCAACTGGGTGTGGATGACGCTGCTCTCGATGCTCGCGGTGATGTTCCTGCCGCGGCAGTTCCAGGTGGCGGTGATCGAGAACGTCGAGGAGCGCCACGTGCGCACGGCGGCGTGGCTGTTCCCGGTGTACATGCTCGCCATCAACGTCTTCGTGCTGCCGATCGCCTTCGGCGGGCTGCTCGTGTTTTCCGACGGCGCCGTCGACCCCGACAGCTTCGTGCTCACGCTGCCCATGGCGCATCGCCTCGAGGGCCTGACGCTGCTGGTGTTCGTGGGCGGCATCTCGGCGGCGACCGGCATGGTGATCGTCGAGACGATCGCGCTCTCGACCATGGTGTGCAACGACCTCATCATGCCGATCCTGCTGCGCTGGAAGCGCCTCGGGCTCGCCGCGCGCGCCGACCTCACCTCGCTCCTGCTCGACATTCGCCGCGGCGCGATCGTCGCGATCCTGCTGCTCGGCTACTTCTACTTCGTCGCCGCCGGGGAAGCGTACGCGCTCGTCTCCATCGGCCTCATCTCGTTCGCCGCCGTCGCGCAGTTCGCGCCCGCGCTCCTGGGAGGCCTTTACTGGAAGGGCGCCACGCGCAACGGCGCGCTCGCGGGGCTGTGCTCCGGATTCGCGGTATGGGCGTACTGCCTGATGCTTCCGGCTTTCGCCAAGTCGGGCTGGTTCGGCATGGAGGTGGTGGATCTCGGCCCGTTCGCCATCGAGTGGCTGCGTCCCACGGCGCTCTTCGGGCTCGGCGGCCTCGACCAGACGACCCACGCGATGATCTGGAGCATGATCGCCAACATCGGCGCGTACGTGATGGTGTCGATCCTCGACCGCCAGAGCGCTGTCGAGCTCAGCCAGGCGACGCTGTTCGTCGACGTCTTCACGCAGACCGGCGAGCGCGGCCGGCAGTGGCGGCCGACGACCTCGGTCTCCGCGCTGCAGACGCTGCTCGCCCGCTTCCTCGGGCCGCCGCGCGCCGCCGAGCTCTTCACACGCTATGCCGCCGAACGCGGGCTCGCCTCGGCCGAGGCGCTGGAAGCCGACGCGCATCTCGTCGCCTTCGCGGAGCTGCAGCTCGCCGGCACCATCGGGGCGGCCTCGGCGCACGCGATGGTCGCCACCGTCGCGCAGGAGGTGCCGCTCGGGCTCGACGAGGTGATGACCATCATCGACGAGGCTTCGCACGTCATCGCCTACAGCCACGAGCTGGAGGACAAGAAGCGCGAGCTCGAGGCGGCGACCGCGAGCCTGCAGGCGGCGAACGAGCGCCTGAAGGAGCTCGACCGCCTCAAGGACGACTTCATCTCGACCGTGACGCACGAGCTGCGCACGCCGCTTACCTCGATCCGCGCCTTCTCCGAGATCCTCTACGACAACCCCGACCTCGATCCGGCGGAGCGCCACCGCTTCCTCGGGCTCGTGATCCGCGAATCGGAGCGCCTCACGCGCCTCATCAACCAGGTGCTCGACCTCGCCAAGCTCGAGTCCGGCATGGCCGACTGGAGGAGCGCGGAGCTCGACCTGCGCGAGATCGTGGCCGACGCCGTGAACGCGACGAGCCAGATCTTCAAGGCGCAGCACGTCGCGATCGCCGCGCGCCTGCCGGTGAGCGTGCCCGCGGTGGTCGCCGATCGCGACCGCGTCATGCAGGTGATGCTGAATCTGCTCTCCAACGCGGCGAAGTTCTGCGCGGCTGATACGGGCCGCGTCGAGGTCCGGCTCGTCGAGGAAGCGGGCGGCGTGCGCGTGGACGTCGAGGACAACGGCGTGGGCATCCACGAGGAGCACCAGGCCGTGATCTTCGAGAAGTTCCGCCAGGTGGGCGACACGCTCACGCAGAAGCCGGCGGGCACCGGGCTCGGGCTCGCCATCTGCCGCGAGATCGTCGCGCACCTCGGCGGGCGGCTGTGGGTGAAGAGCCAGCCGGGACGCGGCTCGACCTTCTCCTTCACGCTGCCGGTCGCCACCCGGCTCGCCGAGGCGGCGGCCGAATGACGCGCGTGCTCATCGCCGAGGACGAGGAGAGCATCGTGGCCTCGCTCGACTTCCTCATGCGCCGCTGCGGCTTCGAGACGCGCGTGGCGCGCGACGGCAACGCCGCGCTCGCCGCGCTCGCCGATTTCAAGCCCGACGTCGTGCTCCTCGACATCATGCTTCCGGGACGCAGCGGCTTCGAGGTATGCCGCGCGATCCGCGACGACGCCGCCCTCGGTGCGACGCGCGTGCTCATGCTCACGGCGAAGGGCGGCGCGGGCGAGGTCGCCAAGGGCATGGCCGCCGGCGCCGACGACTACATGATCAAGCCCTTCGCCACGCGGGAGCTGGTCGCGCGCGTGAACGCGCTCCTCGGGCGCGCCACCGCGCGCCGAGCGCCATGAGCACGCCGCCCACCGTGTACGTGGTCGACGACGACGCCTCCACGCGGGAGCTCCTCGGCTGGCTCATGAAGCGCAACGGCATCGCGGCCGAGGTGTTTCCCGACGCGCGCAGCTTCCTCCGGGCGTACCGCAGCGAATATCCCGGCTGCCTCATCCTCGATCTCAACATGCCGGGCATGAGCGGGCTCGACCTGCAGCAGTACCTGAACGAGCACGGCGTTTTCCTGCCGGTGATCTTCCTCTCGGGGCGCGCCGACGTGCCCAAGGCCGTGCGCGCGGTGAAGGAAGGCGCGATCGACTTCATCGAAAAGCCCTTCGATTACCGGCGCGTCCTGGCGCTGGTCCAGGAGTGCCTGCAGCGCGACGCGCGCTCCCGCGCCGAGCGCGAGCGCAGCCGCGTCCTGTGCGAGCGCATGTCGCTCCTCACGCATCGCGAGCGCGAGGTGCTCGACCAGGTGGTCGCGGGCAAGCTCAACCGCGAGATCGCGGAGCTCCTCGCGATCAGCATCAAGACGGTGGAGGCCCACCGCGCCAGGATCATGGAGAAGCTCGAGGTGAATTCGGTGGCCGAGCTGGTGCAGGCGAAGCTCGCCGCGGGGCAGGCCACGCCGGAAAGCGGCGTGCGGGGCTGAAATGGCCGGCTTTTTAGGGTTTACCCCAATTGTGCCGGCGGCGCGCCACAACTTAGGATTCGCAGCACACCTGACCTCCAGGAGGGGAGACCATGGCTGAAATCGTACGGCGACGCACGAGCCTGCTCGAGGAGGCGCCCGTCGAGAGCGCCCAGAAGGAAGAGCGGAAGGTCATCTTCGCATCGTCCCTCGGTACCGTCTTCGAGTGGTACGACTTCTACCTGTACGCGATCCTGGCGCCGTTCTTCGCGGCCCTGTTCTTCCCGAAGGGCAACGAGACCGCGGCGCTGCTCTCGGCCTTCGCCACCTATGCCGCGGGCTTCCTGGTGCGGCCGTTCGGCGCGCTCGTCTTCGGGCGCATCGGCGACCTCGTGGGACGCAAGTACACGTTCCTCGTGACGATCCTCTTCATGGGCGGCGCGACGTTCCTCGTCGGCTTGTTGCCGACGTACGAGACCATCGGCTGGGCGGCGCCGATCCTGCTGGTGACGCTGCGCCTCGTCCAGGGCCTCGCGCTCGGCGGCGAGTACGGCGGCGCGGCGACATACGTCGCGGAGCACGCTCCCCACGGCCAGCGCGGCTACGACACGAGCTGGATCCAGACGACGGCGACCCTCGGCATGTTCCTCGCGCTCGCGGTCATCGCGTTGTGCCGCGGCGTGTGGATGGATGACAAGACGTTTGCCCAGTGGGGATGGAGGGTGCCGTTCCTCGTGTCCCTGATCCTGCTGATCTTCTCCGTGTACATCCGGCTCAAGCTGCACGAGTCGCCGATCTTCCAGCGGATGAAGGCCGAAGGGAAAGGCTCGAAGAGCCCGCTCACCGACAGCTTCCTCAAGTACCCCAACAACAAGTACGTGCTGCTCGCGCTCCTCGGCGCGACCGCCGGCCAGGGTGTGGTGTGGTACACGGGCCAGTTCTACGCGCTCTTCTTCCTCATCATCACGCTCAAGCTCGACTATTTCTCGGCCTACATGCTGATCGGCATCTCGCTGCTGCTCGGCACGCCGTTCTTCATTTTCTTCGGGTGGCTCTCGGACAGGATCGGGCGCCTCAAGATCATCCTCGCGGGCTGCCTCATCGCGGCGATCACGTACTTCCCGCTCTTCCAGGGCCTCACGCACTTCGTTAACCCCGCCCTCGAGGCCTACCAGGCGAAGACGGAGATCAGCGTCGCGGCGAACCCGGCGACCTGCAGCTTCCACCTGTTCGTGGGTCCGTGGAGCAAGTTCACCGACTGCGACAAGGCGAAGGACTTCCTCACCAAGCAGGGGCTGTCGTTCAAGTCCGTGCCGGCGACAGGTCCGGAGGCGGTGGTGGTGAAGATCGGCAACCAGGAGGTCAAGGGAGCGTGGGACGAGAAGAAAGCGACCGACGCCCTCAAGGCGACCGGCTATCCGGGACCGGCCGACAAGAGCAAGATCAACTACCCGATGACGCTGCTGATCCTCTTCATCATGCTCATCTACGTGACCATGGTGTACGGGCCGATCGCGGCGTTCCTGGTGGAGCTCTTCCCCACGGCGATCCGCTACACGTCGATGTCGCTGCCGTACCACATCGGCAACGGCTGGTTCGGCGGCATGCTGCCGCTCACGGCCACCGCGCTAGTCGCGATGACCGGCGACATCTACTTTGGCCTGTGGTACCCGATCGTCGTGTCCGTGATGACGCTCGTCATCGGCACGCTGTTCCTGCGTGATACCAAGGACGTCGACATCTCCAAGACTTGATTGCGCATTCCCATGCACAAGCCCGCTCCGGCGGGCTTTTTTTTCGCCTCAGGTCGCCGCGGGGCGCTCGCGCGCCCACCACTCGCCGGCGTCATGCCGCGTCCAGCGCAAGCGCGCCGCGAGCGCGTCGAGCGCCTCGATGAGGTCGGCGACCTGCTGCGGCCGATCCTCGCGCCGCTTCTCCAGGCAGGCGGTGACCAGGAGGTCGAGCTCGACCGGAATCGGCTGCGCGGCGACCGCGCTCGGCCGGCGCGCCTCCTCGTTGAGAACCTTGGCCGCGAGCTCCACGTCGTCGGCGGCCTCGAACAGATCGCTCGCCGTGAGCATGAAGAAGGCGACCGCCCCGACCGAGTAGATGTCGGTGCGCGTATCGACGTCCGCTGCGCTCCTGAAGCGCTCCGGCGCCATGTAGAGCGGCGTCCCCAGCACCTTGAGCGAGCGCGTGAGGTCGTGCGTGTGCGGCTCGGCCACGTTCTTGACCAGGCCGTAGTCGAGGATCTTCACCACGTCGTATTCGCCGCCGTGGATGCAGACCATGATGTTCTCGGGCTTGATGTCGCGGTGCACGAGCCCCTTGGCGTGCGCCTCGGCGAGCCCGGCGCAGAGCTGCCGCAGCAGGTGGACGGCGCGGCTCACCGGCACCGCTCCGCGCCGCTTCACCACGTCGAGCAGCTCGATGCCGTCGAGGTACTCCATCGCATAGTAGAAGCGCCCGTCGGCGGTGCGGCCGTAGTCGTAGATCTCGACGGTATTCGGGTGCGAGAGCTGGCTCGCGAGCTTCACCTCGCGCTCGAAGCGCTCGACGAATTGCGCTCCGACGCTGTGCTCGGGCCGCAGGATCTTCACCGCGGTCGGCCGCCGGAGCAGCGCGTGGTGCGCGAGGTAGACGTTCGCCATGCCGCCCTCGCCGATCTTGCGCTCGAGCACGTAGGCGCCGAGGCGGTGGGCCGTGCCCATCTGGCGCTTGAGCCAGACCACATAGACGAGCGATGCCGCGAGCGCGGCCACGAGCGCGCCGAAGAGCACCCCGAACGCCGCATTGAGCACGTGGAGCGGCGCATACGCTTCGCGCGCTTCCATCTCCGCCGCCACGCCGAGCCTCTCCTCGGGTAGCCAGCGCCATGCGCCGATCACGGGCTCGCCGCGATAGCCGGGATAGGGATCGAGCAGCACCCCCGTAGCCGCGGTCGCCGCCGACGCGGCGCCGAGCGCGGCCGACGTGAGGCGCGTCGACACGACCGGATCCGAAGGCCGCGCCGCCGGTATCGTGCGCGTGGCCGAGAGCATGCGCCCATGCTCGTCGAACGCATACGCCTCGCCGCTCGCGCCGATGCGCGCCTCGGAAAAGATCGACGCGAAACGCCCGTCGGAGAACTTGCCCAGCGCGAGCGCTCCGGCGGTGCGGCCGGAGACGTCGGCCACCGGCGTCACGAACCAGAGCAGGGGGCGCGCGCCGGGGGCCTCGCGCGACGGCGCGACGAAGCGCGTCTCGCCCGCCATGGCGCGGGCAATCGCCGCGCGCAGCGTCTCGCCCGGCGCCGCGTCGCAGGCGGCCGCGGGAAGCGCGGCGCGCACGTGGCCCGCGTCGTCGATCACCTGCACCATGGCCACGGTCTCATCCTGGAGGAAGGCCGCGAGCGGCTCGCGCAGCCCCGGGGGATCCGCGGCGCAGCCGGCAGGCGCGCGCCCAAGCGAGGCGACGAAGGCGCGCAGCCGCGCGTCGCGCGCGAGGCGCCGCGCGCCCAGCGCTTTCTCCGAGATCCAGACGTCGAGCGCCTGCGCCTCGACGTCGAGGATTGCCTTCAACGAGCCGGCGCGCAGCTCCTCGAGCGAGGATTCGATGGCGTGATGCGTCCACGAGGCGAGCACCCCGAGGGCGAACACGCCCGCGGACCACGCGGCGATGCGCCAGGCGCGCGGCTTGCGCTCGGGCTCGGGCATGCCGAGTGTGGCGCGCGGCTCGACCGCGGGCTCGCCCGCGTTCTCCTGCGGCCGCTCGCTATCGGCAGCCATGGTTCGAGGTTAAGATGGGCCGTGCCTCGCGCGGGGAGAAAGGTGAAATGCTGCAAGGCTGGGTGATCTTCATCACCTCCGTCGCCTACCTGGGCCTGCTCTTCGCGATCGCCTACTACGCCGACAAGCGCGCCGACGCCGGCCGCTCCGTCATCGCCAATCCGTACGTCTATGCGCTCTCGCTTGCGGTGTACGCGACGACGTGGACATTCTACGGGAGCGTCGGGCGCGCGGTCTCCAGCGGCGTGGGGTTCCTGCCGATCTACCTCGGGCCGACGCTCATGATCGCGCTGTGGTGGGTCGTGATGCGCAAGATCGTGCGCATCAGCAAGGAGCACCGCATCACGTCGCTCGCGGACTTCATCGCCACGCGTTACGGCAAGAGCGCGCTGGTGGCGGGGTTGGTGACCGTCATCGCGGTGATCGGCATCGTGCCGTACATCTCGCTGCAGCTGAAAGCCGTCTCCAACACCTTCACGATCCTCGTCCACTATCCGGACATCGTCGCACCGGCGGCGCTCGGCGCGGTGCCGATCCTCAAGGACACCGCGTTGTGGGTCGCGGTGATCCTCGCGCTCTTCACCATCCTCTTCGGCACCCGCCATCTCGATGCCGCCGAGCACCATCAGGGCATGGTCGCCGCGATCGCGTTCGAATCGCTGGTGAAGCTCTGCGCGTTCCTCGCCGTCGGTCTCTTCGTCACCTACGGCGTGCATTCCGGCTTCGCGGACGTGTTCACGCGCGCCGCGGCCGACCCGAAGATGGCGCCGATGCTCACGCCTTTCGACGGCGTGGGCGGGACCTACGGCACCTGGGCCGCGCTCATCGCGCTTTCCATGGGCGCGATCATGTTCCTGCCGCGCCAGTTCCAGGTGACGGTGATCGAGAACGTCGACGAGGCGCATCTGCGCAAGGCCGCGTGGCTGCTGCCGGTGTACATGCTGGCGATCAACCTCTTCGTGCTGCCGATCGCCTTCGCCGGTCTGCTGCATTTTTCCGGCGGCGGCGTGGACGGCGACACGTTCGTGCTGACGCTGCCGATGGCCTATCGCCAGGAGGCGCTCGCCCTCTTCGTCTTCATCGGCGGGCTGTCGGCGGCGACCGGCATGGTGATCGTGGAGACGATCGCGCTCTCGACGATGGTCTGCAACGACCTGGTGATGCCGGTGCTGCTGCGGCTACGCACGCTGCGGCTCAACGAGCGCGCGGACCTGACGGCGCTCCTGCTCACTATCCGGCGCTGCGCGATCGTGGCGATCCTGCTCCTCGGCTACCTCTACTTCCGCGCGGCCGGCGAAGCGTACGCGCTCGTTTCCATCGGCCTCATCTCGTTCGCGGCGGTGGCGCAGTTCGCGCCCGCCACCCTCGGCGGCATCTACTGGAAAGGCGGCACGCGCGCGGGCGCGGTGTGCGGGCTGGTCGCCGGTTTCGTCGTGTGGGCCTATACGCTGCTCATTCCCGCGTTCGCGCGCTCGCACTGGCTTCCGGAGAGCCTCCTCGGCGCCGGTCCCTTCGGCATCGAGCTGCTGCGTCCCGTGGCCCTCCTCGGCCTCACCGGCCTGGATCCGGTCGCCCACGCGCTCCTCTGGAGCATGATCGCGAACGCCGGCTGCTACATCGGCGTGTCGCTGTTCACGCGCCACGACGCGGCGGAGCTGCGGCAAGCGAGCCTTTTCGTCGACGTCTTCGAGCGCGTCGCCGAGCGCGCGCCGCTCTGGCAGGGCAGCGCGGAGGTGGCGAGCCTGCGGGCGCTCCTCGCGCGCTTCCTCGGGCCGGCCGAGGCCGAGGCGATCCTCGCCGACTACGCGCGCGACCACGGCGTGGCCGCCGACGCGATCGACGCCGACGCGGCGCTCGTGCACCACGTGGAGCGCAAGCTCGCCGGCGCGCTCGGCGGCGCCTCGGCGCACATCATGATCGCGTCCGTCGTCAAGGAGGAGGCGCTCTCGCTCGAGGAGGTCCGCGCCATGCTCGACGAAGCCTCGCAGATCGTGGTCTACAGCCACCGCCTCGAGCAGAAATCCCGGGAGCTCGAGCGCGCGACGCAGGAGCTGAGCGAGGCCAACGAGCGCCTGAAGGAGCTCGACCGGCTCAAGGACGACTTCATCTCCACCGTCTCGCACGAGCTGCGCACGCCGCTCACGTCGATCCGCGCCTTCTCCGAGATCCTGCACGACAACCCGGCGCTGAGCGACGAGGAGCGCACCCGCTACCTCAAGATCGTCATCAAGGAGACCGAGCGGCTCACGCGCCTCATCAACCAGATCCTCGACACGTCGCGGCTGGAATCGGGAAAGCTGCAGTGGCATGTGTCGGAGTTCGACCTCAAGGAGGTGATCGAGCAGGCGGCCGCGGCCATGGACCCCCTCTTCCGCGAGAAGGAAGTGCGCCTCGGGACGCGGCTGCCGGACGAAGCGCCGCGCGTGACCGCCGACCTCGACCGCATCGTGCAGGTGCTGCTGAACCTGCTGTCGAACGCACTCAAGTTCTGCGAGCGGGGCAAGGGCCGCGTCGAGATCGTGCTCGCCGAGGAACAGGGCGCGATCCGCGTCGACGTGCGCGACAACGGCTGCGGCATCGCGCCCGAGGACCAGCGCGTGCTCTTCGAGAAGTTCCGCCAGGGCGGCGACGCGCTCACGGCGGGCCCCGGCGGCAGTGGCCTCGGGCTGCATATCAGCCGCCACATCGTCGAGCGCTTCGGCGGCCGCATGTGGGTGACGAGCGCACCGGCCCAAGGCGCCTGCTTCAGCTTCACGCTGCCGCTCACGGCCCCGGCGCTCGCGGGCACCGCCGCGTGAGGCTCCTCATCGCCGAGGACGATGCCGCGATCGCCGAGGGATTGACGCGCTCGTTGCGCGACGCGGGCTACGCCGTGGAATGGGCCGCGGACGGCGAGAGCGCCGAGGCGGCGCTCCAAGGCGGCAGCTTCGACGTGCTCATCCTCGACCTGGGGCTGCCGAAGAAATCCGGGCTCGAGGTTCTGAAAGGGCTGCGCGCACGCGGCTCGCGGCTTCCGGTGCTGATCCTCACCGCCTTCGCGAGCCTCGACCGGCGCGTCGACGGCCTCGATGCGGGCGCCGACGACTACCTCGGCAAGCCGTTCGAGTTCGCCGAGCTCGAGGCGCGCGTGCGCGCGTTGGCGCGCCGCGGGGCTCCGGAGGCGGCGGCCACGCTTTCGCTCGGCTCGCTGGTCCTCGATCGCACGGCGCGGCTCGCGCACCTCGACGGCCGCACGCTCGACCTCAGCGCGCGCGAGCTGATGCTGCTCGAGGTGCTCCTGCAGCGCGCCGGGCGGTTGGTGTCGCGCGAGCAGCTGCGCGCGCGCATCGGCGAATGGGGCGAGGACATCTCCGGCGCGGCGATCGATCTGTACGTCGAGCGGCTGAGGAAGCGCCTCGAGCCCGAGGGCTTCGCGCTGGTGGCCGTGCCCGGTCTCGGCTACAGCCTCGATCGCGCCGCGCGAAAGAGCGGCGGAACCTAGTATTCTCTGAGCCGTGCTCCCCCGCTACCTCGCGCGCGAGATCCTGCTCACGACGCTGCTGATGCTCGTGGCGATGCTCGCGCTCTTCGCCTTCTTCGACCTGATCCGCGAGCTCGACGACGTCGGCCGCGGAACCTATCGGGTGAGCGCGATGCTCGCGTACGTCGCGCTCACGCTGCCCTCGCATGCCTATGTGCTCCTGCCGGCCGCGGGACTCATCGGAACGCTCTTCGCGCTCGCGCGCATGTCGGAGCACTCGGAAATCACGGTGATGCGGGCTTCGGGCCTGTCGCTCGGGCAGCTCGCGATCTATGTCGGGCTCGCCGGCGCGGTCGTCGCGCTCGCCACGCTCGCGCTGGGCGAGTTCGTCGCGCCGTACACCGAGGATGTCGCCAAGAGCCTGCGCCTCAAGGCGACGAGCTCCATCGTGGCGCGCGAGTTCCGCTCGGGATTCTGGGTCAAGGATGAGCGCAGCTTCGTGAACATCCAGGACGTGACGCCCGACACGCAACTGCTCAACCTGCGCATCTACGACTTCGACCCCGCGTTCCGGCTGATCTCGATCAGCCGCGCGGAGAAGGCGACGTACGCGGGCCCCAACCGGTGGACCCTTTCGAACGTCGAGCTCACGCGCTTCGAGGGAGATCGCGCGGTGCTCCAGCGCATGCAGCAGGCGGTGTGGAATTCCGTGCTCACGCCCGACATCCTCTCGGTCCTCAAGGTCGTTCCCGAGCGCATGTCGGCGATGAATCTCTATTCCTACATCGAGCACCTGCGCGAGAACCGCCAGAAGGCGACGCGCTACGAGATCGCGCTGTGGAGCAAGTTCCTGAATCCCGCCGCGGCGATCGTGATGATGGTGCTCTCGATTCCGTTCGCGCTGCAGGCGATGCGCTCGGGCGGCGTCGGCGCGAAGATCGTCACCGGGATCCTCATCGGCCTCGTGTTCTACTTCGCGGGGCGCCTCTTCTCGCACATCGGATTGCTCAACGACTGGCCCGCGCTGATTTCGGCCGGTCTGCCGCTCGCCATCACGATGCTGGTCGCCGCCGTGCTGCTGGTGCGGGCGGAGAAGCGCTAGGCAGAAGCGTCGGGCGCGTCGTGCACCAGGCGCGTGCCCGAGAGGCGGTCGTGCAGGAACTGGCGGTCGCGGTCGACGAGCGCCCACGCGAAGCCGATGCCGGCGGCGGCGAGTCCGAGCGCCGCCAATGCGAAACGATGCAACGCGCGCATGGCGTTCACGGCCCCGCCATCCTCGGCGACGAGCCGGATGTGCCACGTCTTCATCGCGAGCGTGCGTCCGCCGTGCGTCCAGAACCACACGAAATACGCGCCGCTCACTCCCAGCACCCACGCTTGCAGGAGATGGCGGCGCCAGCCGGATGTGGCGTCGCCGACGAAGGCGAGGAAGGGAAATGTCGCGACGAGGACGACGGCGGCCACGAGCAGCAAATCGTAGAGGGCGGATGCGAGACGCCGGGCGAGGCCCGGTGTCTCGCGCGGCCCCGCCGCGCTCACCGGCCGCGACGCGATTCGTCGCCCCGGTGCTCGTGCAGCCAGCGCTCGCGCAGCTCGTGCTGCTTCTCGGGCGGCAGCTTCCTCAGCCCCTGATAGGTCTCGCGCGCCGCGCGGCGCTGCTCGGGCGTCATTTGCGACCAGTCGCGCAACCGTTGCTCGAAGCGCTCCTTCTGGATCGGTTGCAGCGACGGGTACTGGCGCGCGGCTCCGATGAGGCGGCGCTGGTAGAACCCCGGCATGCGGTCCCAGTCCTGGGCGACGGGCCCGAGGATGCGCTGCTGCTCGGGGCTCAGCGACGACCACGGGACCGGCGGGGTGTTGGGGTCCGCGGCCGCGGCGATCGCCGAGGCGGCGAGCGCGGCAGCTGCGATCAGCCCCCGGATTTTCCGAGCCACGTGCGGAAATCCTGATCGATGAAGGCATCGGGCGGCAGCTCCTGCGAGAGCAGCTGCGCGTCGAGCTCGCCGGGATCGGACTCGTGCAGCGACTGGAAGGCGAGGGTCGCGAGCAGCGCCGCCATGGGCAGCCAGAGGAGGGCGCGCTGCACGATCGAGTACTGGATCGTCTGCAGCGTCCCGGGGGCGACCGCGACCAGGCCGAGCACGCGCACGGGCTCCTGGAACGCGTCCAGGGCCCGCAGCCGCGCGGCTTTGAGCCGGGTGGCCTGGAAGTCGCCGACCGCTTGCGCGGAGCGCTCCAGCCAGGGTTTCAGTTTTGCGCCGAATTCGTTTTCGTTCATAGCGTTATCCCTTTGGCTTTCAGGACTTTCGCCAAAGCGTGAGTCGCCCGGGAACAGTGCGTCTTCACGCTGCCTTCCGAGCATCCCATGGCTTTGGCGGTTTCGCTCACATCGAGTTCTTCCCAGTAACGCAGCATGAACGCCTGACGTTGACGCTCCGGCAGGGCCTGGACGGCCGCCTCGATGGCCGCCATGACCTCGGACTGCTCCAGCCGGTCCGCGGGCGAAGCCGGCACGTTCGACGTCTCCTCCACCTCCAGCGTCTCGAGCGGATCGGCGTCGTCGTCCTCGCCCCCCATGCCCAGGTTCGAGAGCAACGTCGTCCATGTCGAGCGGACCTTGCCGCGGCGGAAGTGGTCCCGAATCGCATTCTGCAGGATTCGCTGGAAGAGCAGCGGCAGCTCGCCCGGCGGCCGGGTGGCGTATTTCTCCGCGAGCTTCATCATCGCGTCCTGCACGATGTCGAGCGCCGCCTCCTCGTCGTGGACGGAAAACACGCTCTGTTTGAAAGCGCGGCGCTCGACCGAGGCGAGGAAGTCGGACAGCTCCTTGCGAGTTGCCAGGGGTTCTCCAAGGGCGCGGCGCAATCGCCCGCCATTCGGCCGGAATGGTAGCAAACGCTTTTCGAGGGCGATGGCGCGCTTTCCGCGCCGATCAAATCCATTGCGGCTTGACCAATGGCCCCCCAACCGATACGCTGGGAGGTTCCCCCCGAAAGATCACGATATACAAGGCCTTAGCATGGAACTGCGCCTGCCGCCCGTCGCCGAAACCGCACCGCAGCTCACCGGTGCCGAGATCGCGATCCGGTGCCTGGAGGAAGAGGGCGTCGAGTTCATCTTCGGATATCCGGGGGGCGCGGTCCTCTTCATCTACGACGCGCTCTTCAAGCAGAAGAAGATCAAGCACATCCTCGTGCGCCACGAGCAGGGCGCGCTGCACGCGGCCGACGGCTATGCGCGCGCGACCGGACGCCCCGGCGTGGCGCTGGTGACGAGCGGCCCGGGCGTGACCAATGCGGTCACCGGCATCGCGACCGCGTACATGGATTCGATTCCGCTCGTGGTGCTCACCGGACAGGTTCCCACGCGCGCGATCGGCGAGGACGCCTTCCAGGAATGCGACACCGTCGGCATCACGCGCCCGACGGTGAAGCACAACTTCCTGGTGAAGGACGTGACGCGTCTCGCGGAGACGATCAAGAAAGCGTTCCACATCGCCACCACCGGACGGCCGGGCCCGGTGGTCGTCGACATTCCGAAGGACGTCTCGAACCAGACGGCGCCGTACCACTATCCGGAGAAGATCGCGCTGCGCTCGTACAACCCGGTCACGAAGGGGCACGGCGGACAGATCAAGAAGGCGCTCACCCTGCTGCTCGACGCGAAGCGGCCGATGGTGTACGTCGGCGGCGGCGCGATCCTCGGCAACGCGGCGCCGGAAGTGACCGAGCTCGTGCACCTGCTCGGCTTCCCCGTCACCAACACGCTGATGGGGCTGGGCTCGTATCCGGCGACCGACAAGCAGTTCGTCGGCATGCTCGGGATGCACGGCACCGTGGAAGCGAACATGGCGATGCAGAACAGCGACGTGCTGCTCGCGGTGGGCGCGCGCTTCGACGATCGCGTGATCGGCAACCCGGCCCATTTCGCGGCCGGCAATCCGACGCGCAAGATCATCCACATCGACGTCGATCCGTCGTCGATCTCGAAACGCGTGCGCGTCGACGTGCCGATCGTGGGCGGCGTCAAGGAAGTGCTGACCGACCTCATCGCGCAGGTCAGGGCCACGGCGCAACGCCCGGATCCCGCCGCGCTCGCCGCGTGGTGGTCGCAGATCGCGACCTGGCGCGCGAAGGATTGCCTCAAGTACGACCGCGCGGCCGCGATCATCAAGCCGCAGTTCGTGATCGAGAAGCTCTACGAGGTGACGAAGGGCGACGCGTACGTCACGTCCGACGTCGGCCAGCACCAGATGTGGGCCGCACAGTTCTACAAGTTCGAGAAGCCGCGGCGCTGGATCAACTCCGGTGGCCTCGGGACGATGGGCGTGGGGCTGCCGTACGCGATGGGCGTGAAGCTCGCGTATCCCGATGCCGACGTCGCCTGCGTGACGGGCGAAGCGTCGATCCAGATGTGCATCCAGGAGCTTTCGACCTGCAAGCAGTACCACCTGCCGGTGAAGATCGTGAACCTGAACAACCGCTACATGGGCATGGTGCGGCAGTGGCAGGAGTTCTTCCACGGCAACCGCTATGCCGAGTCGTACATGGACGCGCTGCCGGACTTCGTGAAGCTCGCGGAAGCCTACGGCCATGTGGGCATGCGCATCGAAAAGCCCGCGGACGTGGAGCCGGCGCTGCGCGAAGCCTTCGCCATGAAGGACCGTCTGGTCTTCATGGACTTCATCACCGACCAGACCGAAAACGTGTTTCCGATGGTCCCCGGAGGGAAGGGAATGTCGGAAATGATCCTCTCGGAAGAGCTGTAACCATGCGCCATATCCTGTCCATCCTCGTCGAGAACGAGGCCGGGGCTCTCTCACGCGTGGCGGGCCTGTTCTCCGCGCGCGGCTACAACATCGAGACGCTCACGGTCGCGCCCACCGAGGACGCGACGCTCTCGCGCATGACGATCGTCACCACCGGCTCCGACGAGGTGGTCGAGCAGATCACCAAGCAGCTCAACAAGCTGGTCGACGTCGTGAAGGTCGTGGACCTCTCCGAGGGCCGGCACATCGAGCGCGAGCTCATGCTCGTCAAGGTGCGCGCGGCGGGCAAGGATCGCGAGGAGGTGAAGCGCATGGCCGACATCTTCCGCGGCAGGATCGTCGACGTGAGCGAGAAGTCCTACACGATCGAGCTCACGGGCACCACCGAGAAGCTCGACGCGTTCCTCGAGGCGCTCGACCGCGCGACGATCCTCGAGACGGTGCGCACCGGCGTCTGCGGCGTGGGCCGCGGCGAATGGGTGCTCAAGGTCTGAAAAGCACAATGGGAATAGCTCGCTGCAAGGCGAATCTCTAAACGGGAATAGCTCGCTGCAAGGCGAATCTCTAAACGGGAATAGCTCGCTGCAAGGCGAATCTCTAAACGGGGCACACACATGAAGGTCTACTACGACAAGGATGCCGACCTCTCGCTCGTGAAGGGCAAGAAGGTCACGATCATCGGCTACGGCTCGCAGGGCCACGCGCACGCGCAGAACCTGACGGATTCGGGAGTGAAGGTGACGGTGGGCCTGAGGCCCGGGGGCGCCTCCTGGGACAAGGTGAAGAAAGCGAAGATCGCCGTGAAGGAGGTGGGCGCGGCGGTGAAGGGCGCCGACGTCGTGATGATCCTGCTGCCGGACGAGAACCACGCCGCCGTCTACCGCGACAGCGTCGAGCCCAACATCAGGAAGGGCGCGGCGCTCGCCTTCGCCCACGGTTTCAACATCCATTTCAAGCAGATCGTGCCGCGCGCCGACCTGGACGTCATCATGATCGCGCCCAAGGGTCCGGGGCACCTGGTGCGCTCGACGTACACGCAAGGCGGCGGCGTGCCGTGCCTCATCGCGGTCCAGCAGGACGCCTCCGGCAAGGCGAAGGACCTGGCGCTCTCCTACGCCGCCGCGATCGGGGGAACTCGCGGCGGGGTGATCGAGACCAACTTCCGCGAGGAGACCGAGACCGACCTCTTCGGCGAGCAGACGGTGCTCTGCGGCGGGATCGTCGAGCTCATCAAGGCGGGCTACGAGACGCTGGTGGAGGCGGGCTACGCGCCGGAAATGGCGTATTTCGAGTGCCTCCACGAGACCAAGCTCATCGTCGATCTCATCTACGAGGGCGGCATCGCGAACATGAACTACTCGATCTCCAACAACGCCGAGTTCGGCGAGTACGTGAGCGGCCCGAAAGTGATCGGCGCGCCCGCGCGCCAGGCGATGAAGGAGATCCTCGAGCGCATCCAGAACGGCGAGTACGCGCGCGAGTTCATCCTCGAGAACCGCGCCGGGGCGCCCACGTTGAACGCGCGGCGCCGGCTGCTCGCCGAGCACGACATCGAGAAGGTGGGCGAGCGGCTGCGCGCGATGATGCCCTGGATCAAGAAGAACAAGCTCGTCGATACCAGCCGCAATTGATGGCCCGGACGCTTACAAGCAGGGCCATCATCCCGGCGCAGGCCGGGATCCAATGACCAGCTATCCGCATCCCTTCATCGCCCGCGAAGGCTGGCCCTTCCTCGCGATCTCGGTCGCGGTGGCGGCGGCGATCACCTGGTTCCTCGGCTGGTGGTCGGCTCCCTTCTGGCTCGTCGCGCTCTTCGTGCTGCAGTTCTTCCGCGACCCGCCGCGCGAGGTGCCGCAGGGCGAGGGACTGGTGCTCTGCCCGGCCGACGGGCGCGTGCTGCTGGTCGAGGACACGCGCGATCCGTACCTGAGCCGCGACGCGCTGAAGATCAGCGTCTTCATGAACGTCTTCAACGTGCACTCCAACCGCTCGCCCGTGGATGCGACGGTGCAGACGGTCGACTACGCCGCGGGATCCTTCGTCAACGCCGCCCTCGACAAGGCCTCCTCCGACAACGAGCGCAACGCCCTGCACCTGCGCACCGACGCCGGAACCGACGTCACCTGCGTGCAGGTCGCGGGGCTCATCGCGCGGCGCATCCTCTGCTACGTGAAAGCGGGCGACCGCCTCGCGCGCGGGCAGCGCTACGGCTTCATCCGCTTCGGCTCGCGCGTCGACGTGTACCTGCCGCGCGGATCATCCCCGCGCGTGGCGATCGGCGACAAGGTGAAGGCGACTTCCACCGTGCTCGCGGAGCTGGCGCGCCGCTAGGGCGCGACGACGATGGCCACTCCCGTCGAACGGCCGCGACTCCCGATAGGCCCGCTCCGCAGGCGCGGCATCTACCTGCTGCCGAACCTGTTCACGACCTCGGCGCTGTTCTCCGGGTTCTACGCCATCGTGCAGGCGATGAACCATGAGTTCGAGCACGCCTCGATCGCGATCTTCGTCGCGATGGTGCTCGACAGCCTCGACGGGCGCGTCGCACGCCTCACGCGCACGCAGTCGGCTTTCGGCGCCGAGTACGACAGCCTCGCCGACATGGTGTCGTTCGGCGCGGCGCCGGCGCTCCTCGTGTACGAATGGGCGCTGCGCGGCATGGGACGCATCGGCTGGATCGCGGCATTCGTCTATTGCGTCGGCGCGGCGCTCAGGCTCGCGCGCTTCAACACGCAGCTCAACGTCGCCGACAAGCGCTGGTTCACGGGGATTCCGAGCCCGGCGGCGGCGGCGCTCATCGCCGGCATGGTGTGGGTGTTCTTCGACCAGGGAGTCTCCGGACCCGACGTGCGCTGGCTCGCCGCGGCCGTCACCGTGTACGCGGGCATCACCATGGTCTCGAACGTGAAGTTCTACAGCGGCAAGGACATCAATCTGCGCCGGCAGATGCCTTTCTGGGTGACGATCGTCATCGTCCTCGCGCTGCTTCTCATCTCCATCCAGCCGTCGCACGTGCTCTGGGGCATCGCGCTCGTCTACGGCATCTCGGGTTATGTCTGGTGGGTGGTGCTGCGCTGGCGCACCGAGGCGAGCCAGAGGCAGTACGAGTCGGTGCGTGACGCGATCGAGGGGGGCGACAGCGCCGCGCTCGCGCGGATGCTCTCGTCCACGTCGGTGGACGCGGTCATCGCGGCGGGCGGACGCACGCTCCTCATGGTCGCGGTGGAGGAGACCAACCTCGCCGCGATCGAGCTCCTGGTCGCGCGCGGCGCGAAGCTCGACGCCGTCGACGAACAGGGATCGACCGCGCTCGCGCTCGCCGCCGAGATGGGCTTCCACGAAGCGGTCGAGCTGCTGCTCGCCGCGCGCGCCGATCCGAACGTGTGCGACCGGATGGGAATGACGGCGCTCGACGTCGCGGAGGAGCACGGCGGCCACGACATCGCCTCGTTGCTGCTGCGCTACGGCGCCAAGTCCGGCAAGGAGCTGGTCCCGCAGCTGCCGTGATATAGTCCTCCCATGCACCCGAAAGCCGATCTCCAGCTCCTTCGGCTTCTCCCGGCCGGCGCGCTCGCGCTGGGCCTGGCGCTGCGCCTCGCGCGCTAAACACTCCAACCCACAATTCGTGCACCATCCGGCCGCTCCTGAAGCGGGGCGGATTCGTCCATCCGAGATTTGGAGACACGCCATGAAGGACCAGTTGATCGTTTTCGACACCACGATGCGCGACGGCGAGCAGAGCCCCGGCGCCGCCATGACGAAGGACGAAAAGGTGCGCATCGCCAAGCAGCTCGAGCGCCTGCGCGTCGACGTGATCGAGGCGGGCTTCGCCGCCTCCAGCCCCGGCGATTTCGACGCCATTCGCGCCGTCGCCGCCGCCGTGAAGGATTCCACCGTGTGCTCGCTCGCGCGCGCCAACGACAACGACGTGAAGCGCGCGGGCGAAGCGATCAAGGGCGCGAAGTCCGGACGCGTGCACACCTTCATCGCGACCAGCCCGATCCACATGAAGCACAAGCTGCGCATGGAGCCCGACCAGGTGCTCGCCGCGGCCGTGCGCGCGGTGAAGCTCGCGCGGGAGTACACCGACGACGTGGAATTCTCCGCGGAGGACGCCGTGCGCTCCGAGGTCGATTTCCTGTGCCGCATTTTCGAGGCAGCGATCGCGGCGGGCGCCCGCACCATCAACGTGCCCGACACGGTCGGCTACAGCACACCCGAGCTCTGGGGCGGCCTCTTCAGGACGCTGATCGAGCGCATCCCCAATTCGGGCAAGGCGGTGTGGTCGACGCATTGCCACGACGACCTCGGCATGGCGGTCGCCAACTCGCTCGCCGCGGTCATGACGGGCGCGCGCCAGGTCGAATGCACCATCAACGGCCTCGGCGAGCGCGCCGGCAACGCCTCGCTCGAGGAGATCGTGATGGCGGTGCGCACGCGCGCCGACTTCTTCCCCTGCGTGACGCGCATCGACACCACGCAGATCGTCCCCACGAGCAAGCTCGTCTCGACCATCACGGGCTATCCCGTGCAGCCGAACAAGGCGGTGGTCGGCGCGAACGCTTTCGCGCACGAGTCGGGCATCCACCAGGACGGCGTGCTCAAGCACCGCGAGACCTACGAGATCATGCGCGCGGCCGATGTCGGCTGGCACGCGAACCGCATCACGCTCGGCAAGCTCTCGGGGCGCAACGCCTTCAAGACGCGGCTCCAGGAGCTCGGCATCGCGCTCGCATCCGAGGAGCAGCTCAACGCCGC
>Ga0075436_100000346_pt1 | contig 29588 bp, 17 predicted proteins | sample RhiMethybrSRZTD5_FD_75303 | JGI IMG/M metagenome (GOLD analysis project Ga0075436, IMG submission 75303) | Populus rhizosphere microbial communities from Tennessee, USA - Rhizosphere MetaG P. TD hybrid SRZTD5 | ecosystem: Host-associated > Plants > Roots > Rhizosphere > Soil | place: USA...
TCTTTCTGAAGCAAGAGCGAGTAGGAATGGACGGCAATGTTTTTTCGATGATCAAGTTTCGCTCGATGATCGACGGCGTAGACGATCAGGCTCATCGCGACCTGATGGCAAAGACCATCAACGGCGAGGATGCAAATCAAGGCACGCCCGACTCGCCGATCTACGGCAAGGTTAAGAACGATCCTCGATTGACGAAGATCGGAAGTTGGATGAGACGTTACTCAGTAGACGAGCTGCCACAGATCTTCAACGTGTTGAAAGGCGAGATGAGCATAGTCGGTCCTCGCCCGCCAATCGCCTACGAAGTTCGACATTACAAGGACTGGCATCGAACTCGATTTCACGTACGGCCCGGGATAACGGGCTTATGGCAAGTGAGCGGAAGAAACCGATTGCACTTTGAAGAAATGGTCCGGCTTGATGTGTTCTACATTGAGAACTGGTCTCCGTGGTTGGATATGAAGATCATGCTTAAGACCCTGCCGGTGATGTTGAGGGGAGATAATACTTACTAACGTCGAGTTCGGCGGGCGGCGTCCTTCCTAGTAGTCGCATGGCAAAGAAAAGCCGCTCCGCTGGAACCGATCTTAGGCTCGGAGTCCAAGGAATCGAGTGTCTTTTCTTCTGGCCTCAGTACCCGTACCTTTCGAGGTCATCGGTTATCTCTTGTTAAGCGGTGAGCATCTATTTCGTGTCTTATTCCTCAACTAGGTTCTGTACGAGGTCATGAGCCATTTATCTTTTATCTCTGACGCAGATAACGTAATTGGCTGCTGATGGGACTCGTGATCTGCGCTTGCTGTTCGAGCGCATCCAAGCGTACAGCGATCACTGCACGGCTTTCTGGTATAGAATTGTTGTTTGAGATGATCTCTAGAATACTCGATTAGCGGCACACCAAGGTGCTGTCGCTGCTGCGAACACCACCTTACTATTCCCCATTCATCAATGTATAGATAGCTACAGCCGGCTCGACATTTGAACGGGGCTGGCTCTCCACGAAGCAACTTTGCTCGGTATCCATGTGATTCGATCAAAAGGTCGGCGATCTCCGGGATGATATCTGCGTACGCAGCAATCTCGTCGTTTCTGAACTCAGCTTGCCCGTATTCGTCATGTCGGACTAGAACTCTCGGAATAAAGCCGTATTGCCTCGCACAGTTGACAATTTCGATAAGCTCGTGAGGGCTTGAACTGCCAATCACAGCGTTCATGGTAACTCGAAAGTGGGCAAACCGTGCGAGCAGATCGAGCTTGGGCAGCAATGGACGAAGCGCTTTAACCGTCATAGAGTTCGGAGTGACGGCATCAATACTAACCTGCATGTCATCAAGTCCCGACTGGTTCAGGCCCTCAACGAGATTGCGAGATAGGAGCACACCGTTAGTGATCATCAAGATTTTTTCAAACCCAAGCTGCTTGGCATACGTCACCAAGGATGTAATGTGCGGGTGCATTAGCGGCTCTCCCCCCGTAAATTCGATCTGCCGGGTCTGGAGCCTCCTTAGATGTTCGATTCTCTCCTGGAGTCGCTCGCATGCAATGGGCTCGGATCGATCATCGAATTCATTACAATAAGCACATGCCAAGTTACAACGGCGAATGACCACTAGTTGTGCTCTTATTGGGTAGAAAAAGCTCTTCATATAACACGCGGAGCCAGCGCCCAGTAATTGTCCCACTGCGCAAGAAAGTATTGTCGCCATTCCGAAGCACTAGCTGGCAGCAGTAAACGGGGTCGAAGCGCTATAGGTCCCCAGGGCTTCGCCGTATAGAGTTCGACTCTAATGACTCCGTGCATGAGTTCGGGATCAGTGATGAATAACCCAAATGCTGGTAGGACAGGTAAGAGTCTATACTCGAAAAGCGACGGATAATGCTTCCTCATATCTTTAAGTATTCCGAGTACAGAGTCCATTGATTTCCGGAAATCTCCAGATGTACGAAACCGCGGATCAACCTTTGTCAGCATTGAGCAGGCAGGAGATGAAGGATCAACACAAATGACTTTTACACGAATGCGTCTTTTCAGCAGGGCCTCAATATCAGCAGATTTGGCTTCGACCATTTTCTTACAGTCGTTCCCAGAGATTCTTACTTCTCTACTCACTTTCGCAAGCGTAAGCTCGACCGGCTCATCGTTGCGAGTTCCAAAGTTCATAATCTTGGCGAGATCAATAATCTCGGACTCTTGCGATAATCGAACCTCTTGGATCTTTTCCGACAATTCCGGCCATTTTGCCTCGAACGCATCGTTAATAATCTCCTCCCTTAATGACTTCGGATGAAGAGCCTGATTTAAAGTGTACACGAGCTTTCGCGTGTCCTCTTTTTCGGCCACAGTGATCTGAAATTGGCGCAATGGCTCAGGCAAATCACTCGGAGGTAGATCGATAAGATATGGGCACACATAGGCGCGGTCGATCTCTCTTGATAGGGCGCCGGCCTCAAAGGCAATCCAAGGTGCAGCAGCATTCTCCCTAGTCAGACAGATGATAGCGACACGGGTGGTACTAAGTTGGTGTCCCAATTCGACGTGCCATCGTGTGCCTTTGTGAATATCGCGAGAGGCAATCCAGGGCTTTAATACCTGAATCACTCGGGGAAGCCAGTCACGGAGCTCCTCAGCAATCGCGCGACTTTTCGCACCTGACCAACTAATGAAGACTTTCATTATCGATACCTAAGTTCAACGAGCGCATAACATGATGCCGCCCTTGTATGTTCCCCTTATTCAGAAGTTTCGTTCCGCATAATCCGGTCGTGTTTCATCAACCCAATTGACGGATTTCCCATCACTCAACCAGTTGATCCAGGAAAGCTGGCCTAGATCTCAAAGCGTTACGCGGAACGCTCATTTCGCATAATCAGTCTCCGCGTAAACTGAAGAACCAGAAATTCGAAGCCTACAATCGGGCGTAGTATATGCAACTGTTTTGATAGAGTTCAAGCGATCTAGTGTGAAAAATATAACAGCGATTGAATCCAGGAATGCGGAATGAAGATGGAATTCAGGACTAAAGCCACGGGTGAGTCTGCGAACCCCTTTCATATAAATTCCTATCTCTTACCTTTGTTCCCAGCGTCTTTGTCTCTGCTCTTCGAATTTAGATTCAAACTCATTAACCCACTCTCTTCTTCGCTATCATCCGGTTCACCCTTTGGGTTCTTGTATATCCTCCAGACATAGAAAAGTGATACCAGCGGCGCGAGAATGATTCCGCAAAAGAACCCGGCTATTATACAAGTAAACAAAGCAGTCAACGCTCGTGTTTTCTGTTCCTTCGCGAGACCATAGATGAGGGGGACGAGCCCGCATAGAATTCCCACGATCACCCGACTAATCAATCCAAGTCCATATAGAAACCAATATTCGCTCATACTTGTTTTCCTCGACAGCTCTTATAAATCGGTTACTGGCCGGTCTTCTTCTGAGACTCGCCGCCCGGGGGCAAGTAGGATCTGAACACAAACTATGATCCGTCATTACGACCTCACATTGCTTGCTTGCCCCACTGTAGTGCATGAGCGGTCCGGCTTGAGTTTGTTGTCATTAGTATTTTTGCGTCCGAATTTCAAACCAAGTCACTCCTCACTCCTCTCTTTACTGCGTCACCAATAAGGAAGTGCCAATACTCGATCTTACCTGTCGCGGCGGACCACATACAGAATCATTTTCAAGACCACTTCTTGACCGTCGGCGTGGGCTTGGGGAATTGCGCTCGCGCAGGCACTATCCATAGCTCGATGGCGGGCTGCTCGCGATAGCCTCCATCAATCCGAACTATTCGGCTGGAATCAAGGCCACGCTTATTGACGAGATAGTTCTTCGCTTTATCAGCCGCCTTCTGCGCGTCTCCGGCTCGGCTCGCGCGCCCGCCGTACGCGATAACGTAAGCTTGCGCTGTTGGGTTGAGTTGTAGCTCAATCGTGAACTTGTCTAGGCGTTCATTTTCTTCCTTCGATGTGAGCTTGCCATACTCGTCGAGCTTTCGAGCTTCGGGTTTCTTCATTACGGAAGTTGTGCAACTGGATGCGACCTGTCCGTGGCCGCACTCCCGGTCGTAACCGCCGACTTCGACCGTCGCCGTAACTGTTTCGCCGTCGGATAGACTCCTGGTGCTTACAGAAATCGACGGAGTGCCCTGCCCGAATTCGATTGAGCCCGCCGAGACTGTCCAGTTATATGTTGGCGTAACTTTGTCATCGCCGCCTTGCACTTCAGCGCTGAACTGCAGCTTGTCGGTGGTGTAAACCATTTCAGGGCAGGTCACTTTCGTAACTGGACACACTGCCTTTCCCGGTTGTTTCTGCTGTGCTGACACGACGAGGTCCGGGCGCGCGTATCTAAACCACAGAAGTGCGACGACCGATAACCCAAACAGTTTGACATAGAGTTTCATGTAGAAGCTCTCCTGAGAGTTTGATTGAACGGTCCGGCTGGGCGCAGACCGATTAAAGCCAACTGCAATTCACGCTATAGAAGATTCATCGGCCTGGGATTGCTCGGATCACTGTAGTCATAAAACCCGCGGCCGCTCTTTCTTCCGTGCAGTCCCGCCATCACCATTCGCTTCAATAACGGCGGCGGAGCGAAGCGCTTCTCTTTGAACTCGTCAAACATTATGTTAGCGATATAAAACGTTGTGTCGAGCCCGACAAAATCCCCAAGCGTGAACGGTCCCATCGGATAACCGCATCCCAGCTTCATTGCGTTGTCGATATCCACTATTGAGGCGACTCCCTCTTCCAGAGCGCGAATGGAATCGAGCATGTAAGGTACGAGCAGTCGATTCACAATGAATCCGGTTCGGTCCGAAGTCTGCACCGGAACCTTGCCGATCTCACGTCCGAATTCAGTTGCGGCGCGAAAGGCTTCGGGGTCGGTGAGGATTGTGCGAACTACTTCGACAAGCTTCATAACCGGCACCGGGTTGAAGAAGTGCATGCCGACGAAGCGACGCTGACGTTCGGCGCTGGTCGCGGTCATCATCTGAGTGATCGACAAACTAGAAGTGTTCGAAGCGAAGATCGTTTCCTGCGAACAAATCTTATCGAGTCGCGAATACGTTTTGTGCTTCTCGTCCATGTTTTCGATGATCGCTTCGATGACTATTTCGGCTTCAGCCGCCTCTTCGAGTTTGGTTGCGCCGCGCAACCGTGCGAGCGTCTGATCTCGCTCTTCAGCACTGAGCTTGCCTTTCTCGACCATCTTGCCGAGTTGTTTGTCGATCGAGCCCAGTCCTTTATTAAGGAATTCTTCTGACACCTCGATCACCGTCACTTCTCGCCCCGCTTGAGCGCACACCTGAGCGATGCCCGAGCCCATCAAGCCACAACCAAGCACCGCAACTTTTTTAATTGCCATTCGCTTTCCTCCGGTTGGATCTCAAGACTGAGTTGATGAACAAACAGAAATCAATCTGAAGCCCAGTCAGACAGGTTAGGTTATTACGTCGAGAATGATTATTCAATCGGGCGATTTAATTTGCCTGGATTTCTAACGTAACGATTGGAATGATGGAGGTGCGGGTGAGAGTCGAACTCACAAAAATAGGTTTTGCACGCCTACACCTTTTGCCGTCTCGGTAACCGCACCTCTCGGTTGATCCGCTGGAGGCTTACTCCAGATGTGTACAGTGTACGAAAGAGTGGGTTTGAAAAACTACGACGGACGTCACACATCGTCGTGACGCGTATCACGCTGCAATAGATCCTGCCGTCAGTTAATGGTCTGGTAAATTCCTGGCTGTCGAGTTCACAATGAGCGAGTAACCACGTCGCCAAGACAGGGTCGAGACATTCATGATGATGATCGACAAGCACACGCTAGCAGTGATCAGCATAGTTGGTTGTTCGCTCGACGTGCTCGGCGCATTGTACCTCGCTTACGATCTTCTTGGCGGAGAACACGGACCACTAAGAACTTTGACGAGAGGAGTCACCTACGGTGCGCTCTTTGGCACCGGGTACGGTCTGGTTCTCGGACCGGTAGTTGGCATTGTAAGTGGCGTGGCGCATGGTATTACCCTCGGCTGGGAGTTTTCCCGGGCTTCCAGGCGTGGACCGAAGCCAGGATTCTGGTATGACACCGCGATGAGCGCAATTCGTGGAGCTGGGTTCGGTCTGGGCACTGCGTACATTTACGGCGCAAGATTTGGAATCGCGTTTGGCGCACTGAGCACCCTGGGACAGATCATTGCATACCGATTTGGACTTCGCCCGACGTTGGACTATAAACAGGCCACGCGTCCTCGTCTGAGCAAAGCTCAATTACTTGGGGCAGTGAATCGTACGATTGGCTACGCTATCGCCGGCTACGTTAGCGCGTTAATAGCGCAACAGAGCGCGAACGCTATCAGCTTAGGGTTGAAAGCCGGACTGATGATGGGAGTAGTTACTGCGATCGGAGTTTCATGCACGCCGTTCATCGAATGGACTGCCGATCATTTGCCCGAAAGGCGCATGGGTGTGCTCGGAATTGGGTTGATTCTTATCGGATTCGCGTTGCAGTCCGTGCAGTATTGGGTGGCGCTGCTCGACGTGAATGTTGCTAATAAATGAAAATGACCCGACTCGCCTCGCGCATTCGAAGTCTGCGTTCGGGCAATAGAAAGGAAGCAATGTGATCGAACAGTCTCGGCGGAATTTCATCCTCGGCCTAAGTTCAATGGCTACCGCATGCGTGCTGCCAAAGAAAGCAGCGTGGGCGGCAAGCCCGCCTCTGTCTCCTCCAATGGACCTTTTCTACTTCAACCGGGCGATCACGCCCGCGACATCTGAGATTCGTTTTGGCTATGCTGCGATAACGTGGAACGGAAACGACACGCAGGCGATCCGGGACATCAGCGAAGTTGGCTTTCGCGGCATTCAGTTGAGAGCCAACATCCTGAAGGAATTCAACGACGACTCGAAAGCGGTCGCTCAACTTTTACAGCAACATAAGCTGCAGTTTGTTGCCTTGTCGGGCGGCGGACCACGCGGGGCTGACTACAATGAAGCGGAGGTGGTCGAGACCCAGGTAAAACAGGCTACGTTTCTGAAGAAAGCAGGTGGAATGTATCTGCAAATGACCGACTCTGCCCGCCCGAAAGATCGCAAGCCCTTGGACGATGATTTCAAGAAGCTGGGCCGCTTGTTGACCGAGGTCGGGAAGCGAACTGTGGACCTGGGAGTGCCGATGGCGTACCACAATCACATGGGAAGCGTGGGGCAGAGCCCAGACGAAGTTGATGCGCTGATGGATGCCGCCGACGCTCGCTACGTCAAGCTACTCTTAGACGTGGCCCACTATGCGCAAGGCGGCGGCGACCCGGCCAAGGCAATTAAGAAATATCGGGAGCGAATTCTGTTCTTACACATAAAGGATCTCGATAGTAAAAGCAGCGCTGGATCTGCGGCTTATCAGTTCGTCGAGTTGGGCCGAGGCAGGGTCGACCTCCCGGCTGTGTTCGCCGCGCTCAAAGAAATTAATTTTCGCGGTTGGGCAATCGTCGAACTTGATCAGGTCCCCGACAAGTCGCGAACACCGCGAGAATCCGCGATCATCAGCAAGAAGTACATCGAAAAGAAAATCGGGCTGAAAGTCTGAAAGACTGGGACCATGGCTGCTTGCTGATAAACCTGAACATCATGCAGCGTTTCATTACAAGAGTGTTCTTATTCCTTCGCGTCCCGTCATCTCCGACCCGCCGCCCAATAACTTTGGCTCCGTGATACAAAGATTATGAAAGGGCGGTTCGGAGCCTTGCGGCCTGCTTGTTATACTCTGGAAGTCGATCAAAAATAATCGCTAGAGTAGGTTTCATCAGAACCTTAAGTGACCGATGGGACTGAACCAACTCATTCGAATTATAGTTCCAGCTTAGAGGCAGGCGATGCGAGTGATTAATAAGTCGATTAACAAGTCAAATAGAATGAAGTCGCACACTCTCGCGTTTGGATGTTTAATTACGCTGTGCGCGCTCTGTTTGACCGCACCGATGGAACTCGGTGCTACGGTAGCGTCGTCTCCGAAGAGATCGACAAACCCTCCAGCGATAACCGCGTTTAATCGCGGAAGGCGGATACGGAACTGCGCGTACGTTGGCGATTCGTCTCAACCTGAGTCATCTAAGGTCTTCGAAATTTGGAGGACTGCCCTACGACAACAACAGAAACAAATGCTCGAGCTCAAACCAGGGCAAGTGATCGAGCGGGAGATGGGAGGAGCGGCGGCCCACACATATCGGATTGTCCTGACAACAGAGCAGTATCTGAGGGTTGTGGTGGAACAGAAAGGCATAGATGTTGTCGTTAGTGTTTTCGGGCCAGATGGACGCAAGATCGCTGATGTGGACAGTCCGAACGGGACCGAGGGCCCCGAGCCTGTATCACTGATAGCTGAAGCAGCGGGAGAGTACGTGTTGGAGGTGCGCTCACTGGAAGAGAAGGCGGCGCCCGGCAAGTATGAGATAAAAGTAGAAGAGTTGCGGCAATCCACGATAAAAGACCGCGATCGCATAGCGGCGGAGCGAGCCTTTTCAGAAGGAGAGCAGCTTCGCACACAGGGGACCGCGGAGTCACTAAGGAAGGCAATAGAGAAATACAACGAGGCGCTGCCGCTTCAACGCAAACTGGACGATCGTCCGGCTGAAGCGACCACGCTCAATTTGATCGGCGGGCGTTATTGGGAATTGGGAGACCCCAAGAAGGCATTGGAGTATTACGCTCAGGCGCTTCCGATATGGCGAGCATTGGGAAACCCTAAAGAAGAAGCAACTGTCCTGCACAACTTTGGTACTGCTTATTACCAACTAGGAGATAGCCAGAAAGCGTTGGAGTATCTGAGTCAGGCGTTGCCGCTGAGGCGAATCGCAGGTGATCGCGGCGAGGAGGCCATGACGCTGAACGCGATCGGCCTGGCATACGATAATCTAGGCAAGGCGCGGGAAGGACTCGACTACCATAATCAGGCGCTTGCGTTGCTGCGAACCCTCGGAGACCACCGAACTGAAGCAATAACCCTTGTCAGCATCGGAACTTCATATTACACCCTGGGCGAGTTACAGAAGGCTCTCGACTACTTCAATCAATCTCTAGCGCTGCGGCGAGAAGTAGGAGACCGCCGGGGCGAAGCCGCCACGCTTAACAACATTGCCGTGCTCTACTGGAGAGTAGGCGAGTTTCAAAGGGCGCTTGAATATCATAACCAGGCGCTACCGCTTAGGCGCGCTTCAGGGGACCGCAACGGCGAGCTATATACACTCACTAATATCGGCGCGGTTTACAATTCGTTGGGCGAGTTGCAGAAGTCCCTCGAGTATAACCAGCAAGCGCTGTCTCTAGCTCGGGCTATGGAAGACCGATTAGGAGAGGCAAGCACGCTTCAAAACATCGGCACGCTGTATAGATCGTTAGGTGAGCCGGAAAAGGCGCTTGATTTTCTCAATCAAGCGCTGCGGCTACAGCACGCTGCGGGAGATCTTCGGCGAGAAGCAATCACACTTTCGCAGATAGGTGTGAGTTACACATTGTCGGGTAAGCCGCAGGAGGCGATAAATTACTTAGATCAAGCTCTGTCGCTGCACCAATCCGTAGGTGATACTGTCAGCGAAGCTGCAACGCTGCAAAATATCGCTCGCGCTGAACGGGACCTGGGCCATCATGACGAGGCTCGATCTCGAATCGAAACCGCGCTGAGCATTGTTGAAAGCGGGCGCTCAAAGTTTGTAAGCCAGGACCTGCGTACTTCCTACCTTTCTTCAAATCAAAACTCGTATGAGTTTTATATCGACTTGCTTATGCAATCCTACAAGCGCGATCACAACCAGCAGAACATTGTGGACTCCATCCGCGTCAACGAGCGCAGACTCGCTCGCAGCTTGCTTGATAGCCTGAGCGAAGCGCACGCGGACATTCGCCAGGGGATCGATCCCGCGCTGCTCGAACGCGAGCGAACGTTGCAGCAATCAATCAGCGTCAAGTCGGAACGTCTTACGCGGCTGCTGAGCGGCAAACACACCGAGGAGCAAGAGATACAACCCCGAAAAGAAGTAGACGCTCTTCTGGCTGATTATCAGGACGTTGAGGCAGAGATCCGCAGACAGAGCCCGCGCTATGCTGCGTTGACGCAGCCTGAGCCGTTATCGTTGAAAGAGATTCAGCAACAAGTTCTGGATGCGGACACGCTGCTCCTGGAATACTCACTGGGCGAGGAGCACAGCTATCTTTGGGCAGCGACGCCAACATCACTCACGGGCTATGAGCTCCCCAAGCGAGTTGAGATGGAAAGGGCGGCGCGACGGTTCTATGAACTGGTTATAACCCAAAAGAATCGCGATCTGAAGGCTCAGATCGAGGCAGCCACCGCGCTAAGCAATATGCTGCTTGGACCGGTGAAAGAGCACCTGGGCCAAAAACGGTTGCTCATTGTGGGTGATGGCGCGCTCCAATATATCCCGTTCGCGGCATTGCCTGATCCGGTGGTGGTCGGCACGAAGAGCACTGACAAATATCAACCGCTAATAATCGCGCACGAGATTGTCAATCAGCCCTCGGCATCAGCGCTCGCGGTATTGAGACGGGAACTGGCTGGTCGACTACCGGTAGCCAAGACAGTAGCCGTGCTAGCCGACCCGGTATTTCAGAGAAATGATCCTCGGGTTAGACAAGCCAGGACTGATGAAACCACAGCGGATACACAGTTGAACTCTCAACATACCTTGAAGTCCGACCTGGAAAGGTCTGCATGGGAATCAGGAGCAAAGACCTTCGAGCGATTGGAATACAGTCGCAAGGAAGCGGAAGCTATTGTGGCGCAGGCACCGAGCGGGCAGAGCCTCAAGGCTCTTGATTTTGGCGCAAGTCGAGAAGCAGCATTGAGTGACACTCTTGGGCAATACAGGATAATCCACTTTGCGACTCATAGCTTGCTCAACAATGTGCATCCCGAGTTATCGGGAATAGTGTTGTCGCTCGTCGACGAAAGAGGGCAACCACAGAATGGATTTCTGCGTTTGAACGAGTTGTATAACCTAAAGCTGCCGGCTGAGTTGGTTGTGCTCAGCTCGTGTCAAACGGGTTTGGGAAAAGAAGTGAAAGGTGAAGGATTGGTCGGACTCACGCGCGGGTTCATGTATGCTGGCGCGGCACGAGTGGTAGTGAGTTCCTGGGCGGTTAGCGATGAGGCTACAGCGGAGTTGATGAAGAGATTCTATCAGGCAATATTAAAAAAGAATTTGAGACCGGCCGCTGCGCTGCGGGCAGCGCAGATAGACATGTCGAGGAGCCAATGGTGGCACGCGCCATATTACTGGGCCGGATTCGGGCTGCAGGGAGAGTGGAGATAAAACCTTATCGCGCAGTGAACTGAAGTGTTATCTGACCAAGTGATTTCCAGCCGGTCAGGGTCTTCCCCTCAAATTGTAGGACATACGATTCTCCTTCCGTCCTCGGGTGAGCAGAGAGGAGCAAATTGAGAACATAAGCATGACGAGTTGAGTCAGTGAGCGGTGCGCGTAGCGTTTGTTGCCAAATCCGTGTCTCACTCGCTAAAAGCGTGGCGCGATAATAGGTATAGACCTGATTCTCTATGTCGGTTCGAGGGAGCGCGATCGACAGTTTAGACTGACGCGGAGAGACTTCTACGGTGGCCGCCTCGCCTCGAGTAGGTTCAAGTCGAATCGCCTGGCTTTCCCCCTCGGAATTCTGACTCCAGGCAAGTCGAGCAATCACGTGAGAAGGCTCTTCACGAACCTGCGGTACGGGAGCGGGCTGCTTCGGCTCTGTCGACGGAGGAGGTCCAGGTTCAGGTCCTTGAGGTGTTTCAACGCGCTGTGGGGGAGGGACGTCGCGGCGCATCGGTCGCAGTTGAAGCCAAACCAGAACAACAACGGCGATCAACAAGGCAACAATCAGACCGACGATTCCTATTCGACGGTAGCTCGGTGCGACGACGTTTGTAGCGCCATCGGACTTAATCCAGAGCGCATTGCCAAGCCTGAACCAGGATCGCTGGACGTACAAATAAATGGCTCGTGACAGAGCCGTCTCGTTGTAACGCACCTCGACGTTGGCTGATTCTACTTCGCCATCCGTGCCCATGAAGGGCTGTAGTTGAATCGTCAGTCTCTGCCCGCCCTCAAGCACAACCGAATCTCTGAATAATTCGCCGGACGGCATGTCGTCGCAGCACACGATCAGGGTCGCCAGCACTAACGTTCCGTTAGCATCTTTGCTGCGAACTTCCAGGACACCAGCCTCCGGTTCAACATCCAATTGAATACTGGATGTCCGTCTTGGATCGAAGGAAGCGCGCTCAACATCATCTACATAGATAAACAACATTCGGGGCAAATGGATCTTTCGCCGACCGGCCAATGCCTCCCGATGCCGTTCCAAATGGAGGTAATCCTCCGGCTGCAACTTTGGAGGATCGAACCTGTCGTCACGCAAATCCCTGTCAGGAACATTGTAAAACTGCGGCACAGCCAGGCGCTGGTCAGGTGATTCATAGTTGCAGTTCTTGTCTGGCGAGTCGAGAGGCAGTCTCTTGACGAATTCTGCCAGGCCTCTTACGAATCGTAAGAAACAATCGGGGTGCAGGATCGCGTGAATCCTGTTCATCTCAATTTGATCTTCGTCGGATTTTTTTTCTGAGAAGTAGAGCCCGGAAATGGCTGTCGGATCGAAGTTCTCTTGGACCGTGCAGGATGTGTTCCACGGAGTGAAGCGATGCATGCATTCAGTAACAACTCGCATCAATCGTGCGGTTGTCGGCTGCGACACAAACCTCTTCTCTCGATATACCGTGGTAATGGTTTGGAGCATGCCGTCGAAGCGCGCGAGACATTCATCCATAAGCTTAGCCTTTTGCTTGCGCAAGTACCTAATGTCCTTCATGCGCGCTGAATCGCTCATCGTCAAGACGTCGTACATCAGCCTGACCTCATGCGGTCCGTACTCGTAAAGCAACCTGGTTACGGCCAGCGTCACGTAGAAAGAGTTTCTCTTGAACGTGATGCGCACCAGGTGCTTGATATAGCGGACAACCATATCCTCCGCACCGGGTGAATAAGGGCTGTCTCCATACTCGGTCGCGCGCTCCCACGAATCGCTTTGAGCACAGACCAACCATTGCAGCATTTGTTCATCGCTCAACCTGATTTTTGTGCGCAGAGGACGAGAGCGCTCTTCCCATTTTATGTATCCCAAAGGCTGTTTGTAGATCTTCCGCCGTCTTTCTTGCTTGCCAAGCATAAGGTCGAGCGCACACCAGGCGTCTTCCGCAATGCGTAGGGCGATCCCTTTGTCGGGGATGATGAGATAGGCTAACTCAAACGCACTGGTGATGCTTTTTTTCTCTTCTACGTTGAGGGCTGGCATAGCCGACCCCCTCGGGAATTCGACTCAGGATCCATTGAACGACAAGGCAGATTCACAGTTGGCTTTGATGTGAATCTGAAATACACGGCCCGAATTGTAGCACGCCCATCGATCGTCGATGCCCCACTTTTTGCACGAAAAAGTGGGCCAGGATCGCCATGCCCGAGAGCGTATACTGCCCTCGCAGTTCCAACCTTAAGAGAAAAACGCGCACAACTATGAGCAATGGTTTTGTTCGATCTCTTTGCAAGGTGATGTGGCTCAAGAGAAATCTGATGCATGATTTTCGTTAGAATCCCCGAAAGCCTGCCGACCACCGACCTGACGCGCAAGGATCGGGGAACAAGCCAGCCTTGGTGCGATCAGATGTGCTCGCTACCCGCACCCGCTCCACGATTCATATCTCTCTTTGAAGCCAGATCAGACCCGAAGTCGCTTAAAAGCCCTGCCCGAAGGTTGAAGCTGTAATCAAATTGGAATGAGTGATCGACTCATAAGGAGCCAATAAATGTTGAGAGGCGGACTTCACCTTCACCGCAAAACGCTTCGCGCTTCACTTGCGCTGATCGGTCTGATTAGTTACCTGATACTACTTCCCAGCTCTTCTTCCTTCATGGGAACCGTCTCGCCTCCCGGAACTGACTCTCCCGGAAACCTGAAGCGGCCGGAGCCGGGTGTATCTTTTACTACTGAAGGTGTCTCGACGTTAACATTCAATGCGGCTTTGCCAGGCTCACCTTCGATAACGGCTTCAAAAAGCCATTCGCTCACTAGCGATCTCAACAACGACGGCAAGGTGAATCCTGGAGATACGCTGACCTACACGATTGTAATCTCCAATGCAGGAACCGCCGATGCAACAGCGGTCAATTTCTCGGATACGATCGATCCAAACACTATGCTAGTTGGTGGCTCCGTCAACAGTTCGCCAATCGCCTTCGACGATACTTACACTGCGACGGGCAACATTCCGATCGCGCCCGCTACAAGCGTGCTCAGCAATGATATTGATCCCGATACGGGAAGCAACACCGGCCTGACTCTGACCCAGGTACAGGGCTCGGGAGCTAACATCGGTGTGGCCACGAACACAACCGCAACTGGAATCGGTGGTGTGCACGGCTCAGTCACGATGCAATCGAGCGGGACTTTTACTTACGAGCCCCCGCCCGGGTTCGCAGGAAACGATACCTTCACTTATCAGATCAGCGATGCCGGCGGTAAGACTGGAAACGGCACCGTCACAATCACCATCAGCAACATGGTTTGGTTTATTGATAACAGCTCGGGGGCGGCAAACAGCTGGGGCACCTTTAGCCAGCCGTTTAAAACAATTGCCGAGTTCAACGCAGTCAATTCAGGAGCGGCGCCCAATCCTCAAGCCGGACATCATATTGTGCTGCGCCCCGCCGGAGGCGCCTATGCCGAAGCTGACGGAATCAATTTGCAGAACACGCAGACTCTCACTGGAGCAGCAGTAGCCTTCAACACAGTCTTCACCGCGGATGCCAATAGCACGTCGGCGTATAACACGTTTGCCACAAGCACCGGCGCTGCTCCGACCATTACAACGAGCGCCGGTAATGGAATTGATCTGGCCAGCGGCAATGCGGTGCGCGGATTGAATATCGGCAACACTCCAGGTTTCTTCGGCTTCAGCGGCGGCGCAGTGGGCTCGCTGACGATTGGCACCGTCAGCAAGACCGGCACGGGCGGAGCGATCAACGTCTCGACAAGCGGCGCCTTCGGCTCCAATGTCAATTTCGGCACGTTGGAATCAACAAGCTCGGCCGGGTCTAACCTTAACCTTGTCGGCGTGACTGGCACGCTGGGTGTGAGCTCAGGCGGAGCGGGTTTCAGCGGAAGTGCAGCAAGTTCGGCTGCAATCAACATCAACGGCGGATCAGTCAGCCTGACTTATGCAGGCAACGTTACCAAAGCTAACAGCGGCGCATTGCTTAGCGTTTCGGGAGGGCACAACGGCACCCTAACTTTTAACACCGGCACACTCAGTGCTACAGCCGGCACCGGTCTGCAATTCGATAACGCAGATGGAACCTACAACCTCAACGGCACGAACACACTCAACGGCGGAGATGCCGGAGTAGACATAGTCAATGGCTCTGGCGGAAGCTTTAGCTTCTCAAACAACAGCACTATCACAAGTCCAACCGGCACCGCCTTCAACGTCAACACAGGTTCGCCTGCGGTGACTTACAGCGGCACAATCACTCAGAACAATGCGGTGCGGGCCATCGACATTCAAGGCACTATCTCCAACACGGTGACGTTCGGAGGAACAGTAACCGGCGGGGCGAGCAGCTCGGGCGTTCATATCGGGGATACGAGCGCGGTGAACGGCAATGTGAGCTTTACGACACTCAATCTGGGGACCAGCGTCTCGCGAATGACCAGTCAAGCGGTGACAATCACTAACGGCGGAAGCGCCGCGATCTACAGTCTGGGCACCGTTAGCATCTTCACGACCGGCGCCAGTGCGCAGGGAATTGCCGCGAATAGTTTCGACGGCGTGCTGAACAGCACTGCTGGAACTGTTGATGCTAGCGGCGCGGCAGCGATCAACATTAGCGGGCCCGCAGGATTCACTGCCCTTGGCATGACCCTGACCAAAGTCGCCGCAAATGGCGGTACTAGTGGAATCATTCTGACGAACACTTCTGGTAGCTTCACTGTTACGGGCAACGGCGCCGATGCAACCGTTGGAGGCAACGGTACCGGCGGGACAATAACCGGTATGACCGGCCCGGGTGTGAATCTGACAACAGTCAGCAATATCAGCTTCACATCAATGACCGTTCAGAGTGGAAGCGATGATGGCATTCGCGGCAACAGCGTCACAGTCTTTACTCTCAGCCATTGCAGCGTATTGAATAACGGCAACGCAACAACTGAACGCGGTGTGGAGATCACTAACCTGCTTGGGAGCGCCACGGTTTCAAACTCAAAGGTGAACGGCAACGCCGAAGACAATCTGTGGGTTCAAAACAGCACCGGTACCCTCAACCAACTGACAGTAACCAACAGCGAATTCAAGAACACCTCCACCTCAGTCGGCAACGACGGTATTCACTTTGAAGGTCTGTCCGGTGCGACGATGACGATTAACGTTTCGGGCTCAACGTTCGATCACAATCGCGGCGATCACTTTCAGATGACAACAGACGCAGTTGCGAGCGGCACGGTAATGACCGCAATCGTCCAGAACAACGCGATGACCGGTGATCGTGGCACGACTTATGGCGGTACCGACCTGGGCGGTTGCATTACCATCAACCCCGGCGGCGCCGCCCAGTTCCACGTCAAGGTGTCGGGCAACACCATCACCGGGGCTGTCAGCTCTGCGATCACGCTTGATACTTCGAACACATCGTCCCTTGAGGGCACGCTCTCTAATAACATCATAGGAACTGCAGGCACGATTGATTCCGGTTCCTCTCAAGGTGATGGGTTGAGCATCTTCGCAATCAACTCGTCAACTATGACGGTGAATATCTCCGGCAACACGATTAAGCAATATAGCAACCTGGCTGGAGTAGACATCAAACAGAGCTCTGGAAGCGCCGCCATCCAGGCGACAGTAACCGGAAACACGATCTCCAACGGGGGAACCTTCGCAGCTCAAGCCGTAATTGCCGTGGCAGGAGCTGCGACCGGCGACAGCGGCACGATGTGCCTCGACCTTGGGGGCGCCGGTGTTTTGGCGAACAGCTTCGCGGGCGCAGGGGCAAATGGCTCGACTGATTTTCGCGTGCGCCAGCGCATGGCGACGACCGTTCGCCTGCCCGGTTATGGGGGCGCCAACACCGACACGGCGGCAGTGGTGGCGTTCATACAAGGACGAAATACCGGAAGCGAAACCGGAAACGCAACCGTTAACACCTCGACCTCATCTGAAACTGGCGCGCCATTCGGCGGTGGCTTCATCGGCGGCGCAGCATGCGCCGGACCAACAACCACTTCCGTGGACCCTGCTTTGACGATTGCTTCCGCGTCAGCAGTTGGTGGCGACGAAACTTCGACTGCGTCTGTCATAGGTGGAGATCTTTTACGTACGACTAGTGGCGAAGCGCCCAAGGACGACTCGATTCAGAAACTTTCACAATCAGAGTTGAACTGGATGGCGCAGGCTGCTCTTCAAAGGTGGAGCGAAGCTGGCATTGCGGCCGAGGACTTCGCCCGTATGCAGGCAGCGACGTTCGAAGTAGTCGATCTGCCGAATGGCCAGATCGCAGGCATGGCGTCGGGTCACATCAAGATTGACGAAACAGGCGCGGGCTACGGATGGTTCATCGATCAATCTCCTCTCGAGGATGGCGAATTTCAGGTAGAAGTTCCCGGCAAGGAGCTTCAAACAATTCAACTCAGCCCCGCTCGTGGCAAGCTGGATCTTCTGACCGTATTGATGCGCGAGCTTGGCCAGGTTTACCTTGAAGGCAAAGAGCGCTTACCGAAGCCCATGCGGCGGAACCTCTCTCCGATGATGGAGCCCACCCTCTCTCCCGGAGTCAGACGTGTGCCCCTGGACCAATTCAGAGTCACGCCCCCGATTACAAGATCAACCGTGATCGACACTGGTAAAAGCCGCATCGCGCAAGAAATCAAACCTTCGACAAGCAGTGAGCTCGCCGCCGTCGAAGACATAACCAACAATGCCACGCCGGCTGGTGATGCACGATCTTCGATGTTCAATCGTGGTGCTAATCCGCGAACTGCTTTCGCGGATCAGAGACCGGCGCCTGCAATGATAACGAAGCGGGGCAGTAGTGCGGACAGTTTTCGCGCGACTCAAACAAAACGGGTTGCATTGTCCTTACCCTCTACTCCTACTGTCAGCGTAGGGCCGTTCACCCTCCCGCTGGGCAAGAGTGTCACCATAATGTTCCAGGTGACAGTTAATAGCCCGTTTCCGAACGGAGTGTGCACGGTGACGAATCAGGGCACTGTGACAGGAAGCAACTTTGCATCTGTGATGACCAATACAGACACGGCTACCATTGTGATCCCACCCTTGTTCACGTCATGTCAGTCAAACATCTCGGCCAACACTGATCCGGGAGTGTGTACGTCCTCTCAGTCGTTTACCGTGACGGCAGCAGGTTGCCCTGCGCCGACTATCACATGTAAAGATCAGACCAACGCTACCATTACTTCGCCTCATACATTTTCCAAAGGTACAACTACCGTTACCTGCACGGCCTCAAACGGCAATGCACCGGATGCCACGTGCACGTTCACGGTGACGGTCAGCGACAATAGGGCGCCCGTCATCACCGGGTGTACGAACATCTCTACCAACACCGCTCCCGGTTTGTGCACCGCAGCTCCGACCTACACGCCGACCGCAACTGATAACTGCGACGGGTCGCGCCCGTTGACTTGTAATCCGGCTTCCGGTTCCACCTTCAACAAGGGAGTGACAACGGTCACCTGCATGGCGTCAGACTTGAAGACCCCGACTCCAAATACAAGCAGTTGTTCGTTCACGGTCACGGTAACCGACAATCAAGCGCCGGTGGTCACCTGTCCGCCAAGCGGCGGAGCCTTTGCCGCATCAGACTGCCTGCCTTCGCAGCGATCGGCTTACACGGGAGCGACGTTGTATTCGACAGGCGGGAACGCGGTGACAAACGTCGTTCTGTTTGGAATGACCAACTGCACTGCGCCTCCGGGTTCGGGGACGACAACGATCAACTTCACCGGGACGCTGACAGGAGATTTAACGATACCACCAAGCGGGCCGACGCACTTCCAGGCGCCGGTGACCGGTCAGATGAAGGTGACATTCAACAACCTCACCGGGTCGACTCGAACGTTTGATACCGAGATGCTGCAACTCGAAATAAGCGGCGGCAATCTGCCTGCAGGCGTTCAACTCAGAGAAAGCCCGACGCTGATGTCAATCGGTCAAACGAAGATCACGACTGTAACCGGCGGCTTCCGCATCGACAGCTTCTTCGATCTGTTCGTGGAGCTGAGCACAAACAGCGGCGGAAGCTGGACGCCCGATCCGACGGCAAGGCATATCGCAGAGGTGCAGTCGACCGACTTTGGAGCTTGCACGGCGGTGGTGAACTACCCGGCTGCGACCGCCAGCGACAACTGCGACGGGCCGCTGACACCGACCTGCAATCCCGCGAGCGGATCAACGTTCGCGAAAGGGACAATAACAGTAACTTGTTCGTCGACTGACAGCTCTAATTTCACGGGCAACTGCTCGTTCACGATTACGGTGCTCGACACCGAGCTTCCGACTTTGACCTGTCCCAACAACATAAGCGTTACCGGGAACAGTTGCCAGGTAGAGACCTACACGACGCCAACGGCAAGCGACAACTGTCCGGGAGCGGTTGTAGCGTGCGCGCCGCCGTCGGGGACTTGCTTTGCGGTTGGCACGACGACAGTGACTTGCACGGCAACAGACACGTCCGGCAATGCGAGCAACTGTACGTTCACGGTGTCGATGATCCCGTGCACGGTGTCGTGTCCAAACAACATCGTGGATAACATAGCCCCCGGGACGTGCGCGCAAGTTGAGACGTACGCAGACCCAACGACGACGGGCATGTGCGGAACCGTGACCTGCAGTCCTGCATCAGGAAGCAGCTTTTCGAAGGGAGTGACGACCGTAACGTGCACGGCCTCAGCAGGGACAAGCTGCAGCTTCTCGGTGACGATCAACGACAACGAAGCGCCAGTGTTCAGCGGATGCACGAACGCGAGCGCGAACACCGCAATGAACGCCTGCAACGCGACCGTCAACTATACGCAGCCGACGGCGAGCGATGCGTGCGACGGGATGCGCGCGGTGACATGCAATCCTGCGAGCGGGTCGACCTTCGCAAAGGGAGTGACCACGGTGAGTTGCTCGGCGAGCGACACATCGAACAACACGGCGAACTGCACGTTCACAGTGACGGTGACCGACAACGTGCCACCTGCGTTCAGCGGATGCACGAACGTGAGCGCGAACACTGCCTCGAACTCGTGCGATGCACTAGTGAACTACACGCAGCCGATGGCTACCGACAATTGCGATGGGACGCGCACCGTGAGCTGCAATCCTGCGAGTGGGTCGACGTTCGCAAAAGGAGTGACCACGGTAATCTGCACGGCAACCGACTTATCCAACAACACGGGAACGTGCTCGTTCACGGTGACGGTCAACGACACGACTCCGCCGTCGATCATTTGCCCGGGCATCGTCACTCACGGTACAGATCCAAACCAGTGCAGTGCAGTGGTGACGTATGCGGCGCCGACGGTCAACGACAACTGTCCTAATGTAGGCGCGCCGGTATGCACGCCGGCATCAGGGACGGTGTTTCAGAAGGGCGCGACCACGGTCTCGTGCACGGTGACGGATGCGAGTAACAACCCAGCGAGCTGCTCGTTCACCGTGACAGTCAACGATACGCAGAACCCTACGGTGAGCTGTCCGGCAGATAAGACCTTCACGACGGCAGGTAACAGTGATCCTTGCGGGATAGTGACGTATACAACGCCGACTGGTAGCGACAACTGCGCGGTACAAGGAGTAGTGTGCAGCCCGGCCTCGGGGACGTGCTTCCCGGTCGGTATGACTACGGTGACGTGCACGGTGACGGATACATCGAGCAACACCGGTCAGTGCACGTTCAAGGTAACGGTGTCCAATCCGTGCACGATCACGTGCCCGGCTAACATCACTAAGACAAACGATCCGAATCAGTGCGGAGCAGTTGCGACGTTTGCGCCAACGACGACGGGAGGCGGATGCGGAACGGTGAGTTGCACCCCGGCATCGGGGTCGTTCTTCCCAAAGGGTACGACTACGGTGACGTGCACGACGTCGGGGCCGAGTTGTCAGTTCACGGTGACGGTGAACGACACGCAGCCGCCATCGATAACATGCCCGGCGAACATCAGCCAGAGCACGGATCCTAATCAATGCCAGGCGATGGTGATGTACCCGGCGCCGGCAGTGAGCGATAACTGTCCGAATGTAGGTGCGCCGGTATGCACGCCGGCGTCTGGGTCGAGCGTTCAGAAGGGAACGACTACGGTGACCTGCATGGTGAAGGACGCGTCCAACAACATGTCGAGTTGCTCGTTCACGGTGACGGTCAACGACACGCAGGCGCCGGTGTTCCCAAACGGGTGCCCGTCACCGTCACCGATGACGGTGGTGGCGCAGCCTTCGTGTCCGTTCGCGACTACCGCGCCGGTGAGCTTCACGACGCCGACGGCAACCGACGACTGCGGAACGCCGACGGTAGTGTGCAGTCCGCCTGCGGGATCACAGTTCCCGGTTGGCACGACTACGGTGACGTGCACGGCTACTGATGCTTCCAACAACATGACTACGTGCACGTTTGGAGTGAACGTGTTCAGCTTCTGTCTGCAGGACGATTCGAGTCCGGGTAACGTGGTGTTCGTGAACGCGTCAACTGGAGACTTTGTGTTCTGCTCGGGAGGGGTACAGATCGCGAGCGGGCGAGGAACGTTGACAGTGAGAGGCTGCCAGTTCGGTATCGAGAGCGTGAAAGGCGATCGCCGAGTGATCATCGGCGGAGACACGAGCGCCAACAACGGGTTGGGGGCCGGGAATGCGGTGATTCAGAAGGCTAATGGGCACATGGTTATTCACATAACAGACAGGAACATGACTAACAACACGTGCCAGTGTTCGCCTTCACCGCCACAATCGATCCCGAGAGAAAAGCCCGACCCGGGGAAGAGGATTAATGTGAACTGATTGATCGAGTGACGGCGGACGCTGCCAGCTTCGCCGAGTAGCGCGTATCATCGTCCCGACCAGTGTGGCTTTCTTTTCTTGAGGAATGCCGCCATACCTTCTTGCGCGTCTTCGGCCATCGCGTTTAAGCTCATCACCTCCTTTGCGTAACCGTAGGCCTTGGGTTGATCCAAATCGATTTGGGCATAGAAGGCTTGCTTTCCTAATGAGACGGTTAAAGGGCTCGCTTCTGCTATCCGCAGGGCTAACGCGTAAGTGGCTTCGCGCAACTGGTCAGCAGGCAATACCTGATTGAGTAATCCCCACTCAAAGGCAGTTTGGGCGTCGATCGGAGTTCCGGTCAATAACATCTCAAGCGCTCGTTTACGGCCGATCGCGCGAGTCAAGGCGACCATCGGCGTAGTGCAGAACAACCCTATGCGCACGCCGGGAGTTGCGAACTGGCTCTTTTCCGATGCGAGTGCCAAATCACAGGAAGCTACTAATTGACATCCAGCAGCGGTCGCGATGCCGGAAACCTCCGCGATTACCGGTTGCGGTATGCTTTGAATCAAAGTCATCAATTCCGTGCATACTTCGAAAATGTGACGGTAGTCGCCCAAGCCGCGATCAACGAGTTCGCTCAAGTCGTGGCCCGCCGAAAAAGCGGGTCCGTTAGCCGCTAGTACGATCACGCGAATTTCAGACTGCTGTTCCAGAAACCTAAAGCAGTCGATCAATTCACTCATCAGATCAAGCGAGAGGGCATTGCGCCGTTCGGGCCGGTTCATAGTAATGATCGAAACCGGCGCTGTGGGTTCAACAAGCAGATATTCATAGCTCTTCATTTGATCCTCCAACATCGAAGAACGGATTGACGAAGAGAAAAATAATTATCAGACTCCCGGGGAGCTTTAGACCTCATTGTACTTCCTAAGACCCTTGTCGATCATACTACACAAGAGGGCCGGTCAGGTATTGGCTTCAAGTTAAGACATTGAATTAAAGATGATGGTTTGAATGTCATAAGATATATCCCGGCGGAGTTATGGACTACTGGAGCGCGGGAGGGAAGTCGCTCCTCGCTAAAAAGCGTAAAGACGGAAATCAGCCGACTAGGTTCTTAGTCGTTCGTGCAAGGCTAGTTCACTGACTTCCGCATGAAGGCAGGCATGTTGAGATCCGGCTGCTGCGAAGCTTCGCCCGTTCCTTGTTTTCCAGCGGTCGTCGCTGCTGCCCATAGCGGCAATGAATTTCCACTTGATTCAGATTGTGCAGCAACCGCTGTGAAGTTGGTTGCGATTACAGTTATCTTGATGGCTCCGGTCAAGCGCTCGTCGATCACAGCACCGAAGATAATGTTGGCCTCCGGGTCGGCCGAGTCGTGAATCAAGTTCATCGCCTCACTGATCTCAAACAGACTTACATCCGGGCAGCCGGTGACGTTCACCAACAGGGCCTTGGCGCCCTGGATGGAAGTGTCTTCAAGCAGCGGGCTGGAGATCGCGCGCTGTACGGCTTCGATCGCCCGGTTCTCGCCTGAAGCAGTTCCAGTACCCATCAACGCAACTCCTCGACCTTCCATAATTGTTTTCACGTCCGCGAAATCGACGTTGATTAGCCCCGGCAGCGTGACGATATCAGAAATTCCTCGGACGGCCTGGCGCAGTATTCCATCCGCGAGCCCGAAAGCATCGCTGAAGGGAATTGCCTTGGTGACTGAGCTCAGAAGGCGTTCATTCGGAATCGTGATGACGCTGTCTACGCAACCTCTCAGCTCTGCGAGTCCTTGTTCGGCGTACTGCTCGCGCCGGCGTCCTTCGAACCCAAATGGTTTTGTTACAACTCCGACTGTCAAAGCGCCCAATTCAGTCGCGAGGCTTCCGATGATCGGTGCGGCACCAGTGCCTGTTCCACCGCCAAGCCCCGCCGTCACGAAGATCATGTCGGCGCCATCCAATACATCGACAAGTTTGTCAGTGTCTTCGAGCGCTGCTCGCTTTCCAACGTCGGGATTTCCGCCTGCGCCGAGACCCCGGGCGACAACTTCACCAAGCTGTATCTTCACCGAAGCCTGCGAGTTCTTAAGCGCCTGAAGATCGGTGTTCGCGACGATAAACTCAACGCCTTCCATTCCGTCTTCGATTAGACGGTTCACAGCATTGCCGCCCGCACCACCAACTCCAATGACTTTGATTCTTGCCCCTTTGGCTTCTTCAATGTCGGCGAAGGTTATTAGGTGTGAGCCGATCACTTCATTCTCGTCTGAGCGCATAGGGGGACCTCCGTTTCAATTCGTCCGTCAAACAGTCATTCCGCCCACTCGAGCGCAGTACTACTGCGATCAAGACTCTTTCAGTAAATGATGTCTTCTCGTAAGAAAAGCGCAGGTTCGCCATTGTACAAAACGCCGAAGAGTTGTCAATGGTGAATACGTACGATTTTTTTTGGGTTTGCACAGTTTTTGTGCAGTTAGTGTTTCCTTCGGAGATACCCACAATATATTGCGACGAGCAGGCAATAACCGTAACAGCCTACTCAAAGAACGCCGTCGGTTAAGCAAAGAGAACATACCTGTAGTATGTCTAGATTGCGTCAATATCGTGTCAAGCAAGGCCGCCTTTGATGCTATCACGTGTGCTATCCGTCTTCGCTATTGTTAATGTGGTACTTGAGGCTGGTTGTGGGAGTGTTGCGGTTCCGGTTAGAGGAGCTTCGACCTTTAGGTCGTTAGCCGGCTGTAGATCCCCGGGAGCCGCTCAGGAAGATTGAGAACGTCGTCGATTATTGTGTATCCAACTTCTCCGTACATATCGCGTAACTGGTCTTCAGACTCCCGATCGATGGTGATGCAAAAAGGCGTGATACTTTCAACTCGAGCCTGGCGAAGCGCCATTCTTGTGTCCTCGCGAGCGTAACGGCTATCGCCATAGTCGTGGTCGTATGGCCGGCCGTCGGACAAAACTATCAGGAGTTTCGTGCGCGCGGCTTGTCGAGCAAGCCGCGTCGTCGCGTGCCGGATCGCTGCGCCAAGCCGCGTGTTGTTTTGATAAGAAATCCCACCGATGCGGCGCTCTACTTCGGCAGAATAGCCTTCAGAAAAGTCCTTGATCACATAGAACTTCACGTTGCGTCGCCCCTCGCTTGTGAAACCCTGCATAGAATACGCGTCCCCGACCGCCTCAAGCGCTTCGCTCATTAACACCAATCCTTCTTTCTCGATGTCGATTATGCGCTGTCCGGGCTGAGTATAAGGATGATTAGGATAACGGCTAATCGTGCGGGCAGTCGAACTGGACATATCAAGCAGAAATGAAACCGCAACATCGCGATCGCGTCTCAGCTTGCGAGTGTAGAGCCTGTCATCGATCAGCCCGCTGCTTCGTTTATCGAGCGCGTAGTCAATCACAGCTTGCAGGTCGTAGTCTTCGCCGTCTATCTCGCCCCGAATTCGCTTGAGATTCTCAGGCCTCATTAACTGAAATTGGTATCGAATCGACGAGATCACACCAGAATACCGACTGCGGACCAGTTCGACAAAACCTCTGGATCCGCGTGACCCCGCTCGTTCTATTATCCGGCACCATCGTATTCGGTAGTCGGCAAGCTCACGATCCCATTCATCGTAATAGAACGCGCGATCGCCACTATCCAGATCCTGCTCCGGGCTTTCAGGCGCTTGAGAAGGATTGAAGATATCCTGATCCGGATTTACATCTTGCTGATATGCCTTGTTCCAGAGGCTGAACGGGTCGTCTCGAGTCTGAATTTGCCGGCGTTCACCTTGCGGCTCTCCTTCGGCCTCGACATCGCACGACTCGCCCTCACCGGCGTCGGCTCCTTCACCAGTTGCCTCTGCTTGGTCGCTTTGAGTATCTGACTCGCTCGGCTGCTCGACGAAGAGCTTGTAAATCCGCAACGTAGCAATCAACGCGTCCGCTACGGTTGAGCCTTCGCGGAAGATATTTCTCACAAGTACTTCTTCAATCTCGCGCACAACTGACGGATAAACACGACGCGCGTCAGGAGTGGCGCCTCCACAGATCGCTAACTGAAACAGCAATTCGAAGGGAAGTATCTCCAGTGGAATCGCTTCAATGTCTGGCCGGCGCTCGTTTAGGCGGGCGCGCACAAAATCCAAGTCGCGCCTAATCCCTCTATAGACGAGTCGAAGGAGAAAGTCTATGCGTCCGTTTTCGATGGTTGTAAACAATCGAGTTGCGAGATCAGGGTTCGGAAAGCATGACAACGCAACCAGAAAATCCACACCGTTCGGCGCCTTGCGAGGGTCCGTTATCCGATTGTCGACGTAAGTTGTTTGCTCCTTAGATCGCTGGGTGAATGCGCGATCGATTTCCTCAGCCGCAGCAATAGTGTCAGCGTCATCCCGCCCGAAAGTTTGGAACTCGATCTGTCCGGCTCCGTGCGCCGCTAGTACCTTAAACAAGCGAAAGTTTTCTCTCTCTTCTTCAAACTCGGCAACCACAGAAGGCAAATAAACAGTAGCGCCGTCGCCGATCTTTGCCTCGTCCGGAATTGAGGTGAGTGGAGCTATCTGTAGGGAACGTCCGGTCAGACCTTCCAAGTACAGTCGCAATGTGTGTGCAACCGAATCCAGGGTCAATCCCCCTTCGATTTTGAAAAGGGCCTCTTGACTTGCCTTGGACTCGAGCGAGTAGTAGGCCTGAATTCGGCGAGTATTCTCCGAGGCTTTTTCAAGACCCCGCCTCGCCCAATCGCGAAACTGACCAAGCGATGCCGCGCGCAAGGCGAGAGGGCTTGCTTTGAAGCATTCGACGGCGGCAACGGTACTTACAGCGGCGATTTGTTCAATAATCTCCAGCACAGAAGAGACGACCTGACTTCGACGCTGAGGCCCGGCACGCGCGACGAGTTCGGCTATGATGTTCGGACTTTGCTTCATGAAGTGATAACTTGCCGCATTGCCTTGCAGCGCTACGCGTTTGGCCAGTGAGGTCCATCGATCGAGAGATTCTCTGCCAGCAGCGCTCAGCACTCTGCTGGCAGCCTTAAAGTACTGCAGCGCCACACCGCCTGATCGATCGAGATAGGACTCGGTTATGTCGAACAGGGTTTCGACCGACTCGTCTTCGGCCCCTATGATAATTGCAGGAAGCTCGCCAAAGAACTCCGCCGCAGTACCGCCTGACCTGAATGCAAAAGACGAGGTAAGCGCCAGCGCTCTTTTCATCAAAACGCGCTTTGAAGGTGATTCATGAGCTTCTACCTGAGACATCACTTCAGGTGCCTTCACGAAAAGATCGTTACTGTGTTTAACTGAGTGACGAGCCAGCTCCAAACAAATCGTCAGAATTTGGGCAGCTATTTCCCGATCCTGTATTGAACTAATCACTCTGGGCGCAGAGGTGAAGCTCTCGATAGCGGTGTTCGCCGAAAGCGCGGCCTGTTTATTCACAAGTCTCAGTACAGGCGAACGCATGTCCTCTACAATGGATTCCAGGATAGAAGGACTCGATTGAAAAAATGCAATCGCGCCGTCAACACTTGTAGCTGACAGACGCTTTCCCACTTCTCCCCAAACACGCATATCGCTTGTCTCAATCAAGCGCGACACGTCGGGGGCAAATCTGAGCATTTCGACGGCGACCCTGAGATTCGACGACGTCAAACTTATGCTGATGTCGGTTACCAGGAGAACCCGTTCGTATGATAAACCTGACAGTTTTTGAACAAGACTCTCAATAGTCGGCCCGCCGACGCCCCTCAGGTGTTTCTTGAGCTGCTTCTTGACTTCTTTCTGAACCTCGTCCATAGCAGAGAGCATAATATCAAACTCTTAAGTCTTCAGCTAAATGGATGGCGATTCACGATCTGACCGTCCACATCGGTCTCAATCCTTCGTTTGAATGTGCTACAATCCGACGTTTGAAGGCGACGGCCCGCGATGAACATTGTGCTCTCGGTGGGAGAGACAAAGAGCGATGCAAACCACGGGATTGCCTCGACGCAATAGGGAGCGTGAATGGGAACGATGATAGTCACCGGCGGTGCCGGCTTCATAGGTACAAACTTTGTCCGATACGCACTTGATCACGCTGACGATCGCATTGTAGTGATCGACAAGCTTACTTACGCCGGAAATCTTTGCAGTCTCGAAGACCTCCGCCAAAATACGCGTTTTGCTTTCATCAATCGTGATATCGCCGATCGAGATGCGATCGAAGCGGTGTACAAAGAATACCACCCGGACTCGCTTGTAAACTTCGCTGCCGAGACTCACGTAGATCGGTCGATAGATAATCCAAAACCATTCATCGATACGAATGTATGCGGCACCTTCGAACTTCTTGAAGTCTCGCGGAAGTATTTTGCGAAGCTTGATACGTCGGCTCGCGAAAGCTTTCGGTTTCTTCATGTATCAACTGATGAAGTTTACGGCTCCCTTGGGGAAGACGGCGCCTTTAGCGAAACGACCGCTTACTCACCTAACTCTCCGTATTCAGCTTCGAAAGCCGCCGCGGACCATTTAGTGCGCGCTTACTTTGAGACATACCGACTTCCGACGATAATTACAAACTGTTCGAACAACTACGGCCCTTATCAGTTTCCGGAAAAGCTCATCCCGCTGACGCTGCTTAATGCACTGGATGCGAAGCCTCTTCCTATTTACGGTGATGGAGGTAACGTTCGAGATTGGCTCTATGTGAAGGACCATTGCGCCGGAATCATGCTTGTCTTAAATCACGGGCGATTCGGTGAGAAATATAACATTGGTGGTTCCAATGAAAAGTCCAACCTTGAAGTTGTGGATAGTATTTGCGCGACGCTGGATAAGTTTATAGCGGCCTCATCGAATCCCCTGATGAAAAGCGCAGGCTTGTCTAGTTATAGCCAGCTCAAGACGTTTGTAGAAGATCGCCCGGGTCACGACCGTCGCTATGCAATCGATGCTAACAAGATCCGAAATGAGCTTGGTTGGAAACCGGACCACAACTTTGAGACAGGCATCGTGAATACCGTAGGGTGGTATTTGGAGAACCGCGAATGGTGTGCGAAGGTCCAGGAAGGAAAATATGGACGACAGCGGCTCGGTCTTGCCTCTGAGAATGTGCAGGTAAATCAGTAAGCCCGGAGGTAGAACATTGAAGGGTATTGTACTGGCCGGCGGAAGCGGCTCCCGACTGTATCCGATGACGCGTGGCGTGAGCAAGCAACTGCTGCCGATCTATGACAAGCCAATGATTTACTACCCGCTATCGACGTTGATGTTGTCGGGTATTCGTCGCGTGCTGGTTATTACGACGCCCCATGAGCAGGACCAGTTCAAGCGCCTCCTGGGGACGGGCGATCAACTTGGACTCGAAATTCAATATGCCGCGCAACCAAAACCGGAAGGGCTGGCGCAAGCGTTCATCATCGGTCGGGAATTTGTTGGACAGGACAACGTTGCGCTTATTCTGGGAGACAACGTCTATCACGGTGACCATATGAGCCAGAGCCTGCAACG
>Ga0075436_100000347_pt1 | contig 29497 bp, 22 predicted proteins | sample RhiMethybrSRZTD5_FD_75303 | JGI IMG/M metagenome (GOLD analysis project Ga0075436, IMG submission 75303) | Populus rhizosphere microbial communities from Tennessee, USA - Rhizosphere MetaG P. TD hybrid SRZTD5 | ecosystem: Host-associated > Plants > Roots > Rhizosphere > Soil | place: USA...
GGCGCGATTCGGCGTGGCCGGGCCGGTGGATGATGCCGGCGTGGACATCGAATATAGCGGAAGCCCGGGCGCAGTCATCGCCCGCTTGACGAGCGTGGACCAGAGCGGCGACTTGGCCTTCGACGTGCCGATCAAAGACCCGCTCGCCGAGACGCTACGCGTCGGCGGCAGTTACCCCTGGCGCTTGGACAACGGTTTCACCACCGTGCTCCACCTGAAGAACACCATCAACCAGCCGGTCTTTGCTCTCGTGCAGGTGCGCTACAACGGTGGCTCCTACAATCTCGAGCGCTTGCCGTTGCGACCCTATCAAACCATCGCCGTGGATATTCGTGCCTTGCGCGACGGCCAGCAGAAAGACATTCGCGACAGTGTGATGCCCAGCGATGTTGAAGGCGGTCAAGTCGTCTGGTTTGAAGAGACGGTGGGTTCGCTCATCGGTAGGGCCGAGATGCGAAATGTCGCCGAGGGCGTGGCAAGCAGCTTCAGTTGCGGCGACACTTGTCCGTGTCCCCCCGCTACGAGCAATTCGTACTTGATGCCCGGCTCATCAACAGGGCCGATGGGCGGCACTGGTCAATTCAGTGCGATGGAGCAGCGTCAGGATTGCCGCGGCACGGTCTTTGGCCCGTACAATCGGACATCAGACAGCACCTGGAGTTCAAGTGACACGAGCGTGTTTACAGTAAGCAGCGGGCTAGTCTCGTGTCTGCAGCCGGTCAGTGGCACTGTAACTGGGCAGTTTCAGGGGACAGTTTATGGCCAATACTGCGCTGCGATTTCCACCACTCAGAGACCCGGCGGCTCCGTTGTGGTCAAGCCGTTGATTAGCGTTACCAACCTTCCCTTCGACCCTGCGAGTGTCGCAGGCAGCGGCGCCGGAAATCACATCTCTACGGGGAGCGCATCGATATCGGCGTCTCCTGCAGCCACCGGCGGCCTACAGCAAGGGGATTTTGTTGTCGTTGAGATTATCAAGAACACAGCGGGTGGAAACTTTACCTATGTCCCTGATACGCAAACAAAAAACGTCGACTTAATCCTGGGTGACACTACGTCAGCCAGCTTTCAAGTCACAGCCAATACTGTCACCGCCACAGGGACATATATGTTCACGATCCGGGTTTCCGATGTCAGACGCCCCAATGGTCAGGGGGGCTCAGATAGCATTCTCACTCAAGTGATTCTTAATCCAGCGAATGGGGGAGGATCAACGGGTCTGGGCGTGACCAATTGAAATTAGCAAAGCGACCTGCGGTCTCTGAGCGATTGCAGCGCTTTGCGGAACATTCACGACCAGCGGAGGTTTGGAGGTGCTTCAGACCTCCGCTGGTTTCCAAGTTCAGCAGAATGCGAAAGGAGAAGATATGATTCGAGCAAAGAATTCTTTGGCCGTGTTGGTAATATGCCTGGTGATTCTCGCCTTCGCAGGCATTGTCGCATCGAGCAATCGAAGTCACGCCTCTTCAAGAGTTGCATGGGAGTACCGAATCGTCACTATTCAAGTGTTTGGAACTGGCAAACTGGGAGAGCCACAGCGCACTATGAATGACCTTGGGGCTGATGGATGGGAATTCCTGCAATTCATTCATGAGAACGAGGTAGATGGACTTCAAGGGCAGTACTTGTTTAGACGAGCCAAGTGACCTGATAACAGAGCGAGATTGTTGAATTTCTGAAGCAGCTTCAAGTGCTGCTAACGGCTCACCGCGCGAAGTCACCGAGATAAATTGAAGGCACTGCTGAAGAGCCAAGAGAGTGTTCAGGCTTGATCGCCATTGAATCGCCAAGCGAACTAAGACACGCGAGACGTTTGTGATTGCTGCTTCTAGCCGGCTCCTTTCGAGTGCTATGACCAAAATGAACTTGAAAGTCGTCCCGCGACTCCCACTGATTTGGTCTGTGTTGCCAATCCAATGCGCGCAAAGTGAACGTAGTTAAATGAGGTCGAACCTGAGATACGACGTTCCGCGCGACCCGAGATTCATCTGTCAGAGTCGGGTCGGTAGTCAAACCAGGGCGAATCAGGTATTATTGACGAGGGTTTTGAAGCAGTAAGTATTTAGAGGAAAACATACCGCATCATGCAGTGGACCTGTGGCCCCCGTACGAGATTTCTCGCTTCGCTGTACGTCACACTTCTATTTCTCAGCTTCTCATCGACCGCTTTTGCTCGTCACACACGTTCGGTAGTTCTGCGCGTTACCGCGACTGATGAATCAGATAAACCAGTCGCAGGAGCGGTTGTCGAAGCTAAACTCAAAGGCTCTATCAAGGCCACTGCAGTCACGAACGAAAAGGGCGAAGCCGAGTTTGCGACTCTCGACGCGGGCACCTACGAGATTGCCGTTTCCAAAGAATCATTCGAGCCGTTGACTCAAAGCGATGTTGTGGTGACCGCCGGGACTCCGATCGAAGTCAAATTCACGATGATCCCGAAGCTGCAGCTCAAAGACGAAGTCAACGTGCAGGCCGGGGCCGACACCTCATTGGAAAAGAGTGCCTCACCCGCCGCCGAGCTTCGGCCGGCAACCGTCAAGAACGTTCCCTCTCGCCCGGCAACGGTGAAAGACACTCTGCCGCTGGTTCCCGGAGTCGTCCGCTCGTCTGAAGGCGAGATTAAAATCTCCGGTACCGGCGAACATCGCAGCGCGCTGGTGGTCAACTCGGCTGATGTCACTGATCCTGCGACCGGACAATTCGGCGTCACAGTTCCGGTCGACAGCGTTCAGACAATCGAGGTCTTTAAGACTCCTTACCTCGCACAATTCGGGCGCTTCACTGCCGGCGTTGTGTCGGTCGAGACGAAGCGCGGCGGTGATAAGTGGAACTTCGAGCTCAATGATCCGCTGCCCGAGTTTCGGATTTTCAGCGGACATCTTCGCGGTTTGCGCGAAGCCTCGCCGCGACTGACCTTCAACGGCCCGCTTATAGCCAACAAGTTTTACTTCTCCGAAGGGCTCGAATACGATCTGCAAAAGCGACCGGATCGCACGCTGCCATTTCCTTTCAACGAGAGCAAGCAGGAGTCGGTCAATTCGTTCACGCAGCTCGACTATGTTCTCTCCGCGAGCAACACGATCACCGGAACATTTCATCTGGCGCCTCGACAGATGGAATTCGTCAATCTGGATTTCTTCAATCCGCAACCCGTAACGCCTACATTCAACGCGCACGACTACACTGGCACGGCGATCGATCGTTGGACGATCGGCAACAGCCTGCTTGAAAGCACGATTGCAGTTAAGAGCTTCACAGGAGACGTGTGGGGGCAAGGCACACAGGACATGTTGCTGACTCCGACTGGCAATCGCGGAAATTATTTCAGCCAGCAGCATCGCCGCGCATCGCGCGCGGAATGGATCGAAACTTATTCTCTCTCGCCGCTTGATCTCTATGGCGCTCACAACTTGAAGTTCGGATCGTCTGTTGCGCGGACTGACAACCGAGGCGATTTCATCGCGCGGCCCGTCCTAATAGAAGACGCCGCAGGTCGTCTAGTGAAACGCATCGACTGGGTTGGGGGCCGAGCCTTCAATCGCAGCGACCTCGAGACTGCCTTCTTTGGTCAGGACCACTGGGTCATCAACTCGAGGCTGTCGATGGACATCGGAACGCGCTTCGAGCACCAGGGTATAACCGAAACGGTTCGCGTTGCTCCTCGAATCGGACTAGCCTGGGCGCCGTTCGCCAATCAGGAGACCGTCGTTCGAGGCGGGTTTGGATTGTTTTACGATAGAGTTCCGCTGAGCGTATTTGCCTTCAATGGATATCCCGAACAGGTGATCACTACATTCGCACCGAATGGTGAAATCATCGACGGCCCGCGTCATTTCATTAACATTACCGATCGCGCTTCCACGCGGAAGTTTCCTTTTCTGTTTAGTCGCGATGTCATCGGAAACTTCGCGCCTTACAGTGAGACGTGGAATGTAGAAGTCGAACATTCCTTCCGAAAGATGCTCCGCGTGAGAGCAAGCTATCTGCAGAGCAACTCTCTCGGCTTAGTAATGTTTACTCCAAAAACAATTCAGGGCCAGGACGCCCTGGTGCTGGGAGGAGGGGGCAAGGCGGGTTACAACCAACTCGAGCTCACTGCGCGGCTCACGCTCAAGGACGATCAGCAGCTCTTCTTTTCTTATGTGCACAGCCGCTCGCGCGGCGATATAAACGAGTTCAACAACTATCTCGGGAACTTTCCGTTTCCCGTAGTCAGGCCGAACACATTTACGAACCTATCCGGAGATTTGCCCAATCGTTTCCTCGCCTGGGGCCTCGTGCGTTTGCCGTGGAAGATGCGCATCGCGCCGATGATCGAATGGCGAAACGGTTTTCCTTACTCTTCGTTGAACGCGCTGCAAGATTACGTGGGGATACCAAACCAAAAAAGATTTCCGAATTTCCTCTCGCTGGATTCGCGAGTTTCAAAAGACATCAAGCTGAGCGATAAATACTCGCTGCGCTTTTCGGTGAGCGGGTTCAATGTGAGCAATCATTTCAATCCGATTCAAGTGCATCCGAATATCGACGATCCGGCGTACGGAGTCTTTTTCGGAAGTCACAAACGCCGTCTCAAGCTCGATTTCGACGTGATCTTTTAGCGACCCCCGGCTGATGCCGTTCAACATATCGACTTTTGCGTGTCTGTCTACACGTATCGGAAACGAAGCAATTCTTTGCACTCAACCCGCGAGGTGACCAATGAAGTCAGCTTTAGCCGTTTTCACGCTCCTGCTACTTTCGACAAACATTCCAGCTCAACACGTGCACGAGGCCTCCGCTGAAGCGAAGCCTCCGGCGCTGATGCCCGGACTCGGAGAGGTGCATCATCCTGTTTCGACTACGAACCCGGAGGCGCAGCGATTTTTTGATCAAGGGCTCTCACTGGTATATGGGTTCAACCACGATGAAGCTGTTCGATCATTTAAGCGCGCGGCCGAGCTTGATTCGCAACTGGCGATGGCTCACTGGGGGATCGCACTCGCGCTCGGTCCGAACATCAACATGGATGTCGATGCCGATCACGAAAAGGCCGCTTACGAGGCGATTCGAAAAGCGCTGTCGTTGATAACAAAATCCAGCGAGTCTGAGCGTGCTTACATCGATGCGCTGGCGAAGAGATATTCGAACGATCCAAAGGCCGACTTAAAGAAGCTAGCCGTTGACTACAAGAATGCGATGGCGGGAGTTGCACGGCGGTTCCCTGACGATTTGGATGCGGCCACGCTTTTTGCGGAATCGGCGATGGACCTGCATCCCTGGCAACTTTGGACGAGCGACGGCAAGCCTGCAGAAGGAACTGAAGAACTCGTTGCGGTGTTGGAGTCGGTTCTTCGGCGGGACCCTCGACACATCGGCGCCAATCATTACTACATTCATGCAGTCGAAGCTTCCCCGCATCCTGAATGGGCGCTGCCTAGCGCGATGCGGCTAAAGGTACTGGCGCCCGCCGCGGGACATTTGGTTCATATGCCGGCTCACATTGATATTCGCACCGGAGACTACGAGGCTGCGGTTCGCAGCAATGCTTATGCGGCTGAGGCGGATCGCGAATACTTCAAAGCGACAGGCGAGCAGGGAATGTATCCGATGATGTACTACAGTCACAATCTACATTTCCTGGCCGTCGCCAATTCGATGCAAGGGCGGTACTCGGATGCGAAGCGAGCTGCCGATCAATTGTACGCGCATCTCGGCGGCTACCTTCAGGAAGGCGGCCCGACGATCGAAGCAGTCCTTCCGCTGCTGGATGCCTTCATGCCGACGCCGACCATTATTATGGTTCGATTCCGTCAGTGGGATAACATACTCAAATTAGCACAACCGGATCAGCGCCTCGCATCGACAAACACGTTCTGGCATTTCGCTCGCGGCATGGCTTATGCGGGGACTGGCAAGCTGGACGATGCGGAAAAGGAGCGAGCACTTGTAGATTCCGCAGTGAAAGCGCTGCCGGCCGATCGCATTTACGGGTTCAACAGCGCGAGCAATGTTTTTACCATCGCCGAAGACGTCTTGAGCGCAAAGATCGCGATGGCGAAAAATGACAAAGCCGGCGCGATCCAATACCTGGAAAAAGCCGTAGCGATTGAGGACTTATTGAGCTATGACGAGCCGGAAGATTGGTACATCCCGACTCGGGAGTCGCTCGGCGGCGCGCTAATGCTCAACGGCAAATATTCAGAAGCTGAAAAAGTCTTTCGAGCGGAACTCGAACGTCATCGGCGAAACGGCCGAGCGCTTTTTGGTTTGGCTGAGAGTCTGAAGGCCCAAAAAAAGACGCTCGACGCTGAATTCGTTCGAGCAGAATTTGAAACTGCGTGGAAGAACGCGGACACAAAGTTGCGGCTTGAAGACCTGTGAAGCTCGAAGAGAAGTTGACTACAAAAAATTGGAGGTCGCCACTGTGCCCGAGCGGCGACCTCTCCCCAAGTTCAGAACAGAATGGTAGAGATTCTAAGGATGTGCGCTTGTAGAATAAGCAATCTCAATACCGCGAGTACCGTGGCTGGTCAAATGCTGAGTTGCCAAGCGCTTAGTTGAAAAGTGATGAAGGCAGAGCGATCAAGCTTTCCATGTTTCTGGAAGTATCTACGAAAAATTGGAAATAGAAGCCGGACATTCTCGTTTTGAAAGCTTTTTGGCCGTTCGCAGCATCGTGAGAAGCGACGGCCCGCCGTGTGCCACTGGCATTTGAAGCTCGCTCTTCAGGTCATCAATCGTCATATCGTCAAGAAACACGTGCCCTGATTTCAGGCAGGCTTGTTCCGGAACTATCAGGAAATCTCCATCAATCGATTGACGAGCCGCCAGAACATCGCCGCCGGCAATCAGGCCCGCAACTGTCACCTCTTCGCCGAAGAACTTGTTTTCCAAAGGAATCACTTTGAGCCGCGTTCTGAGTTTGTCATTTAGTTCAGCCACGTATCGTGAAAGTATCGGGGAGAACAGTTGACCCGTCACGATAGTTCCTCGTAGCGTCTTCGAACTCACAGCGAAACGCGAGATCAAGTCACCGGCAAGGATTTTTCGCGCTTCGGTGATGAAGCGCCGAACCATTCCGACGCCATCTTCAATCTGCGGATACTCTCCGTAATGCGCCCGCCCTGGGACGGGCGTCCCCGCTCGAAGATAAAATTCGTCTACCAGAAAAACGAATGTGTTTCCGAACCGATGGCGGAACTCGCGCTGCAACCAGCGCACTTCTTTGATCAATGATCGCGAAAACGAATCGGTCACCGCTGTCAGCTTGTCACGGTAATTATGCAGCTTGGTGAAAACAACCGGCACCACGGCGACCGAACTCAAGTGAGGGTGTAGCTCCGCCAAATCGTTTATTGTTCGTCGCAGAACATCGCCGTCGTTGAGTCCCGGACAAAGCACTATTTGCGCGTGAAGCTCGATACCGTTCTGCGCGAGGTAGCGCATTTTGGCCAGCACATCATCCGGCCTTTTTCGGCCAAGCAGGTATCGGCGCACTTCCGGATCGGTTGCGTGAACTGATACGTACTGAGGTGACAACCGCTGTTCAACTATCCGATCGAGCTCGAGCTTCGATATCGAAGACATAGTCGTGTAGTTGCCGTGAAGAAATGATAATCGCGTGTCTTCGTCTTTGAAAAAAAGCGACTCACGAGAGCCCACCGGGTTTTGATTACAGAAACAGAATATGCAGTCGTTGGCGCACTGACGTGGCGAGAAGTATTCAAAATCGAGACCCCAGATTTCACCCTCATCGATTTCAACATCAACCTCCACGCGCTCGCCCGACTGCTTCTGAATGCCGAGTAGCACACGGTCTTCGCTCCCGGTATAAAACTGAAAGTCCAAAAAATCTCGCAGGACACGTCCGTTGACTTTAACTATTCGATCGCCCGCTTCGATTCCAGCTTTGTCACCGAGTGTGAACGGATCAACAGCGGTTACTACGACGCCACTCTCCTTCTTTGGCGTGTTGATAGGATAGATAGTCTCGAACAGCTCGGTGTACATAAGCTTGGAAGTATAGCAGAGGTCGGAAGAGTTGCAGAAAATCAAAGAGAGCGAGAAGCTTTCGCCTCCTCACTCTCTTTTGTAAAGACGTCCGATTCTCGATAGCTCAGTGCTACGAACGACTCTCGCCTTGAGCGCGCACCTCGGCGCCGGCGGGTATCGTCTCGTGGCTTGGTATCGGAGTTGTTCGAGTAAGATCGTCAGAAGGCTTGAGCGTCTGCGGCAGCAACTCCTCGATGCGCTCCACCAGCACCACCTCGAGATCGCGCAGCGCCTCTTCGGGAATGTCCTTCAAGTCAGGCTCATTCCTCTTCGGAAGCACCACTCGCTTCATTCCCGACCGCCGCGCGGCAAGCACCTTGCCTTTGATTCCACCGACTGGAAGCACGAGTCCACTCAGCGTGATCTCGCCCGTCATGGCAGTGTCGCTTCTGACCGGCCGCCCCGAACACAAGGATGCGAGGGCGGAAACAATCGCGACGCCCGCCGAAGGCCCATCCTTCGGAGTCGCGCCTGCCGGCACGTGCACGTGCACTCCGCTGTTTTCGAATTTCGTGGCGCAGTCGAAGCCTGAATCATTCGGATGCGACCATAGGTAGCTCAGCGCGGCTTTCGCCGATTCCTGCATAACTTCGCCGAGCTGGCCGGTCAACGTCAGTCCCTTCGAACCGGGCAGCAGAGTCGCCTCGATAAACAACACTTCGCCGCCCATTTCGGTAACCGCCATTCCAGTCGCAACTCCGGGCGGAAGCTCTTGGCGAGCCATCTCATGAAAGAACATTTCGTGACCGAGATAGTCTTCAAGGTCTTCCGGTTTCACCGTGAATACTTCGCCCTTCCCCTGCGCGACGTTGAGGGCAATCTTGCGAGCCACGCTTCCCACGTTTCGCTCCAGCTGCCGAACGCCCGCCTCGCGAGTGTACTTGCTGATGATCGCTTGAATAGCTTCGTCGGTGAGCTGAAGCTGTTCTTCGTTGAGACCCGCTTCTTTTATTTGGCGAGGGATCAGATAACGCTTCGCGATATGCAGCTTCTCCTCGTCGGTGTATCCCGACAATCTGATCACTTCCATTCGGTCACGAAGCGCCGGCGGTATCGGCGACAGCGTGTTCGCCGTCGCGATGAAGAAGACCTTCGACAGATCAAACGGCAAATCCAGATAGTGGTCCCTGAACGAAAAGTTCTGAGCCGGATCAAGTATCTCGAGAAGAGCCGAAGCCGGGTCGCCGCGAAAATCCATTCCCAACTTGTCCACTTCGTCGAGCATCATCACCGGATTGTTGACATCCGCGCGGCGCAGCGCCTGAATTATTCGTCCCGGCATCGAGCCGATGTAGGTTCGGCGATGGCCGCGAAGCTCGGCTTCATCGCGCATGCCTCCAAGCGACATGCGCTCGAACTTTCGACCCATCGCACGCGCAATCGACTGACCAAGACTCGTCTTGCCGACGCCTGGCGGACCGACGAAACACAATATCGGCGCCTTTGTTTTCGGGTTTAGCTTGATCACCGCAAGGTGCTCGAGGATTCGCTGCTTGATGTCCTTCAAATCATAGTGATCTTCATCCAGCACCGACTGCGCCGTGTTCAAATCCAGGCTGTCCTCGGTTGATTTCTTCCACGGCAGATCGAGAATCCATTCGAGGTAGGTTCGAATGACGTGATAATCGGGCGCCGCTGCCGGCAAGCGTTCGAGTCGCTTCAACTCGCGATCGGCTTCCGCACGAACTTCTTCTGGCAGGTCGGCCTTTTCGATTCGCTCGCGCATGAGCTGAGCCTCGGCTTGCTCAGGTTCACTTTCGCCAAGCTCCTTCTGAATCTGCTTCATCTGCTCGCGCAGAATGTAATCGCGTTGGGCTTTACCGAGTTCCTCCTGCGCCTGATTCGAGATCTTGCTGCGAATCTCCAAAACCTCGACTTCACGAGCGAGATATGTGTGCATCAAGTTCAACAACTCGCTCTCTGAGTTGGCCGCAAGCAGCGCCTGCTCCTGTGTGAGCTCGAGATCGAGCACTGAGCCCAGGAAGTAAGCAAGCCGCACGGAGTCGTCCGCCTGAACGATGATGTTGCGAATCTCGGGCGGAACGTTCGGAAGCAAGCCAAGCGCTTTTTGAATCAGCACCTGGATGTTTCTCTGGAGCGCCTCGACTTCAGGTGTCTTCTCGCGAACAGGTTCAGGCAGAATCTCGACGCGAGCCTTCAGATAAGGCGTTTGCTGCGTGAACTCGAGAACTCGAAAGCGGTCCTGTCCCTGCACGATGAGGTGTAATACCTCTTCGGCGCCGGGCGAGCGCATCATTCGGTTGATGACCACGATTGTGCCGACATCGAAGAGCTTATCGGGCGTGGGTTCTGTTTCGCCGTCCTCGCGTTGAGCAACCACACCAAGCAGCTTTTCTTCGGTCGCCAACGCGGCCTCTGCCGCCGCAAGCGACATCGACCGGCCCACGGTCAGCGGTGTAATGCCCGAAGGAAAGATCACGGTGTTTCTAAGCGGTAATATCGGGAGCTCCAAAATTTTATTTTGTGTCATTCGCTTGTATCCCTAGATCGTTATTAATCGTCAGCGGTTTGAGTCAACCGCCAATGTTTTCCGTTTCCACTCACGCGCAGTTTAGGTGAAGAATGAACCAGCCGTCTTTGCTCTCGCATCGAATCTCGGCTCCCGCAAAGTCGCAGGGAATTTTCAGAACGCGTTCGAAACGGCTGTAAGTTATCTCGAGCTGATGGTAGCTCCAGCCTTCGGTGATGACCGTATCGCGACGAACGCCGCGAACGATCAACTTGTCGTCAGCGATAATCACTTCGACGTCCTCTGGCTTGACTCCAGCCAGGTCGAACTTGATTTTCCATCCTTCCGGGCAACGGTAAATGTCGGCCGAGGGTTGCCATAGCGGGCCGCTCGGTCGCCGATACTCGGTGCTCATTCGCTCGATGAAGACTCTCTTACTCCTTGACATCATCGCCTCGCTTTGAAGTGGTCATTTAGTTAACTCGTCAATCACAAGCTTACTCGAATGACGATGACCAATGACCGCCTGATTCAGAATCTCAACACGGCGCCGATGCCCGCCTTGGCGAGCCCAGCCGCCGCCTCGCCGGAGACGAGTTGCACCTTGCCGCCCATATCCAGCACGCGGTGCGAAGCTCGGTTGATCAGATCGGGCGCGGCCTCAAGCTGCGCTCCACAAAATGCGCATTTCTCGCCGCCGTCAGAAACTAACACGTGGCACGATCCACATTCCTTACCCTCGAATCTGAAATCACTCCCGACAACCATTCGGTACACTCTGCCTTGCTGTATTGCCTGAAGCGTATCTGAAATTCCGAGAACCGCTCGGTCGCCTTTCATCGCTGCCGTTATCAAAGAAGCTACCAGCTTGGCTTCGTCTTCCTGCTCGGCTCTTTCCTGTACAGCTCTTAGTTCGGCAACAAGCCGATCTTGATTCGTATCGACTGAGGCAGAGATGGTTCCGATAATCATTTGCTGAATGCGCTTCGGTAGCTGGGCAGTGAATGCCGTCATAGCCTCAACCGGTCCGCCTATCACAATGCGGCTAAGCTTCAGCCGGTCTATTACAGCGCTCAGCTCATCGGCAGTGCGCTTCGCGTGTCGCTGAACATGTTCATCGTGATCGCGATCCATCTGTCCCTGCGACCAAATGTGATCCGTACCCGTCGTTGCGTGTTTGTTCGGCACATCTGAAACAATTTCCGCCAACTGTTCGACCCCGCCGGCATCAGCCGCGAGAATTCGAGCGCGATGCTTGTCAATCAACACTACTGCAGCGCGGTCGTGCTCTTCGATCACCTCAAGCAAAGGTCGCAGCCAGGGTTGAGCGGACCATCGGGCGCCGTTTGGAAGCTGGACTTGAAGCTCGCGCTGCCACCAGAAATCCTGTTTCGAATCGCTGAACAAGACGAGCGCCTTTCCTTTTGGCACATAGTCTTCGAGAAAATGCCGAACGCGTTTGCATTCGACTTCAAGCCTCTGTCTCGAACCACCATTCGAGTTCAGCTCTTCCGCGATCTTTCTGAATAAGCCTTCGACTTTCGTTGCAAAGCCGCGATTGAGATTCGCAGCGTCCGATTGATCGATGTTCAAATACAAACTCAAAACCAACGAATCAGCACCGGACCGATATTGCTGCAACTGGCGTATGTCATTCTTGGTTATCATGCCCTTCCTCCTTGTTCGTCCGCCAAGTTGAACTTCTGTACAAGCGTAATCTTAAGAGCGCCTCAGCGTCGCACGTCGCGCGGTGAGTATTTTCCGCGCGAACTAATTTCATCCAGTGAAACCGGTCTCCCATCGTCGAGGCTGGCGTCGTGGTTCTCTTCCGAGATCAGAAAGAATTCAGCTCCGGTTCCGCCGATTGAGTTCGATTTGTTTCGTAGCACGCGGGCCAGCTGAGCAGGCAGGAAAGTAATGAGATTCGGGTTGCGTTCCTTGTATCGAGCAACCGCCTCAGCGCTCGACCACAATGGTATGACTTGCTTTCCATTGATCTCTTCCGTGAAAAGCTCACCGTCGGCCCGCCTCAAAACCAACATCTCGTTCATCGGATCGACCTCCAAAACATCATAGCACAGCGGAGTTGATTGGCTGATGGATCAGCGATTTGCTTCCGCCTCCGCCGCCAGGTGTCCCGTCGAAAAGGTGATTGCGCCACCGGACATTTCGACTCGCACAACTGTGTTGTCCTTAACTTCTCCCTTCAGTATTCGTCTCGAAAGCGGGTTCTCTATTTCGCGTTGGATAGCCCGCTTCAGCGGTCGCGCGCCATAAACCGGATCATAGCCCGATGTCGCAAGGTGAGTTTTCGCTTCGTCTGTGAGCTCCAGCGTGATTCTTCGTTCTGAAAGCCGCGCTCTCAAGCGATCGAGCTGGATGTCTACGATTTTCTTCAAATCGTCCACGCTGAGCGAGTGGAATACGATAATCTCATCGACTCGATTTAAGAACTCGGGTCTGAAGTGATGTCGCAACGCATCAAGCACACTATCCTTCATCCGCTCGTACTGGTCGCCTTGAACCTCGCCGCGATACTCGAGAATCAAGTGACTTCCGATGTTGCTCGTCATGATAATGATGGTGTTCTTGAAGTTTACAACGCGGCCCTGACCATCAGTGAGTCTTCCGTCGTCGAGAATCTGAAGCAAAACGTTGAACACATCGTGATGGGCCTTCTCGATCTCATCGAACAAAACGACCGAGTACGGCCGGCGCCTCACTGCCTCGCTCAACTGTCCGCCTTCTTCGTAACCTACATATCCGGGAGGGGCGCCGATCAATCGAGCGACGGTGTGTTTCTCCTGATACTCGGACATGTCGATCCGAATCATCGCGTGTTCGTCATCGAACAGGAACATTGCCAGCGCGCGTGCGAGCTCAGTCTTGCCGACGCCGGTCGGGCCCAGAAATATGAAGGAACCAATCGGCCGATTCGGATCCTTGAGACCGGACCGTGCGCGAATCACCGCGTCCGCGACTGCACTGACTGCCTCATCCTGACCGACAACTCGCTTGTGAAGATGCTCTTCGAGCGACAAGAGTTTCGAGAGCTCGCCTTCGAGAAGTTTTGAAACCGGAATGCCGGTCCAGCGGCTGACCACTTCGGCTATGTCCTCTTCGTCGACTTCTTCCTTCAGCAGCCTGGTCCGATTGTGCTGTTTATCCATCGCATTCTCGTGCTCGTGCAATTGTTTTTCGAGTTGAATGAGTTTTCCGTATTGCAATTCGGCCGCGCGATTCAAATCGTATTCGCGCTGCGCCTGCTCGATTGCAACTTTCGTCTGTTCAATTTCTTCGCGAATCGAGCGCACCTTCTGCACCGCTTCTTTTTCGGCTTGCCATTGAGCCTTCAGTTGATCGGCGCTCGCTCGCAGGTCCGCGAGTTCCTTTTCCAACTTATCGAGCCGTCGGCGCGACGCTGCGTCGGTTTCTTTTTTAAGAGCTTCGCGTTCTATTTCGAGCTGCATGACTCGGCGAAGGATTTCATCGAGTTCCGCTGGCATCGAGTCGATCTCGGTCCGAAGCTTCGCCGCGGCTTCATCGACCAGATCGATCGCCTTGTCCGGCAGAAATCGATCGGAGATGTATCGATGCGACAACACGGCTGCAGAAACAAGCGCGGAGTCCTTGATTCGGACGCCGTGATGAACCTCGTAGCGTTCCTTCAAGCCTCGCAGGATCGATATCGTATCCTCGACCGTTGGCTGATCGACAATCACCGGTTGAAAGCGCCTCTCGAGCGCGGCGTCTTTTTCGACGTGCTTACGATATTCATCCAGTGTCGTTGCGCCGATGCAGTGAAGCTCGCCTCGCGCCAGCATCGGTTTCAGCAGGTTGGACGCGTCAACGGCGCCTTCGGCAGCACCCGCGCCAACAATCGTGTGCATCTCGTCGATAAACAGAATGACCTCGCCTTCGGAAGCTTGAATCTCTTTCAATACCGCCTTGAGTCGTTCCTCGAACTCGCCGCGATACTTCGCGCCGGCCACCAGAGCACCCATGTCGAGCGCTACGATGCGCTTGTTCTTCAAAGTCTCGGGTACATCACCTCGAACGATGCGCTGCGCCAGACCCTCTACAATTGCGGTTTTGCCGACGCCCGGCTCGCCTATGAGAACTGGATTGTTCTTGGTTCGACGTGAGAGTACTTGAATTACACGACGTATCTCGTCGTCCCGGCCGATCACAGGATCAAGCTTTCCGCTCGCGGCCATCTTTGTAAGATCGCGACCGTAGCGTTCGAGAGCTTCATAAGTGGCTTCCGGATTTTGCGATGTGACTCGCTGATTGCCTCGGACTTCCATCAGCGCTTTTTCAATACGATCGCGAGTCGCACCTGCGGTTTTGAGAGCACGCGCGCCAGGGCCGCCATCTTCTATGATTGCGAGCAGCAAGTGCTCGACACTCACGTATTCGTCTTTGAGTTTTTTCGCTTCGTCTTCAGCGGCGACGAAGACTTTGTTCAAACGCGCAGTTATGTAGACCTGATCGACCGGCCCTGAAGGTCCGCTGACTTTTGGTAACCGTGAAATCTCTCGCTCGACAGCCTCCCTCAGAGGATCCACCGCGACGCCCGCCCTGGTTAGAATCGAAGGCACCAATCCGCTTTGCTGGTCGAGCAATGCGTTCAAAAGATGTTCGACTTCAATCTGTTGATTGCCGTATCTGGTTGCCAGCGTCTGCGCATCGCGAACCGCCTCCTGTGCTTTTTCTGTGAATCTATTAATGTCCATTTGTCATTGCCTCCATCTCATTGCTTGTCGCTCTTGTCCCATCCCGCTCTAGGCTTGAATTGACTCGATGCGCTCAGCTCTTCGAACAACCGTTTTTCGTTATCGGTTGTGTCAGTAGGCACGACTACTTTCAGTTTCACGTATTGGTCGCCTCGCCCTCCCGCTCTCTTGTTCAAGCCCTGGCCTTTCAATCTCAGTCGCTGTCCGCCCTGCGCACCTGCAGGAATCTTTACTTCTGCCTTTCCGTCGATCGTCGGAACTTCTATGGTCGCTCCCAGCACAGCTTCCCACGGCGAGATTGGAACCTCCGCGGTAATGTCGTCTCCTGAGACTGCGAAGTGCGGATCAGGCTTTATCTTGAGTCTTATGTAAAGGTCTCCGGCTTCTCCTCCACCGAAGCCCGCTTGGCCGTGTTGCTTGACCTTGATGACAGAACCATCACGGGCGGCCGGAGGTATGTTCACGTCGATGGTTTTCGGACTCAGCACCTGGCCTGCCCCCCCGCAAGTCGAGCAGGCTACTCCAGCCGATGTGCCCGTTCCTCCGCAAGTCGGACAAGGGCGCGTGGTTTGAAGCGTGATGCGATGGCGACCTCCGCGATGTGCGTCCTGCAGTGATATCTCCATCTCGGCTTCCGCGTCCTGCCCGCGAGCGCTTCTCGCGCGTCCTTCACGGCCAGCCTGGCCAGCTCCTCTCGCGCCGCCAAAAAGGCTCTCGAAAAAGTCGCTGAATCCTCCACCGCCGAACACGCTCCCAAGATCGTCGAACTGCACGTTGACGCGTCCCCAACCCGGTGGCGGCGTGAAGTCAGCTCCGTCTTTCCAGTTGGGCCCAAGTTGATCATAGCGCTTTCGCTTCTCCGGGTCGGACAAGACTTCGTTCGCCTCATTGAGCTCTTTGAACCGGTCTTCGGCTACCTTGTCGCCCGGATTCACGTCCGGATGAAACTTGCGGGCAAGCTTTCGATAAGCCTGCCGAATCTGAGCCTCGGACGCGTCGCGTTTAACACCCAAGACCTCGTAGTAATCTTTGAACTTGACCGCCATTTAGAGCCGTATCCGCTGCTCACAGATCACTGCCTGAACCCTAGAATTAAGCGCAAATCTGCAACGGTGTCAGCATAAAATATGAGCGCTCTATTGTCAAGTTTAATCAACGAGATTGGCGGTACCAAGACGAATGATTGACTGAATGTTTGGCTCGTCGAGCGGATGGGGTGCGGTAATTAGCGATGACGGACCTTTTCTAACTATGGGTCAGGTCGAAACTGCGAGCGTAGGTGAGGTGTTGGAATACAAGAAGAGGCGGTTGAAAACATCAGCCGCCTCTCAATATTGTGTTTGAGTTTCAGCGAAGGGCTACCGCGCGAATGACGAAGTCCTCGTAGTCGGCGACGTAAAGCACGCCGCGCTGTCTATCGATCGTGAGCCCGCGAGGCATGTTGAACCTGGCAACCAAGCCTGAGCCGTTGCGCAGTTTGTCACCGCCACCGCCCGCGAGAGTTGTCACGTTGGCAGCAAGATCAATTCGGCGGATGTCGCTTGTGCCGAGTTCCGAAACGTAGATAATGCCGTTCGAGTCCACCGCCAATCCGATCGGTTGAGAGAACGCCGCTTCCCCACCCTGACCATCAGGTGAACTCGGGTCTCCGCCTCCGGCAACCGTACTCACTCGAGCGTTGACCAGATCGATCATCCGAACCCGACCGTTTTGTGTGTCTGCAACGAACAAGAAGTTGCCGTCGAGAGAAAGCGCCAAGGCCGTTGGCGTATTGAACCGCGCATTCGCGGCTGCTCCATCGGCAAACCCCGGGACACCATTGCCGGCGATTGTTTCAACTATCGATTGACCGGCTCGCTGAGTGATCCGTCTAATCGCGTGGTTGCCCGCATCGGCAATGTAGATCGTTCCATCGGGCGCTATTACTATATCGTCTGGAGTACGAAAAGCCGAATCGAGAAGACCAGCGTCTCGATAGCTCGCGAGTCCTTCGCGAGTGCTGTTTATGCGCTGCTGTCGGGACTTATCGGTAACCTCGCTGAATGTCCCGGCGAATGTATCAACGGTAACTCCGCCGCCCGATCTTCGAATGCGACGCACAACGTTGTTTCCGTTTTCCGTAACGTAAACGGTGCCGCTCGAATCAACGGCGACTCCGTTTGGAAACGAAAACGTTGGGGGGACACCAAGCGAGTTGCCCGAATCATTGTAACCCTCATCACCCGTACCGGCGAGGGTGCAGGTTTGTAGCGCACTAAGATCAATGGTGCGGATGGCGTTATTCTGCTGATCGGTAACATACAACAAGCTGTCGGGTCCAAAGGCCAACCGTCGCGGCCGCAAGAACCTCGCACTATCGTTGCTCACACAGCCGGGATCGAAACCGAAGCGTCCGCTTCCAGCCACTGTGCTTACGGTTACGTCATTCACAACCTCAAAGGAAAATGAAGTTGTCGTGTTTCCGCTGGCGTCGCTCACGCTAACGGTGTGTGATCCAACCGGAAGATCAATCGGTATAGCAACAATCAAGAGGCGCTTGCCCGAAGATCGAATCGCAGCTTCCTTGCCGTCGATGAACGCCTTGATATCCGCTTGCAAGTTCGCTCCGACGACCTCGATCGAAGGCCTGCGTTCGCCGACGCGAATTTGAATCGGCGCAATCGTAAAGATGAAGGGAGCCGTGGATGGAGTGACCGGGATTATCTGGTCCTGCGATTGAATCCCGTCCTCTTCAACGCGGACTATCAGTTCAGTCGGCTGGCTCCTGAAGCTTCCCGGTATAGTGGCCTCGAGCCGATCGTTTTTCCCAACCGTGGTCGGTAGCGGCATGTCGTTCAGCACGATGATCGCGTTAGGCTTGAAATTGCCCGTTACAACCAGCGGAACATCGTCCGTTCCGACGACCAACGTGTCGGGATCGACGCTTGATATCTTTACCGGTCTCGGAACGACGAAGAATATCTCAGTGTTTGAGATATTGCCGTCCTTGTCGATAAGCGTAATTGGAATCTCGGCGGGATTCTCGGTTAAGGTGTCGGAGATCTCGATGTCGGCGCCAACGCTCGACGGAGTGACGGTAGTGCCCCTGCCCCAAACCAGTATGTCCGCTCCCTTTGAAAGCGAGTCTGTCAGGATAGTCGGCAACACGATAATTCCCTGACCCTCTTGGCTGGCGTTTCCATCAAGCCGTATCGTCAGATCGGGATCCTGAGCTTGAACTGTCAGAGTTTGAGCCGCGCTCGTTGTGCCATCCGAGTTCATAGCTTGAATTGTGTGCGTGCCCGGTGACGCGATAAGCGAAGCATTGACCTCAGCCAGCAGCAGCCTGCCCTTGTTAAAAACGCGGGGCGATCGAAGAACTGCGCCATCGAACAGAACATTCGCGTCGCTCGTGAAACCGCGACCTTCAAGACGTATGGTAAACGTACGAGTTCCTGCCGTTATGATTCCCGGACGAAGACGTCGAATTTCTGGAGCGCTGCTCTGCGCGCGAACCGCGGTCCACTGTGAGACACTCGGAAGAAAAATCAAAGATAAGAAAAAAATTATGGCCAGTGAATATGTTGCTAACTTCCGCATTCCTGATTGACTCCTGTTTTTCATGATCAAAACCTGGGGTACCGGCAGGTGCTCGTGCATCGCATTCATCCATCGCGGAGTTGAAGATCGGCGATTACTCACATGTTATAGAAGCCGATTCCGTCAAAAGCTTGCAATTTTAACCCGCCCAAACTGTGATGCAGGATGACGCTGACATGCGGCTTCCTGCTGTTCAAAAAGACGATTAAAAAGTATACCCGTCGCCTTAAATCTTTCACAAGCGGATTGAACGGGGCCGCTAAACACGATCTCGTCTCGCCTACCTCCACGACCCAATGATAATCTGGTTCGAAAGGAGAAGTCGTGAAGATCAAGCGATTAGGTCGAACCGGACTCAAGGTAACAGAAGTATGTCTCGGCACAATGACTTTCGGATTTCAGTGTGACCAGCGCGTTTCGTTCGAGATCATGGATGCCGCCGCTGAGAGCGGGATCAATTTCATCGACACTGCCGATGTATATCCGGTACCAGTGTCCCTCGAGACCGCCGGCAGCACAGAAGAAATCGTGGGCAAGTGGCTTCGCGGCAAGCGCGACGACTTCGTGCTTGCAACCAAGTGCAGAATGCAAATGGGACCGCGCCCAAACGACTCAGGTCTCTCTCGAAAACACGTGCTATCGGCAATTGAAACCAGCCTGCGAAGATTGGGCACTGACTACGTCGACCTCTATCAGGTTCACTCGCCTGACCCGGAAACACCGATTGATGAAACTCTTCGCGCGCTCGACTCGATCGTTCAAAGCGGCAAAGCGCGCTACATCGGATGTTCAAACTTTCCTGCCTGGCAACTCGCGAAAGCTTTATCGACAAGCGAGCGATTAGGCCTGGCGAGGTTCGATTCGGTTCAACCGCGCTACAATCTGCTTTTCCGCGAAATCGAGCATGAGTTGTTTCCCTTGTGTGAGGATCAGGGGGTTGGCGTGATCGTCTACAATCCGCTTGCCGGCGGCTTCCTTACCGCCAAGCATAGCCGAGACGCGCCACCGGCTGACAACACTCGCTTCGCGGTTGCGGGCAAACTCTACATCGATCGCTATTGGAACGATGCGAGTTTTGCGGCGGTCGAGAAGCTGCGAAGCTTTTTTCAAACGCGAGGCAAGTCGCTCACTCATGCGGCGCTCGCCTGGGTCTTGAAGCAGTCGCAAGTCACTTCAGCAATCGTCGGCGCTACCAGCGCCGCTCAGTTGCGCGATTCGATGGGCGGCGTCGATTTGGAACTCGACACTGATGAACTCGAACAGTGCGAAAACATCTGGTATGAGCTGCCTCGCGCGCGCGATCCTAGAATTGCGCTGCGGTAAGCTCAAGGGGGTACGAACAGCTTGTTCAAAGTCGCACTCGTTGGAACACACGGCGTCAATAAGACGACTATCGCGTATGAGCTTGCCGGAGCGCTCAAACGAAAAGGGCTCGCCGTTGAGTTGCTGACTGAGATCGCTCGCGAGTGTCCCTTCCCGTTGAATGAACGCGCGACTCGCGAGGCGTATCAGTGGATAATCGCTCGACAAGTTCAGCTCGAGCTTGAAAAAGCCCCTCGATCCGATGTTCTGGTTTGTGACCGTTCCGTTCTCGACAACTTTGCTTACTATGTGCGGCGCTATGGCGGGAAGGGTGAGGAAGCGGAAGCGCTCGGCGCGTACTGCCGTTCATGGATGCGAAGCTACGACCTGCTGGTGCGGCTTCCGATCACGCAAGCGTTGGCGGCCGACGGCTTCCGCTCAACTGATGCAGAGTTTCAACATGAGATAGACGAGCTGTGCGATGATCTCTTCGAATCGAGTTATGACTCGGGAACTCAGCCGGCTTACGTGCGCGGTCCGCTATCTGCGTCCGATATAGCGGAGATGATGTCGCAAGTCACCGCTCTCGCGAAGAGATGACGACCAACCCTGCCGTTATCAATACAAAGTTCTTGGCAAGGAATTCGCCATCCAATGTCAAAACGGGAAACACCGGAGCGAAGAAAACTGTGGGCGCGATGATAGCGATGCTCAGCGTGCAGAAAAGATGAAGGATCATCAGCGCGGCTGCCTGATTTGCAAGCCGCTCGATTACCAGACCTACAGCAATAACAATCTCGGCCACTCCCAGCAACTCGATGTAAGGCGAGCGGGCAAGAAAAGGAATAGAGTTGCGGAGCAAATCGACGACCGGGCTTACTCCAGCGAGCTTCAACAATCCAAACCAGAAGAAGATCAATGCGAGACTCAGCCTTAGAAGGAATATCATCCTGAGCTGCGCGACGCCGCCGATAAGCGATGTGAGTCGCAGCCGTTGCGGCGCGGGCGCTTGGATCTGAAATAATTCTCTCTCCTCGACCATGCCGGCACCCTTTCACCGAGTCATAGTCTATTGGACTCGCGGATGAGCATCGCAGTCTGAAAAAAGACGGAGCCTCACCGCCAATCTTCGCTAGCTCTAGTCTCCCTAACCGGACGAACCGAGAAAGGCACGCGAGGTTTAACACTCACCTTGAGTCGTGCTAGGTTTGAAGCCGCATGTTGATAACGGAAGCGATCAAGAAAGCAGTCGATCGAGTTGATCTCATCGCAGAAGAAGCTGAATCGGTGCTCGAACAAATAATGACCGGCGAGTGCACCGACGCGCAGATTGCTTCACTTCTCACCGCGCTCAGAATGAAAGGTGAGACCGTGGCCGAATTGACTGGTTTCGCCAGGGTGATGCGTCGCAAAGCGGCTCGCGTTCGGCCGCGAATCAACGTGAGCGCAGAGATTGGAGACACAGAACGAGAGGCATTGATCGATACCTGCGGGACCGGCGGCGACGTTAGCGGTAGCTTCAACGTCTCAACCGCGACGGCGTTCGTCGTAGCCGGCGCCGGAGTGAGAGTCGCAAAACACGGCAATCGTTCGGTGTCGTCACAATGCGGCAGCGCGGACGTCGTGGAAGCGCTCGGCGTGAAGATCGAACTTTCGCCGGAGCGGATCGCGCAGTGCATAGACGAAGTCGGAATCGGCTTTCTCCACGCCCCGCTGCTTCACGATGCGATGAAGTACGTCGCGCTTGCGAGGCGACAAATGGGAATTCGAACGATCTTCAATATGCTCGGGCCTCTTACAAATCCCGCAGGCGCGAACACGCAAGTCGTAGGAGTCTATGCTTCTCATCTCACGGAGTTGCTGGCGCAGGTGCTGAAGGAGCTTGGCAGCAAGCGCGCGCTCGTTGTTCACGGCAGTGATGGACTTGATGAGATCACCATAACTTGTGAGACCAAAATCACCGAACTGAACAACGGCCGTCTTGAGACTTATTTCGTCTCACCCGAAGCCTTCAATCTGGCCCGAGCTGCTCCAAGTGACATTCAGGGCGGCGACGCGAGTCAGAACAGCGAAATAGTTGTTGAAGTGTTGAGAGGTGGACGTGGGCCAAGGCGCGACATAGTGCTGTTGAACGCGGCGGCAGCATTTCTTGCCGGCAGCAAAGTCAGCAATTTGAATGAAGGGATTTTGCTCGCTGCAGAATCCATCGACAGCGGCAACGCCATTAAGAAGCTGCGTCAATTGATCGAGTTCACCAATGAGATGTCCTAGTGGTCCTGACTTTTGCTCGCTCCGCTTGGTTCTTATCCGCGCCCAAACAACGACCAATTTTTTTTCTTTTGAGGGAGCGTCGGCGTCGGGCAATTTGGAATAGGCTTTCCGTCGATCACCGCGGAGGGATTGGCGTCAGCCAAGTCGCGAGCGTATTGTTCGCCGACAATCTTTGCAGTGGTGGCTACTGCGGCCGACAACCCGGGAAGTCTGTTGCGAGTATTGTGACAGTCGCTCGCGATGAAATGGATCAATCCGTTTTCAAGCATCAATCGCGCGGCTTGCTGAACTTTCTTTCCGAAGTGTCCTGTAATCGAGCCGGTATCCATCTGACCGAGCACGCCAATTGAAACCAATTCGTAGAAGCGGCCCGGCTCGGACATCAGCATAACGTTCCTCTCCGGGTGCGCAATGATTGGCGTGATGTGATTGCTCATAAGCTCGGTTAGAGGATATTCACTGCCGGGTGGAATGACTGTGTGAGGGAACTCAACGAGAGCGTAAGGACCGCCAGCCAGGGTGGGCGCGCTGCGAGTCTCACAAATATGTCTTACGAGCTCGTGTGTGAAGCGGAGCTCACAACCGAGTCTTATTTCAGGGCTCCCGCCGAGCAATTCGTTCAGTTGATCGACTCTTTGCGCCAGCGATTCGGGATCGTGAGTTCGATGCAGTCCGTCGTGAGCGTGTGGAGTTGCGACCATGATCTTGATGCCATCGTCGGCAGAGGCTCGGCACATCTCAAGGGATTCATCCAGACTGTGTGAACCGTCATCAACTTCGGGGAGGATGTGACTATGAATATCGATCATTCAAAGAGAACTCTACGATAGTGAGGACTTCTCTACAATGATGAAGGAGGGCGAGCCGGAGAAGGATAGACTACAAGTAAGGACGCGCCGACATGCGCGCTCGGACAGAATCAATCGATTGAGCTTATCGGCCGCAAATTGTAAGACGGATCTCCCAGATGACCCCTTCGCATTTTAAAAGTTGTTTCATAACGGTTCCCCCTAGGTGGTCAGCTCTGAAGAGCCGTGACCTGCATGGCAACTCTACAAACGGAATGCCAGCGTTTAGTGAATGCAGCGCTCGGTTTAAGTTCTAGATTTTCAGCGATTGGAAGGTGAGCGCGAGAATTGAGCGCCAACCGCAAGAGCCGGCTCCGTCATTCTGATTTGAATCGTTTCGGTCAGATTGATGTGAAGTCGTCGACTGAGATGTCGGCCACTATCGGATCGTGGTCAGAGAGCGGTGATCCTTTGTACTCCAGGCCTTGAAAGGTTTGAGCGTCGACGCTCGCAGCACCGGTTTTGTGATCAAGCGCCTCGCGTGTGTTCAGCGCTCTCAGCCCGCGCGCCGCGAGCCAGTCGAGTCGGAATTCGAGCAGCAATCCGTTAGGACCTACGCGACGGTTGACCCACCATCGCATTGGACTGGGCAGCCCCGATGGATCGTCGAGGTTGGAAACAATCGAACGGCTAGTTGCCCTTTGATCGTTGAAGTCTTCAGTCAGATAATCGAATTTGTCGAACTCACGGATCGCTGGTTCTCTCGTTTCAGGATGATTCAATCTTCGAACCAGCCGCTCGCGCTTACTGCCGAGAATCGTTGCCGTGTTCTTCATCGCTCGCAACCGCGTGCCTCGCGCAAAAGTGTGCGTGTTCAAATCGCCGCCGATGATGGCATTTCGATTCCCGCCGGCCTTAGTAATTCCTGTTTCCATTGCTTGAAGCATCGCGCGCATTTGTATAGCGCGGCAACGAGGCGTGTTGGTCACATCGAGATGAGTGTTTCCCACGATAAGCTTTTCGCCGCCGACTTCAAGTTCGATGATGATTCCGATTCGTCCTCCGATCCGTCGTTCCATGCTCTCGAAGTTGTTTTCGCATCTCGGCAAGCGAAAGACTTCAGCATTTGAGAACGGGTGCCGGGTTAGAATCGCGTTGCCATGAACCGCAGCCGTATTCTCGCCTTTCAAAGCGAGTTCATCGCCCGCGCCTTTGGTGAGCTCAAGATACTCAACACCAAAAATGGCGTGAGCCGAAAGCGCTCGGCTTAACTCGAGCGGCACATTCAAGTTGCCGGAGCGAACCATTCCTTCATCCAGCTCATTGATCAGCAACAGATCCGCAAACTTCAGAACCGGGTGCCAGTTCAACACCTCTACGATTCCGTCGAGCCGCGAGCCGCGTTCGATATTCCATTCAACCACTCGAAGGAACGAGCTTAATCTGGGTTTGCAGTCAGCCGCGCGGTAGATCTTTGGTCGATCGAGTAACCTGCTCAATTCTTCGCGATGAGTTCGATAGAACTCGGAGCGCCGCAGCTCTTCGAAAGTGGCGAAGCGACGCAGCTCGGCAACCAGATGTTGATTGCTTGAAGATTCTGATTGGGAGATTCGCTCGTCTGTCACCTGAGGTTCGTCCAAAACTGAAGATACCTGCCGCCTCACATCGAAGCAACCACAACCGGCCAGCAGCACTCTAAAGCGCTGCGTGTTTTCTAGTCGCTTTGGTATGCTCTCACGATGCGGAGCAGCCACCTCGGAGGATGAACGGCATGGCCGATGTTGCAGTCGCGCGCGTGAACAACGGGCTGTATAGAGCAATCGAGTTCTATACCTTCTGCGTGATCAGCTTCACCGCAAAGTCAATCCTGTTGATTGGGCTTCCATATCGCGAATGGCCGGTCAACACGGTTTACACATGTTCGCTGCTGCTGTTCTTCTATTGCTTCTTCAGATTCAGGCAAGGCTTGCGAGCGCCGATTCTCGTGATCCTGTCACTCGCGATTGCTGTAGCCGTAGACGTTCTGGGAAACAAGTTCGGGCTTTACGGGCATCCGTTTGGCCCGCTGCGAGACTACGACGAGTTCGCTCATTTTTTTGGTTCGGGCTTTTCATCCGTTGCCGCGTTCTGGTTGTTGCGAGCCGGCACCGAGCGGATGGGCTATAAGCTCAAGAGCAGCCTGCTTGGATTTCTTGCGACCTCAGTCGCGTTCGCATATTGCGGTTGGTACGAAATCCTCGAGTTGTGGGACGAATATTGGTGGAGTCACTTCGAACGAATTCATACCTGGGACGATACCGCGAACGATCTGTTCTACGACTTTCTCGGAGTCATCGTATTCGTCGCGTTATTGACTCTGTTGTTCAAACTTAGGAAGCGCAAACAAAAGAACAATCTGATCCCGGTTAGTTGGAAGAATCTGTTCTCCGTGGTTCCGAAGGATCTTCTTGGCTTTTTGATTGCGACTGTAGCGTTCGGATTGTGCTGCTGGTTTGAGATCTTCCGGTATCTGGATCAACTTTGGTTCGGAAGGATTCACCTCGTTGGAAACCGCGACACCGCGATCTACCTTCAGTGGGAGCTTGCAGCATGCGTTGTTGTAGCAGTGGCAGTCACAGGATATTCGAAATTTAGAAAGAAGCTTGTTTAGTGCTATGTGCCCTCATTCTTGCCTTCGATTGCTTCTGGCGGAAGTCGATTCCATTTCCCTTTCCGTATGTACACACTTCGCTTTATTACGACATTGTCCGCCTCGTCAGAGTTCAGACGGTTCCCATCCGGTAAAGGTGTACCTCGTTCCTCGAAACTTTGTATCTCTTCGATAATCGTCTTTCCCGTAGCGCTGTCGAGAAGGGGCTTGCGTCTAGAAGATGCTTGTCGCCACTTGGGAGACATGTGCTTATCCCATAATCGTGTCACCAAAAATGTGTCGTCTAACGGAGGGAATACCGCAAAACTCATAACGCCCCGATCCTTCACGTCGTCGGGAAATGCGTCGTAATAGGCATCCAATTTTCGAAGCTCTGCTTTTAACTCGCCTCCAGCCACAAAGCTCTGGTCTTCTCTCAGGAAAAAAGGCGCAATTGCAGCGTGTAGTTTGTCGTTCGACACGAACACCATACAAAAAGGAAGGTAGTATAGATAAGCGATGTCGATCTTATGACTTGGTCGCCCCCGTCCGATCAAATCGGCGGCGATAGCAAGGCTAAAAAAAAGATCGACTGACAGAACATGGGTAAGGTAGGGCGCAAACTCGCGTACTGGCGATTTCCCCAATGACCTCCATCTCGACAGGGCGTTTTGCTGGCCACGCTCTGGAAAGCCAAGCACAGAGAGCCCGAAAGAGAGAACCGCTTCTTGATCTGGTGAACTAAGGTAGAAATCGACAAATCGCTTTACGTCGGTGAGAGTCTTAGGCTTGCCCAACGGAAAGAATCTCTGGAATTCTCGATAGTTCTGCTCGAGATCAATGCCAGATAGGTTCGTCCTCCAGCGTTTCGCTTGCAAGCGCTCAAGTTGAAGGAACTCTCCGCGTTGCCATCGATGGAACGCCGCTTCTTCAGGTGATTGTTGAAATATAATGCCAGTCCGGCCACCGAGTTCCACTGCTTTTCCACCAGGAACATGTGGTCTTCCGTATTTCATATCGATGGTTTTCGCACCAGATAGTTCGCCAACGAGGAGCGTCGTATGATGAACATTGCATTTTGAGTTTGCGTCCGGCGTTTTGTAAGCCAATCCGCCTACTACTTCTTCCGCTGTACGACCCGCATGGATCTCCTTCTCAAGATCGGCAAGCGTTTCAATAAAGAATACGGGTGTAATATTTGTGAGAAAGAAGTTATCAAACCACATTGCCTCATCAGCGTTGAGGCTTTCGAGAGCCGACTTATCGAATATCAATACGGGACCCATGGCTCACTGTCTTTCCACTATTAACATAAAATCAAGTTTATCAGTTTGTACCTGTTTACCCTATTGAACTCCTCCTTCTTCGGCTCGACAGAATAGAAAAGGGCGGAGCATTTGCTCCGCCCTTTTCTGGCTATGCCATGGGGGTGCGGGTTGATTACGCGTCGAAGTACATCGGGACCTCGATCGGGCCGCATGTGCACTGCACATTGATTTCGTGGCCGCGTCTGTCATCAATCCAACGCTCGATCAAGCCCTAACAGGCCAAGTGTCCAACACGTCATTCGCGCGGGAAGTGGATCAAATAAACAAATCCGCCGATACATGAAAAAACTCACCGAGCGCCTTCGCTCTGCTCTTGCTGATCGCTCGCTTGCCGCTCAGGATATCGGAGGTCAGGCCTTTTGAACCGAGCACGCTCCAGAGATCGCTTGATTTGAGATTCCGCGCCGCCATCAATTCCTTGAGAATACCCAACGGCGTGGCCGAACTCTTTTTCTCGAGCTTGTACTCTTCTTCTTCAAATTTCTCTACGAGGGTAACCAGAAGATCGAGGAGAGCGCCCTCCTCAGGCGTGAGACTATCTTCACCCTTATCCATCAACCGTTCAACAATCTTGAGGACGCGGTCATTCTCTTCCTCACTGCGGATCGAACGAGGAAGCGTCCTGGCGAGCAGCCGCGAATATTTCTTCGGGTCAATGTTGATGTTAGGAACGGCAGCCATCTTTCCAACCTCCCTGATCATATTGCTTATGAGTGAAAATGTGCTTGATATAGAGAACCTGCCGATGAAAAGCTATTTTTGCGATCAATCGATACTTGTTTCCAGCGATGTTGAACACGATACACTTGCCGACGAGATCAGCGTGCGGGTACACAGTGCGAACCTCCGCCAAATTTCGCCATCTCGCCTTCTTCGCAATCCGATACCAGTCATCGAGCGATTTAGCCGCAGCCTTTTGCTGTTCCATGAATTCACGGATCGCGCGGTGACTTATTATTCTCACCGCCTTATGTTCACATAACGTGAACGCCGGTGTAAAGAATGAGGATTTCCACGCGATGAGCCGCCTGATTGGTACAGACTGCAATTGCACGGTTGAGGCGCGCGGGATAGAAAGGGCGGAGCATTTACTCCGCCCGGTTTGGCTATGCAATGGGGTGCAGGTTGATCACGCGTCGAAGTACATCGAGAACTCGATCGGATGCGGTCGCATTCGAACCGGGTTGATCTCGTGGCCTCGTTTGTAATCGATCCAACGTTCAATCAGGCCTTCGCTGAAGACGTCATTCGCAAGCAGAAACTCATAATCGCTTTCAAGGGCCTGCAAACTTTCCTCAAGCGAGCCGGGCATTGAAGGAACATCGCTCAACTCTTCGGGCGACAGATCGTAGATGTCTTTGTCGAGCGGCGGACCCGGATCGATTTGATTCTGAATCCCGTCGAGTCCCGCCATCAACATCGCCGAAAACGCGAGGTAAGCATTGCACGAAGGATCGGGCGGACGGAACTCCAATCGCTTGGCCTTCGGACTCTGCGAGTACATCGGTATTCGAACCGCGGCCGAACGGTTGCGGCTCGAGTAAGCGAGATTGACCGGCGCTTCGAAACCCGGCACAAGCCGCTTGTAGCTGTTGGTGGTCGGCGCGGCGAATGCTGCAATCGCTCGAGCGTGCTTGAGAAGTCCGCCCGCGTAGTACAACGCCGTTTGCGATAAGCCAGCGTAGCCGTCTCCTGCAAACAGCGGCTTGTCATCCTTCCAAATCGATTGGTGGCAATGCATCCCGTTGCCGTTGTCGCCATAAATCGGCTTAGGCATGAACGTCGCTGCTTTGCCCGCGCGCAAGGCCGCGTTTTTGACCGTGTACTTGAAGACCATCAGATTGTCGGCGGTGGTCAACAGCGTGTTGTAACGGAAGTCGATCTCGCACTGGCCTCCGGTTGCAACCTCGTGATGATGGCATTCAACCGGAATTCCTGCCGCGCGAAGAAGAGTCGCAATCTCCGATCGCAAGTCTGAAATCGAATCGAGTGGCGGCAGCGGCACGTAACCTTCCTTCGGACGAATGTGGTAGCCGTGCCCGTTCGAGCCTCCGCGTTCAGACGAAGTGTTCCAGGGGCCTTCCATCGAGTCGACTGAGTATCCCGACGTGTGACCTTCGTTATGGAATGAAACTTTATCGAATATGAAGAACTCTGCTTCAGGTCCGAAATAAGCGGTGTCGCCGGCGCCGGTGAATCTCAAATAGTTTTGCGCTCGCTGCGCGACAGCGCGCGGGTCCAGCCAGTAACCGTCTTTTGTTATCGGATCGATGACGCTCGAGATCATGCAGAGCGTTGCCGGTTTCATGAAAGGATCGATCCAATAGCGCGATGAATCCGGAATCAAGAGCATGTCCGAT